>ULSF01043354.1_pt1 | contig 16724 bp, 10 predicted proteins | sample 1956121 | NCBI WGS metagenome assembly ULSF01 (sample SAMEA4835701, study PRJEB28245) | human gut metagenome | biome: gut microbiome; material: fecal sample | place: Denmark | collected 2008
ACAGAAGATGCTATTGAACATGCCGGCAATGCTGAATGGGGGTATTCTTGCTGTAATATTCCGGAGATAACAACTACGATGAGACACGGAGCTGTGTTCTTTTCAAACAATAGGAATCTAACTCTGATGAATACTGATGTCCGTCGAATCGTAGCAATGATCAAGCCGTTTAGTGATGCGAAAAATTTGAAGATTGCCACAGCTCTTTACCAGTTGACTATCCATTCCGAAGATGCCTATACAACCGTTGCTCACATCAGCGATAAGTCTGGGGTATCTCCTGAAAAAGTGCAGGATTGTCTTGAGAACGATTTGTCACAATTTATTCTCGAAAAAGAAGGTCCGGAAAGTCAGTTCCGATTTGAAGGGATGTATATGAATATCCTTCCGATTATTTCTCTTTTCGATTTCAAATAATTTTTTCAAAAACTTCCAACCTTTTTAAATTCCCGTGTCTATATAAGTGAAAGCTTTCAAGAGGAGCAAACAAGTGAACAGACAAGACGTAGAGAAAATCATAACCGAATATCTGAAACCTATATTTGGATTTACGCTCAAACGTTGCAAAAGCGTTCAAGACGCAGAGGACTTATCGCAGGAAATTATAACAAAAGCGTTTCGTGCCCTCCTTGTCAAAGATGACGTTGCGGACATGGGAAAGTTTATCTGGACCGTTGCCCATAACACGTTGAGCAACTATTATCGTGATGCTGCCAAAAGTATGGTCAGTGTTTCTATTGATGAGGTTGAGGATCCGTATTCAGAACTCTCCACTGATGATAACACCGAAACGCTTCATCGCCTGCAGACCGAAATCGCTTACCTTTCAAAACTGCAAAGAAAAATTTTGATCGCGTATTATTTTGAAAATCGCAAGCAGGGCGATATTGCAAAAGAACTGGAAATCCCAGTGGGTACTGTCAAATGGCACTTGTTTGAAGCCAAAAAAGATTTGAAAAGAGGTATGAATACGATGAGAAAAGCAAGCCAGCTCAAATTTAACCCGATTCAGTTTCACTCCTACGGCTTTAATGGCTCGATTGGCACAAAATCTGCGGACGAATTCTTCCGCTCCGCACTCTCCCAGAATATCTGTTACTGTGTGCGCAATACGGCCAAGACGGTGGACGAGATTGCCGATGACTTAGGGGTTTCCCCTGTGTATGTGGAAACAGAAGTGGAATTCCTTGAGGAATACGGTTTCTTGCGCGCACAGAAGGATGCGTACATTGTCAACTTTATCATCAGCGAGCCGACTGCAGAACTGCTTACCATGCAGAACGATATGTACAGGCGTACTGCGGAGCTGTTTGCGAACGATCTATATGATGAATTAACCTCCTCCGGCATTCTTGATGATCCGGATATTATCTGTAACCAGACGGACGCTCCTGTTTCTTTAACAACATCACCCAAAGCTGACAGAAATTTTGTTCTGTGGTCGCTGATTCCTTATATCTCCGCCTGTTCAGGTGAAAAACTGATGGATAAGCATATTTCTTTTGAAGAGGTAGCGACAATCCGTCCGGACGGCGGGTTCAATATTCTGCACGCATCTGTGCTTCCGGAACCTATGAGTTTACCCGACGATTATGTATTTATGAAAAATTGGTGCGGACCTATGTGGAACGAGAACGGCCAGTATATTTTATGGCAAATCAACAGTGAATGGTCAGCCCGAAAAGAAATTGACGTTTTCTATTCAAAGGATGCTCAACGGATACTTTCCCTCTATACAAGGGAAGAAAATGAACTTCTCTCCAAGGATGAGTATGCATGGCTGACCGAACGCGGTTATATGAAGACCAACGGAGATTATGACGGATCCTTTAAAGCTTCCTGGCAGATCGTCATTTTGGCAAGTACTGAAATTCGAAACAAACTGCTTGCCATCGGCGAACGTATCAAAGAAAAATACAAGAATAAATTTGATTCCCTGAAAGCACCCTATGCCAAGGCGGTGCTGGAATCCGTTCCTGCACACCTTACAAAAGTAAAAGCGTATGAGCTGCAGTTTGTATTCCATTCCGACGGATGGTTTCTGCTTCATTGTATTACAGCGCTTTTGAACAACGGGAAGCTGAAATTACCCAGCGAAAATCAAAAAAAATCGCTTACCACAATCATTGTACCGGAAAAATAAGCCCTCATACCAAATTTCTTTTTTTCATTCTGTTCTTTGAAAAAGCATTTTTACAGAGGTTCTAAGTCTTTTCGTTTTATGTCCATGTTTTTCCCGTCTTATGTTTTGGTAACTATCTTTTCTTTCATTCAATAGCGCTATGCCAAAAAAACAAAATACCCGTCTTAGCAATAAGGCGGGTACTTTATCACAAAATTTCAGCATTCAACGCTGCCTTCGAACACCAAATGGGCGCTGCCGGTCAAATATACGGTTTCATCTGTATAATTAACAATCAATTCTCCGCCTTTGACCTTTACGGTAATATCCTCTCCTTTTTTACAAAAGCCGTTTTTCACCGCCGCCGCTACGGCCGCGCAGGCTCCGGTACCGCAGGCAAAGGTTTCTCCGTTTCCCCGTTCAAACACACGCATTTTAAGGGTTGTAGCATTCACACAGCGTACAAACTCCGTATTCACACGCTCAGGAAAAATCGGCGCGTTCTCAAAAAGAGGCCCCAGCGTATCGATATCCAGGATATCCAGCCGTTCGCAGAATACCACGCAGTGCGGATTTCCCATGGAAACACAATGAATGCGATACTCTTTTTGAGCGATTTCAATAGGATAATCAATGGCCTCCTCCTGAGGCAGCAGCGCAGGTAAGTCAGAAAGCGCAAAACTGGCCGCGCCCATATCCACAGTAGCGGAAGTTACAAGATTATTCGTCACAAATACCGTAACCGCCTTGATGCCGCTGGCCGTTTCTATTCTCATTTCTTCTTTCTTTACAATTCCTTTATCAAAAAGAAATTTTGCTATGCAGCGTATGGCGTTGCCGGCCATTTTCCCCTCGGATCCGTCCGAATTAAAAATCCGCATTTTTGCGTCGGCTGCAGAGGATTTCTCAATGAGAACGATCCCGTCACCGCCGATGCCGTAATGACGGCTGCACAAAGAAACGCATAAGGATTCCGGGCAAGTGATGCGGCCGTCACGGTTATCAAAGAAAATATAATCATCGCCCGCGCTTTCCATTTTGGCAAACGTATAAATATTCCTTTGGCTGCGCATATGATTGATATCCACAAGCTCGGTATTATCCTCATTGAATCGGCTGGCGATAATATCCGCCAAGGCGTTGGCGGTATCCAACGAAGTAAGGCACGCGATGGAGAGCTGAAGCGCTCTGCGGTGAAGTGCCATATAATCCCCCATAGTAGCATCATACAGCGCACCGGTATAGATAATATAACTGATTTTTCCTTCTTCCATCAGTTTAAATTTATCTTCCTGAACATCCATGCTTTTCAGTGTGATCACATCAATTCCCAGCGGACGTATTGCCTCGGCTGTACCGGGTGTTGCATAAATGGTCATTCCCAGATCATCCAGCTTTTTTGCCACAGAAACGGCGTCTAAATAATCATGCTCGTCAACACTGATAAACACACCCGTTTTGTTCTCACCCGCCGGCGGCTGAATTTTAAACCCTGCGGAGGTAAGCCCCTTGAAAAGCGCCTCAGCCGTAGTTTTGCCTATTCCTAAAACCTCACCGGTAGATTTCATCTCCGGTCCGAGTATGGAGTTGACATCCTGAAGTTTTTCAAAGGAAAATACCGGTACCTTTACCGCAAAATACGGCGGTGTTTTGTAAAGTCCCCAGCCATATCCCAAACTGCTGAGCGACTCCCCCGTCATTACGCGCGAAGCCAGTTCCACCATAGGTACGCCTGTTACTTTGCTGATATACGGAACCGTTCGCGACGCCCGGGGATTCACTTCTATGACATAAAGCTCGTTTTCATAAATCAGATACTGGATATTCACAAGCCCTTTGGTCCCCAAAGAAAGAGCCAGCTTTTGAGAACAATCCACTACCTTCTGCAGCATTTTATCGCTCAAATTGTACGGCGGATATACGGCTATGGAATCGCCGCTATGCACACCGGCGCGTTCAACATGCTCCATAATTCCGGGGATAAGCACTTTTTCGCCGTCGGATATCACATCCACCTCAAGTTCGGTTCCGGCCATATATTTATCAACAAGCACAGGATTTTCTATTTTTCCTGAAAGAATAATTTTCATATACCGTTTTACATCGGCATCGTTGTGGGCAATGGTCATGTTTTGACCGCCTATCACATAGGAAGGACGTAATAATACCGGATACCCCAGTTCATTGGCTGAAGCTACCGCCTCCTCAAGCGTCATGACACTTTTTCCCTTGGGACGGCGGATATCGAATTTTTCAAGCAGCGCGTCAAAGCGCTCCCGGTCTTCCGCGGTATCAATGCCATCGGCGGAAGTGCCGAGAATGGCAATTCCGTTTTCATCCAAAAATTTTGTAAGCTTAATTGCGGTTTGACCGCCAAAAGCTACTACCACGCCTATGGGATTTTCCACTTTGATTACATTCATGACGTCTTCCGGCGTAAGCGGTTCAAAATAAAGCCGGTCAGCCGTATCATAATCAGTGGAAACTGTTTCCGGATTATTATTGATAATGGCAACATCATAGCCCAGTTTTTTCAGCGTCCATACGCAATGTACGGAAGAATAGTCAAATTCTATTCCCTGCCCGATGCGGATCGGTCCGGAACCTAATACCAATATCGTCTTTCTTCCGCTGCGCGGGAAACGGCGTGAATCACAATAAGGATCATAGGAAGAATAAAAATACGGTGTTTCGGCGTCAAATTCGGCGGCGCAAGTATCCACCATTTTATATACCGCATCCATCTGAAACGGAGGAACCGCGCCGGTCAGCTGCGCAATAGCCTTGTCCGTATACCCCAAATTCTTGGCCTGCCGATATTCTTCCTCGGTCAAGCCGCGGCCGCTGATTTTATTTTCAAAATCGGCCAAATGCTTCAGTCTGGCTAAGAACCACCGGTCAATACGCGTAATATCAAACACCGTATCGATATCCACACCGCTTTTTAACGCTTCAAACACGGTAAACAAGCGCAGATCATCAATGTTTTTAAGCCGTTCAAGAATCTCTTCACTGCCCGAATAAGGACGGTTAAGCGTTTCAAGAGAGATTTCCGCGCCGCGTACCGCCTTCATCAAGGCCGCCTCAAAAGAAGAAGCGATGCTCATTACCTCACCGGTTGCTTTCATCTGCGTTCCGAGTGTACGCGAAGCATTTACAAACTTATCAAAAGGCCATTTAGGCAGCTTTACCACTACATAATCCAGTGCGGGTTCAAAACAGGCACAGGTTTTGCCGGTGATATCATTTGTAATTTCATCCAGCGTCATCCCCAGCGCGATCTTTGTTGTAACCTTTGCTATGGGATATCCCGTTGCTTTTGACGCCAGCGCCGAAGAACGCGATACCCGAGGATTCACTTCGATCACCGCGTATTCAAAGCTTTCCGGATTCAAAGCGAACTGGCAATTGCAGCCGCCGACAATACCCAACGCCGAAATGATATCAAGCGACGCCGTCCTCAGCATTTGATACTCTTTATCCGAAAGCGTAAGGGTAGGCGCAACGACAATACTGTCACCCGTATGCACACCGACAGGGTCAAAATTCTCCATACTGCATACGGCAATACAGTTACCCGCGCCGTCACGCATGGTTTCAAATTCAATTTCCTTCCATCCGAAAATAAATTTTTCAATTAAAACCTGCGTGATAGGAGACATATCCAACCCCGTACGGGCGATGATCTTCAATTCCTCACGATTATACGCAACACCGCCGCCGGCACCGCCAAGGGTAAAGGCCGGCCGTACGATAACCGGATATCCTATTTTTTCGGCTGTTTCCAATGCGGCATTCACATCATTTACTGTTTCCGACGGAATGATAGGCTGACCGATCTTGGCCATGGTATCCTTAAAAAGCTGCCGATCCTCAGCTTTATCGATTGCCGCCGCGTCGGTACCCAGCAGGCGAACGCCGTGTTTTTGCAAAAAGCCTTCCTTGGAAAGCTGCATGGCTATCGTAAGTCCCGTTTGACCGCCGAGGCCCGCGAGAAGGCTATCGGGTTTTTCTTTTTTTATAATACGCTTTACGGTCCGGCTTGTAAGCGGCTCTAAATAAATCTCATCGGCAAGGGCACTGTCGGTCATAATGGTGGCAGGATTGGAATTCACCAGCACCACATTGATGCCGGCGTCCTTCAGCACACGGCAAGCCTGCGCGCCGGCGTAATCAAATTCCGCTGCCTGCCCGATTACAATAGGCCCTGAGCCTATCACCATTACCTTTTTAATTTTTTTATCAATCGGCATTATTTTTCTCCATAAGCGCTGTAAATTTATCAAACAAAAAAGCCGTATCCTTGGGGCCGGCGCAAGCCTCCGGATGAAACTGAACGGAAAAAGCTTTGAATTCAGGATAATCAATGCCCTCGCAGGTACCGTCATTGGCGTTGATAAAACTGATTTTTCCCTTTCCCGCAAGGCTGTCGGATACCACGGTGTAACCATGATTCTGGCTGGTTATATATGTACGGCTGCCCTGAACTTCCCTAACCGGCTGATTGACTCCTCTATGGCCGTATTTCAGCTTTACGGTTGTTCCGCCGGCCGCAAGAGCCAGCAGCTGATGTCCCAGACAAATACCGAAAACAGGTATTTTGCCCAATAGCTTTTGTATTTGCGCGATTTCATAAATATTTTCCTTGGGATCTCCCGGACCGTTAGAAAGCATAACGCCGTCAAATCCGTAAAGTTCCTCGGCCGTTACATTGTGCGGAAATACCGTAACATGACAGCCGCGCTGCTGCAAACTGCGGATAATATTCCGTTTCGCGCCGTAATCAACAAGCGCTACTTTAAATTTTTCTTTTTCAAAGGCGGGAAATGTTTCTTTCTCTTTTCTGCTTACCGCGCTTACCGCCCCTATAATTCGATAGTTTTTCAATTTCTCCGTATCCGGCGGTATCGCACGGCATATAGCGGCGTTCATAACGCCGCTTTCCCGTATAATTCTCGTAACCTCACGCGTATCAATCCCGCAGATAGCCGGAATCTTATTCTTTTTTAAATAGAAATCCAGCGTTCCTCCGCTTCTAAAGTTGGAGGGTGTATCACAGAACGAACGTGCCACGTACCCTTTTACGCAGCAGTTGCCTTCAAAATCCTCTTGTATCATGCCGTAATTGCCGATAAGCGGAAACGTTTGCATGACAATCTGCCCGTAATAGCTGGGATCGGTAAGCGTTTCAATATATCCGCACATACCGGTGGTGAAAACAAGTTCCCCCAAGGTTTCATCTTCATAGCCAAACCCAACGCCTTCAAACACGTCGCCGCTGCTTAAAACAAGATATGCTTTTTTCATTCTTTTTCCCCGTCGGCAGCAAGCAGTTTTACCAGCACCGCTTTTTGCGCGTGAAGCCGATTTTCAGCCTCTTCAAAAATTTCATCTGCATGTGCCTCAAACACCTCGGCCGTGATCTCCTCACCGCGATGAGCCGGGAGGCAATGCTGTACCATGGCATCCTCTTTCGCGACAGCCATGACTCGTTCATCAATACAGTAACCGGCAAATATCTTTTTTCTCTCCTGCGCTTCCTGCTCCTGCCCCATAGAAGCCCAAACATCGGTAAACAGCACGTCGGCGTTTTCGGCAGCTTTCATCACATCGGGCGTACAGGTGAATTTACCGTTTTCCGCGGCCCATGCCATAATCTGTGCGTCAGGCTGATTGCTTGCAGGACAGGCAACCGAAACCTCCATACCCATTTTGATTCCGCCTACAATCAGACTGTTGGCCATATTGTTTCCGTCGCCGATAAAACACATTTTTCTGCCCGAAAAGCTCTTTTTGTATTCCCGTACCGTCATCAGGTCGGCAAGTACCTGGCAGGGATGGCAGTAATCCGTAAGTCCGTTGATAACAGGAATGCTGCCGAACCTTGCAAGATCTTCCACCTCTTTTTGCTCAAAGGTACGAATCATAATGGCGTCAAGGAACCGGGAAAGCACCCTGGCCGTATCCTGTATCGGCTCGCCGCGTCCGATCTGAAGATCTTTTGCGCTTAAAAACAGCGCAGATCCGCCCAAATCATACATGCCTACCTCAAAAGATACTCTCGTTCTGGTGGAAGCCTTTTGAAAGATCATCCCCAACGTCTTGCCCTTTAAAAGATGATGCTCGATACCGTTTTTCTTTTCATATTTCAGCTGATCCGCGGTATTTAAAATTTCTATGATTTCCTTAGAGGAAAGATCCATCAATGTTAATAAATGTTTCATTGTGCAAGTACCTCTTTCAAAATATTTATCGCTTTTTTCAAAAGCTCGTCATCGATATTCAGCGGCGGCAGCAGTCTTATTTTTTCCTTGGCCGAAAGCACCAGCACGCCCCGATCCATACACTCCGCTATCACTTCAGAAGCGGGCTTTTCACTTTCTATTCCCAGCATGAGACCTTTGCCCGTAACACTTTTTACACCCTTTGCGTTTTTCAGCTGTGAAAGAATATATTCCGACTTTCGACTGACGCCTTCCAGCAGAGAATCGCTGATCCTGCTTAAAATATTCACTGCCCCCGCGCATACAGCCGGATTCCCCCCAAAGGTGGATCCATGCTTTCCCGCCGAAAGCGTATCGGCTGTTTTTTCATTCATTACGCAGGCGCCTATCGGCAATCCGCCGCCCAACCCCTTGGCGGTTGTAAAAATATCCGGGGTTATACCGTAATGCATATAAGAGTACAGCTTTCCGGTACGTCCGTTTCCTGTCTGCACCTCATCAAGGATCAACAAAATATCGTTCTGCTCTGTCACACGGCGTGCAAAGCGAACAAAGTCCTCCTCTAACGGCTTTACACCGCCTTCGCCCTGTATGATTTCCATCATCACGGCACAGCACTTATTTTCCTTTATACATTTTTCTAAATCCGCGCAATGATTCGCTTCAGCATAGACAAAGCCCCGCGGCAGCGGACCGAAATCCGTATGGAAAGAATCTTGGCCGGTAGCGGTAAGCGTCGCTATGGTACGGCCGTGAAAACTGTTTTTCAGCGTAATAATCGTATCATAATCCGCGCCCTTATGATCATGTCCCCATTTACGCGCGGTTTTAATCGCACATTCATTGGCCTCAGCACCGGAGTTTCCGAAAAACACCTTTTTCATGCCTGTTTTTTCACACAAAAGCGCGGCAAGCTGAGCGCAAGGCGCCGTATAATACAGATTGGATGAATGCGCCAGCATAGAAAGCTGTTTGGTTACCGCCTGTATCCATTGCTCATCGGCAGCGCCGAAAATATTTACCGCGATACCGCTGCCCAAATCAATATATTCTTTTCCGTTTTCATCCCGAAGCAGTGCTCCTTTCCCGGAAACAAGCGTAACGGGAAAACGATGATACGTATTTGCCACAAAGCATTGATCAAGCTGTTGAATTTCCATAGTTATCCCCTTAAAAACATCGTTCCTATACCCTCATCGGTAAGGGTTTCTATCAGTATGGAATGCGGTACCCGGCCGTCAATGATAAACGCGCGGTTTACCCCCATACGAATGGCCTCGGTGCAGTACTGTATTTTGGGTATCATGCCGCCGGAAATGATTCCCTCACTCATCAGTTGCGGTGTATCGCTTACATAAATTTTGGAAATCAGCGAATTCGGATCATCTTTATCCCGCAGAATGCCCTTAATATCCGTCATGGAAATAAAGCTTTCGGCCTTAAGCTTTCCGGCGATAATGGAGGCTGCGATATCGGCGTTAATATTATAGCTTCTTCCCTCTTTATCACAACCCACCGTGGATATCACGGGAATATATCCCTTATCCAGTACATCAAGAATGGGTTCTACATTGATATTCGTAATATCGCCCACAAGCCCCAGCCGTTCATCTTTTACTTTTGCCTCAATCAAATGACCGTCCATACCGGAAAGACCTATCGCCTTGCCGCCGGTATTTTGTATCAAATTTACAAGGTTCTTATTGATTTTTCCCGCCAGTACCATTTGAACGATTTCCGCGGTTTCTTCATCCGTAACACGCAAACCGTCAATAAATTCAGTCTTTTTTCCTACGCGAGCAAGCATATCGGTTATTTCCGGGCCGCCCCCGTGTACGAGCACCACCTGAATACCAATCAACGACATCAGTACGATATCGCCCATCACGGCTCTCTTCAGCTCTTCGTTTATCATGGCATTGCCGCCGTATTTCACCACGATGATTTTTTTATAATACTTTTGTATATACGGCAGTGCGTGTACAAGCACTTCCGCCTGCTGACTGCTGGTTAACTTCATCTTTCTATCCTCTTGTCTCTTTATGGTTTCGATTTTTATCAGGTACGATAATCTCCGTTGATTTTTACATAATCATAAGTAAGATCGCAGCCCCATGCCGTAGCCGACGCGCTGCCGTCTTGTAAATCAATAAGCAGCTCTATCTCATTTTCCAACAGAATTTCTTTTGCCTTTTCTTCGGAAAAATCAATACCGGCACCGTTTTTGCAAACATCGATCTTTCCTTTTTTAGACGCGAACGAAACATTGATTTTATTCACATTTACCTTAGCGCCGCTATAGCCGATGGCGCAAAGTACCCTGCCCCAGTTCGCGTCGCTGCCGAACATGGCGGCTTTAACCAGGGAAGAACAGATCACACTTTTAGCCACCACAGCGGCCACAGAAGCATCCTGCGCGCCAAAAACTCTGCACTCCAGCAATTTGGTAGCGCCTTCGCCGTCGCCGGCGATCATTTTGCAAAGATACACCGTCACCGCGTGAAGCGCCTCACAAAAAGCATCATAATCCGGTCCTTCGCAATCGATGATATCATTTCCGGCCAAGCCGTTGGCAAGCACCGAAACCATGTCATTCGTCGACGTGTCTCCGTCAACGCTCACCATATGAAAAGAAGTTTGTACATCTTTCTTAAGCGCCTGCTGAAGCATCTTGGGTGTTATGGCCGTATCGGTTGTAATAAACACGAGCATCGTAGCCATATTCGGATGAATCATTCCCGAACCCTTGGCAATACCGCCGATACGGCAGGTTTTACCGCCGGCCTCAAAAGAAAAAGCGATTTCTTTACGCTTGGTATCCGTGGTCATAATTCCCTCGGCGGCATCGGCACTGCAATCCCCCAGGGCATTGACCAACGCCGGAATTCCCTGCGCAATCGGCGTAATATCAAGCCGCTGACCGATTACGCCGGTGGAAGCAACGATAACGTCTTTTTCTGAAATATGAAGTTCCTGCGCCAAGCAAGCGCACATTTTTTGCGCTACAGCTACGCCGTCGGCGTTACAGGTATTCGCGTTGCCGCTGTTGCAAAGCATTGCGTGCGCGTATCCATCGGCAATATTAGCCTTAGTTACCGTAATCGGCGCCCCCTGCACAAGATTCGTCGTATACACCGCCGCAGCCGCGGCTTTTTGTTGGGTATAAATCAGCGCCAAATCCTTTTTGGTTTTATTTTTCCTGATACCGCAATGGATTCCCGAAGCGGTAAAGCCTTTCGCGGCGCAAACGCCGCCTTTTATCTGTTCCATTGGTCAATACTCCTTATATTTTAAGTCCCGTTAAAGGGTCACAGCCGAGCATAATATTCATACATTCTATGGCCGCGCCGGAAGCGCCTTTGCCTAAGTTATCATACCGGGCAATCAATAGTATTCTGTCTTCATTTCCGCAAACGGATATCTCCATCGAATCTCGGTTCTGCATGGCGCAGCCGGAAAGAAAACCGTTTTCATCCATTGCTTCTTGATACCGAACAAGCGGAAAAGTATATTTTTCACGATAGATACTTCTGATATCTTCCATTGTATAAGATTTTTGCAGTTGCTGCCTGAACAGAGGGACCGTTACCAGCATACCGCTGTAAAACGGCGCTACAATCGGACAAAAGACAGGCGCATTTTCCAGCCCGGTAATCACCCGCATCTCTTTCAAATGCTTATGCTGCTGGGTAATCCCGTATTGCCGCGGCGCATCAAGCAAATTGCTGCGCTCGTCGGCTTCATATTCGGCAATCATCTTTTTTCCTCCGCCGGAATAGCCGGTAACGGAATGACAAGTAAGCAGCGCATCCTTTTGAAGCACTCCCGCCTGAAGCAAAGGATAGATCAACGCGATAAAGCCGCTGGCGTGGCAACCCGGCACAGCTATACGTTTTGCATTTTTTATTAACGCGAAGCCGTCTTCAAACAGTTCGGGAAAACCGTATTGCCATGAAGGAAGCGTTCTGTGCGCGGTAGAAGCATCGATCAGCTTAATGCGGTCATTTTCCACCAGCTCCGCCGCTTCCTCTGCGGCGGCGTCTGGCAAGCATAAAAATGCAATATCACAGCTGTTAAGCATCTCTTTTCTGGCCGAAAGCTCCTTGCGCTGCGATTCTTCCAGCATCAACAGCTGAAGATCTCCCCGCTCGATAAGCCGGTCAAAAATTCTCAGGCCCGTTGTGCCCTCCTTGCCATCAATAAAAACCTTTACCATAAGGTACCTCTTTTTCTGTTTTGAGAATATATGCATAATTATGCATCATATCTGTATTTTTGTCAAGCAAATGCCGCCCAAAAATATTAAGTTTTTATAAAGAAACCGTAAAGCCATAAAAACAGGAACCCTAAAACGTTTTTTGTGTCTTCGCATCCATAAAAAAGCGCCGAACACAAATTGCATTTACATGCAAAATATTTTTGTTTTATGCATAAAGCCAATTATTTTTTGAACGCGCCGCAGCATTCACCCCCTTTACGCAGGCAAAATAAATATCGTTGGATTACGGTATTTATTCATTTTATTTGCATAAATTTTTATGTTTCCTGTGCAAAATTCACAACAACGCGATGCTTGCCGGCGGCATACCCGTGAGAAGAGCCGTCAGGCAGGATCAAAGTTACGTTTTGCTGGGTTTCAAAACAATAAATAACCTTTTCCCCTTCAAACTGCCAATTTACTTGAATGGGACCGCTTACGGATTGATATTTCGCATGAAACGAACCGATGCGGCGGAGGAAACAGGGCTGCAATACAATATGCCGGAAACCGGGAGAGGAACGCTCAAATCGAATTCCTGCCAAATATTCAAACATCCACCCCACAACCGAGCCTAACGCAAAATGATTCATACTGATAGAGCCGTCCTCATCCAGCATCCCTTTCCAAGTCTCGGTCATTGTGGTAGCGCCGGTATTCAAAATATAGCGCCAGGAGGGAAATTCGGTACGATCCAGCAGCATAAACGCCGTATCAAAATAGCCGTAATCACAAAGCACATTCATCAAATATCGGGTAGTCACATAGCCTGTATCCAAATGCCCCCCGCAGGAAAGGATACGCTCATTCAATTTGGCCGCTAAGCGTTTTTCCCTGCCAAAGGGTACCAACCCAAAAGCCAGCGGCAATACGAGCCCCGCTTGCGTATGAGGCAAATAATCCTCTTCTTCCGCGCTGTAATAGCGGCGGTTAAATTCGTCAATCGCCGGCTGAAGTTTTTGTTGAAATTCATCAGCCGTTTTAAAATCCTCAAGAATCTCGGCAATTTGCGCGGTGATTCTCAACATGTAACAATAAAATGCCGAGGCAAAAAATTCCGGAATAAGATTATGTCCATAAGGAGAAAGATGGTCGTTAAACGGTGAAAGCGGATTTTCCGGCAAGCCGTAATTTACCGCGGTTTCACAGCGATACCGCGCCAGCGCAAGAATCTCCCCGTAGCAGGCACGCAGGATTTCTTTGTCCCGATAAAAGCGATAAAGCGTCCAGGGAACAATATACGTTTCATCACCCCAACCGTATACTCCGGGGCACATTTTTCTTCCCGCATCCGTCCAGCGCGCTAAAAGCTGAGAGCAATCGGCATACCAGCATGCCGTGGCAATAAATAACTGCGTATCACCCGTCCAGAAATTCTTTTCACGGGTCGGGCAATCCATCAAGCCGTTAAAAGTATTGCTCCAAAACGTCCTTTCCACAGTATCATAAAGCTGATTGATCGGAGCATAACTGCTTTGAAGCACACCGTTTTTAGGAATATCGTTATGCATTACGGTCAAAACGATATCACCGATCTGCGCTTTCGAGGTGCATCCTTCCACATAGATATACCGAAATCCGCTGAAAGCAAAGTGAGGTTCATAGACCTCCTCCAAACCGCCGCGGCAGGTATATACGTCATAATTTTTTAAACACGCGGCCGACTTTCCTCCGGGAAAACTGTCCGCAGGATAAAAGACCGGGCCGTACACGATGGTTTGAAAATCTCCCTCAGGAGTCAGTCTTTCGCAAAAATTAATTTTTATCTTTTGTCCTTTCTCGGTGTTCCGTAAAACAATTCGATATCTTCCGGCGCAGTTTACGCCGAAATCAAACAGATAAATTTTATCTTGAAGAACCGTACAGCTGAAAGGTTTTAACAATTTGACAATTTTGATTCCGGGATAGCTGCGCTCCACATACGGCCGAATTTCCACCTGTGATTCTTCTTGCGCGGCAAACGCCCAGGAAGAATCGTCAAACTCCGGAAGATTCCATCCTTTGATCTCCAAATTTGCGTCATAACGTTCTCCAAGCTGAAGGTCGTTATCCGTAAGAGGCGAAAACGCCAAACGCCAGGTATCGTCGGTGCCGATAACAATCCGGCTTTCATCTTCAAAAGTAACGGTAAGCTCGGCCAACAGCATATTGCGGTTCATATATACCTCGCTGTGTGATTCACTGTTCAGCCAGCCGTTTCCGGTAACGGCACCAATGGCATTTTTACCTTTTTTCAAAAGCGGTGTAACATCTAAGCGGCGGTATTCTTTATATTTTTCACAGATTCCCTGCGAAAGAATTTCCTGATCGGTGCGCCGACCGTTGATATACATCTCAGCTTCTCCCGCGGTGCTGACGCATAACTCCGCTTTTTTTATGTTCTTCTCCAGCATAAAACTTTTGCGCATATACAGCGAACGTTTGATCAGCCGCGGATGGATTTCGCACCATTTCAGTTCTCCTTCGCGGCAATGCCCGTCCATCCAATCCTCGGGTTCCTCATTACTCCAAAAATCCGCAGTAAAATAGCATTTCCATTGTTCGTCGGTAACAACGCTCTGCTTCTGATCTCCCTTGATAAAATCAATTTTCCCGCAAAAAGCCGAAGAAAAAAAACCGATATCCGCCGTTTGATACGAGCGCACGGCGATCCTGTTTTCCCCCGGCTGTAAAAACGCGGCGACATTGCCTTCAAACTCTTTTACATTCTGACAGACAAGCGCTTTATTTATATATAAATCAAAGCAATTATCACACCGAAAATGCGCTTGCGCGCTTTCAAAGGGTTCTACCGTAAAATCACGGCACATATGCACCCGAGAATACGTCCGCGGCCATATCCATTTAGCGCCTTCAATATTTTCTATTGTTTCCGCGGCAGAGAGAAACGTATTGTTTCCAAAAATCCATTTGGCCTGCCACCGGTCTTTTTTATCAACTCTGTAACTCATTTGCGCAGCCTCCGTCAAGCTCTTTTTCGTATTGTATCACAGAAAAAGCAAAAAAACAATCTCCTCCATACCCCCGGTAAAAATTTTTTATGTAGGTTTGTCAATGATACGTTATAAAATCAGAAGATCTCACCGTATCGGAGAAAAGCCTGAATGGAATCGGCAGGAGATTTGCAGTTATGCGGGCGCGTAGGAAAGTTATTGTATTTTCTGACGGGAACAGCAAGTTGTTTTTAAAACTATTAAAAAAATATGTGCGGTGTAAAAGTGTCTTTTCGGCGGTTGCGCTCGCCCTTTCGGTTGCGTCGCGGTGTATAGGGGCGGATTCGCTTGTAGCGAATACTCAACTTGGCAGCCGTGGCTTCAAAAAGAGTGGCAAGATTCCATTTGCTGTTTGAGATACGGTTGGTAAATTCAAACCCATTATCGGTCTGGACACACTCTACTTGAATTCCTCTATGTTCATACCAATTTACCAGCTTTTTGAGAAAGTCAGCAGAGGAATAAGCGGATTGCTCCGGATAAACTGTCGGGAAGCGCGGGCGTGTGAACTCATCAATGGCAGCATACTGAAAGAGACGCAGGTCAGAGTCAGCAACCCACTCTTTTACATCTATTAGGACTCTTTAACCGGGATAGGTCATTTGCTTATAGGGTTTTGTTTACATGGCTCCTTCTTTTTCGATTTGGGAAACATACCCGATTTTCTCCTCACCCGCAATAAGCTCTCCGGACGGCGTGTGAACCCACGTTGGCGCAGCCGGAACCAGAATTCCACTATACCCAGATTAGGGTTAGGGCAACGCGGATCCCAGATCAGCTTTAGTTTGTCCCGCGTATGTTAGTCCGGATGACCGTGAAGCTGTCCGGACCGGTACTCCAGAGACTCTGCTGTTCCGTTCCATCGGGTTTTCCCAAAGCAGGTATACAACCAGCTTTTGTTGTACCTTCTGCAGGCTTTTCTGACATATATTTTCAGCATATTTCATTAGGGATTGCTTATATGCCATGCCTTGTGTTATACTGTTATTTATGAAGGATATGGTCTCCTCTCGTTAGGTTTTGGTGAAACAGGAAGCAATTCTGGTTCGGAAGCAAGTTCTGGAAAATCTTTATAAGCACTAAAAAATCATCTAAGCATTCTTTGCAATTTTGCCCCATACAAATAT
>ULSF01008872.1_pt1 | contig 16647 bp, 18 predicted proteins | sample 1956121 | NCBI WGS metagenome assembly ULSF01 (sample SAMEA4835701, study PRJEB28245) | human gut metagenome | biome: gut microbiome; material: fecal sample | place: Denmark | collected 2008
CCGCTTTCCAGACACGCTTGCCTGCCATGATGACCTCTGATCTCAGCCAAGCCCACAAAAACTGCTCCAGCGTTAGGCCGTTGTACTGAAAAAAGCCGGCAGCAGCCACGGGAGCCGCGCCGACGATGCACACCCAGCTGACCGTTTCCCGGTCCAGCACATGGTTTAGGCCAAAGTACAGCCCCACGGCCACACCCGCCGCCAAAGCGGAACATACAAACTGCCGCATGGACAGCCCGAAAAAGAGCGTTTCGCGGTAGGCGCGAATTTCCTTGTTGATTTTGATTTCCATTAATTACCACCCTTATTTCTTGTGTTATAATTTCCATGAAAATATCGTTAAGAGGCAGGTGCAAATATGCGTACAACTCGTAACTCCATCATATATTGTGACTCTTGTGATATACAAAATGACACTTTGAAGATTACTCCTGAGAATTCTTGCGATGTTCTTTTCAGCAACGACAGCTTTTTTCGCTCAAATACAACTAAGATTTTGGATTGGTTTTTAGCTGACAAGAAAACATACATGGTGTTCAATTTTGGCCTGTATGAGGACAGTCGCTTATATATCGTTTCAAAATATGAACCTTCGAAATGTGCATCAGGTTCTGCCCCTTCTATTTCCATGATTAAGTCATCCGCAATTGATGATCCATGGTTTTCTTCACATGATGGCACCGTATCCGTTTCTGTCCCACACGAACGACTACGCCCACTGCTCCAAGCTATAGTCAACACACTCCCCATTCCAAATGAGCGGGGACTATATACAATTGAGGGGGAACCTCCTCTTTTCAAAGCTCAGTTAAGCCGTGACCGTAGCGGTTTTAGGAAAATATGGATTAACGGTGATTTGCTCGAAGAAAAAACTACGGCGATTGCAGTATGGTTTTCTCTGTTGTAGGGGTCTATCTTTCATAATTTCAAATTATTTTCGCGGCACGGTCAATTAACTTACCCACACTCCCAATGCTAACAGAATCAATACAGTCTCATACAAACAACTCGGCACCCATATCACTATTATCACACCACCATCTACAGCACACCTCTTTTTTCACAGGCAACAGTGCGGCGTGTAACCTGCTTTAGTTACCATCAGCGGCACTGATTCCGCGTTTTTCTGTTCTTCTCAAATTTGGCAATGGCTGACTTGTCGTAAAACTGCATAGCATCTATTCCGTCGTACCCCTCTTTCTTCACCAGATAATTCCTTGTAATGCCGTGCTTTTTACAGTAGCTCAGGTACTTTTGCATTCCCTTCCAACAGGAATTTCCCTTGTCTCGGCTCTGCTCATCAGCCAGATATCCCGTTGCACTCCAAGCGGTGCAATGGAAAAGATCGGATACCGATAAAATCGAGTATCCTTGCTCCAGCTTTCCAAAGAAGTCTCCTTCCACATCAAACAAAGTCAAGTCATACCACATGGCCTGCATCTGTCTGACTCGCGGCTCGTCTCTCCAAATCTGAAATTGAAGCTCAAGCCCCATATCCTCAACAAATGCATGAGCGATCACCTCTTTAGGAAAAGCATCGCCCTTAACCATGATGCAGCCCAAAATGTACTCCTCATTGCCATATTCGTCTCGTCTTTGCTGATACTCTTCCGTTCGTTTCAGCTCCCGCTCCACGATACGAATGATCTTCTCACGGTAATTATCCATAAACGTCTCCTTTATAACCCAAGCATTTCCTTTGCGATGTGGTCGGCTGATTTGACCAGGCCCACCAGCACCAGCAGATTGAACACAACCTCACCTAAATAGCTCCACACCTGCGTCACTACGGAAGCGCTGCTGTCTATAACCGGCGTGCCGCTGGAGGAAAATGCCGAAAAGATAATGCAGGCCAGCACAATGACCGCGCCTTCCATACATACGCCCACATAGCTCCGCAGGAAAGCCTTGCCAAAATGGGATGTGCCCTCACCGGCAAATGATGCCAGTGCCACAGGCGAGAGTGCAGCGTACATATAAATCTTAAAAAAGCGCCCGTAGACAGTAAGGATCATGATAAACGCCAGCACTGTGATCATCAGGCTTCCCAGTAGTGTCACCAGCCAAAGCGGGATACTCGCCAAAAAGCCAACATCACCAATAGCGTCTGCGATCTCCTGCGGCAGCGCCACGGACGCACCGGTCAAGCCGCCTACGCTACCCGCCGCAGTTGCCACAATGCCGTTGCAGACATCAAAAACATTTACCAACAAGTCCATCCCATAAGTAATTCCCAACTTCGCCAGCACAAAATAAATGAAGTGCCGCAAGACCTGCTCGGGCCGTTGGAACTCCCGAAAGCTGGCAGAGCTACGGAAGATACCAATGGCAAAAAACAGCACCAGCAGGCCGTAGCCTATGGCCTGCATCCCGCCATTGATGGTCACAATCGTCTGCCAGATCGTGCCGCCTTTAAAGGTCTGCGGCGATTCTGTCAGCAGCGACCACATCTCCGTCATTTTGCTGTTCCAAGTTGTAAATGCGTTGGTCAGGTTTTCTACGATCCAGTTATTATCCAAATTTCACCACCTCCATAATTGTAATGACATTGTATTGACATTTCTTCTTTTCGATATATACTAAGGTTGAGGTGAATGCTATGAACACGATCAATGTCACATCTGCACCAAAAACCGCAACCTTTCAAATGCGGATCAATCCAGAAGTCAAGCAGCGTATGGAGGACATCTATGCCCGTCAGGGGCTTTCCTTTACCGACGCCGTTAACATTTTCATTCAACAGTCCCTAAACATGGAGGGCTTGCCGTTTCTGGCTTCGCCTGAGAACGCGGAATATATGAAAGCCAAAGCTATGCGCCGCCTGCTGGATGAAGCACAAAAAGGCTGGGCATCCGCTGAAAGGGATGGTTGGGTATCCGAAGAAGATGCTTACCGCGCCCTCGGGGTGGCCGAATGAAGCTAAGATATACGCCAGAAGCATTACGCGACCTTCAGGAGATAAAACGGTACATCAAAAGCGAGCTTCATAACCCCACCGCTGCAAACCGGATCACAAAAGCCATCCTCGACGGCTGCGCCCAACTCAAGCAGTTTCCTGAAATGGGCGTTTCTATTGGGGCAAAGACCAGCTATGAAACTGACCTGCGTATGCTGGTGGTCGAAAGCTATATCGCGCTCTACCGCATTGAAACAGAAGTCGTTTCTGTTGGCCGTATCATCAACGCCCGTCAGGACTACATTCGCATTTTGTTTGGAGAAGTCTCACCACAATGAATGTAACTGCACCCTCTGTTCCTTATTGGACAGGGGGTGCAGCTTTTCATCAGATCGCGCCGATGGCACTCAAAATTTCCTTCGCAAAGGCAATCATGAGCCCACCAAAGAGGCAGAGGAAGCCCTGCGTGCGTTGGCTGGCGTCATGAGACTGGATCGACATGCCGACCTGCACAATACCCCAGCCAAGGATAATGACGCCCAGCGCCTTGATGATGCTGAAAATAAAATCAGAAAGGTTGTTTACAATGTCCAGCGGGTCGCCGCTCGCTGCCATTGCATGCGTGGCGCAGCAAAGGCAAAGGACGGCAGCACCAGCCGCCGTCCAATAGCACTTCTTCACCTTATCAGCTCTCAGCATCGTCTTCTTTTTCAGTTTCTTCATGTTCTGATTCCTCCATATTGATAAATTCATAGTCGTCCAACGATTTGAACTCGTAGGGCAGATCGGGCAGTGCATAATTCGGCGCACCCTGCGGCTTATGAACATCAGATATTGGCGGCGCAGCTCTGCGTATTTGCCCAGATGAACCTCCGGTGTCTGCGGCATCAGCAGATTCGGCACCTGATAGCCGTTCTGCATCCTGTAAGTGACCTCCATACTGTTCGCTCCTTTCAGGGGGTATTTCGCGTTGTTCTGTGCGGTCATCATAACCGCTTTTTCCACGGTTTGCAAAAAATTGATCCCGCTGAGCCTGCATGACTGTTCGGCTGATCTCCCGCAGGCCCATCTCCGCGATGTCGCTGGCGGCGATGCCGAGGGCATTGATCGTTGGCGTGGTGTTAAACTCATAAACATGGACAAACTCGTCCGGAGAAAAATAATCGTCTGCCCGTAGGCCGAGGCGCGTGAGCAGCATATAGGCCACGCTGACCTCCAACGTCTCCCGATAGAACACCTCCATGTTGAGGTCATCCAGCTCCTCCAGCAAGCTATCCTGACGATTATCGCAAAGGTCTTGCAGGTAATCTGTGATATTGTCTGCCACGGCGTTGTGGCAGGCAGAACGCACGGCGTCTACAAGATTTTCTTTTTCGGCCAGGTCACCGAAGGTAGCTTCCAGCGTTTCAATGACTTCTGGCTCAAAAGCTGGCTGCATCGTCCAAATAGGCAGCGGGCGGGCAAAGCGGGACGCATGGGTGTCCGAAACGTCAAAATAGAGCTTTAGACAGTTTTGTCCGTCATCGCTGAAAACCGCGATGCTCTTTGCACCGCGATTCACCCAGCGCCCGAACCGCCGATTCCATCGCTCCATTTCAAGAACTGCGGTGGCGTCCGGGCGTTGGGCGTAGATTAGGATCTGCTCGTCAAAAGGACATTTATAGTTATAGCAGGCCGCACGCAAGAAGCCTGTCCAGCTTTCATAGCTGCGAGTGACATTTTGCACGGTCTGGTCATACAGCTCTGTGATGAGCTGAAATTTTGTAGGCAAGTATTTTATCCTCCCTTCTCATAGTATGAAAAAGCGGCCTTAGCATAAAAAGGCGCCGCGTTGCCTTTATCTTGTAGCATTCGTTGGTTCATATTCTGTCTTATTGTTATGCGGCTTCTTCTGCTTCAGCCAAAACAGTTCCGGTATTCAGCAAGTTTTTCTTGTTTAACCTTAAAAACTTTCTCTCATTGTCTGTTGATATAAAGCGATACTGGAAAGTCATCTTCGCTTATCTCTCTGGCTCTGCTCTCTTTTTTGCCGGAGGCCGATCATTTTTCTGCTGCTTGCCGCGGGCCTTTTCAAACGCTTTCCGCTGATAGCAGTAAATATAAAACTGATAGTCTCCCTTGACCGGCGTACAGCGGATCATATACACATACTGCTTCGTTTTTGCCATGAAGGCGTAAGAGGGGAGCATAGCGCCCTTGATGGCACAGGACCGCTCAAAGCGGCCACAAAAGCGTTTCATGGTATCAAAATCGTGCAGCGGGGAATCTGGCTGTTCACGCAGCCAATTCACCGCACGGTCAATATCTGCCTTAAATGCCGGCGTGTTCAACTGATCGCCCTGATGGGGCCACCATGTTGTAAAGAACTGCTTGCCGCTTCCAAAATCGCCTCGCAAATGCCCAACACACCCCGTAGCCTTGTCCTGTGCCTCGCTGTGCGAAAAGTAGAAGTCGTGCAGCGAATCATCGTTGGCAACAAAGAAGTCGATGACATCCTTCTTGCTGACAGGATATTTCCTCTGAAACTCGGCAAGGGTACGGCATCCACCGTCCTGAAAGGAAAGGCTGTCGTCCTCCAACGGAATCCACCCTTCAATCGGAAGCTGGAATGGTTCACGGGTGAGGACAGCGCCGTAGTAATTAACTATGATATTCCGTGACAGTGATACCGGATCACCCCAATTCTCGTCGCCGTGGCGCAGTTCATAACGGTATAAGCCCTTCGGCACGGTAGAGTTATCAATACGGCACTCCGCAAACAGGGCAGGCCTACCTAAAATCGTGACTTCCTGATAAGCCGCTTTTTTTGCATCATAGCTCATCGTGACTCACCTCGGTCCTTTCGTCTGTTTCTTACTTTCTGCGGCTGCATCAAAAAATCCGGTGCCTCATGAAACCCATCTACATCTGCGTAGTACGCGGTTTTCTTTCCACCTCGTGTCAGCACCACAACATTGCCCACCGACACAGGGCGTACCAGATAGGAAGACGGATCATATCTGCTATGCTTTTCTACAAGATGTTCCAGCGAATTTCCCTTTGCGTACATGCCGGCGTAAACACGGCTGTAGTTTTTAGCGCGCAAGGTCTTCTTTGCTTCTTCGAAGGATCGAACACCTCCGCCTGCATTACCAATTACAGCTCGATATATCTCATAGGTATCGACCATATCCTCTGGCTTTGGTTCACATGGCATGTAGCGGATTCCATAGTTTTTCTGTATTTCTGCAAATTGACGGATATGGAACGTGGTGCTTCCTATCTTAGTGTGGCAATCGTCGATGTAAGTGCAGGCCAGGATCTCTGTTTGGTCATCAAGATTTGTCAAAACAATACGCTCTCCATCTTTAACGGTAAAGAGCGTATTGTATTCGCTGTCGATAAAACGAATCATACGATTATCCCTGTCAGGATTCGGAAAAGCAAAAACGCCCATGATATTTACCGGCTCGTGGTCGGTCATCGTGCTTCACCTCTTTCTTTTTTCGGCGTGGTGCGCTTCTTTTCGTATTCTGCCAGTTTTGCCTTTGCCCACTCGGGCAGCCTCTTCGTATCGGCAACACCGAGAACATCAGTAATGTCCCACCGGCACCGTTCACCGGAATACAATTCCTCGAAATAAACCGCTCGCCCGCGTGCGCCGGGCGTGCAGCCAAAACCGCCCAGCGCGAAGCCAAGTTGACAGTCTGCCGTGCGGTATTCTGGGGAAAGGCTGGTGGGTCGGAGAACGATCAACTTGCCTTGCAAAGATCCCTCCGACGGAGGGAGGCAATCGTCCGCGCCTAAAACGGCATAGGGAACATTCCTGGATACACGAAATGCTTTGACCTTTTCGACCTGTGCCTGCAAGCGATTCAAAAAGGTTTCTGCAATTTCCAGATAACTCTTACAGGTAAGTGCTTCGGGATACATTGTTTCTCCGAGAAAATTGTATTGCTGATAACAGGTCATATAGGTTTCGTCCTTCGGATTGAACCCCATGAGCAGAACACGCCCGCCCATGCGAATGGACTGCATAATCTCGTAGTCACCGGCTTTTTCAGGTTCTGCACTTTTCCGTTCCCGGTATCCAAGCCGCTCCGCCTTGTCCCGCAGGATAAGGTCTTTGAGATATGCACCCTTTTCAGGCTGCTGTTCAAACCATTCCCGCACCTCGCTGTCACCGAGGGAGAGCTGGAATGTGAACCGCATGATTTTACTACGGTATTCATCGTTCTTTTCTTTTCGCTTCTGGTAGTTCGTCACCGTGCTTCACCTCGATCCTTGTGTCTCTTTTTTCGCCGCTGCTGTTCCTTCTCCAATTCCTCCAGCGTTTTCGGCGGTTTGCCATCAAAGGAGATCAGAACATTTTGCTTCGGTGTGCCTTGCAACATGGTTTCCATCTCGCTGCACTCCTGCTTCTGCTTTTCTGTCATAGTGCTGTCCTTTCCAGAAGATAGAAAAACAGAGATCTGAGCATCTTCTGCTGCAAATCTCTGTTCCAATCGTTCTACTGTCCAATTTTGTTTGAATTGCCCCAATGGGTTATGCCCGAATTGTGCGATGGCCCGCTGATCCATATCGCGGAGCTTTTGCCACAATTCAGGGTGGTGATGCCTCAGCTTTCGTAGTTCGTCAATTCTCTGGAAGGGACAGCACCAGCAGGAACAGCGGTGGTATATCTCATATAATCCGCCCCAATCATAGCCTCGGTCGTAACATATTTTCAAAGCCTTCGCCTCGGTAATACCCCAATCCACCAGCGGATATTGCTCGTTTTTGATTCGCTTCGGTTCATCCGCAGCAATGCCCACATAATGGAGAGCACGATACTTACCCTTAAGTCGGTTGACCTCTTTGGCAATAAGGTGTGTTTTGAGCTGCCCGGTACACCACCGGACTCTGACACCGGGCCAGCCGTTGCCGTAAAGCGGAACCCCCAGCTTTTGACGATTCTCGATAGAAGATATCTTTTGCTTTTCTTCCTCAAACATCATATATTCAAAGCCTTTAGGATGGCGGAGCATCGTCAAGTGGATTCCACGCTCACGGTAAAGATACTCGTCCAATTTTGCCAGATGATCATACATCTCTGGAAACTCCATGCCGGTATCCGCTGTCAACACTATATCAATAGGCATTCCGCGTTCAATCATCAAAAGCAGCATAGCGGTACTGTCCTTTCCACCAGACAGGCTGACGGCATGAAAAATCTGCTTGCTAAATAGAATCACCCCCCCAATTTGATTATAAAAAAGCCGCCTATTGTGGCGGCTACAATGTAAAATGGCACGGTTTCCCGTGCCGTTTTACAGAACATTGTTCAATTACCGTTCGTCCCTATCCTGTCGCACGGAACGCTTGTGAACCAACTTCGCTCTCTCTTTTTCCAGCTTTATCAACGAAAAATCGAGAATACGTTCTTTTCTCTGATCCAGCATGGTGGTATAGAAGCGTTTTTGCAAATCCGTAATGAACGGCGTGTCCTCGATGATCCTATGGATTTTGACCATATCTATGCGAGGCACAATGCGCTTGAGCGCACGGTTGCAATCTTCGTTCTGCAAGGAGACGATAAAATCAAAATATTTAATCTTCTTGCCATTCAGCATGATGGCTGAGGTGGGGATCTCAAAAATACGGTAATTCAAGTCACTCTCGTTTGACAGCACCTTCTTCATAATCTCGTCATCTGCCTGCGGGTATAGGCAGCTCCCGCAATCATATACCGGTGCCAGCGTCATCATATCGGTCCTTGCGTCGTAAAGAAACCCCCAGTTACCGTTATGCCGGTCCCAGTTACCAATCAGCGCATCCACGATGAACATATCCCAAAATCGCTCTGTGATTACCTCGCGGTCAATGGCCTCCTGCTCCTCAAAGGTGTGGAGAATATCGGACAATTCCGTTCCGTATCCGTTTCGCTCAGAGTCGATGATCTGGTTTTTCAACGATGCGAAATCCTGCAAGGTGATCCCTGGCTCCGTAAAGTCCCCACAGGCTACTACGATTTTCGTTTTCCCTTTGACCGTGTAGGTTCCCAGCATGGTTTTCTGCACAGGGATACCAATGCTCTCATAGATCTGGCAGCCGAGATATTCGGAGAAACAGCTATTGCTATAACTCATCTCTTTATTTTTTGAGGGGAGCGGCGGAAATTTCAGCATATATTGCTGCCCTTCATAGATTACGGAAATTTTGCTGCCGTTTGCGCCAGCATACAGTTTGTTGCGCCTTGGCAGATTTGTAAAATCAACGACCTGCATAGTCTCACTCCCGTTCCATTCTCAAATATTTTTCGCGCAGATACCATGCCTGCTCTGGGCTGATAATCTGATTGACCTCTGCGCTGTTGATGTCACTTTGCAGATTGCAATAATCGCAATCCCATAGCGTATATTCCTCGCCGCGATCCAGCTTCTCCCACGCGCTGACCATAGCTTGGATCGATTCTTGCAAAAACTCCGGTAATCCGCATTCAAGGTAGCTGCGGTCCGTTGGGTGTCCCGCTTCATCATAGGATGGAGCAGACAGTTCCATTAGTTCCTCCATCGTACAGTTTAACGCTGTTGCGATCTGCCTGACAGTCTTTGCACTGCACCGCTCAACATTGCTTCTCCCGGCGCAAATATCCATGATCGTTGTCTTCGGAACACCGCTGATTTTGGATAGCTGATATTTTGAAATGTTCCGCTGTTCAAGAAGCGTCTGCAAATCCATTCGTCGCACCTCGTTTTCGGATTACTCTGTCAGTTATATTATATCGGCGTACCGACTTAGCGTCAATAGAGTATCCACCTCAGCCGAAAACAATTCTAACCTATGAATATCTGCTATGTCGCTCTCATCGCGCCTGTTCTTGCTGGCGCTTGCGGTGCCAGCCTTCCAGCAGCTTGATGATGACCTCTTCCATCTGCTTCGGGGTATAGCTCGCAGGAAAGTATTTTTGCAGTCGATCATTGCGGATCGTAACCTTGCGCTCCAGCGGTTTTTCTTCGCGCATGATGAGGTCGATGATATTATTCTCGAGCTTACCTTCGGCGCTGAGCTGTTTGAGCCGTTGGGCCTGTCCCAGCGATGGGGATACCTCATCGCGCTCCATGACCAGCAAGAGGTAGGTCTGTTCTTTCTCGGACAGGTGGGAAATAAAATCTGCGGCGGGAACAAACTTGAGCGTTCCAGTGTCTACTGCGTCAAGCAGCGGCGGGATTAACTTATTTAGCCGTACATAGCGTTGAATTGCTGTTGCATTGTCAGCTACTTGGTCGGCAAGAATTTGAACAGAGTATTTACCTCGGAAATTCTCTCCAACTTGGAGAGAATTTTTTGAAGGCCGTCCAGCCTGCCGTTTCATGGCGTCCAGCTTCAGCTTGTAGGCCTTGGCTTTTTCGCTCGGAAGCAAATCTTCGCGGTTGATGTTGTAGTCCACCACCAAAATATCCGCTTCCTCATCGCTGTAATTGCGGACGATGACAGGGCGGGTGTCCAGTCCCACGACTTTTGCACAATAATCACGGCGGTGTCCGGAGATGATCTCATATCCGCCAGCGTCGCGGGGACGGACGATCAGCGGCTCAGCGATCCCGATATGCTCAATGCTGTCCATGAGCCGCACCAGATCAGGCGTCGGGCGGTCAATGGTGTATGGCTGACGGGAGTAGGGAAAAATCTCCGCGGCGGGGACGATTTGAATGCGCTCCTGCCGGTCAGCTTCGCGTTCTGCATCCGTTTTGAACAGGTCATCGTACCGGGTCAGTTCGATGCCGCTTAACTTGCTTGCCAAGGCTCAACACCTCCCTCGTTAGATTTTCATAGGCCACCGCCGCCTTGCCGCTGCGGTCGTGGTCGTAAATGCTTTTGTTTTCCACGCTGATCTCCGCCGCCTTGATAGAACGCGGAATCTCGCTCGTGAACACATGACCGCCATAGCTCTTGCGAATAAGCGCGTTGATCTCCCGTGCCAGCGTGGTACGGCTATCCACCATTGTCAGCAGAATGCCGTCAACCTCTAACTTCGGGTTAAGCTGCCGTTTCACGCGGGTAATGGTTCGCAAAAGCTGTTCCAATCCCTTTGCTGGAAGATACTGCGCCTGCACAGGGATAATCACGCTGTCCGCCGCGGTCAGAGCGTTGATCGTCAGCATACCCAGCGACGGCATACAGTCGATGAGTGCGTAGTCATAGCGGTCTGCCACCGTGGACAGGTATTGCCGCAGCACCGTCTCGCGGCTCATGGTATTGACCAGCGTGACCTCTAATGCCGACAGCTCGATATTGGCGGGGACAAGGTGGACGCCGGAAGGGTGGTGCAGAATGCCCTCGCCGGGGGCGATAGGCTTCTCCGCGATGACCTTCTCCATCAGCGTAGAGAGCGTGGGGGATAATTCGTCAGGCTGCGACCAGCCCAACATCTGCGTGAGATTGCCTTGTGCATCGGCGTCGATCAGCAGGACTTTTTTACCTTGCCGAGAAAGACCAATGCCGAGGCTGGCGGCTGTGGTGGTTTTACCGACGCCGCCCTTCTGATTTGCGAGTGCTATCGTTTTCAACAGGATACCTCCTCCAACAAAAAAGGAGCCTTGCGGCTCCTGTTCTAACAAAGCTGTTTCTTCTCACAGCTATTTCTTTTTCGGGTAGTATTCTTTCTATTCTCAGTCTTGCTATATCTCAGTCTTATTACATTTCGATTATCGAATGTCCGGAAGTTCGAAAACCAAATGTCTTGAAATTCGATTTTCGAATCTCTGGAAATTGCATAACATTTCCGCAGAAAAGGCACATTTAATTTCAAGCAGAATAAATCATGCACCAGAGAAGTCTTTCACATAAATCAGCGTAGGCCGTCCCAGCCCTTGCCGTTTACGTTCGATCAGGCCGATGCCCTTGGAACTGTCCAGTTCAGCAAAGAGCCGTGCCGCTTTCTCAGAACGGCAGTGCAGGGTAGACATGACTTCCTCTGCTGTAAAGATAATAAAGACACGGTTCTGCTCGTCGATCCAGCCGTTTCGATAAGACAACTCCATACGGTCAAGCAGTAATCCATACAGTAGCTTTGCGTCGGTCGAAACCTCCGCAAAGCGCTCATCAGTCAACAGCAGCTTGGGGATCCGAAAGAACGCGTATTGTTCACCAGCGCGACCGTAGTAATAGGGTAAATTAAGCAATATTCCCACGCCTTTTATCACCGCCTCTGTGTATAACTGAGCACCCTTTACTTGTCACATTGATCTCCTGCGTCAAAAGCAATTCCACACTATCACCTCCGAGTGTATGGTTTTCTCTATATACGCAAAATACCATAACAAAGCGATACAATCTTTGTCATGGCATTTCACGTAAATAGAAATCGCTAAAAATCGAATTCAGTGTAAATGAACTCCAGCTAAGGAGATAAAGTGCCTAATAAAGCTACATAATCAGGAAATTCGAACAACGCAACAGGATATCTTATCTACTTAGGCACTATTTTGATACCAGATGAAACCTCGCCTACCCGTTATGGAACTCTGAATATATTATTGACAGCGCCAATTTGCTTTCTTCAGTTCCGACAAGTAGCGTGTTATTCCACCAATCAACTAATCCGGATATCTCTTCTGGTTCTAAGCACTCTATTTGCTTCATAGCTCTAGAAAAGTGAGGATTTTGTCTATCATCTGTTGATAGGCATTGTAAAATGATATTCATATAGTCAAAAGCACTCAATATCTTCTTTTCATCAAGGACCTCCCAAAAAGAGCGTGTCGTCCGCGCTTCTTTCCGCCTAATCATATAAAGTATATTTGTTTTTGCCATTTCCGAAACATGTAGAAAATCGCTTTGAGAAACTTCTGTGAAAAGCTTTTCGGCTTTATCTCGATCACCTTCACAATATGCACTATAAGCAGTTGATTCCTTGTCTATAAAATAGACCAGTGAGGCAACATCGGCATTACATTGGGACAAATCGGATATGCACCCCGTGGCATAAAGTTTTTCTAACAAATTATAAAATTCACTACCGATTCCTTTTAAGCTTTTTATCAGTATAAGTTTTTCATTTTTTTCACGTTTAGAAACAATTGAAGGCGATAACTGAAAATATGGTAGGAGAATATAAAAAAGACTTGTGATGAGTGCATCACACATATGAGGAAAGTTCTCTAATAATGAAAAGGCTCTATTGGCATACTCAAGCTTTTCGTACTCGCTGCGCGAAGTAATACAAATTATTCCACAGCACTTAATATATTCTAGAATTTCTTTACAATTGGTTTTGTCTTCTTTATAGTTATAAAGCAAATTTACGCAACACGTTTTTAGAATTTGAGAATCAGTTTCCTGTAACCCCTCTATCTGAGGCAAAAGGGCAGACGCAAGTTCGATGTATGAAGATTCTTTGCCAGCTTTATTAACAGTTTGCAAGATTTCCAAAATCTGATTAACCCAAACACGTCTAATAGTTTCATCATTCACAAAATTCAAATTCTGAGCCTTTTGAATGTACAACGCCATTTCAAGTTCTGGTTTTACCAACCGCGGTAATAGTTGTTCCGCCTTTTCAATGTAATTAACTGCATCTGCTTCGGAAGAAATTGAACACAAATTTAGATACGCTACATATTTTAAAAATACAAAGGTTGTATCCTCCGAGTCATCCGGGCAGCGATCAATCAATACATTCAAAAGTCGCATCCTCATTACTCTATCGCTTATAGAAGATAAGATTCCAAGTGCCCTCAATTCTACTTCTAATAGGCGATTATCCGTTCGAGCAAGTGTATATATTTCTTTAATTAGGCTGGCAGCTTTATCCTTATCTGAGTTGGCAAAACGGAGAAATAAAATCGCTTTTAATACACGGACATTGAGTCTTGTCTTTGACATTTGAAGCAGATTGTGCTCAGCAAAATTAAGAGATGCATTATGAAAGGAAAGACGATCATCAAACGGTTGTATAGTACTTTCGTTATCTATAAATTCTATGATGAAAGAGGCAATAAACTCAATATCTGCAGTAGATAGAGCCATTTCATCAAAGCTAAAAAGTATCTTTGCTGCAGAATTATAATCTTTTGCCAAAAAATGTTGTTCTAACGCCCGAACTGCAACTTCAAACTTACTATTATTTTTTTCCAAAAGTTTTAATCGCTGAGTCCAATGTCGCAAATGTAAAACATCCTCATTTCTAGGCAAAAGAGTATTAATTTCTTTCGAGAAATACTCGTATGGATTAGTTAGGATCGTAGGCGACGGTATTTCTAATTCATATATAAGTCGTTTAAAAAATTTAGCTGCGTCTATCACAGGCTCATCAACTTTATTTATAAAGTCATTCCCACAACTAGTATCTTCGCATATTTCATCGTGGATAACGGGCACGACAAAGATAAAACTGCTAGATTCTTTAAGCCAGTCAGGTAATTTGTCATAGCTTTTTTGGTTATAGCAAACCCAAATGTATTGCAACGGAGTTGGGTAAGAAATACGCTCTTTTATACGCTTCATTATTACATCATTTTCCCAGCCGCTATACCCAACAATAATGGGCGCTTGATCTATTAGAAAGGTATCCAATAAATGCGCAGAACTAACAGTTCCAGACTGTCCAGCCACTTCAGTAATTTCATTTTCTAAGTTTGCACAATCGTAAAATCTATACGTCCCATGGACATGCACAATTTGAATTTCCTTTGTGTGGTTGTTGATAATTAAGTTATCCATTGAGTTTTCAGCAGAAACAAATTCTTTTGTTCCTATCAAATTTAAGGCTCTTTTCAAACTATCATCGAAATTGGTCGTAAATACAGTATTTGCAAACTTTCCAGAATCTAGAATCTGAGCCAATAATAAATTTGCAGAAGATATTTTCGCAGTTGCATTTAAGCGCTTAAATAAATTACTACGATCTATTCTATTCGGGTATGCAAACTCAATCCACTTCGAATAGCATCTCATAGGATTTGTTTCACAAGATTTAATTTCATTTTCAAATTGAATATATGATATCTCATCAAACTTTTTGCTCTTATCTTTACATTCATCAATAATCTCATAAGCGGCAGGTATTTCCGGCACAGATATTCCTGCACCAACAATGAAAAAGTAAGGAAAAAAAAGATTCGTTGCTATGATTTTTCATGGTTGCTTTAATTATCCGTATAGCATAATCTAAAACGCTCATTATTTGCATCCTCCTGTACGATTGAATTTGCATAAGAAATCGTCTTATTGCTATTAGATTCATTTTATATTAAGTGAATTGATTATTCAAGAGAAATGCTGAATGTCAATAAAGGTTATTTTTACTTACATCATCAATGATGGTCCGTCTTTACTTTTCTACGTTTCCAGTCGCAGTTACCATGATGCCGTTATTTTCCTTGTCAGTCAACATATGTAAGCAATATGTATTCTCTTGCTTAGCCGCTTAACAATGAATATATTCTATCGATGATATTTCGATACCTCTACTAAAACTTCTTACCACTGCTAATGAGACTATCTCATTTGAATATTAAAAGTACTTCGATTTTCAGAGCGTCCGTAGTAATAGGGTAAAATAAGCGAAATAGCCATGTGTATAAGGTTTTCTAACTAAAGTGCTCCGCTACTTTTTGTATTGCTTCACCATGACGGAGTCAATTTCTATGTCACTGCATTTTAGCCAGCACAGGTATCAATTTGTATCCACTTCTAACAACTATAGCCGCGCATTTCTCTACTAAAAACGCCATATCAAGGCTTGTCCAACCTTGCTACGGCGTTTTAGGTGTAATCATAGAGGATGTTAAATTATTTTGAATTGCCGAAAGCCACATGGTTGCGGCATTTTCTGGTTGTGCATATATCAATGGCCCCACCGGACCGACAGGCCCCATCGGCCCACAGGGTATTGCGGGTGCAGCAGGCGCAGTCGGTCCTACCGGCGCAACGGGTCCCACAGGTCCGCAAGGGCCTCAAGGTGTTGAAGGAACGGCGGGCGCTGTTGGTCCTACCGGTCCCACAGGTCCTACGGGTCCGACTGGACCGAGCGATACGCGCGCGGCGGCAGCTGTTGCCGATGCGACAAGCGTAGAGGACGTCGTCGAGCAGTTCAACGCGCTGCTGGCAAATCTCCGCGCAGCGGGTCTCCTCTCGACCTGAGCAATAAGCGGTGCGGCGCAAGCCGCACCGTGATACATATATAAAAGGAGGAATCATCATTTCCTACCGCGTCTGCGTTTACGCCATCTGCAAAAACGAGTCGCAGTTTGTCGAGCGCTTCATGGACTCGATGTCCGAGGCGGACGACATCTGCGTGCTCGACACGGGGTCAACGGACGATACGGTCGAAAAACTCAGAGCCCGCGGCGCGCACGTCGAGCAGAAGGTTATTTCGCCGTGGCGCTTCGATGTCGCGCGCAGCGAATCGCTGAAGCTCATCCCAAAGGACGCCGATATTTGCTGCTGCATCGACCTCGACGAGCAGTTCCGGTCCGGCTGGCGCGAAAAGCTTGAGCGCGCGTGGCAGCCGAACACAACACGCGCCCGCTACCGCTACACGTGGAGCTTTCTGCCCGATGGGCGCGAGGGCTGTGTCTTCTGGACGGACAAAATTCACAAAAGCGGATGCTACCGCTGGGTAAATCCGGTGCACGAGGTTCTTCAATATCTGGGCGAGGGCGGCGAGCGCTTTGTCGACGCCGAGGGCGTGCAGCTCGACCACCACCCCGACCCGAGCAAATCGCGCGGGCAGTATCTTCCACTTTTAGAGCTTGCCGTGCGGGAGGACCCGCAAAACGACCGCAACC
>ULSF01080527.1_pt1 | contig 16557 bp, 15 predicted proteins | sample 1956121 | NCBI WGS metagenome assembly ULSF01 (sample SAMEA4835701, study PRJEB28245) | human gut metagenome | biome: gut microbiome; material: fecal sample | place: Denmark | collected 2008
ATTTGATGAATCCCCGTAGCCGAAAAACCGCTGACAATTCCCGTAGCAATCGCTTGTAAAAGGTTTTCTCCGGCAATATATTCAGGTACCCATAAAAAGCACACTACACCTAAAATCGCGCCGAAAAGTCCGCAAAGTGCGGGAATCAATTGATTCTTTTGATTTTTTGTAAGCAGTTTAAACAGCTCCGCCAAAAGAAACACAATGACAGTAATACAAGGAATGGCAACAAAATTTTCCATAATTTTTCTCCCTTTAAAATAAATTTTTGATACCGTTGCTCTCTAAAAAATCTCTGTGCTTATACTTGATTTCCCGCGCGTAAGTCAGAGCTCTTTCTGTTTCGCCGTTGGTTTTTCCCTTTTTTAACGCCACGGCGCTGGCTTCGGAAAGCGCATGAGTAGCCAATGTAAGATCCACGATTAATTTTATGTACTTGTTGCGTAAAATTTCTCTTTCCTCTTCATTTTTTTGCTGCTTTTCTATTTTTTTTTGCAGCGCAAATAAAAAAATGCCGGTAAACACACTCGACAAGCACGCAGTAATAATCTCCATTTATTTCCACCTGCCCATCGCGCAATAGCGAATACGCCCCGTCAACGCTGTTGATACCGCGCTTCTCAGAAAGAGGCCCTTGATATTTTCAATGGAGGTTATCGTAGCGCTACCGTCCAAGCTCAAGCAAACATCTTCACCGTCGGTATCGGTGTACTGTAAAAACAACGTAGGCTCAAAAAGAAAATCTCCGGAAAAAATGCGATTTTGCATAGAAATCGGTAAGATCAAAGAAAGCGTACAAAAAATTTTTGTATCATTCAGCTCTGCTAACGACTCCGCACTTTGCACCTGCGCCCCGAACGATCCGTAAGAAATCTGAATTCCATCGGAATACCGCAGAGTATAATCGCCGGAATCACTGCCCGCGCTCAGCAGAATATTTGAAGTCAAATCTCCCGGTTCCCCTTTAATTGCCGGAATTTCAATATTTTTTCCTGTATTGTCAAACACTCGTAAAACCGGAATGCTCATATTCATTTCCTCCTATTTTAATATAAAAAACTTATACGGCCTTTATGGGTCTTATCATATGTCCTCTGTGTATAATAGATCCCGTGTTTTTTAAATCCTGTATCATTTGTGCGTCGGAAGTATACGAATAAGCGCCTAAAAAAGCATTATCGTTGCTGCTGATCCATACATCCGGACATCCGGAAGTTTCTATATATATCGTCTGCCCGGGGCAAAGCGGTTGATCTGCCGTAATGGCCGCAAGCATAGCTTGATAATTAGAAAAACAAAGCGCACGGCCGGCATTTGCGAACTTTGTAAGGCGTTCTTCCAAATCAGGATGCGCTGATGAACTGGTATTATGCAGCTGCAAGGCGCTTTGTAAATCCGCTGCCTGATTCACCGAGATAAGCCTGAAATTTTGAATCACGGTAGTGGATTCCGATGCTCCGGATCCGCCTCTCATGCCGGCGTATACCGTATCACCGGTAATGCCGGAGACGTCAATTTCTATCTCTACATCGGTATGTTCCTGTCCGCCCTCCATGGTATAGGTGACCTCGGTATCTCCGATAAAGCAGGTAATCGTGTGGGAATACGACTGCCCCATGCTTTCGTAAATTCCGTTTGTATTGCAGATACTGCCAATGGAAAAAATCAGACTGCCGTTCAGGCCGGCAGTGGAAATTTTCTGCTGCAGCGTATATCCTGCCGTAATTTGTACTCCCTCGCTCGTTTTCATGGAACCGGATCCGAAATTATCCAGTTCCCACCCGTCGGGCCATGTTTCAAAGCAGCTATCGGAAAAGAAATTTTTTTCTTCCTTAAAAAAAGTTTTTTCATCAACATAGCTTTCCAGGGCATATCCCGCGTCGTTTTCAAAATTGCTGAGTTTTAAATTGGATATTACTGTCTGCGCCGCAATATCACCGTTTTCATCAGGAAAAACACCGTTTACCGATAACACTAATCTTTGCGCGCTTCCCTCAGGATCAATCTGCACATGATACCCCGGCGGAATATCTCCGCTGCCTACATACACGCCGCTGACCCCGATAAGATCGGAAAACAAATAGGTTTCCTCACCCTCTTTTCTGACGCCCAGCCGTGTACCGTCCCATATAAACTCCAAACTCTTTCCGTCAAGTTCTCCGTTCTGCGCATCCGCATAAATCTGCTCTACAAGATCTTTTGATTCTTCAAACGCATCCAGCAGCTGTTCATATACATCCTTTGACGGCTCACCCGCAGGCTGCGCGCAATGAATCCTTCCGCTGGGGAACACCCTTACAGGACGCTTCATACGTGCCGCGGCCAAACGCACGGTACCGTCATATCCTTCCACATATACATGCAGATTTCCCGGTCGAAGAACTTCCCAGGGCACGGTAATCGCAACGCCGTTTTGTACCGAATATACGGCACGCCGGATATTTCCTATTTGAAAATATGCCGTGATGACAAGGTCGTTCCAATCCTCGTCAAAATTGAACATGGCCTGCACATAATTCACGCTTCCGGCGATTATTTTTTCCGTGTCGGTACGCGTGATTTCCTGATCTTTTACCGTAAACGTCAACAAAACCGATTCCTCCTCAATAAAAATAAGCGCGGATTTTTTGCGCCTCTGTTTTTAGTATAGCATGGAAAAAGAAAGGATTATGCTTGTATGTGACATCCATTCTATGTTACAATACAAATATCGAGAATCAAAAAACAGGAGAAAACAGTATGATACGTTTTTACGGAAGCGCTCCCTACCAAACTCTTGTACTGCATGGCGGTCCCGGAGCAATCGGTTCCCTGCGGGGCTTTGCCGCAGAGCTGTATAAGCGATCGGGATTAGGTATCGCCGAACCGCTGCAATCGGAATATTCTGTCATGGGTCTGGTAGATGAGCTTTTTCGTCAAACAGAAAATCTTTCAGGAAGTCGACTGACATTCATCGGTCATTCTTGGGGCGCATGGCTGGCTGCCCTTTTTGCCCAAAAATACCCGCAGCGCACGGAAAAGCTTATTTTAATCGGCTGTCCGCCTTTAGAGACGCATTACGCCGGTCAAATTAACCTTCGCAGAGCCGCCAGACTTTCCGAAGAAGAAAGAATTCGCTTTCAGACGCTCTTAAAAAGCGCGGAAGGAAATAAAGAAACTCTTCATTCTTTTTTTGACCGTACCGACAATTACTGTCCACAAGATTTGTCTTTACATAAAGCAGATAAAGTAGATGAGGAAATGATGACACGTGTTTGGAAGGAAGCCGATCAAATGCGCAAAGCAGGAGAAATCCTTTCCTGCTTTAAAAATCTTTCTTGCGAACTTTTCTTTGTTTTCGGGCAGGAAGATCCTCACCCGCCCGAGGGTGTATGGGAACCTTTGAAAAATCTTCCCATACAAGTGCTTGTTTTACAGCGCTGCGGACACAGCCCTTTCATGGAACGCTATGCTCAAAATGAATTCTATACATGGCTGCTGCCGCTGCTCAATACGAACGGAGGTTGCTTATGACGCCCTGTACGCTTTGTCCGCGCCGATGCAAGGCGGACCGATCCGTCACGACGGGCTTCTGCGGCGCGGATGATACACTGAAGCTGGCGCGGGCCGGACTGCATCATTGGGAAGAACCCTGCATAAGCGGTACCAACGGCAGCGGCGCTATATTTTTTACCGGCTGTAATATGCGATGTGTCTTTTGTCAAAACAGCCAAATCTCAAAAGGCGGCGTAGGAAAAAGAATCTCTCCGGAACGCTTAACGGAAATCTTTTATGAGTTGAAAACGGCAGGGGCGCATAACTTGAATTTTGTTACGCCCACACATTATACGCAGCAGCTGATACCACTGCTCAAAAAGGCTCCTCTTCCGGTAGTATGGAATTCCTCCGCCTATGAAACCCGTACGGCTCTACGGATGCTGTCGGGGTTGGTCGACGTCTATTTGCCTGACTTTAAGTTTTCATCAAAGAAAGCGGCGGAAAAATACGCTCACGCGCCGGATTATCCCGAAAAAGCCCAAAAAGCTATTTGGGAAATGTTCCGGCAAACCGGTCCGTATCTAATAAAAGACGGTCTGCTGCGGCGCGGGGTACTGATACGCCACCTGATTCTGCCCAACAATATAGAAAACACCTTGGGCGTAATCGATTGGATCAGCCGTACTTTCCATAAGGGCGACGTGCTCTTTTCACTAATGAGTCAGTATACCCCCTATACGCTCTTGCCCTTTGACGAATTAAACCGTCGAATCAGTAAAAAAGAATATATTATTGCGCGCAACTACATGCTGAAAAAAGGAGTGCGGGAAGGCTTTTTGCAGGAACTCTCTTCCGCCAAAGAGGAATATACCCCTGCCTTTGATCTTTCCGGCGTATAAATATAACGAAATTGTCAAAAACGGTTGCGTTTTCCTTGAAATCGGCGCGCAGGCAAAGGTTGCTTCAAAAAAATTTTCATCCCTGAGCTATCATAAGGCCTGCATAGGGAGAAAAGATTTCCTTCTGTCTTTCGGTATAATTTTTTCGTTGTATCAATATTTTTCGGCAACAACACGTATGATAGATAACAGTTTTTATAAAGAGCGATACTGCAAAAGAACGCTTAATCATAAATGATCCGTATCAATTTTCCACGATGCGAAATAGATACTGTTTTGAATATCAATGCTTAATGGATGCAAAACCGCAAGATTTGTCTTAAAAATATCTATATTCGTCTTGAAATAGAGAATTTTTTCCTTTATACTAATAAGAGAAAACAAAAAAAGGAGAAGCTGCTATGGATAAACGATTTGGCCTTCAACTCTATTCCCTGCGGGAAGATACCGCGAAAGACGCGGCACTGGTGTTGAAAAAAATAGCCGAAATGGGCTTTCAAAGCATTGAATTTGCCGGATATTACGGAATCGGCGGTAAGGAAATGAAAATGCTGCTGGAGGACTTGGGTTTGAAAGCGATTTCTTCCCATGTAGGATATCACCGTTTTACCGATAATTTTAAAGAGGAAGTAGAATTCAACCACGCCGTGGGCAATACGAACATTGTTCTGCCTTGGTATAAAATCGATACGCTTGAGGACGCGAAAAAGTCAGTAGAAGAAATCGGAAAAATGCGGGAAGCTTTTCTTGCGGAGGGCTTTGATTTCGGATATCATAACCATGCTTTTGAATTTAAAGCATTGGATGATAACGGAACCTGCGGTATGGACTATATTACATCCGTTCAGGGACTGAAACTGCAGCCGGACGTATTCTGGGTAAAAACCGCCGGTATCGATCCCGTGGCTTTCATTGAACAGAATACCGGTCGCTTGATCTCCATTCATATGAAAGAATACGGCAGCGACGGAAAAAATGCGGAATTCGGCACGGGAATTCTGCCTTGGCGGGAAATTATGCAGGCCGCGGAAGCCGGCGGTACCTCTATCGGTATTCTGGAACAGGAAGAATATTCCTGTCCGCCGCTCAAAAGCGTTGAGATAGGCGCGAAAAATATTAAAAAAATTTTTTCATAAATAGGAGAGATTGATTATGAAACTTGGTGTTTTAACGGTTCCGCTCTATGACAGAAGCCTTGAGGAAGCTTTAAAATGGCTGCACGAGCGCGGCGTCCAAATGGTAGAAATCGGAAACGGCGGCTTCCCCGGCAATACGCATGTGAATCCCGATGATTATCTGGGGAATCCTGAAAAAATAGAAGAGCTGAAGGCACTTTTAAAAAAGTATGATCTTCAGATCTCCGCGCTTTCCTGCCATGGTAACTGCGTACATCCCAACAAGGCCACGGCGGCCAAATTTCAAAGTGATTATGAAAAGACCGTACAAATGGCAGAGCTTTTAGGTGTGGATACCGTAGTAACCTTTTCCGGATGTCCGGGCGGATCTCCCGAAGATAAGGTTCCTAACTGGGTAACCTGCTCCTGGCCGCCGGATTTTGCGGATATTCTGGAGTATCAATGGAACGATGTTCTGATTCCTTACTGGAAAGAAGCCGTTGCTTTTGCCAACGCGCACGGGGTAACCAAAATCGCATTGGAGATGCATCCGGGGTTCTGTGTATATAATACGGCGTCTTTGCTGCGGCTGCGGGAAGCCGTGGGAGATACGATCGGCGCGAATTTCGATCCCAGTCATCTCATTTGGCAGGGAATGGATCCCGCTGAAGCAGTGCGTATGCTGGGCGGCAAAGCGATTCATCACGTACACGCCAAGGATACCTATCTGGATACGGCAAATATAAAAAAGACGGGTGTGCTTTCCACGGGACATTACAGTGATGTACTGAACCGACCGTGGACGTTCCGCACCGTAGGCTACGGGTTGGATACGGCTAAGTGGAAAGAGTTTGTAAGCATGCTGCGCATGGTTGGCTATGACGGCGTACTCTCCATTGAGCATGAGGATATGTTTATGAGTGTAGAAGAGGGACTGGAAAAAGCGATTGATTTCCTCAAAGATATTATGAGTGTTCAGCCCATGGGCGAAATGTGGTGGGCATAAAGAAAAAAAGGAAGGCATGCCTTCCTTTTTGTTTACGGAGGGAGATACCGTGACCGGCAATAAAAAAAGGCTGTTGATCGGTACGTCAGCGCTGGCGTTAACGGCTATTTTAATTTTTTTACTGTTCTTTTACGGAGTGTTTTTGCTGAACAATCCCTCAAAAGAGCTTTATCCTATACGAGGAGTGGATGTTTCCGCCCATCAGGGGGTAATTGATTGGGCTGTTTTAAGCAGTCAGGGAATTGAGTTTGCCTTTATTAAAGCAACGGAAGGCAGCAGTTTTATTGACGCATGTTTTGACTATAACTTTACACAGGCACAGCAAAACGGCCTGCGTGTAGGTGCCTATCATTTTTTCAGCTATGACAGCCCCGGCCAAACGCAGGCGGAAAATTTTATAGAACATGTAGAAAAAACAGAAGCTATGCTGCCGCCGGTCATTGATGTGGAGTTTTACGGGGAAAATGAAAAAAATCCGCCGGCGCAGGCACAGGTAAGGCGGGAACTGGATAGCATGATGAAAGCCCTGCGCGAACACTATCATATGGATCCCATTCTTTATGCTACGGAACGTTCTTACCAACTCTATATTGCCGGCGCCTATGAAGAATGTGATATCTGGATCCGCAACGTAGTTTCAGAGCCATGCTTAAGCGACGGCCGCGCCTGGACATTTTGGCAGTTTACCAACAGAGCTCGGCTTCAGGGATATGACGGCCGAGAAAGATATATCGATATCAATGTCTTTTGCGGCAGCCGCCAGGAGTTTTTCAATTACGCAAAATAAAATGAAATCCCTTATAAAAAGCAGGGATTTCATCTTGTGGAGAAAGCGAAAATTTTTAAACAAAGAGTCTGTATTTTAAGACGGCATGGCCGTCTTTTTTCAGCAGATAAGGCGTTTTTACAGCAAAGTCTGACCGTTAATCTCCAGGCGGAATTTCAAGCCCAGCTTTTCAGCGGCTTTTCGGCAGAGGATCATGCGGTCCAGAAAAATTTCAAAGTAATCCATAATGCTGCTGTATTTGGTTTCGATTTCAAGAAATAGAGTGATGGAGGTTTTATCTGAACTGATTTTTAAGGAAGAATCCTTTACCGAAAAATTTACCCGATCATGGATATCAAAAGTAGAAATATCGCTGTTTCGCACCCGGCTGCGGCGAACATCTGATTTATCGGCTAAAATCAAGGCGGCGGAAACTTCGTCCACGGGAACGCCCGTACCTTCGTCATGATTGCCGATGGCGGTAATAATTGTCGCTACATCTTCGGCGTCCATATCCATGTGGTCTAATATACGAAAAGCCATCACCGCGCCGCTTTGGGAATGATCAATCCGATTCACTAAGTTTCCGATATCGTGCAGGTAGCCGGCGATTTTTGCCAGTTCTACCTCATGAGGCGGATAGTTTAGCTGTGCCAGAATATCGCCCGCGCAGACGGCTACCTTTGTTACATGGGCAAAGCTGTGTTCGGTATAGCCCAGTGCCTGTAAGGAAACATCGGCTTTTTGAATATAGGTTTTTACCGCGGCATTGTTTTTTATATCTTCAAAGCTTATCATAAAAACTCCTTGTGGTTACGGACGGGTAATCTTATAGCCTACGCCGCGTATCGTTTCAATCATACTGCCGGCGCTGCCGAGTTTTTGGCGAAGTGTACGGATATGTACATCGACGGTGCGATTTTCGCCGTCAAAGGAATAGCCCCAAATATGGTTCAGCAGCTGATCCCGTGTAAGTACTAAATTTTTTTTCTCCAGCAGAAGGCATAAAAGTTCAAATTCTTTTAACGTGAGCGGAATTTCCTGTCCGTTGACTTTTACCGAATGGGTGGAGGGACATACATATAAAGGCCCCACCGTATATTCCTGAGGATTTTTGCTCTGTGTGCTTCTGCGCAGCAGTGCTTTTACTCTTGCCACCATTTCCATCATACCAAAGGGCTTGGGAATATAATCATCGGCGCCTTTTTCAAAACCGAGAACTTTATCGTATTCGGTGCCCTTAGCGGTAAGCAAAATAACCGGCAGATCTTTATAGCGAGAATCCGCGCGCAGTTTTTCCAAAATAGAAAGACCGTCTTCTTCCGGCAGCATGATATCCAGCATCACAAGGTCAGGCAATTGTTTTTTCATTTCTGCCCAAAAAAGTGACGGCAGCGCGAAACCTGAGGTGGGAATTCCCGTAGAGGAGAGAGTATACACAACGAGTTCACGTATATTATTATCGTCTTCTACAATATAAACCATACGTTCTCCTTTCGTATCTAAAGAAGATTATGTATCCGACAGCATGGCGTCCTTAAGCTTTTTTAAAGCATCCATTCCGCGGATAATCTGTTCATCTGTAGGCGTAGAATAATTTACACGGAAGTTCTTTGACGGATTTTGGGGATTTACCGCAAAGGCATTACCCGGCACTACAGCTACGTTGTATTCAGTAATTGCCCGAGTGCAGAACGCATGCATATCGATTTGTTCCGGCAGTGTACACCACATGAACAGTCCGCCGGTAACACGGTTGTAGGTAATTTCCGGCATCAAGCATTCCTCTGCCTTCTGTAAGCACAGAGCGGCTTTTTTTGTATAAAGCGCGCGTAAGTGTTTTAAATGGGCATTAAAATCATAATCTGTGATAAAATGATACGCGATCATTTGCGCCAGGATGTTGGAATGTACATCTTGCGTCTGCTTAATAGCCGTGAATTTTGCAATCAGCGGTTGGGGAGCGATGCAGAAGCCTACACGAAGGCCGGGGGAAAGAACCTTGGAAAAAGAGCCGGCGTAGAGCACGATACCATCTTCATCCAGACTTTTGATGGAGGGCAATACGTTTTCGGTAAAGTAGAGATCGCCGTAGGGGTTGTCCTCTAAGATAAGGAAACCGTATTTTTTAGCAAGGGCATAGATGCCGCGGCGTTTTTCCAAGCTGGTGGTAATGCCGGTAGGATTTTGAAAATTGGGTATTATGTACAGCAGTTTTACGTTGGAATTTGTTTTCACCGCTTCTTCTAAGGCGGAAAGATCAAGGCCGTCCTCCTGCATGGGAATACCGATTACGTTCGCGCCGCAGAGTTTTAGCGCGTTCAGCGAACCCACAAAACTGGGATCTTCGCATAAAATGGTATCTCCCTGACCGCAGAGCGCGGTGGCCGCCAGACTCATAACCTGCTGCGCGCCGGCGGTAATCAGAATATCGTCAAACGCGCGGGAAACATGATGGTTGTTTTTCATATAGGCGAGCAGTGCTTCTCTTAAAGGAGCATACCCTTCGGTGATCGAATACTGCAAAGCCGCAATCGGATCTTCTTTCAATAACCGATCGGTGATTTGCGCCACTTGTTGGGCGGGGAAGGCCTCCGGTGAAGGATTTCCCGCTGAAAACGGAATAATACCGGGGGTTGAACTCATTTTTAATATCTCTCGTATTGCCGAGGGCTTTAAGGCCCGAGCATTTTCTGAAAAGGAATATTCCATAAAAGCCTCCGTTTGATATGCAATATATTATTTTTATTGTATCACAAAAAGCGGCAACACACAACAAAGAATCCTTTTTGCGTATGAAAATAAATGTAAGTGTTACAATGTTGTGTTCCAAGGGATAATTTGTAAAAAGGGAATTGCCGTGTTAAGGTTGAGTTGTTGTAAAACACAAAGAGTAATCAATTGGCTTGAGGGTAAGATTTTTGAAAATATGAATTTGATAATAGAAGACAGGATGTTTCCGCAAGCAGCTATTGAAAGTCCCTTTCACATTACCGCCGAAAATTACTCGGACTCTGTCGGCGGCGGAAAAGCATGACGGAACGCGCGCTTTTCAGCAAACGGTCGGACTCATAGGCATCTCAACCGATATGCAAAAAAAATATACGCCATAACGCAGGTTTGGTGTAAAGCGTCAGCAGTGGCAATATTTCTGTTTTCCGATCTCTATAAGCTGCTGCGCCGGATCGGTCAAGTGGTATCTGCTCCCAAGCCCTATGAAACGATACCATATCCCGGCCAGCAAGGACGAGTTTGTGCTGTCGGTCTGTGGGTGAGGCGGCGGCAGAAACCAAGGAGAACGGCGGTCACACCGGAATACATCCTTTTTTTGATGAATACAGCTGTTTTGACTGTTCGGAGACTTTAGAGGAGCAAAATTCCTGTTTTTCATTAAGCATGTAACAGAAAAATTTTTATAGGTTATGCATTCGGACGGACTTACCAGTGAAATGGTGAGCGGCGGGAAGAACGCTATGATGACGGAAGATGTTGGCGGAGCCGGGAATCCCGCATAAGAAGATCTGTCGAATTTCTCCCTGCTCAACGGTAAAGCAGAGCGCGGCCGCCAAAAAGAAAGCGAGGGATTTTACGTTTGTGTGCGTTTTATTCTTTCGCCGATTTTACCGTGCAATTCGCGGAGAGACAAAACCAATCCATCCGCTTTCCTCGAGAACGCTCAATAGGAAATCCGTATTTTTTCTTTTCCTAAGGTGTAACCTTGATAAATCTAAATGTTCGGCAGCAGCTTTTTGCTTTTCCGTTAGCGTTTATTTTTTTACAAGGCGCTCCTTTAAAACGGTGAAAAATCACAAAAAGAAAGCTTATCTATTCACAAAATGCCTTCAAAGCAATAAATATTTCCGTAGCTCCAAAGATAGGAGCTTCCGTTATGCCGATCAAAGGTAATCCAGAAATAACGCCTTCGGCTTCCCATTTCAACCGGAATAATCGTTCCCCATCCGCGGTAGCCGCCGTCAGGAAAATCAAAATCAGCTTCCCGCATACCGTTTTCTGTATAAATTCGGTAATTTGATTTTTGATGAAAATCGTTGCCGCAGACAAAGACTTTCTCTTCCCCAATCGTTACAAAGGAACCGCCTGTTTCCGCGCCGTCATAACCTTTGCCGATATATTCATAATCGGTAAAAGGCTTGTCGGACTTAAAAAACACATATCGGTAATTTTGAACAGACGGATCTATCCGGCATATTGCCATATACCACTTTTTTTCTTTTTCGTTATAATAAAAATCCGGATCCTCATCCCCTTCAAAGCCTGAGAATCGGGTAATATCATTGGGAACATTTGCTTTTTCCATAAGTATGATATCCGCTACACTAACGCCGAAACGCGGGTCCCCACTGAGCACGGAATGACCTAAAACATGGCCGTGCGCAAAAGAACATACCCAAAGATACCATTGTTTTTTTTCACGATGATACAGAACGGAAGCCGCCACATCCCCACACCAATAACCGTCGCCGCTGTCATAAAACAAGGCACCACACAATTCTATTTCCGCGGTTGACGGCATCCAGGCAAAAATCCCCTGAAACATTTCTTCCTGCATACGAATGGATGCGGTTAAATACACCTTGCCGTTCTCAAAGAGAATCTCACCGTTTTCATAACGAATGGGCCGGATATCCGCCTGAGAAATACCGCAGTCGATATAAAAGGAAGCAGCATGCACCGTTGCCTTTCCGCATACGGAAAGACATACATATCCCTGCTGAAAATTCTTCTGCAAATGCGAATGTTGAAATTCTTTGGCTTGAAATGTATAAAAATAGCGGGCTTGTCCGCTGCGTAAAAAATAGATGTCAAACGCTCCCGGACGACAGGAAACCATCATCGTTACGCGCTTACACACACTGCTGCATTCCACATATTCTTTTTTCTCCGCCGTCTGAAAAACAACTTTTTCTCCGTCATAGGTAATATCCGCTTTGCCATTGGGAATAAAAAAGGAAAATCCGCAAAATCCCTCGGATAACAGAAAATCAATTTCATATGTAGCATAAGGGAAAAAACCGCCAAACATTCGTTTAACGGTACCCGCGTTTATTCGGTACTGATTATTTTCAATTTCTTCGGCACAATCCATGCTTTTATGAATCACAGGATATAAATCTCCCCGGTCGTCCCGGATAAAATCTTTTGTAAACGTCATTTCTCCTAATAACAACTTTCGATTTTTATACATTGTTTGAGAAAACAAACGATGAAATTTCATGTTTTCCATATGCGCAATGATACTGGTTCCTTCCATATTTTTGATTTATTATACTATGCGGACGGTAAAATGTAAATACTATTATTGTTTCCGGATCGTGTGTCTGCGGGATTCTTAAAAGGTTTTCTGTTTTCGCATCCGTTACTTTTCCCGAGGTATCGTTTTACATATATTTTACTTGTGAAAAATAATATTCGGTTTTATAATAAAATAAAATATTATTCTGATTTTCAATAATTTTCCGATAAGAAAAGGAGGAGTATATATGAGAAAAACCAAAATTGTATGTACGATCGGTCCGGCCTGCGGTGACGAAGAAACCTTAACGCAAATGTGTTTGGCCGGCATGAACGTAGCCAGACTCAATTTTTCCCACGGCACACATGAGGAGCACAAGCAAAAAATCGATTTAATTAAAAAAGTGCGGGAAAAGCTGAAGTTGCCTATTGCCATCATGCTGGATACCAAAGGACCGGAATACAGAATCAAAACTTTTGCCGGAGGAAAGGTAACGTTAAAAACCGGAGATACCTTTTCCTTTACTACCCAAGAGGTGCAAGGAGATGCTTCCCGCGTTTCGGTAAATTATAAAGGACTCATCGATGACCTGAACATAGGAGATACTATTTTATTAAATAACGGTCTGATGTCTTTTACCGTAAAGGAACTGACATCTACCGACGCGATATGCACAGTTAAGGTGGGCGGAGAACTTTCAAATCAAAAAAGCATGAGCTTTCCTAACAAAGTTCTTCGGCAGGTATATCTCAGCCCGCAGGATAAAGAGGATATTCTTTTCGGAATTGAAAATGATGTAGACTTTATCGCCTGTTCTTTCGTTTCCGTAAAGCAGGATCTTTTAGATATCAAAGAATTTTTAAACAGTCAAAATGCCAAGGGAATTGAACTGATCGCAAAGATAGAAAACCGCTCGGGCGTAAATAATATTGAAGAAATTTGCCAAGAATGTGACGGCATTATGATCGGCCGAGGGGATATGGGGGTGGAAATTCCCTTTGAGGAATTGCCCGCCATTCAAAAGCATTTGATTACCAAATGCCGTCTTTTAGGCAAGCGTGTAATTACCGCTACGGAAATGCTGGAGTCTATGATTTACAACGCTCGTCCCACTCGGGCTGAAATTTCCGACGTTGCCAATGCCGTATATGACGGCACCAGTGCCATTATGCTCTCCGGGGAAACCGCCGCGGGCAAATATCCGGTCCTAACGGTGCAGACAATGGCGCGCATTGCCGAGCAAACGGAAAAAAATATTCATTATAAAAAACGATTTATTTCTACAGAATTTCAAATCCGAAATACGGTGGATGCTATTTCTCATGCTACCTGCGGTATGGCTATTGATATCGGTGCAAAAGTTATCGCTGTCTGCTCCCTTTCCGGATCCACCGTGCGTATGGTCTCTCGCTTTCGCTCCCCGGTGGATATTTTAGGACTTACCATTGATGAAAAAACCTGGCGCAAGCTGGCTCTTTCCTGGGGGGTGTTGCCTGTAATTTGTGAAGAATACGATTCTACGGATGTGCTTTTTTATACCGCTAAACGCCTGGCAAAAGAGAACTTCGGCCTGAAGAAAAATGATTATATTGTTATTACCGGCGGAATGACCAACGGTATTTCAGGCAATACCAATTTGATTAAAGTAGAAAAAATATAAGATAAAAAGCAGCATGCAGATTTCAGAAAGTCAAAAAAGTCATACGGCCGAAAAAACGGTATCATAAAGTTTTCGTTTACCTTTTCTAAAAGGCGGCGGGGTACCAGACAGAATCCCGGTTCGCTCGCTAGAAGAGGGTGAAATCTTACCCCAAAAGGCGCAGCAGGGGGAAAACCCCGGTGGATTATTTGTCGGAAGGAAACTTCACCATCCATGTGATGCATAAAAATTTCGCTTTTTGTCCCAGCGCACGGGCAGGTTTCTCAACAGGCAGCAAAAGCAGCATGCTTCCATGCTGTTGAGAAAGTGGATAAAGTCAGCACGCGCTTGGTGAGGAATCCCGATTGCTTGAAAACCGTTGATTTTGGCACTGCACTCAATCCTCGCCGATATCACCCATGCGCCCTTAAAAGACCGATTACCAACCGGTTTTTGTCTTATAAGGAGGTTTTCCGATGCACCTGTCACCGGAAAAACAAAATGAGACTGAACACCGCAAAAAATCAAAATTCAGGTTTATCCACAACAAAAACAGCATGCTTTCATGCTGTTTTTGCTGACGATAAAGTTTAAGAAAAAACTGCTTTATGATCTGCGCGGTTCGCGCATTCTCTGAACGCAATCTTTTGTATTCTGACAATTTTCCATCCAATAGTTATGATTCTCCGGCTATGCTGCCTTTTCTGATTTATAAATCTATTTCTCTCTTTGTCCGCAAAGCCCGCTTTCCGCAGCTGAAATCTTTCCACAGACTATAAGCGCTACTGAAATTGCCGGATCGTCTCGGCTATAGAGCGGATAAAGTCTTCTTGGGAAAGTCCCCGCGCCTCAAAATCAAAAAAAGTTTGACCCACAGAAAAATCCGTATACAAAATATCCTGATATTGATAAACCGTCATTTCCACGCCGTTAATACAAGATACTTTTGCTCCTTTATCATCAAATAAACAATCTCGGATCGGTTTTCCCTGAGAGGAAAAAGCAATGCATAATTCTTTTTCCGCGCTCGGGCTTAAAAAACAACACTTGTATTCATATAGACGGTCATATACCGCCGTATCCCGATCGGAGCGCACATAAACGGCATACAAATCGATTTCTGTCAACTCTTCGGTCACCGCTTTTTTTAAAAGCTCAAATTCATGGATATTCTGAGTATCCGTTACAGGCAAAACCTGAATATCCGTGTCCGCTTTCAAGGCTCCCATGCTTTTTTCGTCAACGGTATTTACAAAAAATTTAACGAAAGCTTCTTTTTGCTCCTGTACAGGCACAGAACCATCCGTATCAATGCTGTTGTCCGGCGGCGTGATATGCCGGTGAGTCGAAACAAAGGCAAACACAGCCGTACAGCAAATCAATGCCGCCATTGCTGTTCCCACAGCGGCCATACGGATTCTTTTTGCCTTTGCTTTGCGGTACATATCTCTTCGCCGCAGAACATCACGGGCCATTTCATTCCAATCCTTCATAATCAAACTCCTCCTTTTCCAAAAGGGATCGTAAAGATTTTTTTGCTCTATAGGCAAGATTTTCAATCTGCCGTTTGCTCTTTTTCATAACCTTCGCGGTTTCGGCATTTTTCATACCCTCAAAGAACAGCAAATATAAAACCTCCCGATATTCGGGCTTTAGCCGATTCATTGTTTTATATAAAAGTACGTTGCGTTCGTTTTTCAAGCATTGTTTTTCCAGCATTTGCTGATCGGCCAAGGTCCCAAAATCCTCCAGAGGATATTCCAAATGTCCGGAAAGTTTTTTCAACTTATTGAAGGCCAGATTCCGTCCGATGGTATACAGCCATGTTTTGAATAAATATTCTTCCTTAAACCGCGGCTTTTTTACCGCAAGCTTAAAAAACACATCTTCGGTAAGTTCTTGCGCTATACTTAAATTTTTTACATACCCGTTGATATAAAACATCAAACCGTCCTTATACAGCAAAATTATCTCGGCAAGGCCGCTATCATCGCCTTGAAGGAAACGGCGGTAGCTACTGGCACCGTAATCCATCTTTTTTCTCTCCTTTAATCCCTTTCACTTCTTTAACAGCACAGAAAGAAAAATCTCTCACCTATTTATTTTCATATGTAAAAAAGATATAGGTTTTTCAATGATGCGTAACACATTCAGGAAAGCGAATAAGACCTGTTTAGAGGAGCGCCAGGAAAAGAGCCAGGGAAATGTTCTCTGACAGCAAGCTGAGCTTTAAAATCTTCAAAGCGGTAAAAGCGGTGGAAGGTATAAAATTTCCATTGCTTTTACGGTGAATGCGTTCTGCCTTGCCGTTTTGTCGAGGGGGAAAGGGTTTAACCTTTTTGTGCCGGATTTCCTTCTCCGCTAAGGTTTGTTCAAACAAAGTAAGCGTTTTTTTCTTACT
>ULSF01041220.1_pt1 | contig 16353 bp, 32 predicted proteins | sample 1956121 | NCBI WGS metagenome assembly ULSF01 (sample SAMEA4835701, study PRJEB28245) | human gut metagenome | biome: gut microbiome; material: fecal sample | place: Denmark | collected 2008
TCAATCCCTATAACTGGGAGCCGGGTCGAGTTAAGGCCTATCTCAAGACAATGTACATCGAGATCGTGCAGGATGCATTCGCAGACAAATGGGCGGCCCTCGAAGGACCGGATATGTGAGGAGGTGCTGACGTGGTTTACTATGAAAACAAGTATACCAATCGTATCTTCGATGACAATGCCCTGAAATTTGCCAAGGAAGTCTATGGTGATCAAGTCGATCAGGACATTGAGTGCGGATATTTGCGCAAGCTCGATGCCGAGCCGGACTGCGTAACTCTGATTCGCAGAGCGTCCTTCTCTACGGCAGTTCGCCGTTATATGGAACTCAACAACGTCGGCTACAAGGAAGCCCAGGCTGGTGTTCGCAAGATCGTTGATACGATGAGCGGCACCAAGAAGAATAAGGAGGAAAAGAAGAATGTCTGATCGTAAGTTCGTTCGCAACGCTCTCCGTCTGGAGGCTCGTCACAAGGGTGTCAAGGAAAGCGCCTATGTCCGTAAGAGCTGGAATGAGCTCCAGATCGAGAAGATCGGCGCCACGGCCCGGAAGATCCATCAGGCCATTGGGACTGCCCCTCGCCGCCTTTGGAAGTTCCGTATTCAGAGCGTTGTCGAGGGCTAACCCCGCGAAATAAACAGCCTCTGTTATGGAAGGAGTTGATATTATGTTGAAATGGTGGATCAAATTCAAGAACGAATGGCTCGATTATATCATATTTGGTATACTCGGCCTAGCACTTGTGTGTTGGTTTAACATGGATGCAATTATGCTCGCAACAGGACGTTGAGACCAAACTAGGTCTCTTCGTTCTTCGCGATATTTACAACTCCTATAATGGAGGTGAATATATGAAATGGTTAACTGAGTTTTTAGACAGAGTGGCAGAATTCCTGATAACGGGACTGATCTGTACGATTCTGGCTGGAATGTGGGTTTACGTATTGTTGTATATGTAATCTCATGGAGGAGGGATCTGGATATTCTGGGTCTCTCCTTTTTATGCTCCCTTAGCTCAGCTGGTTAGAGCAGTCGGCTCATAACCGAATGGTCCCGGGTTCGAATCCCCGAGGGAGCACCATCCATATTTTTAAAAAGGAGGAAGCGCATATGGCTGAAAACAAGAAGGAGGTTTACTTCAACTACTTTTGTTGTAGTTGCAAGTATGCTCCGAGAAAGGAATCAAAGGATCCTTGTAATGATTGTCTGAACCAGCCCTGGAACACAGACAGTCACAAACCGGTCAATTATGAGGAGGCGAAATAATGCAAAGCGATTATCTGTCTTATCCGCACCGTTGCCGTAACTGTGAGTACGCTGACGAGCTCAAAAACTACAAAGCCGGCATTACAACCTATAAGTGCGAGAAAACGGGACTCATTGTCGAAGGAAGTCGAATCCCGGAATGTTACGCCTGCACATTCTTTAAGGAGCGAGCTGTATGAAAGCAAAGGAATATTACGAGAAGTATCAGGGCATTATTGTTGCTGATCTGAAAGGCAAGAAAGTCGACAAGATTCAGGAACTGGTGGCAGAGCTTTATAACGAGACGATCCGGCTGATTGCGAATTCGAAATCGCATGCTGATTCGGCGGTTGTCGGCATTTGTAAGCAGCAGTGCCAGAAATTCGATCGCATTGCGGAACTATTTGAACGCGATTACGGACGTCGAATTCTGAAGAAGGGCGGTTTCAATACCACTCTTATGAAGCGAATTCCCGAATTGGAGGGCCGGCTATGATCATCCGAGCAATCAAGATCAATGATGATGGATTCTGCGAGAAGTGTCCGTATCAGGAAACCCAGGATACACCGAGTCGATCCACGTGCATTTCCTGTCGAATGAAGGAGAAGGATCCTCGACTCATTCTTTCGGAACTCGGAGTCGTTTCTCGCTTGGGAGCCAAGTATATTGTGTGTTGTGATAATGCCGGTTATATCGACTACGAACTCCCGGAACATCTTCGAGTGATGATCATCGAAAAATGACTTCCGAAATTTGGAAACCCATTCCTAATTATATTGGCTATGAAGCTAGTAATTTCGGAAATATTAGATCTTTTCGAAATCCAAACGGTAAACTGGATTCTATTCCGCACTTGATAAAACCTCGTCCTGGAAAAGATGGATATCTAGAGGTTCATATTGCGGATAAGATTGGCGGTATTCAAAAAAGAATCCCTGTTCATAGACTCATTGCTTTGACTTTTTATCCAGATCATCCTGATAATTATGTCGTGAACCATATTAATGGAAACAATATTGATAATCGATCAGAAAATTTAGAATGGGTATCGCCGAAGTTAAACAGTACTATGGCAAAAATGATGGATCTTTATAATACTGCACCAGTTGAAATTGTTGAATTGAATGAACGCTTTAATAGCCTTGTCGAATGCGCTAAATATCTCAAATGTCATCCAACTAGTATCAGTCATGCTTTATCGGAAGGAATCACTATCAAAGGCTATCATGTTCGACGTTTAGAAGAAAAGCATGATATTGATTTTTTAAAAGATTATCAAAAAAAAGCAGTTGATCAAATGTTTAATGGATGCATATTAAATGGCGGAGTTGGGAGTGGTAAAAGCAGGACATCATTATATTATTACTATAAAGTATGTGGTGGAAAAGGAAATCCAAAACGAGACCGAATGACTAACCCATTAGATTTATATATTATCACAACTGCAAAAAAAAGAGATAGTTTAGAATGGGAATCGGAATTCCCTTACTATTTGATATCTAATGATCCTAGTTGCACGCCATATCGTAATAAAATAACAGTTGATTCCTGGAATAACATACACAAGTATGAGGAAGTTTATGATGCGTTCTTTATATTTGATGAGCAGCGATTGGTCGGAACCGGGGCTTGGACGAAGTCATTTCAAAAAATTGTAAAAAAAAATCAATGGATATTGCTTACTGCCACTAGCGGAGATCAGTGGACGGACTATGCGCAAGTCTTTATAGCCAATGGATATTTCCGAAACATTACGGAATTTCGGAATAATCATGTTGTTTATAATCACCATGTTGACTTTCCGCAGATCGATCGCTATATCAACGAGGGTCGACTCATCCGACTTCGGAACCATTTGCTCATTCCAATGGATTTTGAACGCGAAACCGTACGTCATAACCAGGATATTCATGTCTCCTATGATGCGGTCGCGTACCATGATATTTGGAAAAACCGTTGGAATTATGAGAAAAATGAGCCGATGAAGTCTGCTTCGGAAGTCTGTTTTGCAGTGCGGAAGCTTGTAAACTCTGATGTATCCCGTCAAATTGCAGTATTGGAGCTCTTTGAGGATCATCCACGAATGATTATCTTCTACAGCTTCGATTACGAGCTTGATATTCTGAAAGGACTATTTGAAAATGTGGAGTCTTGTGATACCGCTGAATGGAACGGGCATAAGCACCAGCCCATACCAGAAAGTCGCTCCTGGGTCTACTTGGTACAATATACTGCTGGATGCGAAGGCTGGAATTGTATCAAGACGGACACAATTGTATTCTACTCTCAGACCTACTCATATAAAGTTCTCGAACAGGCCAGGGGTCGAATTGACCGACTCAACACACCTTTCCGGGACCTCTATTACTATCACCTTAAATCCAGAGCTGGAATTGATTTAGCAATTTCACAAGCTCTAGCGAAAAAGAAGACCTTTAACGAAGGTCAGTTCTTTGAAAGGAGAACAAAAAATGCTCTATAACTTCATTCAAATCCTAATTTTCATAGTGGCACTATGCTGTCTTATGTCGGTTATTTTCCGCATGTCGACCAAAGATGATCCTGTATGTTTAATGTTCGATTTCACAGGATTTATTTTAGCTATCATAACCTTCGTACTCACGATCGTTTGGGCAGGAGGTTGGGTTGGATGAGCCAGGTTATTGTCAACATCATCGTCGCCATTCTGGGCATGGCAATCGGATTTACTGTCTGCTCTAAGGTGGTTGCAAATGGTCTATTCCAGAAATTCTATTCCGGATTCCTGAATGTGACGATTGACCCGGATGATGGGCAGGTCTACATGTCGCTCGGACTGGACAAGCATCCAAAAGATATTTGCAAATCCAAATTTGCTCTCTTCTGCATCAATCAAATCGATCCTTCCAAAGAGGACACGCAAAATAAACAAACTCCTTAATGGAGGTAACTCTAATATTTGAAAGGAGAGAAATTATGGAGGATAAACGTAATTTACTGGAAGATCAGATTGAGGAGCATCTAAAGAAGATGAAGACCCTTGATCCGGGAAGCTCGGAGATGGGAAAGGCAATAAATGAGCTTGATACTCTGTACAAGCTTGCTCAGGAAGCGGACTCTGATAAGAGAAAGGCTCTTGCAGAAGACGAAGAGGTCGTTCGGAATGAACGCCGATTCGAATTCGAGCAGGAGAAGTTCGCGTATCAGAAGAAGCAGGATCGAGTCAAGTCTGGCATTGAGATCGGCGGTTTGTTGCTCGGAACGGGAACGAGCATCTGGGCATTCGTGAAAGGCATGAAGTTCGAAATGGATGGCGTCTTCAAGACGACCACAGTAAAACAGATTTTTAATAAGATTCTGAAGTTCAAGTAACCCAGTTACAACCAAAGGGGATAGACCAAACAAGGTCTATTCCTTTTCTGGTTGGATTGCGGTTGGATATTTTAAAGGAGGTTTTTGAAAAAATGTTTGGATGGTGCTATGGGTTCTCGATCGACAACGATGCTCCGCCTATCACGAAACCGAATCTCATCACTGGTGAAGGACGAGCTCGTGTTCGCGGACTGGACAAAGTCGAAGCGAATCATAAGAAACACCTTCGCAAGAAGACGAAAATGGCTAAGGTATCGAAAAGGAGGAATCGGGCATGAAAGTTGTATTTCGTCCATGCTGCAATAACTGCGGCTATGAATTTCAAGAATTACATGGCGTGACATTCCAAGATGGATCTTGTCGCGACACAGTGTTTGAACCCTCGCATTGCCCGAAATGCCATGAGCCAATTGAGGGGATTGTATATTTCACAGAGTATAATGATGGACATCTTTTTAACTATTCAAAGTCATTCACTGATCGATATACGGAGGGTTTAAAACTATGAAAAAGGAGGAATAGGACATGACCGTAATCTTCCGTCCACATTGTGGGAACTGTGGATATACATTTGAGGAGCTTCATGTAACGACAGCAAAAGAATCACCCTTTGGTCCAGAGTTTGATCCACCTTATTGCCCACAATGCAAGGAACCTATTAAGAATATTCTCTATTTTGTGAGTCATTGTGATAAAAAGTCCTTCGATTATAGTAAGGAATCTGCTGATAATTATGCAAAGGAGCTCGAAAAGAACCATGAAACACGATAAAATCATTTTGCTTGTCGGTCGTTCCGGCTCGGGCAAGTCTACGGTGGCGGATATTCTCGGTCGCCAGTACGGACGCTCCATACTTCCGTCCTACACAACGCGTCCAAAGCGCTTTGAAAAGGAAGAGGGCCACATCTTCGTCAACAACATGTTCTACGAGAAGGTCTCTCGCTCGAGAGATATTGTGGCGTACACCTACTTCGATAAGCATCACTACTGGGCAACCGCACAGCAGGTCAATGAGAATGATATTTACATCATCGATCCCGACGGCGTTGCCTTCTTCCGCTCCCATTATTTTGGGCCGAAGCAAGTTGTTGTGATCTGGTTGGATTGTATTTGGCTTGTCGCATTATTGCGTATGGAAAAGCAGGGACGTTCTCGAGATGAGATTGATCGACGAATTGCGAACGACAATACTGTGTTCTATGATCCGGCGATCGTTGGCCCGAATGTGATCCTTCACACCGACAATCACTCTCCCGAAGAGATCGCTGCGCAAATCGAGGAGGTCTTAGAGGCGTGATTAAACTGGATATTCACGAGTATTGCAATGACTGTGATGGATTCGAACCGGTCTTTACGCCTGGTGACAAACTCTATCATGACTGCAATATGGAATCCATTCGGACAGATGGAATTGTCCGTTGCCGCTATCACAAACGTTGTGCTTCCATCGAGAAGTACCTGACCAAGAAATTGCCATGTCAGTCTTAACATTCATTCCTTGTGTGACGCCATTCGTAGAGTGTCGCAATTGTGATAATTTCGCACCGATTGTTCGCATGTGTCTGGTCGACAGTGGACTAGATACCCCAACACCGTGCAAGTCACGATATATGTTCATGGAATGTCGAAATCGACAGCAGTGTCGAACGGCTATGGAAGGAGAATTCCATGACGAAAATGAAGAGTAAACCAATAAAATGTAAAGGAGAAAAGAAAAATGATGGATAATGCTACGTTCAGAGTAAATATGGAAGATGCTGCAAATGTCAATTGTCACACGTCGATCAAGGACCCGGGTCTCCATGATCTTCTCGCTCGCCTGCGTGAGCTCACGGAAGAAAACCGAGGCCTTAGCTACCAGATCCGAGAAAACCTCTTTGGTCTGGTCCCGAGGGATGGTAATTCTGGTGAGCGTGCCATCGGTTGTGCAAAGGATGCCATTGAGGACTCTATTGCGCAACTTGCTGAAGCAAATGATTTTCTTCGCTATGTCAGCGATCATCTGTAAAGGAGAAGGACACGATGAAATGGGAGGAATCTTAAATGACCGGGCCCGAACGAGACAAACTCATCGAGGAGAATCTCAATCTTGTTTGGTATACGATGCGAACTTATTATTCTAATCGATTCACCCGGGATAATGAGCAAGACTTCTTCCAAATTGGATGTCTTGGCCTCATACAAGCAGCTTCTACTTACGATGAGCATCCGGATTTGGCGTTCAGTACTTACGCAGTCAATACAATCCGAAGTCATATCAATCATCAATTCCTCTATCTCAATCGCAAGCAGCGAAATGGAATGACCGTCGTCCCCATTGACGATCCACAACATACTGGTACAGACAATGCGACCTATCTTCAAATGATTCCCGATAATCATTACCGGCCTGATCAAGAATGGTATGATGACCTATCCAAATTCGCGAAAACATTAACTCCTCTCCAGCAGAAAACATTCGCCAAGATGGTAGAAGGAAAAGGTAATGTTCAGATTGCGAAAGAAGAGGGATGCCGTACTTCATGTATCACGGCGCGAATTGATCGAATTCGTCTTCTTTTCTCTCGCTACTATGATATTCCTGAATATTATCAAGGGAAGAAAGAATTTCGACCTAGAGGACGGCCGAGAAAGGATAAAAAGAATGGGACTCACTAATCTTGATACGGCTCTCTTGGATATGATCCCAAGCGATTGCAAGCTCTGTATCGAACGAGATTTCGGTTACATCATTTTAACACTTCGTCATGGGGATCGTACGCAATGCTATCGGATTCGTTCTAATGAGAGACCGACGGATGAAAACTTAAAAGCCACCATTGCATTTATGGTGGGGGAAATGAAAAAGGAGGAATAACGATGCTTAAAGTAACCAATACAGAAGTCTTTGGTTGGGAGGCAGCCATCAGAAGAATGCGGAATCAGCTTAAGAGTTGGGAGAAAAGTGATAGTAGATGGCATGGCGAATTTATTTATGCGACGGGTATGCCTATATGGGATATCGGCCCCAACGATCTCACTCTCATGAAGAAGCTCATCGCCGCAGGCTCTGACTGCAGTAAATTTATGCGCATGATCCACGTCCAGTGTGACTGGGAGGCACCTCTCTATTGGTGGACGGTCCGGAACTCCTGCAGTACGATGAATAAGATCACCGAACATGAGTTTACGATCGATATGTTCGCGCATGAGCATCTGGATGCGGGGTCCATCGCAACATTGGACATGGTTGTGTTCGATCTGAATCAACTACGGATCCAATATTTGGGGACTGCTGGAGATGATACGTTTAGGAAGTCTATTTGGTATCAAATCATTCAGCTTCTTCCTTCGAGCTATCTGCAAAAGGCCACGATGGATTTCAACTATGCCGTTCTACGGAACATGTATCATGCCCGCAAGGCTCATAAGCAGGACGAATGGCGGGAGGATTTCTGCAACTGGGTCAAGACACTCCCGTATTCTGAGCTGATCACCATGACCAAGGAAGAACTGCTGGAGAGCGTTAAGGAGGAATAACGATGTTGAGGATAATCATTGTTATTGTCGCAATGTCTGCCTGTTTGTACGTTCTCGGATATTGTACGGCGAAGATCAATTCTTTGAATCAATTTAAAAAGGCTATGGACAAAATCCATGCTGATGCTTTAAATCGAGACCTATCGGATGAGTATCAGCGTGGTCATGCATGGGGACTCCTTCATGCCCTTAAGATAATTCAGGAAAGCGATATGTTTTGAGGAGGAATAACGATGTTGTGCGAAAACTGTGTTCACAAAAATGTATGCAAATACAAAACGGAGTTCGATAATCTAAAAAACGATATCGCCAAGGTCGCTCCAACATGGGCTCCGGATCGCTACGTCATCCATATCGAATGCATGAATTACAGTAGAGATGCTGCGACAATTCTTGCTGATGCCTTAAAGGCGAAGGAGGAATAAGGTGGACGTTCTATTAATCATGCTCGGAATTATTGTTGGTGTAGGTCTCTTAACCATGCTCGGTTGCTTCCTTTACTATTATGAGGAGGACAAGAAGCTCGATCGTGAGGCGGCACACAACCTTGAATATGTCAAAAACCTTCGAGCACAGCAGTGGTGCTCCGATGCCACCGGCCGAGCGTTAGACGATGCTCTATTTTGGAACAATCTCGCTCAGATTTATCTAGATGCTAATTTGAAATATGAGTGTGCGATATGCCTAAGTATGGCCGAGGATATTTTGGAGGGTATCACTGGCCGGTCCGATAGGACACCCTTTTATATTCCAAGGACGATCAAAGAATCGACGAGAGACGCGAAATAAACAACCTCTTTTGTGGAACAACAATAAAGGAGGTTTTGTTATGAAAACATTGCAGCAAAAAGCAAAGATCGTATATCGGTTCCGATGCTTCAGATGCAGGAGTTTGTTTGAAATGACAGAAGAGGAAAAGCTGGATAACGACTGGCGGTTCGATAGTCGTCCGAATAAGGATGACTTAAGAGCAAAAGGTCAGCATCCGCGGAACCCCTACGACTATTTCAACTGCCCTGTTTGTAACGAGGTATCGTTTCCGAAGAATGTCGATATGCAGAAAGTTGCAATCATGGATGACAGAACAGAAATCAATTGTTGATGCGGGAATGGAGCTCTAGGAAACTAGGGCTCTTTTCTTTTTTAGAAAGGAGTAACAATGGAAACTAGAATTGAAACTTGGAACGGGTATGATATCCGTTTTGTAAACCTGGATGGAGACTGGTATGCAGTTCTCAAGGATATTTGCGATGTACTTGGTCTTCGCACGGATAAAGTCGCTACTCGCATTCCTCCTGAGTGTATGGAGCGAATTGCAGTGACATCTGACCCCCTTTCAAAGGTGGATAGATATGAACGTGATCCGGTCAAGACGATTACTCGTCAGATGATCGGCCAGGATATCGGGCGTCATCCTGGGCAAAACCTGACTAGACGTATGCTCGTCATCAACGAATCCGGTATCTACGAAGCGCTCTTCGCTTCTCGCAAGCTGGAGGCTCGCAATTGGGCGGAAGCACAAATGAAGGAAGCCGTTGCAGAGGGCTATATCGTAGCATTCCCAGAGCAAAAGACAACCAAGAAACAGCCAAATCCACCAACGTGGAATCGAAAGGAATAATCATATGAACCCTTGTGATAATTGCATCCATTTCCCGATTTGTAACATTCGGGAAGACTATCATCAGCTGCTCGTTGATACAGAGCCGTTGAAGAAGAAAAACCCAGCATTTGAAGTCATGGCCAATTGTAAGTATTTCCGAATTAGATACGAGAAGACCGCAAGAGGAAATGAGGAGATGAATCGTTTATGATGGACATGATGGAATACCGGCATAAAGCGATGGCCTATTTAGGCCCGCTTCCGGCCTTCTCAACACTTGCTGGTGAAGAGGAGATCTATGGTATGAGTTCGGAAGGCGCTCCGGTTAAAGTGTGCTCTAAAAGGCTTCTAGAGGCCGTTATGGGGCTTAACGGAGAGGCCGGAGAATGCCAGGAGATCGTCAAAAAGGCTATGTTCCACGGCCACGAACTCGACATCGAGGCTCTTTTGCTGGAGGCAGGCGACGTTCTCTGGTATCTCACCGAGCTCTGCAATGAACTCGGGATCAGCGTGGACACCATTGCCAAGCTCAATCTGCAGAAACTGAAAAATCGGTATCCGGACGGCTTCACCCATGAGGCCAGCCGTGAAAGAAAGGAGTAACATATGATCACTTTATTATTATCTATCGCTCTGGGCTTTGTTCTCTTGGCGGAATTCATAGACTGGTCCACGAACAAATTCGGTTTTCTCGTTGTTGTTCCTGGCGTTCTGGGAGCAATCTTCGCCATTATATTTGGCATCTGGACCCTTTGGAATATCATCACTGTCGCTTCCGGATTCGGCATTCAAGAGAAAATCGAAATCTACGAAAACCAGAATGCACAAATCGAGCAGTCTATTGACGCGGCGGTCAAGGCCTATTGCGAGCATGAGCAAATCACTTATGTACAGATGTCGGACGGCGCCGTTGCGCTTGTTGCGGCGGCTTATCCCGAGCTTGCCAGTAGTGAGCTCGTCAAAACTCAAATGGAGGTTTGGACATCCAATTCCCATGAACTGAAAAAAATGAAGTCCAAGCTTGTTGATTTTAACAAAGCTCGCTATTTCTTATATTTCGGAGGTGAGTTAAGTTGACTTATTGGCATGTTGAAATTACATTAGAAGGCGATAAGTGTTATGCCGCCGATATGCCGAAAACGAGTCCTGATCAGCAGGTGACAGACGTTATTAAGCAGATCTGTGGGGTTCCCTATCCGGTATTTGAGGACTCAGGAAAGGAGTACACGGTCATCAATACAAAGAAAATCATTCATATGCGTATCAAAGAGGTAACCGAATGATCAAATACTTCTTAATTGGTAACCTAATCATCTCCGTTTTGTGCTTCGTATACCATTTCGACCGATTTGCGAACTCTGATGAGACGACAGAGCCCATGTATTACGAGAAATTGCTCATGGAATTCGGCTTCTTCTTCAACTCTCTCGTCATTTTGGTCGTTTCCCTTCTCTTTGGTTGGATTTAACAACCCACATTTTTGATATTTTGGAGGTTTTATCATGAAAGATTTCATTTGCTTGCTATTGTTTGGCCCCTTCTGGCTGATCTACAAGCTCTGTCGGTGGCTCGGGAGACACTGATATGAACAAATTTCAGAGAAGAGAGTCTCGAATGATCAAACGGATGCATAATGACATTGATTTGATCGGGATGCCATTCGATTTCGATCATTATAAGGCTTTTCGTCGTGGTATTCGAAAAACGGCTCGAATGCTTATTAAAGCGAACAACGAAGCCCATAAAAAGGCCCTGTCGAAGGCCGTAAACGACTATGCTCGCCAGGATTTGTTCGATACCATCTACTTTGCCAAGCCAATCGAGGTGAAAAATGAGTAAATTTGGAGATAATTTGGCTCGGCGACGAGAAGAAAGAGGTATGACACAACGCGAATTGGCCGAGATTTCGGGCGTTCCGAAGGGTTCCATTGGAAATTATGAGGCCGGACATTACCTCCCGCGCATCGGAAATATCCTTAAACTTGCGAAGGTTTTGGGGAAAGAGATCGTTGTGAAGGAGGATAATTGTGATTAGTTCGAAAGACTTTGGTCAACTGATTTGCAGTCGTCGAATGAAGCTGGGCTGGTCTCAGGCAAAGCTCGCCGAACGGTTGGTGGTAAGCGCTCGTGCTCTTCGAAATTGGGAGCATGGAATCACCATTCCAAATTTCTTTGATGGACTTCGTTGCTGTCGAGTGCTGGGGATCGATCCGACGGATTTGATGACTCGTCGCTGAGTAGAGAAAAGAGGGGGACGCTGAGAAATCACGCCCTCTTCTTTTTTGCCGATTTTCGGTACTGTTGAGAGGCTGTTTAGAAGCCGTTTGTGGACTGATTTTAGACTGTTTCGGACGGCATGATCATGCCTAAAATATGAGGAACAACTATTCCGAAATTTAAGGAATAACTATTCCTCTATTTTAAGCTGTTTTTTCTCTCAAAAGTTGAAAAATCGTTCCAGCGAAAAAAGTGGCCATTTTTGAGGAATAGTTGTTCCTTAAAAATAGGAATAGTTTGCCCCGACTTTTTTGTCGAGCGAAGGTCCGAAAAACCCAGTAATATCAGGGGTTTCGGGGTTTTTTGCATGCGGAAACTTCGTTCCGAAAAGTTTAAATTTTAATTTTTTTTTCAATTACACGTAGGAGTTTTAAACATATATAGTAATATAGGCGAAAAAATATTTTTTGAACTTTTAGGAACGATGATTCCGCATACTTTTTGTTGATATTTTGGTCTAAAGGAAGCGGAAGGATCTTTCCGCGCGAAAAAAACATGGTATTTAATGGGAGGAGAAGGGAAATGTGTCCGATTTAAGTAAGACACACACCATTCAGACTCTTTAAAGTTTTAAGAGAGGAGGAACTCACTTGGCAAAGGAAAGAGACTTTCAAGCAAAGCTGATCAAGGAAATCATGACTCGGTTTCCTGGAGCACTTGCTTTCAAGGTCGAAACCTACATACAAGGATTTCCTGATCTCTTAGTTCTTTACGGCAAGCATTGGGCAGCGCTCGAGTGTAAAAGAGGGGCACGCGCAGCGCATCGTCCGAATCAGGACTATTGGGTGGCCTTTCTCAATAAGATGTCCTTTGCAGCCTTTATCTCACCGGAGAACAAAGAGGAGGTACTGCATGATCTTCAACGATCATTCAAAACTCATAGGACAACACGCATTCCTCGGAGCAAGCAAGTACCATTGGCTCAACTACAACGACGAAAAGCTAGCTAATAGTTTTTTCAACTATCGCGCTTCCGAAGAAGGTACTAAGCTTCATGAGTTTGCGGCGCTGTGTATCAAGCTAAATCAAAAGTTGGCAAGATCAAAGAAGACTTTGAATCTCTATGTCAACGATGCTATTGGATTCCGCATGACACCAGAGCAGGTTCTGTACTATTCGGAATATTGCTTTGGGACTGCAGATGCTATTTCATTTCGTGATGACTTTCTGAGAATTCACGATTTAAAAACGGGTGTTACTCCGACTCATATGGAACAGCTTATGATATATGCTGCTCTTTTCTGTTTGGAGTATGACGTGAGTCCGTTTGATATCGGAATCGAACTTCGAATCTATCAGAATGACGACTGTCAAATTTGTGTACCCGATCCAAATGATATTCGAGCAATCATGAATCTCATCGTGAAATTTGACAAGCAACTTCGAAAACTCGATAAACAAGGAGGCTAACCATGGATATTTATGATCCCGTTATCGGAGATCCTATTCTTGACGGGGATGCCTCCATCGAGGCGGAAATTCTAGCCCATTATGGCGTTAAGCGAAGATCTGGGCGCTATAAATGGGGTTCTGGTGAAATTCCTTATCAGCATGAACCCTGGTTTCAGGGAACAGCGGATGCTATGCTAGCTCGTGGTGAAAAGCCTACAATTCTGGATGCAGAGAAAGCATTTCTGAAGCGTGTGGATGAGCTTCGAGCAAAAGGATGGGATCCGTCTGGCGAGAATATTCGCAAAGAGTTCAATATGAGCTCTACGGATTATCGTGCTTTCTATCAGCTCTCTCAGCATGAGCAACGTCGAGCAGAAGCCGAACGAGCGAAACAACTTCGAGCAGAAGGCAAGTCTCTCCAAGAGATTACGGATATTATGGGTTACAAGAATGACTCATCGATTCGTACTTTGTTGGACGAGAAAGTTGGTGCTCGTGCGAATCAGGCTATCAGCACGGCTGAAGTTCTGAAAGAAGAACTTAAGTCTAAGCCTTATTTGGATGTTGGTGCTGGTGTTGAGCGAGAACTTGGCGTCTCTTCTGGCAAGCTGAATGAGGCACTTACCATGCTGGAGCTTGAAGGATATGAAGTTCATGGTGTAGGCGTCCCCCAGGTAACAAACCCTGGTAAACAAACAACGATCAAAGTTCTTTGTAAGCCTGGAACAACGATCGGCGATGCCTATGCGAATCGTGATGATATTCAGCAGGTAAAGGATTACCATTCGGAAGATGGCGGATTCAATTACTTCAAGCGTGAGTATCCGGCAAGTATTGCATCCGATCGAATCAAGATCAACTATGGTGATCAAGGTGGTACATCGAAAGATGGTGTCATCGAGATTCGTCCTGGTGTAGAAGACTTGAATCTCGGGCAGTCCCATTATGCTCAGGTTCGTATCATGGTCGATGGAAGCCATTATCTGAAAGGCATGGCAATGTATTCGGATAATATTCCTGAAGGCTATGACATTGTCTTTAACACCAACAAGAGCTCCAACAAAAGTAAGATGGACGTGCTTAAGAAGATTCAGGATGATCCCGATAATCCTTTTGGTGCAACCATCAAAGCTAATGGTCAGTCTCATTACATCGGGAAAGATGGTAAAGAACATCTCTCCGCGATTAATAAACTGAAAGAAGAAGGAGATTGGCAAGATCAGTCGATCAACTTGTCTTCCCAGTTTCTTTCCAAACAGCCGATGTCTTTGATTAAGAGACAGCTTAATCTTACTTATGCTGATCTTGATGATCAGTATCAAGAAATCATGGATTATACGAATCCTACGATTAAGAGAAAGCTTCTTCTCGATTTTGCAAACTCTTGTGACTCTGCCGCTGTACATCTGAAGGCTGCTGCTCTTCCGAGACAGAAGAATCAAGTCCTCTTACCGATCGACGAACTCAAAGACAATGAGATCTATGCTCCGAATTATAAGAATGGCGAACGTGTTGTGTTGATTCGCTATCCTCATGGTGGAACATTCGAGATCCCCGAGCTGGTCGTTAACAATAAGAACCCCGCTGCTAAGAAAGCATTGGGTAATGCGATCGATGCAGTTGGTATCAACTCTAAGGTTGCAGAACGTTTGTCGGGCGCAGACTTCGATGGCGATACAGCAACAGTCATTCCTGTCAACGATAAGGTTAAAGTCAAGACAAGTCGTCCGCTCAAGGAATTAGAAGGCTTTGATCCTAAGGCTGCTTATTCGACAGAAGGTAAGACTGGTGTTAGGTTGATGAAAGAATCCCAGAAGCAAAAGCAAATGGGTATTGTTTCTAACTTAATCACAGACATGACTCTGAAGAATGCACCTCCTGAAGAGATTGCTATGGCTGTTAAGCATAGTATGGTAGTCATCGATGCTGTCAAGCATAAGCTGGACTACAGACAGTCTGAGAAAGACAACCATATCGAAGAGCTGAAGCAGAAGTGGCAGACTCGATATGATGAGAATGGCGAACTTAAGACAGGCGGAGCTTCTACACTTCTCTCTCGTCGTAAGCAAACTGTTCGAGTGCCTGAGCGTAGAGGTTCTGGTCGTATCAATCCTGAGACTGGTGAAGTAGAATACAAAGAGTCTGGTCGTACTTACTACGACAAGAAGAGTGGAAAGATTGTTCCTGCTACAATCGAAGTGTCACAGACTCTTTACACTAAGGATGTGAACGACCTCTCGTCGGGTACCCCCCAGGAAAACGCCTATGCAGACTACGCCAACAAAGTAAAGGCCCTAGGTAATCGAGCTCGACTTTCGTACCTGTCTACAGAAAAGCTTGAGCGTTCTCCTGAAGCTGCTAAAAAGTATGTTTCTGAGGTGCAGAGTCTTAACGACAAGATCGATAAGGCTGCCCGTAATGCTCCTAAAGAGAGGCAGGCTCAAATCATTGCCAATGCTGTTGTGAAGGCAAAGGTTGAGGCCAACCCCGATCTCTATACAGAGAAGAAGGCATATAAGAAACTTAAGCAGAATTCGATTAACGATGCTCGTGCTGATGTCGGTGCAAATGGTAAAGGAACTCGATTCACCATCACAGACAAAGAATGGGAAGCCATTCAGGCAGGCGCTGTTAGCGACAGTAAACTCATGCAAATTCTTAGGTATACCGATCAAGATGCCCTTAAGGCTCGTGCTATGCCTAAGACTACCACTCAGTTGAGTGATACCAAGGTTCAGAAGATTAAATCTATGTCTGCGAGTGGATACACCAATGCTGAAATAGCCGAAGCTCTTGGTGTTTCTACATCAACGATTAATAACTACATCAAATGATGTGTTGAAATGAGGTGAATTTCGACTAAATGAGAGTTGTTGCTTTGTCTACAAAAGACAATCCTTTCAATCCAATTACTCAATTCGATGATTGGTATCGTTTTGATATGGATAAAGGTTACTCTTCTTGT
>ULSF01052903.1_pt1 | contig 16246 bp, 9 predicted proteins | sample 1956121 | NCBI WGS metagenome assembly ULSF01 (sample SAMEA4835701, study PRJEB28245) | human gut metagenome | biome: gut microbiome; material: fecal sample | place: Denmark | collected 2008
TCCCCGTTTTGGGTGGGTGGATATCCTCCGTTTTCAGCAGACTCCTTCTGCACTTTCATAGACACGTAAATGAAAAAGCCCCCGATGCTTTTGCATCGAAGGCTCCCTGGTTTATGTAAACGTTATTCTGTAGAAGAAGGCTTCACTGCGCCTGATGAAATATCTTGTATCATAACAGCTTACTAGAATAATCATTAACAATTTCTGTTAGCATTTGTATTAAACCTGCACTGTCTTGTATGTTGCTTGTACTGCAACAATAGAATTTATCCGTCTCCTCTTGAGATTTCTCATCTTTAATCGCATAATTCCAATACTCATCTTTATCCATCATATACACGAAATCGTTGCGGTACCACTGGAAATTATGGTTGTTGAATGTAAAATTGATATCCGAACCATAGAGCAATGTAGTTCCAGGGATTATATGCTCCTTCCTTATTCCAATCTGTTCTGTGGAGGACAGTAAACCGTCTCTTTTCTCGGCATTCAAGAATACACCTTTTCCACTTGGGAAAATTGCTATGTGATTGTGGTAGTTACGAATCCAAGAACTGGGAATATGAGTAATCACAAAATCCAACAATGATGTGGTTGCGAGGATATAAACCGTTCGTTCGTTAAAATCGGAAGATTTCTCAAACGTATCAGGGGTGTTTGTCTCACCAAGCATGAGGTGGTGTATGGCTTTACAATTATCGTTGTTCAAAAGGTAATACAGCCAAGTCTCTGGCTTATTGTTGAACGTCCTGTGTTTCCACCATAATAGCTCTTGAAAAGCCTCAGATGTAAACCAACCCATCATAGACTTTAGTAAATCCGCATTGCGGTATCGTTCTTGCATCGCAGTGGTTTGTGTAGGCTTTGGTAGAAAGAAGTTTTTCGCATGTTTCCATTTTTCGTCAAACCTTCTCCAATCCACCTGCCCGTTTTCGTCTTGAAACAGGAAGCGTATGCTTCCTCTGAAAAAAGCATATTGTTCAGCTTCTGTGATGACCTCCTCCCAGGTTTTCCCGTCGCTACGCACTTCTTGACACACTATTTGTTTTGCTTTGTTAATCTCTTCATTCCATCTGTTTGAGAAATCTGAAGTTCTCTCGTCAAACGGCATGCAGTTCAAACTGTTGTAAACATCATGAGCATCAAGTCTCTCTATGTGTTCTATAGCAGTTCGCATAGCCACAGAACTTCTAATTTGCGAACGACCATCTTCGCCTTCTCCGGAAATTAGGTTCCAAATAACTCGTATCCATCTTTTCATTGAATCCATACTGTCTTCAACAGTGTCATCGTGGTCGAAATACTTGCATATGGCGAAGAAAACTATCCTTTGTACCTGATTTAGCGTGGAAACTCTGAGTATCTTTTCATTCGCATTATTGCTGATTTCTATATTGTCGGAGTTTTCATTCTTTACATATTGAGGTATGAACTTGAAACTGCTATCCCATGGGCAAGTGGGCAATGTGCAATTTTGGGAGAATCTGTAATAGTTGTTCAAGACTCTTTGCAATTTCAAAAAGAACTCAATAGGTATGACGCCATTATCATATTTGTATTCGTCCAGACCTTGGTATGCAATTTTAGTATCGTAGTCATTTGGGTTGCTATTGGCGGAATCGTTGAGATACCTGTATGAAGCGTTTTCATTCTCTTGCACGGAATTCTCATCGCCTTTACCCATGTCAAGTAAAAACTGTGAAGGATTGTCCGATTTCCTCGCTATAAACAATTCATTCCAAAAGAATCTGTTCAGAAATGCGAAAAATATCTCATCAATATGATTTGACTTGGATTTAATGCCTTTGCCATTTTTGTCTTTTATGCCACATGACCTGTTAGCCCAAAAGATATCTGTCCAGTCTGTGTCAAACTTGATGGGAAGACCTTTTCGGGTATCTAAAAGAAGTTCCCATCGACTTTTCTGTTTATCCTCAAATGCTTCTTCAGAACATTTTGTCATGTAGCCAATTAAATCAGCTTTGAAATTCTCAAAACTGGTTAGTTGCTTGCCACGCGCATTCATCTTGATATATAGGTCATCAGTAAGACCAAAGTCTTTAAGCGGAAGATTATAAAATACAATGGGGCACAATGTATCATCTGTCAATATGTTCCAGTAGGCAACAAATGTATCCGCTGATGCACACTTGTCATCATCGAATAATTCATCAATTCCGTCTGTGATATCTTCTCCTTTCTTGTCTGAAATTTTAGTGCCACTTAACATCCTAAGCATCGATTGAATAGTTGGATCCTGCTTCCATGCAGAATAAAACCATGTTTGTTTTGTGATAAATCCTACAATGTCGCTGCTACAGAAGTTTTCAAAATTTTTTGGAACACACAAATTCTGACAAAACTCTCGGGATGTGATTCTTGTCTCGTATGTGAATTTCTTTAGGATTGCGCAGTTATCTTCGTTCAACATGTCAGCGCGTAAAGCTATGTACCAATGCAACAGCCAGAGGGTGGTGAGGCGTTGCTGACCATCCAGTGGATTGAGCCTGTCGTTTTCCGTAGTTCCATAGATAAAGTCTAACTTCATTTCCGTGTCTTTATATGGCGGCTCCTTGTCCAAAGCCCTTTTCAAGTCACCTAAGAAATTTTTGCGAAGATTCTCTTTTCCCAATCTTCCTTGTGCATAGTCGCGTTGAATGATTGGAATCTCTATATAGTTGTTTTTCAGAAAACTCCAGAAAGTTGTTTTGTTTGCCATTTTTTCAATTATCTAATTTGTTAATACATTCCTTGATGTCTCTTAAATAACCTTCAGCATCTATTTCTTTTGTCCAGTAGTTGGCATCGGTCATGATTGCCGAATAGTATTTCATAAAAACTTGCTTTGTGCAAGGAGGTACAAAACATGATTCCGCTTTGCTTTCAGCTGTAAACTCTAACCTCCCATCTCTGGTAAACCTTGGAATTGAAATTCTTACACCTTTGTCTTTGCCGATTATAACGCGGCGCTTTCCTGAGAATAGAGCGTTGCCATAGCTTCTATTGGTCGAAGAGTCCAATAAAGTATAGTTCCAGATTCTGTTCTTTTCCTCTGGAGTCCAGTTTTCAGCTTGGTGAAAATGTTTTTTGATTTCATCAAATAGTTTATTCTTTTGTTCTTCACTGTCCATGGCAAAGAAGTCAATTATTTTTGACTGAATCTTATTTTCCGCACTTAGATAAACATTCAAAAGCCATTGCTCTTGTGTCATCGTATCATCTTCTTCGTTAGTCGCGTTCGAGTTGATGTGCTCCACGTCCCAACTTTCAATTTTATAAAGGTGAAATGGGAATTTGTAAAATACTCCTATCTGATACTTTGAGTTGTCAAGGTTATTCTTGTTCTGATTAACAATTGTCTGTATGTTATGGAAAAGGAGGATAGGTTTGCTCCTTCCTTTGTTACTACCATCTACATTGTATTGGAAATCAATTCCAGGACACTTGTCTATCTCGGCTTTAACCATCTGCTTTAATGACTTTACGAAAGAAGCTTTATCTATAGCATTATTCCATTCAGCGACAAGGTCGGAAATAGTATGTCCATATATGATTAAATAACCCACATAGTGATAGAGTTCCAAATCATCATACCATTCCTTGAAAGTTTGAAAATACGCTTTCACTTCATTCCAGCATTTTTCTATATCCGATTGCGCTGAATTGAAATATTCGTAGAAGTATCGGAAAGTTCTATAGTCATCAGAACCTATTTGGCAGTACTTCTCTTCACAGAGTGTTAATTCGTTATGTTCGCAAATCAGGTCAAAAATAAAGTCTATTCTCGTAGGGCGGCTATAGCCTTTTTCATTTAAGAACAGCCAGAACTCATCATTTTGCAACGTATATTCAATGTTGTCCCATTCACTTGATATTTCTTGCTGCCTCAATTTCAGGTGATTGACATCTGAGACCCGAAAGTTTGAACGATTCATAAACAGAGCCTTGATAAGTTCTGCGTTCGTGAGCGATATTTTCCCTATGTTAAGACGAGTGAAGACTTTGATGGGGTCTTCATCTATAGTCTCGTACCAAATCACCTTTGTGCGATGGATAAACTTGGATTGGAAATCATTGTTGTCAAAATTATCGCCCTGTTTGCAAGCCCATTTGTGAATTGTGCTGTAGGCCTGCTTCATATAAAAGTAGTCAATATACTCATACTCTCCGAATTCTTTTCCTGGTGTTACTGCTTCTTGGGCTTCATCTATTTCCAGACTTCTCAAGAAATCATAACTATCATTTCTCGTTGCATAGCTGATTGTTGGTAATGTAGTCTTACGCTTTCCATTCCACATCTCATTGAAATAATGAATGATTAGATAAATCGTGGTTAATCGTTGCTGTCCGTCAATCACTTCATACCAATTTCCTTCCTCATTCGCTTCGTCACAATGTAAATCCGATCTTTTCACCTTCTTAACCACCAACGGCTGTAGACAGTACCAAGTTCCCTCATCAGAGTCATTGACACTTTCTGGTCTAAAGTCGTTGATGTCATTCAGTAGATCTTCCACCTGTTGGTCATTCCATCGGTAGCCACGCTGATAACTTGGAATGAAGAACTTCAGCCCAAGAAGATTGCAAACCGATTTCAATTCAATTGTATTTTCCGTCATATTTGTTATATTAATAATTTTAGTAAAATTTTGCATGTACAATTATAGTATCCTTAATTCCGCAACACTATTGTAAATTAAACCTTTTAAGTACCTGAGCAACAAAAAAAATGCCCAGGATTTTGCCATGTCGAAGAATTCAGTTATCTTAGTGTCGCAAAAACAAACAAGAGAATCCAACGATAGACATGACAAAGATACAAATTAAATCTGAGGAACTCACTCCTTTTGGAGGAATTTTTTCAATCATGGAGCAATTTGCCTCCACGTTGTCTTCTGTAATCGACTCAACCCTCGGTCTAAGGTGTAGATCGTTCGGTTATCAGTACAGCGAAATCATCCGTTCTCACACGAGTATCTATCTTTAGCGCAGATTGGTCGCAGTATAAAACAAAAAAAACGACATAACTCGTTGTTTTGCAACTTGCTATGTCGGTATGAGTTGCGGAGGCAGGACTCGAACATGCGACCTCCAGGTTATGAGCCTGGCGAGCTACCAACTGCTCCACTCCGCGATGTAACCATAAGCAATCGAATCGGTGTAATCCAAATCTCAATTGCGGGTGCAAAGGTACGGCTTTTGGTCGAAACCACCAAATTACGGAACGAAATAATGAAAGATTTAACAGTTATTTAACACATTCATACTTGCTACAGTCGCAAGCCCCCAGCATTTTTGCGACAAACAGAATCCAAAATCAAGACAACACCTATTTATATAATAAGGACTATACCAAAGAAAAAAAAAAAATATCAGCGTATCCTCGCCGAGAAACCAAAAAAAATGAGTACTTTTGTACCATCATTTACCAAAACAGACAAGAGGCTATGAAGAAATCAGCATTACTCGGCATGTGTCTTGCCGCCATCCTCGCTGCAGGGACCCTGCCGGCAAGCGCCCAGTCGCATTCGCCCTCCACGCAATGGCACTGGAACAAAGGAAAAATCATGATAGACAGCCCCGAGCGCCCCGCAGGACAGAAGGACGTGATCGGGCTGACGCTGCCGAAGATGAAGACGGTGCGCGTCGGTTTTGTGGGACTGGGAATGCGCGGTCCCGACGCCGTGGCCGACTTCGCCCTGCTCCCCGGCGTGGAGATCATGGCGCTCTGCGACTTTGAGGAGCCGCGCGCAGCCAAGCTCAACGAGACCCTGCGCAAGCACGGACTGGCGCCCGCAGCCATCTATTCGGGCGCCAAGGGCTACGAGGCGCTCTGCAGCCGCGACGACATTGACCTCGTCTATATCGCCACAGACTGGGAGCATCACACCGTCGTGGCACGATGTGCGCTGGAGCACGGCAAGAACGTGGCCGACGAGGTGCCATCGGCCATGAACCTGGAGGAGTGCTGGCAGCTGGTGAACCTCGCCGAGCAGAAGCAGCTCAACTGCATGATCCTGGAAAACTGCTGCTACGACTGGTTTGAAATGCGCACGCTCAACATGGCGCAGCACGGCGTATTCGGAGAGATACTGCGCGCACAGGGCGCATACATCCACAACCTCGACGACTTCTGGGACTACTACTGGAAGAACCCCGACGGATCGGATCCCGACCAACTGGGATGGCGACTGAAATACAACCGCGACAACCGTGGCGACCTCTATGCCACGCACGGACTCGGACCAGTGGCGCAGGCCCTTGACATACACCGCGGCGACCGCATGGTGACGCTCGTCTCCATGGACACGAAGAGCGTGCACGGCAAGGAACTCGTCGAGGCCAAGACGGGCAAGCCCTGTGAAAACTTCCGCAACGGAGACCACACCACGACGCTCATACGCACGGAGAACCAAAAGGTGATAGAGCTGCAGCACGACGTGATGAACCCGCAGCCCTACAACCGTCTCTACCAGCTCACAGGCACGCGGGGCTTTGCCAACAAGTATCCCATCGAGGGATACGCCCTCGACAGCAAGCAGCTCTCGGCAAGCGGCGTGCAGCCGAAGGTGGACAACCTCAGCACACACAGCTTCATGCCCGAGGCGGAGCGCAAGGCGCTGGAGGAGAAGTATGACCACCCGATCCTGAAGAAGTTTGGCAAACTGGCCAAGGAGGTGGGAGGCCACGGCGGCATGGACTTTGTCATGACGGCGCGCCTGGTCTATTGTCTGCAGAACGGACTGCCGCTCGACATGGACGTGTACGACCTGGCGGAGTGGTGCTCGATAGCGGAGCTCAGCGCCCTGTCGCTGGACAACGACTGCGCACCGGTGGCGGTGCCCGACTTCACGCGCGGCCTGTGGAACCGACAGAAGGGCTACAGACACGCCTACGCCTCGGCCGAGGAGGAAGCGGCCACGGAGGCCACGGCCAACGCCTTCACCAAGGCCTACAAGGAAGCCACGGCCAAACTGAGGCTCTGGGAGCTCTACGACAAGGTGGCGCAGGCCAAGAGCGAGACAGCCCGAAGAAAGGCGCAGGCAGCGCTCGACAAGGCCACGGCGAAGGCCAAGGCCATGGCTGCCAAGGCTGTGGAATAGAACGAAGGGCGGGCGCCCAGCGCGCCCGCCACAACACAGAAAGCATGAGCAACATCAAGATCAGAAAGGGATTGTTCGACACGCAGCTCGAACTGGAGCACGCGGCCGTCATGGCGGGATTTCCGTCGCCGGCGGACGACTATCGCCACGACACGCTGGACTTCAACAAGGACTACATCCGCCACCCCGAGGCGTCGTTCTATGGCGACGTGGAGGGCGACTCGATGAAGGACGCGGGCATCTTCGACGGCGACCGCGTGATCATAGACCGGGCCGTGGAGCCACACAATGGATCGATCGTCGTCGCCTTCTGGAACGGGGAGTTTACGATGAAATATCTCGACCTCACCCACAGGCGCGAGGGATATATCGAACTGCGCCCTGCCAACGACGCCTACCCCGTCTTCAAGATCAGAGAGGAGGACCATTTTGAGGTGTGGGGCGTGGTGGTCCACCTGATCAGGACCTTCGAAAAGGCGTAGGCCCGTGGGGGAAAGAGAAAGCCCTGGGGGAAAGAAAAAGCCCCACAAGGGGAAAAGAAGCCCAGCGAGAAAAAGAGGAGAAAAAAGGAGAGAAAAGAATCGACGACATGTACGGCATCATCGACTGCGACAACTGCTACGTCTCGTGTGAGCGGGTTTTCCGTCCAGACCTGGAGGGAAAGCCCGTGGTCGTATTGTCCAACAACGACGGCTGCGTGGTGGCCAGGAGCAACGAGGCCAAGGCGCTGGGAGTGAAGGCGGGAACACCCCTTTTCCAACTCAGGCAGCAGTTTCCGAAGGACCAGATAGCGGTCTTCTCCTCCAACTATGAGCTCTATGGCGAGATGACGGCCCGCGTGGTCTCCATCATCAAGCAGGAGGCTCCGGCCTACTTCCGCTACTCCATCGACGAGTGCTTCGTCTATTTTCAAGACCTGGAGGGAGTGGACCTGAAGGCCTGGGGCGAGCAGCTGCACAGGAAGATCAGACGCTGGGTGGGAATGCCGGTGAGCGTGGGCATAGGACCCAACAAGACGCTGGCGAAGGTGGCAAGCCACTTTGCAAAGAAATACCCGGGCTATCACCACTGCTGCCTGATAGACAGCGAGGAGAAGCGCGAGAAGGCGCTGGGCCTCTACCCGGTGGAGGAGGTGTGGGGCGTGGGCAGACGCTACGCGGCCAAACTGGCGGCCTATGGGGTAAGGACGGCCCTCGACTTCGCCAGGCTGCACGGCGACTTCGTGAGGGCCCATTTCAACAACATCGTGATCTACCGCACGTGGGCGGAGCTCAACGGCAAGGACTGCGTGCCGAACGAAGAGTATGCGAAGAAGAAGAGCATCTGCACGAGCAGGAGCTTCGACGGGATGGTGGCGGACCTCGACACGCTGAGCACACACGTGGCCAACTATGCGGCACGGTGTGCGGAGAAACTGAGGGCGCAGCACAGCGTGGCCTCGGTGGTGGGGGTGTTTCTCCATACCAATCCCTTCAGGGAAGACCTCGGCCAGTACTGGAACTTCGAGGAGACGAGGATCCTCACGCCCACCCACTCCACCGCCACGCTGGTGCAGACGGCGAAAGGCGTGCTGAGGAGGATCTTCCGGCCGGGCTACCAATACAAAAAGGCAGGCGTGATCGTCATGGGCGTCTCGCCCGAGAGCCCAGTGCAGCAGGACCTCTTCGACGTGACGGCAGACCAATACGGCAAAGCAAGGGCCCTGGACGAGGCCCTCGACCGCATCAACCGAACCTACGGATCGGAGACGATCGTGCTGGGGGCGCAGCAGTACACCCGCCAGGGGGGAGAGGGAAAAGCAGGCGTCTTCGCCGACGCCATCAAGCACGAATACAAGAGCCCCAACCCCACCACAAGGTGGTGTGACATCATCAAACTCAAGGCGGGAGACAAAGAGTAGAGAAAGAAGGAAAACATTGGCGAAATAATCGGTAAAAACAAAGGGGAAAAGGGCGGCTATTACGCATTTTTTTTGTACCTTTGCAGTAACATAACAAAGGATAGAGCATGAAACAGACAAAAATCGTATGCACCATCAGCGACCAGCACTGTGAGCAGGACTTCCTTCGCCATTTGTTCTTCGCCGGCATGAACGTCGTGAGAATGAACACGGCCCACGCCACAGCGGAGGGCATCCGCAAGATCATCCGCAACACAAGGGCCGTCACGCCACATCTCGCCCTGCTGATAGACACCAAGGGACCCGAGGTGAGAACGACGGGCGTCAAAGAGCCCATAGCATACAAGACGGACGAGCAGGTGGCCATCAGCGGCCATCCCGACACGGAGACGACCCACGACCACGTGTGCGTCTCGTGCACCAGCTTTGCCAACGACGTGAAGGTGGGCGACGACGTGCTCTTCGACGACGGAGCGCTGGCCATGAAAGTGGTCGGCAAAGAGGGCGACACGCTGACGGCACGGGTGCTCAACGACGGCACGCTGGGCGCGCACAAGAGCGTGAACGTGCCGGGAGAGCACATCGACCTGCCGGCTCTCTCCGACCGCGACAAGCGCATGATACGACTGGCCATAGACCAGGACATCGACTTCATAGCCCACTCCTTCGTGAGATCGGCCAAGGACGTGCACGCCGTGCAGCGCATCCTCGACGCCTACCACTCCGACATCAAGATCATCTCGAAGATAGAGAACCAGGAGGGCGTGGACAACATCGACGAGATCATCGACGCCTCCTACGGCATCATGATAGCCCGCGGCGACCTGGGCATAGAGGTGCCCATCGAGCAGATACCGGGCATACAGCGCCGCATCATCGAAAAGTGTATCCGCAAGCACAAGCCCGTCATCGTGGCGACACAGATGCTCCACACGATGATCAACAACCCGCGCCCCACCCGCGCCGAAGTGACGGACATCGCCAATGCCGTCTTCTCGCATACCGACGCCCTGATGCTCAGCGGCGAGACGGCCAACGGCAAATATCCGCTGGAGGCCGTGCAGACCATGGCACGCGTGGCGGAACAGGCGGAGCAGGACGCCCACCGCGAGGGCTACCTGAAGGTGCCTTTGGCAGACATCAACCAGCGAGAGTTTCTCTCCAAGAGCGCCATCGAGGCCACGGAGTATCTCGGCGTCAAAGGCATCATCACGGACAGCGGAACGGGAGAGACGGCGCGCACGCTGGCTTCCTTCCGCGGACCCAACCCCGTGCTGGCCATCTGCTACAAGGAGAAACTGCAGCGCTGGCTCAACCTCAGCTACGGCATCATCGCCATCCACCAGCAGCAGCACGTCACGGCGCAATATATGTTTACCGCCGCCCTGCGCATGCTGAGACAGAAGGGATTCATCGGCGAGGAGGACAAGATCGCCTACCTGTCGGGATCGCTGGGCAAAGGCAACGGGACAACGTTTCTGGAGATCAACCAGGTGAAAGAGGTGTTCAACAAGCACTACCGCTTCCATCTGCCCGACACGGGAATATAAAAATACAGAACAACCAATGTTTCAACGACAATACCTTCTGACGCATCATGGAGACTGAAACAAAGAGAACCAAGAAGGTGCTGCTGGTCTATACCGGTGGCACCATCGGCATGGACAAAAACCCGAAGACGGGGGCGCTGGAACCGCTCAACTTCTCGCACCTGCTGGAGAAGATACCCGAATACGACCAGCTGCCAACGAAGGTGGACACCGTGCAGTTTGACCCGCCACTCGACTCCTCCGACATGTCGCCGGAGTACTGGGTGCGCATGGTGGACGTGATAGCGAAGCACTACGAACAGTATGACGGCTTCGTGATACTCCACGGCACGGACACGATGGCCTATACGGCCTCGGCCCTCTCCTTCCTCTTCGAAAACCTGCAGAAGCCGGTCGTGCTCACGGGATCGCAGCTGCCCATCGGACAACTGCGCACCGACGGCAAGGAAAACCTCATGTCGAGCCTCGAACTGGCCTCGACCTACGGCGCGGACGGCAGACCAAAGATACCCGAGGTCTGCATCTACTTCGACGGCCATGTGATCCGAGGCAACCGAGCCACGAAGCAGAGCGCGGAGGAGTTCAACGCCTTCCACTCCTTCAACTATCCCCACCTCTGCGACGCGGGCATCAACTTCTCCTTCCACGATCCCTACATCCTGCAGCCCGACTACACGAAGCCGACACGCTTCCACCGCGAGATGAACAGCGACGTCTATGTCTTCTCGCTCTTCCCGGGCGTACAGGAGAACATCGTGCGCCACATGATGGATGCACCGGAACTGAAGAGCATCATCATGCGCACCTACGGATCGGGCAACGCGCCGCAGTATCCGTGGCTCACACGACTGTTGCGAGAGGCTTACGACCGCGGCATCACGGTGGTCAACATCAGCCAGTGTGTGAGCGGACAGGTCGAGATGAGCCGCTACGACGCAGGATTCCATCTCAAGGACGCAGGGGTGATCAGCGGCTACGACTCCACCGTGGAGGCTGCCCTGACCAAACTGATGTTTCTGCAGGCGCGCTACAAGGATCCCGCAGACATACGCCGCCTCATGCAGCAGAGCCTTGCGGGCGAGATCACAGTGGAATAAAGGCGAGCCAAGATTGGCAAAGCTATCAAGGCGCAGGAAGCCAAAGGAAGCATGAGCCACCAAGGCACAAAATGCTCCCGACAATCGAAACCAAAAGGGCAGAAGGTCTTCTCGACCTGTCTGCCCTTTCTTCTCATTACCTGATTTTTCTCTTAATACCCAAATATTACATCAACCTGATGAGCCAACAATTACACAATAGATACACAAAACACTAATAAAACTAAACAATAGATACACATCTTCTTTTGCCCTCACGGGTCTTGAAACGGGTGCCTATGCTGGCAGGACGGACTTCTCCGAACCGCTGCGCTTGCCCGCACCCAAGGCTTATCTTTTTCTTTTCTTGATTCACGTTTCCATTCATCACCGCCCCCATTGCGTCCATTGACTCGCCTACTGTGTCCATTGCCGCTCTGGCTGTGTCCATTGACACGCTGGCTGAGTCCATAGACCTGCCCAACCGAATCCATTGAGCACATCTACCGCGGAGAGCGGGAGCCTCATTCGCCCGAGAAGTCGAGCAGGTGGCGCTTGTTCCATATACCATGCACCTGGCTGACCGTATCGGAGGTCATGAAGGATCGTATCTTCTCCTTGTGCATGAAATCAACCAAGTCGGAGAACTCGTCGGGGGTGAGCACCACCTCGATCTGCATCTGCCGCTGGTTGCTGTAGCCGCCATAGACGGGATGGAGCGTGAGGCCGCGGCGCATGGTGTTGATGACATACTGCTGAATCTTCTCGTGGTCGTCGGAGATGATGAAGACGCGCGTCTTCTGATTGATTTTCTCCATGAAGTAGTTGATGACCAGACCGTTGAGCCATGTGCCGATCAGACCCACGAGCACCATTGAGATGTCGTTGACGAGAATGGCCATGGAGCAGATGACGCAGCCACAGACCATGACCGAGGAGCCGAGGTTGAGATGGCAGTACTTATTGACGATCTTCGCCACGATATCGAGGCCTCCCGTCGAGGCGTTGATGCTGAACAGGATGCTCTGGGAGAGACCCAGCACGAGCACGAAGCAGAGCAGGTCAAACCACGGATCGAGCATCACCTGGCCCGTGCCGGCAATGGTGACGGCAAAGAGCGACTGCTTCATGGGGAAAAGCCATTGCAGGAAATCGACCATCGGACCTACGATGAGCGAGGTGTAAACGGTCTTGGCTCCAAACTCATTGCCCAACAGAATGAAGGACAGGATGAGCAACACGATGTTGATCAGCAGCAGGTAGGTACCTACAGAAACGATAGGAAACAACTGATAGACCACCAGAGCCAGTCCTGAGAACGACCCGATGACCAGTTTGCTGGGAACCTGGAAGAAGTGGACGGCCGAGGAGGCCACAAACATGCCCACCGTCATGACGAGCAGTTCCATCCAAAACTTTTTGGTGCTCAGCAAATGACTTACTTTGCTCCATATTTCGGCCACATTGATGGCCTTGCGTGCTTTCTCCGCCGATGATTGTCCCATTTTCATTAAAAGGTTACTCTCACGATAGTTAGTACTTAGGTTCTCTGAAGGCCGATCTCGCAGCTCCCTGAGGAGCATGAGGCCAACCTCCGGCACGCCTCTTCGTTAGATTGATTCTATACGCGTGCAAAGTTACGACTTTCCTATGAACTTGCAAAATATATGAGAAAAAATGTCCGTCCCCAGCGTGATTTTTTTCATATCACGCCGACGGACTCCTCCATTTTTCCTTCGCCCCTACCCTATCTCTTCGCTCCTACGCTATTGCTTCGTCCATTCCAAGGGCTTCTCACACTTGAAATCGTAGGTCATGCGGCCGCTGGTGAAGGTCTCGAACTCAAGTTTGATGGTGGAGGAGGCGCGCAGGTTGAAGAGGAAAGCCTTGTCGTAGATGAAGGCTGTGTCGGGCGCATTGTTGGGTCCGGGCTGGTGGCGGTATTTGCCCACCATCTTACCCTCGCTATAGACGTTGACGATGTTGGCCGTGTCGCTATTGCCCACGGCGAAGCGCTCGCCGTCGCGAAGCACGAGGAAGGTCTGCGTGCCAATGCCCTTGCGCAGCCTCACCTGGATGGTCATCTTGTTTTGGGCCGTGATCTGCGACTTGTGGTTGGCACGGCTCGTGAGCGTGGCCAGCGTGGAGTCGGCATTGTAGGTCCATTGCAGCGGCGTGGCGTCGCTATCGTCCGATCCGCCTGGCACCATCGCCAGCATCGTATCGACCAGCGTCGTGTCGTAATGCTCGCCGTGGAGGGTATTGTTGCCACAGGAGAAGAGAGCGGCCGTGGCCATAAGAAAGAATGTGTAGAGGAGTTGTCGCATCGTAAAAACTGGGGTTTGATGGGGTGAAAACATTAGGATGGGGTGAAATTGCCGAGATGAGTTAAAAATGTTGAGATGGGTGAAAATGTTGGGATGAGGTAAGACTTGATCCCTCAGAAGCGCAGCAGCCTCGCGAGGAGAAACAGGCTTCGCCCGTCTGACAACATAGCATCAAACGGACGAAGCCCGATATGGTTCTGAGAAATAGGTCTATCCCTGGCTTAATAGGCACCCCACGGCTTGATGTCGATGTCCTCGGGCTTCACCGTGCAGAAAGCGCGGATGAAGGCGGAGGCCAGACGGCTGTTGGTGATAAGCGGGATGTTGAGGTCGATGGCCGCACGGCGGATCTTGTAGCCGTTGGAGAGCTCGTGGACGGTGAGATCCTTCGGAATGTTGACCACCATGTCGATCTGCTTCTCGTGGAGCATGTCGAGGGCCTGCGGCTTCTTGTCGGCATCCGAAGGCCAATAGACGAGCGTGTTCTCCACACCGTTCTCGGTCAGATAGCGCGACGTGCCGCCCGTGGCATAGAGCTTGTAGCCGTGCTGCTGGAGCAACTTGGCAGCGTCGAGCATCTCGGCCTTCTGCTTCGCGGCACCCGTGGAGAGCAGGATGTTCTTCTCGGGGATGCGGTGGCCGACGGCAAGCATACTCTTGAGCAGGGCCGTATTGGTGTCGTCGCCCAGACAGCCCACCTCGCCCGTAGAGCTCATATCGACACCGAGAACCGGGTCGGCCTTCTGCAAGCGGTTGAAGGAGAACTGGCTGGCCTTGATACCGACATAGTCGAGGTCGAAGAGATTCTTCTTCGGCTTCTCCACGGGCACGCCGAGCATGATCTTCGTGGCCAAGTCGATGAGGTTGAGCTTCAGGACCTTCGAGACAAACGGGAAGGAACGAGAGGCACGGAGGTTGCACTCGATGACGTAGATGTCGTTCTCGCGGGCCATAAACTGGATGTTGAACGGACCGTTGATATGGAGCGACTCGGCGATCTGACGGCTGATGCGCTTGATGCGGCGCATGGTCTCGACGTAGAGTTTCTGCGGCGGGAACTGAATCGTGGCGTCGCCAGAATGGACACCGGCAAACTCGATGTGCTCGGAGATGGCGTAGGCCATGATCTCGCCGTCGCGGGCCACGGCGTCCATCTCGATCTCCTTGGCGTGCTCGATAAACTTCGACACCACGACGGGATGGTCCTCGCTGACGTTGGCAGCCAACTGGAGGAAGCGCTTGAGCTCATCGTAGTTGGAGCAGACATTCATGGCAGCGCCCGAAAGGACGTAGCTCGGACGCACGAGGAGCGGGAAGCCGACACGGGCCACAAACTCATCAATGTCCTCCATGCTCGTCAGCGCACTCCACTCGGGCTGGTTGATACCGCGCTCGGTGAGCATCTGCGAGAACTTGGCACGGTCCTCGGCATTGTCGATGTCCTTGGCCGCCGTACCCAGGATGGGCACGTTCATCGCATCGAGGTGCATGGCAAGGTTGTTGGGGATCTGGCCACCCGTGGAGACGATCGTGCCGTGGGGACGCTCCAGGTCAAAGATGTCCATCACGCGCTCGAAGGTGAGCTCATCGAAGTAGAGACGGTCGCACATATCGTAGTCGGTGGAGACGGTCTCGGGGTTGTAGTTGACCATGATGGAGCGGTACCCCTGGCGACGGATGGTCTGCAGAGCCTGGACGCCACACCAGTCAAACTCCACGGAGCTACCGATACGGTAGGCGCCCGATCCGAGCACGACGACGGAGTTGCGGTCGTTCTGGAAGTCCACGTCCGACTTCGTGCCGGCGTAGGTGACGTAGAGGTAGTTGGTCTGAGCCGGATACTCCGCGGCCAGGGTGTCAATCTGCTTCACCACCGGCAGGATGCCGTAGCTCTTGCGCAACTTGCGCACCACGAGGTTGGCCTGGTGCATGTTCTTGCACTCATCCTCCAGTCCGATGGCGCGTGCTATCTGGAAGTCGCTGAAGCCATAGACCTTTGCCTCGCGGAGCAGGTCCTTGCCCAGCGTGTTGACGTTGTGGCGCTTCAGCTCCTCGTCGATGTCGATGATATGGCGCAGCTTGTAGAGGAACCAGCGGTCGATCTTCGTCAGATCGTGGATTTGATCGACGGTGTAGCCCTTGTGCATGGCCTTGGAAATGACGAAGACACGCTTGTCCGTCGGCTCACGCAGCGCCGCGTCGATGTCGTCGATCTCCAGCTCCTTGTTCTCCACATAGCCGTGCATTCCCTGTCCAATCATGCGCAGACCCTTCTGGATAGCCTCCTCGA
>ULSF01003758.1_pt1 | contig 15873 bp, 22 predicted proteins | sample 1956121 | NCBI WGS metagenome assembly ULSF01 (sample SAMEA4835701, study PRJEB28245) | human gut metagenome | biome: gut microbiome; material: fecal sample | place: Denmark | collected 2008
ACAAAAAAGTATACTCTTCTGTCCTTCGATATCAGTTTATCTTAGATTGCTATATATTTCAAGATATTTTTTTCTTTACTGTTATGTATTTTTTTAATTGGAATTACATACAGGTTAATAGATAGCGGTTTTGGTTCAACCAACAAGTATTCGCCCGTAGGGCAATCCCCTTATTTTTAGATTTTGGGATAAATTGTGGTAACTATGGATTTTATAGAATAAGGATTTAAGAGAAAGTAAGATTTAATTTTCTTCCGATATCCTGCTATTTCTTGTATTTACAGGCTTTTTAGGCTTATCCACACGGCCCAGAACTTGAATAGAATATCTATTATCTACCTCAATTCTTGAATTAGATTAATTTCCATTGACCTGAAATTTGAATGAACTATCATATACTACCTCAAAATTTGAATGGAAAATTACGATAAAAAAGAAAAAAGCGGGAATTTCCTGATCCGGATGACAGATCCGGACAAAATTTTCCTGCTTTTTTTCTTTTGTTCCTTTTTTTCTTCTTTTTTCCCAACCACAACAAGACCTAAGCATATTTCTTAGATCTTATCCGGTTAAGTCTCATTTTTAATTTTGAGACTACTATTCTTTTTTATTATGCCAACCCAAGTTCTTCCCTTAAAAGTTTATGGTACAGGGAAGCTTTCAGCCTCCGTTTCCACTTTGACCGGTTCGGTATATTTGCATTCAGAACTTCCAACATTTTCCCGAATACGTCTACTACATCACAAAAACTATCCCGTATTTCTTTCCTGTATCTGCTGATCACAGTCAGGATATCCGCAGCTTCTCTCTCATCCGGTTCCTTGATCCGGTTTCTCCTGCAGGCGGTATCCAACAGATGCCGGTTCACCTGATCACTTTCTGTCTTTGCGACAGATCTGCAGAACTGCTTGCGAAGCGTGATATAATACATTCCTTCTTTTAATCCTACATAAAAGTACAGCTTCAGGAATTTCATGTACTTTTGAAGCGTCCTGCCCGTTACCTGCAGAAGCTCCGTGTACTTTTCTACAAATTTCTTCCTTGCAATCCGGTAGGTCCTCATACTGCTTGCAGTATTGATATTGACCAGATCCATCACCAGTAATTTCTGTGCCGGCTTTAATTTTTTCCAGTTCGTATCCCGGAATAATTTCATATTTGTTCTGATATACTTTACGTTCCCCAGTCGGTAATCTTCCTCTGTATATCCGGAGAAATCATTTCCGATCAGCGTAATATCATAATCCTGCTCTCTTCTCTGGACAGAGATCACCCCTTTTTCTTCCAGGGAACGTTTACAGTCATAGAATGCCTGGGTGGACATACCGGTTACAGCCATCATATCCCGGTAAAAGACTCCACGGGCAATTCCCCTATTATCCTGCACATAGGTAAGAGCAATCAGGAAATCGATCTCATTTCCCGTCAGGTTCTTCTCAAAAAATTTCTTAAATACTTCCAGTTTGATACGCTGCATCGGTGTCCACCTCCTTTCCCTTCTTTCTTTTTATCGTAAAAAGAGAGCATATGTGAAATACAGAGCCTATTTCCTTGACTCTTTCACGTTCTTTTTCACTTTGTATCTTGAAAAAAAGTTATCCGTATGTTACTATTTTCCATAGAAATGAAAGCGGTTGTTCCTGCGGGTGCGAGTGTAGACCCTAGACCCAATGCCATCCAGCTGAATAATAGTTGTGCTTGCTACTTGCTGATTATGCTTGTTAGTTGTACTTGCTACTTGCTAGTTGTGCTTGTTGGTTGTTCTTGCTAGTTGTGCTTGCTAGTTATGATTGTTTTCATGGTATTAAGCAATAGGTTATTTTGGTATAAGTTGTTTATCCAGTGTGTCGTAAAACCCCCTGCTTTAGCTGTGGGGAGTGTCAAGTGTAACCTATCTTTAAGAGATGACTCCCAATCATCTCTTAATTTTTTGCCTTCAGGTAGATTTTAACAATTATATAATTGGTTGTCAATGTTCAATCTGATCCTTGAGTTTCCGTACTTTTATCCACAAAGCCCGGAAACTCAAGGATTGTATATCTTGACTAATAAGCTCAACTATGATATTGTAATGCTGTCGCATGGAATGGACGCTTTCCGATGCGGTTCCGGCAGCAATTCCGCCGGGCAAGGATTGAAATAATGGCATTCAAAATGATGTCGGTGTCACACGGATTGAATATTTTAACGTGAGAATAAGAGCGGGGCAAAACCCCGCTCTTATTCGTTTACACATCATTTTTTCCAGCTCCATAACATTCGTAAAACGATTCTGTGAGCCGTCCGAGCTGGTCCGGTGTTAGATCTTCTTTTAGTTCATCCGGCACCCACTTATAAGAATTGTTGAAGCTGTCGGTACAAGTACCGATTGCACAAGCCTCTTTGACCTTTTGCAACTTGTACATTTCTGCCAGCTCTTCCGTGGTTATATCTCCGCTTCTAACGGCTTTTCTGCCCTCTGCGGTCAATATCTCCATAGCCTTGTTTTTTGCTATGGTTCCAATTCCTTTTATCTTCACCCTGTCGTCCTCCTCTACTCTGCAAACTGTTCCAGAAACTCGTTTACATCTTCCAGCGTTCCAAGTTCTACTTTTTCGCTGTTCGGATTGTCGCTATAGTAAAATGTATCTCCATCTTTCCAGAACGTAAAAGAGCTATTACTGTAAACCTGGAAAGCTTTTTCTGTTAATTCGTTCGTACCTGTAAATTCATATTTTTTCATTTTTTTAATCCTCCTTGATTTTGCTTATCTTCTTTAACTGTCTTTATTATACTATATGTGCGTAATACTTTCAATGCTTATATGTGCGTTATTTTAAAATTTTTTCCAGCTCGTCCAGCTTGGCTAATACCGTGTCGCGAATAAATGCACTGTTAGTCTTATCAAGTCCCAGCTTTTCAATTCTCTCTTTCGTCCCCTTTGGGAATACTATATTTAATCTATAGTTATTTTTCTCATAATTTCTAACAGCTTTTTGTCTGGCTGCTTTCTGTTCCTCTGTATATTCCGGCATCTTTGCGTCCACCTCCATTTATTTTTATACTATTATAACATAAGTGCGTGATTTATTCAGTAAATATGTGCGTAATATAGTGTATTATATATGTCAATCCCCAACCGTTGGGAAATTAAGCGGCAAAAGGAAAAAGAAAAGAGGGCGGTTGCCCGTCCTCTAATCGTTATAGTGTCCTTTGCATGAGAAAATCAAAACCTTATCATCTTCAACCGCATACACAAGTCTGTGTTCTCCGTCAATACGTCTGCTCCAAAACCCTGTAAGATTTCCTTTCAAGGGTTCGGGTTTCCCTATGCCCTCAAACGGATTGCGGCTTATATCCTTTACAAGCTGATTTATCTTTTTCAGCATTTTCTTATCCTGCGTCTGCCAACAAAGATAATCTTCCCATGCGTCAAAATCCCATTGTATGATTTTTGTCTGCATAGGTTACTCCTCTATCAGTTCATGCTCTGCAAGTTTGATTTTCCCCGCCTTATAGTCTGCCATTTTCTGTTCCAAATAACGGATATTGCTTTCGGAATAAAAAGGGTCTGCGGAAACTTCAAAAGGAATACGTTTCTCCCTGCCTACTTTTTTGGCAAAAATAGTAAACGCCGCACTCATGGAAAGCCCCATATCGGAACAAGCCTGTTCCATGCTCTTTTTCACATCTGCGTCCAGCTTAAAATTTACATTAACTGCCTGTGCCATAAACACCACTCCTTTCATGCTTATATTATATGCAATATCAAAGCAAGAGGCAAGCATTTTTCTTTAATATTTCTTTACTTTTTCTTTCCGTTTTATGAAGAAACCAACTTCATCTTGTAATTCTGTATGCTTTTCATCAAAAGCGTTTATTTCATCACAAATTTTACTGATTTGTTCAATATGGTCTTTCGCACATTTTACATTCATTGTTGTTGTCTTTTCCTTTCTTTAAACTTTTTTAATGTCGAGATATAAGTTTAAATATCGCCCGTCTTTCTTCGGTCTAGGCATCTGTTTCACCATCCTTTATGATTATTTGGATTTTCTTTCGGAACAATCCTTTTATATAACAATCACACACAGATTTATTCCATAGATTTTGCTTATTATATAATTCCTCATATAATTCCTCTATAGTGCCTGTCCATAATGGTTCACCCAGTAATGAGAGATTAGTTTTATTAATTTTCTGTTTACCTTCCATTATAACTAATTTCTGTGCATCCTTATATGCCATTCCTGCTTCGTGCAATAAATCTATTTTCTTGGACGCTATTCTGTGTGAACGAAACTCCTTAGTGTTGTGATTTGCATTTATGTATGCTTTTTGCGTCCAGAGTTCACATTTTCGAAATCCGCAACTCATTAACAGATAAACTAATTGTTTTACCAAAACATTCTCATCGTGTAGCATAGTCTATTGTCCCTCCTAATTTCATTCTTTTTCACCTCGTCCTTTTATTTGTTAAATATAAAGTTCTTTTTAATTCCCAAATTGCAAATCCTATCAATTTGTCACCATTTTTTGTACGCAAATCACAAATCCATGTTTCGTTACTATTTGCATTGCAATCACATTTTCCTATATGTGCATTTTCGACAACGCAAGTTTCTCTTTCATCATAGGCTTTCGTCACTCGATTATTTATAGAACGGTCATTTTCTGCATACCATGGTTTCCCATAAATACCCCATTCTTTTTTAGAACTTTTAATTTTTACTTTCATTCCATTTGATAACCTTCTCATCTATTTTTCTCTCCTAATATCAAGTATTTTTATGACGCATTGGATAAACGTTTGTAAATTTCAGTTTACCGGTCTAAGTGAACTACCACCTACCTTTAGGTGGGTGGTAGTTCACAAGTCAGATTTTTTAAATGTCAAGAGTGTTCACCACTCAAATTGTTCTCCCTTATTAATATCTAAGCTCTTTTTTAGGGAAATATCCAACTGTGTAATTCTGTTAATAGCTTCTTCCTGAGCTTTTCCTATAATATGCACAATACTGGATGTATCTTTATTTCTATCATAAATCCGGAATGCCTGCCTATATTTTCCTTTAGCACTAAATGTAACAGGGAGTAACCCATTATTAATCAACTGCTGATTCAAAATCATACGTCCAACCCTTCCATTCCCATCTTTGAAAGGATGAATCCGTTCAAATTGAATATGAGTCAATGCTATCTTTTCTAAACTTTCTTTTACTGAAGTTCCTTCAAAATTAGCACTTTTCAAAAACGTATCCATCAATTCTGGAACGTTATCTGCATTTGGTGGATAGTAAACAGCTTCTACTAAATTCCCTATATATACCGATCCCGTTCTATAGTTTCCATCCGTTTCTATAATTTCCCCATTTGCTTCTTTGATCCAAGCTTCTGTAATCTCTCTTTTTTGCAATGGAAGCATTTCCTTTTTAATTGCTTTATACAAATTTTTCGCTTCCTGATATTCCGTGTATGTATGACCCGATCTTACTTCATCATAATCAATCAAACAGATTGTTTCATCAAGAGACAGCGTGTTTCCTTCCAAAGCATTACTGGACCAGCAAAAGCGATAAGCAAAATCCTTAATAAATGGCTTCATAATTACTGGCTGCTCTTTTGCAGCTTTTATCAGTTCTAATTTTTTTTCTATATTTTCATATAATTTTTCATTATCAATTAATGCCATATATTCATTTTTCCCCTTTCAAATATTTCTTTTTATAGCTCTGCAATGTTCCTTTTGATATATTAAGACTTTCCGCAAATTCTTTGTCCGTTACATTCTTTCCCTTCTGATTCCACTTATTCAGAAATTCTGCCTGAGTCATTTTGACTGGTCTTCCCAGCTTACCCCATTCTCCTCTTGCTTTCAGGGCTTCGTATCCTTCCCTCTGCCTCTTCTCACGTTTCTCCATCTCAAACTCGGCACAAGCTGCAAATACTTCTAGTAGCAGATTATTAACCATACCCATCATAAATTCTGCCATCCGGTTATCGAGTAACTCATAATCGATCAACGTAGTTGGAATTTCCAAAATCAGTACCCTTACTTTCTTTTTCTCATAAAAAGCAAGTTCCGCTAAAATATCTTTTTTTTTCTACCCAGTCGATCCATTTCAGGAATAATCAGCGAATCTCCGGCTTTTATCTTTCGTCTTATCTTCTGGTATTCTGGCCTTTTTATACTTTTTCCAGTAACTTTGTCTACATATACTTTAACCTTCGCCATACCTCTGCTGTCACAAAACCGGTTGATTGCAATAATCTCCCGGTCTGGATTCTGTTCACGTGTAGAAACTCTTGCATAGCCATATACCATACTCTTTCGTACCTTTTCCCCATATTTTTATTTTCCAATCTATACGACAAATAACTATTTGTCATAATAGATTCCATACAATTCAGACACAATTTATTTTTGAAGGTCATTCTTCCATCTATTTTCTCTTCACATCATACCTAAATTGCTTCTCACATCAGAATTGTGTATACAATTCAAAATGACCAATTAAATTTAATACCTATCTCTTTTCCATGATAAGTACAATAATTTTTTATTGCCTGGATCATTACAGTATTTCTTTTAACACCCAGTTGCTCTGCTCTTTCTTTTAACTGATCCAAAAGTGCTTCTTCAACATATACAGTAATGCTATCATCTCTTTTAATATATCCTGGAGCTGAAAAGGATTCTATCCCAAGCATAATATCAATCTTTTCTTTCAACTGCAGGAAATCTTCAAAAGCCCATTTATCCTGCAATAATACAGGATAATCAATCTTTTTCTTAATCATTTTATAAGCTTCAGCAACTTCTTTCGGTGCTTTTACTTTTACAACTTTTTTCATAAAAAACTCCTTCATATCCAAGGGTGCTATTAATAGCACCCTTCCATTTTCCGTTGTAGAATTTACGAAAACAGCTTTTCTAATGATCTTATCTTTTTTAATACGTCCATATATTCTTCCTGCCCCATGGTCTTAGGCTCTGACTTCAGCAATTTACGAATTTTTTTAGTTAATTTCATAAATTCTTTATCATCCAATATATAAGTATAAGTATTACTTTCTAAAGACTTACCATTCTTAAAAGCTTCAACGTCTTTCTTACTGATTGCCTTTCCATTTTCTTTTTGATGTTGTTCTATCAGACGCTTCTGATCTTCTTTTTCCATCGCTGCAATTTCTGCAGCTACTGCAATATTGGCGGTTCCATCTTTTACTGCTTCTTTTAATTCTTCCGTTCCGCTATTTGCTACTTTGGAAATTTTCCCAACTTGAGCTGGTGACACATTCAGTCTTTCAGCCAGTAACTCTCGACTCTTTTTTCCAGTCAACGATTGCGTTATTTTTTCTCCTGTATCTGACTCATAAGTAAATTCACCAATTCCAGAGGCTTTTAACTTTTTATAAATTGGCTCTAATTTTTCTACTTCAAATAAATAGTCTGCTTCTGAATATTTTCGCTGTCCGGCATTCGTACCGGCAATTTCCAGTATTTCTTTTTCTTCATCTGAAAGGATATCAAGATTAACCTTCAGTTCTTTTTCTCTGATAATACATGGAATATCACCTTCCCATTTTCCATCTGCAATCAGCTTATCAATTGCAGTTAAACGTCGCTCACCTTCGATTAATTTGTATCCAGATCCTTCTGGCTTAACCCCTAACGGTTCACGTAATCCCATTACATAAATGAGATCTGCTAAATTTTCTATGTCCGAAATAGAGTATTCATTTTTCGGATTTTTGTAAATCTCGTCCCTTGGAATATATGTAATCTCCATATTATTCTTTGCCAAATTTTTTGATGCCTCATTCAGGAGTCCTGCTCCTGTGCCTCCCATAAAATCTTTAAACTTTCCCATTATACTTCCTCCCCAAAACGCATAAAGTCTTTAAGTTTCTTTCCCTCATATTTCTTTTTCAAATTTTTCAGTTCCTTTAACTGCTCTTCATTGATTTTTCCACTATTCTTTTTACTTTTTAATGTCTTCATTCTGTTCAATGCTTTTTCAGCCTCAACATACTCAAAATATTTTTCGGTACACTCAGCTTTATCTACATCTAAGATATACTTTGTCAGAAACAGGTAGTCTACCGTAGCCGTTCCCGTCCTTTTTTCATCCAACTCCAACAAGGGCTGTTGAAGCCAGGAACTTTCTTCGACTAATTTATTGTTCCTGATCGTAACAGGAATTAACTCAATATCCTGCATAATCCCCTTAAAGATATTCACAGCCTGTTTTGACACTTCTTTTCCCTGCTGATATCTTGTAAAAAATGCTCCCATGATGCGTAATCTTGGATGATAGCTTTTTACCATACGGACGAGGTTTTTCACCGATCTCGCCCCCATAATCGACCCTGCATCTACTCCCATAGGGATATAGACTTCATCCCCGGCTACCAATGCATTGATATTAAGGATTGACAGTGAAGGACTACAATCCATAATGCAGTAATCGTACTCTTCATCCAACTTATCCAACTGGGTTTTTAATTTAAATTGTTGAGGCAGCACCTTGTCTGCCTTAATAGTTTCTTCTGCTTCTGCAAGACTTAAATAAGCCGGGATTACATCTAAATTTTCATATTTGGTTTTTAAAATTCCCTCATGCGGATCCATCTCTGAATCCAATAGTAATTCCTGGATAGATACCCTCTGCTTCATCTGCCCTGTCAAAAGCTTAAAATAGTCTGTCTCTGAGAAAATACTTGAAGAATTTCCCTGTGGATCAATGTCCACTAAGAGAACTCTTTTTCCAAAAACTTTCGCCATCATATGGCTAATGGCTGTACTGGTGGCACTTTTGCCAACGCCACCTTTTAGATTAAAAAACACTATTCTTTTCATCTTTTTTCTCCTTTTTTTATTATTTATTACAGTTTAATTATACTAAAAGCTTAGTATTTTTTCAATCATTACGCATTTCATTTCACGCCGATTTTTCTTTTTTTATTGTAGCATAAAACAGGGTGCTATTAATAGCACCCTGTAATAATTCCCTCTATTTTGATGTCCTTTTAGTTCCTCTGTGACCTACTCGTAATTTGAATATTACAGAGCTTCTTGCTTCAACCATCAACACTTAAGAAGTAATTCTTCTTAAGTCTTACTCAATGTCCACAAGCGTATAAGTTCGGATAGGTCCTATCCTACTATAAAATTTATTTATGTTAAGAAGTCAAGATTCTCAATCCTTCGCTTAAGATATTCTTAGCAGCGTTCGAATCTCTCTGCATACGGTTACCGCAATCGCAGACAAGATACCCCTGTTTAGGATTACGCTTGCCTTCCATACGGAGGGTATCCTCAGCATCCTTTACGACTTTCTTGAGGATGTAAGAAGAAATTTCTTCTGGCTTCATATCAATGCCGTTCAGATTCAGACTGAATCCAGGCTGTCCAATGCTACGCTTAATGAAAGTTACAACCTGCTCGGGATACATCTTTGCACTTTCTTTTGCGGCAGAACCAACGGTAACATCGGTCTGTGTTTCAAAGAATACAGCCGAAGGGATAGTAAGGTCACCCTCTGCGTTTTTGAGAACAACAGGCTTGCCATTCTCATCAATGTATGCAATGCACGAATAAGTTGTACCAAGGTCAATACCAAATACTTTTCCCATGATTTAGTTTCCTTTCGTCTATATAGATTTAATTATTTTCCGTAGGTTTGGTGGCAGGAGCTTCGTACTTGAAAATCTTGATTCTTTCGGGTCTGAGCACCTTGTCGCCTTTTTCGTAACCATCTGCAGCACGAACAGCTATGAGGTTATCCTTGGATTTATCATCCGTCGGAACGGTCTGAATAATCTTTTGGTGGCGAGTATCTACTTCGTGACCGGGAACACGATAAGATTCGATGTTCTGGCGATAAAGGATGTCTTCCAAATCTTCAGCAATACCCTTTACTATTCTAAGGAGTTTCTTGTAGTTTTCCTCAGTAGGCTCTTTCTTGTCGTACACACGAACATGACCCTTAGTGGTGTCAACGAGCTGGATAATATCCAACGCAATCGTGTCAACAATCTTATCTAAAGCTCCGTTCTGATAACGCACCAGTTCACGGTGCATATTATCGAACAGACTGTTCTTGTGTGTGTCCTCTGCGATTTTGTCGTTGAAAGTTTGCTGTAAAGCTGCAAGTGCCTGCTGTACAGCATCCAGCTTTTCAAGAAGTGCAGTCTGCTCTGCAGGAGTTTCAGCAGGAGTCTTCTGAGGCTCAGCGATTTCTTCAACTGGTGTGGTGATTTTCTCATCCATTTTTCCTTGTACCTCCTCATAAATTTTTCAAATCTCGATGAATCTTTCGTTGGCAAACCAGCTTTCAAATCTGCAAGTGCACGCTCGGGGTCTTCGATTAAATACACTAAGTAGTTGTATGCTCCAAGAGGAGACAAATTGTACTCTTTGCTCAAAAACTCCGCTGTATATCCATGCACTTGAGTCTGAGACTTGTCTTTCTTACAAAATCTTCCTACGCGAGCATAGTTGAAAAATTCTTCAAATATCTCTTTGTGTTTAGCAATTTGAGCAACCATTCTTCTTGACTGCTTTTCTGAATACTTATATTTTTGCTGAACAAATCTGACAGCCATTTCTTCTTTTGAATTACTATCCCTAGATGCGTTTGCTATAATAGTAAATCGATTACAAATATACTGTTCCAAAGATTCCTTATTCTCAAACTCTTTTACAACAGAGATATAACCTCTTTCTTGATCCGTTTCAAGATAAACATATCTATCATTTTTTCGAATCACTCCACATCCGTACAAATAATTTGTCCATATTCCATTAATTTTTAACTGTGACTCATTATAGTCTTCAGCTTCAAATATACCTGGAAGATTTATATCTGGAAAATCGCTTTTTAATTTGTTAAAATAGCTTTCTAAATTCATATAATTCCTCCTAATAGCTTCCTCTAGGAACTTCACTTATCATTCCAATGTTTTCTAGTTCATCCATGCTTAATGGCATATCATATTGGTATCCTCCACCAGTGGAACCCGTTGTATCTTCAAACATTGGAGCAATTTCACCATAAGCCAGACCGTCACCATCTCCATATTTAGCATGCGAACGATCATAATAATCATCAACCTTTTGATGCATTTCTGCTTTCTGTGCATCTGTATAGAATGATGAATTATCAATCGCATTATCTAGATTTTCTTTTGTAAAATCTTGTTCTGCCTCATATCTATGATAAGATGGTTCATCTGTAATATTTATAATCTAAACCGATTGCAAGCGAAGACTGCTTACTCGCAGGTCTTACAGAAACATCCTCATACTCGAACAGAATGGATATATAATACTTATTGCTTCTATCCATGGAAACAGTAGCACTCTTGATACGCCAGTTATCAGCAGGCTTCCGATGTTGCTTGATTTTCACAGTTCCGAACAGCCTGTAAACTTTAGGAAGTTTTACACCTGTATCTAACAATGCTACTGTATTACCCTGATTATTCGTTGTATACGAACGCTTAGATTTATGTTTAGACTTGAACTTAGGAAAACCGCTTTTCTTCTCGAAAAAGCGGTTGTAAGCAGTCTGTAACTGTAATCTAGCATTACTCAAAGCAAGACTGTCAACATCCTTTAAATACGGATAGACAGATTTGTATTGAGATTCATAATTAACATGATGCTTTTTATTAAGTTTGTGGTATTCGTTAGAATCTGCAAGCAGGCAGTTCCAAATCTTACGAACACACCCAAACGTACGCTGAAAGAATTCCGCTTGCTCCGGTGTTGGATACGCACGATATTTGATTGCGGCTAACGCCATGTTTCTCACTCCTTTCTCAATACAAAATTTAACAAAAAATAAGCTCATTTATGAGTATATTTTCTATAACAAGTATAACATAAAATAAGCAGATTTTCCAGACTTATACGCAAAACTGTTTCGTAAATTCGATGGTTGAATGGAGTGTTAATTACAACAAAATTTTGCTTTCATCTCAGCAATTGAATAACTGAGGATTCTCGCTATTTATCCTAAAGAAAATATCATTCACACTATCAATTCTTCTGTACTGCTTACATTTAATTCTTTTTCCAGCATTCTGTCATGCTCCATTATATTCTTCCATGCTTCATAATCTTTCCTTAATGACTTGATAAATTGGTTCATACTTTTATTAAAATTTCGTTTTACCTTTTCAAATTCTTTTCCCACACTGATTTTTCCTAATTTCGTTGCTTCATTTACATACAAATGGATTGCTGCTTCATTTCTATTTCTAATGGCTCTTCCAATCCACTCCCCTGCTTTCTCCATATCTCTGGATTGTAAATAGATCTTTCCTAAATAATATTGGGCATACCCATTCTCCTGCTCTGCAGACTTTTCAAACCACTTCACAGACTCCTGCAGATTCTTCTCGACTCCCATCCCATTCATATAAATCTTTCCCAACATATATTGGGCATACTGATTATTCTGCTCTGCAGATTTTTTTAGCCATTCTAAAGCTTTTTTCATATTCTGGTTTCCATTAATTCCTGTTAAATATATTTTTCCCAACTGGTATTGTGCATACTGATTTCCATTTTCAGAAGCTTTTTCAAACCATTTTACAGCTTCCTCTATATTCTGCTCCGTGTCCTCTCCCAATAAGTACATTTTTCCTAAATAATATTGGGCATATTCATGCTCCTGTTGTGCTGCTTTTTGAAAAAGTTCTTTAGCCTTCATCGGATCTTTTTCGACTTCTTCCCCTTTTAAATATAATTTACCAATCGTATATTGAGCTAAAGGATTTTCATGTTCTGCAGCTTTCTTTAACCAATTTATTCCTTCTTCCTTTTTTCCTTTTTCTAAATAAATTTTTCCAATCAGCCATTCAGCGTATGCATGACCCTTAACCGTTGCTTTTTTTAAATATCCCAACGCTTTTTCCGTATCTTGTTCCGTTCCAATTCCTTGGTAAAACATATACCCCATTCGATATTCTAACTTTGGATCATTTATATCTTCATCCAATTTTATAAATCCATTCAAAGCTTGTTCAAAATATCGTTCTGCCTGTATGGCACCTTCTTTTCCACCGATTCCTTCTTGCGATAAAACAGCAAATTGATAATCCCCAAATGGATTCTTTCGATATTGATCAGAAACACCTTTCCTATAATGTTCATATGCAGCCTCTTGATCTTTTTCTTGATAATAAAAGAGATTTCCTAACGAATACGCTGCATAGTTGTTTCCTTTATTTTCTGCAGATTGATAATATTTTTTTGCCTGATCTGCATCTCGCTCTACCCCATATCCACGGTCATAACACTTTCCAAGTTTATATAAAATGGTTCCTTTTTGATGATTCGTTAAATTCTCCTTTTCCGCTAATACGTTCCACCCCTTCACAGCTCTTTGATAATACACGGCACTTTTCTCCTTTTCTTCTGTATTTCCATTCTTGTATATTTCTGCCAAATCGAAAAGTGCAAGTACATTTCCATTTTCCGCTTCTTGCTCGTAAAGCCGGATGCCTCTCTCCTCATCCGGTTCTTCAAGTGCTGAACCATAAAAACTTTTTCTGGCCTCCTTATATTCTTTTGTCCATTTACTATAAACTTCTTCTTCCAGAGAAGCTTCTTCTATTTCTTCCAATTCCACCGGAAATACATTCTCAATCTCCCTTCCGCCAAATTCCTCTCGCTCATTTTCTTTTTCCTCCAATGCAAAAGTTCTCATTTCTGCCAATATGATATTTCCCAATCTTTTATGTAGATCTTCCAGTTTCCCTGTTCCATAATCTTTTCCAGTATCTCCATAAGTAGCCATATATTGTGCCGTTTGAATTTTCAGCAATTCTTTTATTCTTTTCATTTCCTTACCGTGATACATTGAAAGATATAAATCCGATAATTCATCAATTTCTGACCGTACAGGTTTCATAATATTTTGGCCGTACTTCCACATATTCTTCGGGCAATCCGGTAACATTTCATATACTTTAAAAAATTGCTCCTGCAGTTTCGGATCTATGCGAAAACTGATATTCTCTTTATTTTTTAAAATTTGATCCCGTATGATACTGTTAATTTCTAACGTTACATCCCTCTGTTGCATAATCTCATTTGCAACAGCACTCTTACATAACTTAATACTGGACGCTTTAAAGACCCCCACATATTCCTCTTTTACAAGCTGCTCTCCTTTTCCATTTAAAACTGGCTTTTTATGCACAAGCTTATTTTTTTCATTTCTACTAACCTCATATTGCTTATAAGTTTTCTTTTGTCTCATCGGGATCGGTTCAACCGTGGCCACATGCACATGGATATTATCTGTATCATAATGAATCCCTGCAGACCAGAGTGCATGCTGCAGTCCTTCATTATCTAACATTCTATTAACGCCTTTTCGGATTGCCTCACGCATTTTTGTTTCATTTAAGATTCCACTCTTCATATCATAAATTCCATTTTGTTCCAGCCAGCGGTTATCAAATGAAATTACCGTTTTCCATAGTACACTTCCATTTTCCTGTGCTTTTTCAAATAAACTTTTTAACTCTTTAATTTCATCCTCACTTAGATTATCCTTTTCCATCGTAAATAAGCTGTCTGTTTTTGCAAGGTAATCATTATATTCCTTATACTGTTCCTGTTTCCCCTGCTCTTTATTCATGTAGTCAATATACCCCGAATAACTTGCTGATTCCGGTGTTTCAAATTCTGTAATAACATTAACTCCCGATACAATTCCACTCATCTTTTTCCCCTTAAAAATTAAGGTGCTATTAATAGCACCTCATTATTTTTCCCTTTTATTGTCCTTATACTGTTTCTTTTTTCTCAGACTTTTCTCATGGATCTTTTTCGACTCTGTAATTACATCATGCTCGATTGCTCCTGGAGAAACCAAATGGTTGATATTCATCTTAAACAATATCGTATTTATTACATCAATAAGTATGTGACTATTTTTTTCCGTTTCCTTAACCGCATATTCCAAGCGGTCCAATCTTTCCGATAAGATTTTTTCCATACTGGTTAATACAATTTTCGTAATGCGTTCTGCTTCACTTTTCTCGTAGTCATATGATTCTATGATATATCTAAGTGCTGCAGCTTCCGTATTACATTCCGGCTTTTCATTCATCACCTGTTGGATTATTTTAATTTGCTGTTCTTTAAGTTCAAATATTTTTTTCATTTTCCCTCTTGATTTTTAAGGTGCTATTAATAGCACCTTCCTCTTTTAACTGTTCTCTTCGATAATTTCAATCGCTTTTTCCAATACTTCATTTTGATACTTTAATCGCCCAGACAATTCGTGGATTAGATTCTGATACTTTTCATCCAGTGATCTCACTTCCGGCATCATGGCGGTCTGCGTCAGGATGATCCGTATATATTCTTCTCTACTAATTTTTTTCTTCCTGGCTTCTTCAGTCAATTTCTCCAAAACATATGGAGGCAAATTCCTTATTTTCACTTCACTCATAGCCTATTTCTCCATATATCATTATTCCTATTTTTTATATAGTCGTTAAAGTTCCTGGCCCCATGGAATCCCCAGGCACTGCCTGGGCCTCACGCTTGCGTGGGGTCAGATTCCCCTTATGCTCTTTCCTCCACCCGTCCTGACAATCCATGGAATGGATGCGGACGGGTTTCCAATAAAAATTATACTAAAATTTTAGTATAATTTCAATCAAAAAAAGAAACACCTTACAGGTGTTTCTTCCTCTCGTTCTGTTTTTGTACCTCTTGGAGCAATTCTCCAAAAGACTGATAGCTTTTTACCCTTTCAGGATGCTGACGCATTTTTTCAACTTCCTGAAAAGCAAGCAGGGTTTCCTTATTCGGATTCGCCTTGACACTCCCCACAGCTAAAGCAGGGGGATTCTTGCTTC
>ULSF01020739.1_pt1 | contig 15849 bp, 16 predicted proteins | sample 1956121 | NCBI WGS metagenome assembly ULSF01 (sample SAMEA4835701, study PRJEB28245) | human gut metagenome | biome: gut microbiome; material: fecal sample | place: Denmark | collected 2008
GTCTTTATGTAAAATCAAAGGGGCCGTTTTCTGTAATTCAGTCTTTTACCAAATGTCCTGTGCATAGAGCAATCAACGGCGGCCCCTTGACTATGGAATTCCATTCTACTGCATTTAATACCGAGGAAGGGATTGAACAGGTAGCAGCACTGGTGAAAGCGTATATCGATAAAGGAGGTCATCAGCTGCAGTTGAATTCGATTAATCGAGAGCGTATGGTGGATGCACAGAGACACCCGGAAAACTATAAAAATATGATTGTCCGTATTTGGGGCTGGAGCGCATATTTTGTTGAACTGGATAAGGAATATCAAGATCATTTAATTGCAAGGCAGGAATTTAATGAGTAATGGGACTTGTATTTGATATCAAGGAATTCGGCCTTCATGACGGCAGCGGTATGCGCACTACCGTGTTTTTGAAAGGTTGTCCGCTGCATTGTCTTTGGTGTCATAATCCTGAAGGAATATCCGCGGGGCGGGAAGTTGCCAGAAATACAGGGAAATGTACCGGCTGCGGACTCTGTCAGAACCCATGTATGCATCAGGAGTGTCAAAGTTTTGGTATATGCCTAAAAAGATGTCCCGGAAATTATGTGAGGTTGATCGGTACAGAATATTCTCCCGAACGACTGGCGGAACTGTTAAATAAAAATCAATATTTTTTAAAAAAAGGCGGCGTTACCTTTTCAGGGGGCGAACCGCTTATGCAAGCGGAATTTATTTTGGAAACGATCCGATTTCTTCCGGGAATTCATACGGCAATTGAAACCTGCGGTTTTGCTGCCGAGGATGTTTTTAAAAGAGTAATTCGGCAGATAGATAGTATTTTTATTGATATAAAACAGTTTAATGAACAAAAGCATATAGAGTTTACCGGTCAAAGCAATTCATTAATATTGAAAAACGTACAGTGGCTTATTGAGGATAAAAGAGTTTTTACGGTGCGAGTTCCTCTGATTCCTGGATTGACGGATACGGAAGAAAATTTCAATAAAATTGCGCAATTCCTTGCTCCGGCAGCGGGGCGGGTAAAAGTAGAACTGATTCCTTACAATAGGATGACAGGCGCAAAATATAAAGCGATCGGAAAAAAATACGAACCCTGTTTTGATGAAAAACAACCGGTCAATAAAAATACCTGGGAATTTTTCAAGAGAAACATTGAATGTATTGCCTATTGAGGAGAGATTTATGTATAGTTTTAAAAGCAAGGAAGAACTTTCTGTTTGTTTTAACGGTATTGAGATCCTTTCAAATTTGAGAATTTGGATAAATTCCACTTTGGGTAATCGCATAGATTTGCCGGCTATTCAGGCAAGTGAAAAAGCGGTACATTTTGAAAGTTCAGATAAAACGGCTGCGCTTACTCTTGTATTGCTTGAAAAGGGCGGCTGTTTCGCGTTTAAGGTAACCGGCGGGTATGATCCCTCCGGGACGCGCGGCCATGGCTCTCATTTACATGATTTTAAAGCAATTGGCATAGAATTTGGTATTCCTCATGAGGGAACATATATTGATGCTTTTATGGACGGACTGTTCTGGCAGCGTCCGTTTATTGGCAGAAAAATTAGTGAAATAAGGGAACGCACGCAGGCTCTTGTGTTTAAAAGAGGAGCTTTTTATGAGCTTTTTTTGACATCTTGCGATAAGGATTTTAAAACGGAACTCTTTCCTTGTGGAAGGAGAGTTTCATTAATTGCCCATTCCAATACCGTACAGGATCAAATCAATGATTATGTTTTCTTCGGCGGCATCGGCAATGACGTTTATGTTTTGCCGGAATTAGTGGCTGAATTTGGATTAAAGCAGATGAAAAAATGCGGCAAGATTAGAAAAGCAAAGAAATATCCTGAAATCTTTGAGTATCTCGGTTGGTGCAGCTGGGATGCTTTCCATATGAATGTTACAGAGCAAAATTTACTGGATAAAGCGAAAGAATTTAAAGAAAAAAATATTCCGGTGCGGTGGATGATTTTGGACGATATGTGGGGGGATGTTCCGTGTAACGATTTAAAAACCATGCATTTTCGTGAGCTTAACAGCTGGGAGGCTGCTCCTGAAAGATTTCCGCAAGGGTTAAAAGGCGCGGTCAAAAAACTGAAGGAACAATATTCACTTTCCGTGGGAATATGGCATCCGATCAGCGGTTATTGGTGGGGAATTAATCCAACCGGCGCTTTGGCTGAAACACACGGAGATTTGTTGGAGTATACGATTCCGGGACTTTGGCCTGATGGGCCGCGTTATATGCATAGCTTTGAAAAGAGAAAAATAGAAAAATATTATGATAAGCAGCATGCTTTTTATAAAAGTTGCGGTATTGATTTTACAAAAGTGGATAACCAAGGCTCTACCGAACGCTTTTCTTACCGTAAAGGCTCTATCGGCGTTTGCTCGGAAAATCTTCATCGCGCTATAGAAAAAACAGCAAAAAAATATTATAGCGGTGCATTGATTAACTGTATGGGTATGCCGGTTGAAAATTTCTGGAACAGAACTTATAGTAATATCAACCGTTTCAGCGGTGATTTTCAGCCGGAAGACAGGAAATGGTTTATTCAGCATTTGCTGCAATGCAGCTATAATTCTTTTTTCCAGGGATCCGTATATACCGGCGATTGGGATATGTGGTGGTCAGATGATGCGCAGGCAAAAAAGAATGCAGTACTGCGAAGTATGAGCGGCGGTCCTATTTATATGTCGGATGAACTGGGAAGAAGCATAAGGGACGTCATTATGCCTACCGTTTTTTCTGACGGCAGAATTATCAGGCTCCGTAATCCGGCATTGCCTTCACGCGAGTGCTTGTTTGAGGATTGTGAAAACAACGGAAGAATTTTTAAAGTGTATAATACGGTTAAAGATTGCGGGATCCTTGCCGTGTTTAATTTAGATAAGGAGGAAAGACCGGTAACGGGAGAAATTTCTTTGTGGGATGTCAACGGACTAAAAAAACGCCGGTATTGTCTGTATGATTGGTTCAATCAGAAAGCATGGGTTTTGAAAAAAGGAGAAAGCATACCGATTACACTTCAAAATTATGATGATTTCCGCCTGTTTATCTTGGCTCCTCTTCAAGACGGCCGCGCCGATCTGGGATTGATGGAAAAATATATGATGCCGGCTACTTTTGTAAGTACGGCTGAGGGAATGAAAGTGCTGGATCAAGGAACCTTTGCGGTATACAGTGAAACAGTGCTTAAGGGCTTTGAAGAAATAAAGGATCATATTTATATAAAAAACGTAAAGAAAAACGAATTGTTAACAAGGTAGGCCAATAAAAAACCGGATCTTTTTATGGAACATGCTTAATTGACTCAACTTGCAATGCCTATGATAAATTTTTTAAAAAAGAATGTATATAAAAAAAAAATAAGCACAGACTTTTATTGAGGTGAAAGTCTGTGCTTTATCTGTTGCTTTTGATTGTTGTTTTGCTGCTGCCGCTTACATTCAGGATAGCGGCAAACACGAAAAATGACGCGGTTAACCTGCAGGCAGAATTTATGCTTTTGGGCTTTATTCCGGTTAAGTTGTTTCAAAAAAGCATAACTGTAAAAAACGTTATCACGTCTTTTTTTTCAGGCAAAAAAAGCAAATACAGTAAAGCACGGATTTTCAGAGCGATAAGAAAACATATTCAAATTAAAAAGCTTATGCTGAATTCTCATATCGGCACGGGAGATGCCGCATCTACCGCAATTATCAGCGGACAGGTTTTTGGGTTTTTAGCGCCGGCTGTGGCGAATATTGCGCGGAGACAGGAATATAAGCTGGATATCCTTCCCATATTTGATAAAAAAGAGTTTGATTTTTGCGGCGAGTGTATATTGAATACGAATATGGTGCATACTGTAATTGCCATATTTGAAATTTTAAGGAGTAAGAAAAATGGAAAAGCATCCTATTGAAAACATTATGACCTCTACTATGGAAAATCTGAATAAGATGATTGATGTGGACAAAGTGATCGGGCATGCGGTCATTGCGCCGAATGGCGCCACAATCATTCCGGTATCACAATTGGCATTTGGTTTTGCTTCCGGCGGCGGGGAATATGAATTTCCGCAAAGTAAAAAGGAAGATTTTCCGTTTGCCGGCGGTTCCGGCGCGGGAATTTCAGTAAAACCCAGCGGCTTTTTAGTTATTTCCGGCGATCTCATTCGTTTCTTACCGATACAAAAAAGCAATAGCTATGATAAGATTATTGATTTAGTTCCGCAGGTAGTGGAACAAATAAAAAATATGGGCAAGGAAGAAGATACCACTATTGAATAAATCAAAGTTGTAAATACTATAAAAAGAGGGTTAAATTTATTAACCCTATTCTTTTTTTTGGAGGATTTTATGAAAAAATTTTTAGCCGGTTTAATGATTGCCGTCAGCGTTTTGTTCATGGGGGTTTCGGCTTCGGCGTTGGAAGCATCGGCCTATATTGTTATTGAACAGAGTACGGGGCGTGTTTTGTATGAGTCTAATGCGGATTCTCCAATGCCTATGGCAAGTACCACGAAAGTAATGACGGCTATTTTGGTAATAGAGAATCTTAATTTAAATCAGGAATATGAGATTCCGGAGGCTGCGGTAGGAATTCCGGGATCTTCCATTTATTTGCAAAAGGGCGAAACACTTACCGGAGAAGAGCTTTTATATGGGTTAATGCTGGCTTCAGGGAATGATGCGGCCTATGCTTTGGCAGAGCTGACTTGCGGCAGTACGGAAGCATTTGTGGAAAAAATGAATGAAAAAGCTCGTGAAATGAATTTGGAGCATACCCGATTTTCCGATCCCTGCGGCCTTGCTTCCGAAAACCATTACACTTCAGCGCGGGATTTGGCTCAGCTGTGTGCCTATGCTTTAAATAATGAAATTTTTGCCAAAGTTGTTGCTACACAAAATTATCAGATACCGGGATCACAAGATGGGTCTTTGCGTTATTTGCATAATAAAAACCGAATTTTAGGGGAGTGTCTGGGCGGAAACGGTATAAAAACCGGATATACCAGAGCGGCGGGACGATGCTTATGCTCTTCGGCAACCAGAGACGGAATGCAATTGATTTGCGTTACACTAAATGATTACAACTGGTTTAACGATTCCAAAGCTTTATTGGAAAAAGGCTTTGAAGAGTATACGATGGTAACTCTATTTGAAAAGGATAAAATTGCCGGTGTTTGTAATATTTTTGACGGAAAACAGGAAAAGTGTGATATAATATGTGAAAAGGAATTGGCATATCCCTTGAAGAAGGGAGAAAAGCTTTCCGTCGTTACCGATATTTTGCTTGAAAAACAGGCGCCGGTTTCGCGGGGAGAAAAAGCCGGAGAGATTAAAGCGTATCTTAACGGTGAAGAGGTCGCTTCCAGTACCTGCGTGTTTTACAGCAGTGTAGAGAAAAAAATAAAATGGTTTGGACGGTAAAATATGAGATTGCAAAAATATATGGCCGCCTGCGGCATAGCTTCCCGGCGAGCCTGTGAACAGCTGATTCTGCAAGGCAGGGTAAGTGTGAACGGAAAGAACGTAACTGTTTTGGGGACTCAGGTGGAGAAAGATGATATAGTGCTCTTTGACGGACAACAGATAAAGCCTGCTGAAAAGCGGGTATACATAATGCTTTATAAGCCGGATAAAGTGGTAAGCACGGCCAGTGACCCCGAAGGGAGAAAAACAGTGCTTGATTTGGTGAATGTGAAACAGCGGCTCTATCCGGTGGGACGCTTGGATTATCATACGCAGGGCTTGATTTTATTGGTTAACGACGGCGACGCGGCCTATCACCTTACGCATCCTAAATTTGAAATAGAAAAGGAATATTTGGCGGTGATATCCGGAAAAATTGAACGGCAAGAAATTTTAAAGCTTCAAGCCGGTGTGATGATTGACGGTATCAAAACCGCACCCTGTAAAATTAAGCTTTGCGCTGTTACCGAGCATACGACTTCCCTTTCCGTGATTATTCATGAGGGACGAAATCGGCAAGTACGCAAAATGTTTGAGGTTATCGGGAAAGAAGTGCTGCATTTAACCAGAATACGCCATGGAGAAATCGTTCTTTCAGGGTTAAAACCGGGGCAGTGGCGATACTTGAATGAGAATGAGATTGCGTATCTGGACAATTTAAAATAAATGAATAAAATTTGATAAAAAGTGTTTGCCAAAGAGCAATACTTTGTGGTATTATAAAGTGCGATAATTTTTACAAAGCGAAAGGGTTTAGGCATGTTCATACAGCGGGATTGCATGACAATACAGGAACAGAAAGGGCTGTTGATTTTCTTACAGCGTTTTTCTTTTTAATACGGCACGGCAAAGACGTCTTGTTGAAAGAGCAAAGACGGGCTGTGCTTTTCTTTTTGCTGCGTAGTAAATTTTTTAGTGTGTTATAGAATAAAAGAGGTGATAGAGTATGACATTTAATTTTCAGACAATGGCTGAAGCACTGAGTATAACCGATTCTTTAAAAGTTACGATAATCGGATTACTTGTTGTTTTTGCGGTGCTGGCAATCCTTATATTGTTTATTGAAGGCATGCATGCCGTCTTTAAGGATAGAAAGCATAAGACAGATATAAAAAGCGCGCCCGCAAAGCAGCCGGAAGAACGTATTTCAGCAGGCGTTGTAGCAGCCGTGCCATCGGCAGAAGAAGCCGCCCAGGACGGTGAATTTATAGCCGCAGTTTCGGCAGCGATTTCCCTGACAACAGGAAAACCCAATACTTCATTTGTTATTAAATCCATTAAAAACGGTTAAAAGGAGGAAGCAATCATGCGTAAATTTAATATCAATGTAAACGGAAAAATATATGTGGTAGAGATAGAGGAAACCGGCGAAGCCGCTCCGGTTATTGAGACGCCTAAGACGGCGGAAAACCCGAAAACAGAGGCTCCGAAACCGGCGGAGGCGCCTAAGGCAGCTGCAGGGGCGGCTACTGTGAATGCTCCTATGCCCGGCACAATTCTTGATGTAAAGGTATCTGTAGGCGCCACGGTAAAGGCGGGGGATGTAATTTGTATCTTGGAAGCCATGAAGATGGAAAACGAAATTGTTGCTCCGCAGGACGGTACAATCACAAGCGTAGTAGCTAAGGGAGCTACCGTAAATACGGGTGATCTTCTGGCAGCAATGCAATAAGCGGGGGTAGTTACATGAACTTTGTTGCTCTTGCAGAAGCTCCCAGCATTGATATTTTTCAGACCATTCAGGATCTATGGGCTGAGAGCGGAATTTATAATATTTTTCATAATTTTTTAGGCAGTGGATGGCAGACATTAGCCATGATTCTTGTTGCCTGTGTATTGCTTTATCTGGCCATCGGCAAAAAATTTGAGCCTTTGCTGCTATTGCCTATTGCAACGGGAATGCTGCTGGCTAATGTCGGCGGCGGAGAAATTTTTAACAGCCAGTGTTTTGCCGACGGGCATGTGAATTGGGAATGCTTTAACGGTACCGGCGCCGTAATAGACGGTGAACTGGTAAAGGCAGGACTGTTCGATTATCTTTATCTCGGCGTAAAATTGGGAATTTATCCTTGTTTGATCTTTATGGGGGTTGGCGCCATGACGGATTTCAGTCCGTTGATTGCAAACCCCAAAAGCCTGATTTTAGGCGCCGCGGCGCAATTAGGTATTTTTATAGCGCTTATTATCGCGGGACTTCTGGGCTTCTCGGGGAATATTGCGGCCAGTATCGGTATTATCGGCGGAGCCGACGGCCCTACCGCAATCTTGGTTACTTCTCTTTTAGCACCGGATAAATTAGCGCCTATTGCGATTGCCGCATATTCCTACATGGCTCTTGTTCCGGTCATTCAACCGCCGATTATGCGCTTGCTTACAACCAAAAAAGAACGGGAAGTTGTTATGGAACAGCTTCGCCCTGTCTCCAAGCGTGAGTTAATTATCTTTCCCATTGCTACCGCGGCGGTTATTATTCTGATTTTACCGGCTACCGCGCCGCTGATCGGTAGCCTGATGTTTGGTAATTTACTGCGTGTTTGCGGCGTTACTGAGCGTTTGAATAAAACGGCGCAGAATGAACTTTGCAACATTGTTACGATCTTCTTAGGGGTCACGGTAGGCGCTACCGCCGTGGGCGAATCGTTCCTGCAGCTGGAAACCGTATTGATTATTTGTCTGGGTCTTGTTGCTTTTGCTATGGGAACAGCCGGCGGTGTGTTGCTTGGCAAGCTGATGTGCTTCCTAACAAAGGGAAAAATCAATCCTTTGATCGGTGCTGCCGGCGTTTCAGCTGTACCGATGGCGGCACGTGTGGCTCAGAAAGAGGGACAGAAGGCAAATCCCAAAAACTTCCTGCTGATGCATGCTATGGGTCCCAATGTGGCTGGTGTTATCGGCTCTGCTGTTGCGGCGGGCGTATTGCTTTCAATTTTCGGTTAATTTAGGAGGACAATTATGGGAAAAGTATTAATTACGGATACAATCCTCCGTGACGCACACCAATCCCAGGCAGCTACCAGAATGCGCCTGGATGAGATGCTTCCGGCATGTGAGATTCTTGACAGCATCGGTTATTATTCTCTTGAAGCATGGGGCGGTGCTACCTTTGATACCTGCTTGCGCTTTTTAAATGAAGATCCATGGGATCGTCTGCGTGCTTTGCGCAAAGCGCTTCCCAATACAAAGCTTCAAATGTTGCTTCGCGGCCAGAATATTTTAGGTTACCGTCACTATGCAGATGATGTGGTAGATAAATTTGTTCAAAAAAGCATTGAAAACGGAATAGACATTATTCGTATTTTTGATGCACTAAATGATTTGCGCAATATGGAACAGGCCGCTAAAAGTACAAAAAAATACGGCGGCATCGCAGAACTTGCCATGAGTTATACGATCAGCCCTGTGCATACTACCGATTATTTTGTTGATTTAGCTAAGCAAATGGAGCAAATGGGTGCTGACACTATATGTATTAAGGATATGGCAAATTTGCTGCTTCCTTATGATGCCTATGAGCTCGTGACAAAGCTGAAGGCTGCTGTTAAAGTACCGATTCATCTTCATACGCATAATACCAGCGGTACCGGAGATATGACGATTTTAAAAGCAATTGAGGCGGGAGTGGATATCGTAGATACCGCGCTTTCACCGCTTGCTAACGGTACCAGCCAGCCGGCGACGGAATCTTTGGTGGCTACGCTTAGAGGAACCAAGTATGATACCGGACTGGAATTGGATAAACTGGTGCAGGCGAGCAAGCATTTTAAGAAGGTGGCACAGCGCCTGAAAGATGATAAAATTTTAGATCCAAAAGTATTGGCGGTGGATATCAATACTTTGTTGTATCAAGTTCCCGGCGGCATGCTTTCTAATCTTATTTCTCAACTGAAAGAAGCGGGAAAGGAAGATAAGCTCTCTGAGTGTTTAGCTGAGGTTCCCAATGTTCGGAAAGATTTTGGGTATCCGCCGTTGGTTACGCCTACCAGTCAAATCGTAGGTACGCAGGCCGTATTGAATGTGCTTTGCGGGGAGCGGTATAAGATGGTTACCAAAGAATCCAAAGGTCTTTTAGCGGGGGAATACGGTCGATTGCCCGCACCGGTAAATGAAGAAGTGCGCAGAAAATGCATCGGTGATACTCCCGTAATTACCAGTCGTCCCGCGGATGCTTTGAAACCTGAATTTGATAAGTATATTGATGAAATCAAGGATTATATGATTCAGGAAGAGGACGCGCTTTCCTACGCGCTCTTTCCTCAGGTTGCCATGAATTTCTTTAAAAAACGCAAAGAGGCGGCACAGGGCAGCCTGAACATTAAAGTAAGCGTAACGGAAGTTTAATATACGGGTAATTTCATCCGAAACGGGGAAAAGCAAAATGAATGCGGATTTTACGGAAAAGATAGATCTTGCATACAAAAAAATGAGTAAAGGCCAAAAAAATATAGCCAAATATATTTTGGAAAATTATGATAAAGCGGCTTTTATGACGGCCAGTAAACTTGGCAACAGTGTCGGTGTAAGCGAATCTACGGTGGTTCGCTTCGCCGATTCTTTGGGATATGACGGATATCCGGAACTTCAGCGCGAACTGCAGGAAATGCTTCGCAGCAGGCTGACGGGAGTCCAGCGAATGGAGCTTACCGGTCAGCTTCCGAGTACCAAACTATTTGAAAAAGTTTTAAAAACCGATATTGAGAATATCCGTGTCACGTTAAATGAAATTGACCGTCAGGCCTTTGAGCATACGGTAAATGCCGTGATACAAGCAAAAAGAGTTTATATTATGGGAATGCGGTCGGCCGGCATCATTGCAAATCTTTTGGGCTATTATTTGGATTTTATTCTTGATAATGTACGCACGGTGAATGGCTCTTCCAATGATACCATTGAGCAGCTCATTCATATAGGTCAGGGCGACGTGTTTGTGGGGATCAGCTTTCCGCGGTATTCCAAGCGCACCGTAGAGGCCATGAAGTTTGCCAAAGCGCATGGAGCCAAATGTATCGGCATTACGGACAGTGCATTTTCTCCTTTGATAGAACTTTCGGATATCAATATGGAGATTCATTGTGATACCGTATCGTTTGTCGATTCCCTTGTGGCTCCGCTGAGTGTTGTAAACGCCTTGCTTGCGGCGATCAGCCAAAAAAAGAAACAAGCGCTTTCGGTTACCTTAAAAGAAATGGAAAATATATGGAATCAAAATGATTTCTATGCAGGAAAAAAATAAAAAAGTTTTTGTTGTCGGCGGCGGTCCTGCCGGCATGATGGCAGCGGCGCAGGCAGCGGCAAACGGATATCATACCGTACTGCTGGAGCAAAATGAAAAACTGGGGAAAAAGCTGTTTATCAGCGGCAAAGGAAGATGCAATGTTACTAACAGCTGTGATATCGAGGATTTCTTTGAAAATATAGCACATAACAGTAACTTTTGTTATTCCGCGGTGTATACCTTTCCGCCGGAGATGACCGTGTCTTTGATTGAGCAGCAGGGAGTGCCACTGAAGACGGAACGGGGAGGACGTGTCTTTCCGGTAAGCGACAAGTCCAGTGATGTGATTAAAGCTCTTGAAAAGTATGTTCGGCAGAAAGGCGCAGAAGTTCGGCTCCATACAAAACTTGAGGATATTTTTGTCATAGACGGCAAGATTACGGCCATTCAATATGACGGAAAAATTCATTCGTGCGACGTGCTGATTTTGGCAATGGGCGGTGCTTCTTACACTTCTACCGGCTCAAACGGAAAGTGGCGCGATCAATTGTTGAAGTTGGGACATACAGTTGAACCGTTTTCACCCGCATTGGTACCGCTGACGAGTTCTCAGCCATGGATATATGAGCTTCAGGGGCTTTCTTTAAAAAATGTAAGATTAAAAGCAATTTTGGGGCATAAGGTTATTTTTGATGAACTGGGTGAAATGCTGTTTACGCATTTTGGATTATCGGGACCGTTGATATTATCTTTAAGCAGTCGCTTACAGAAAACGGATTTTGATAAGTTAAAACTTTTTATTGATTTAAAACCCGGTCTTACCGCCGAAAAGCTGAATCATCGAATTTTGCGGGATTTTGCCAAATACGGAGGGAAAACACTGAAAAACGCGATGATTGAATTGCTTCCTTCGCGGCTGATTCCTGTGGTGATTGCGGCGGCGGCGCTTGAGCAGACGCTTCCGGTGAGTCAGCTCTCTCAGGAAAAAAGAATGCGGCTGGTAACCGTATTGAAAGAATTTCCTGTAGAGGTGGACGGATTCCGTTCATTGAATGAAGCCATTGTAACTAGGGGCGGAATTTCCGTGAAAGAAATCGATCCTTCAACGATGCAGAGCAAACGGATCAAAGGTTTGTTTTTTGCGGGAGAAATGATCGATATTGACGCTTATACAGGTGGCTTTAATATTCAATTGGCGCTTTCTACCGGCTTTTTGGCGGGAAGCTCTTGTTAGGAGAGATATTTATGCAGATAGCACTTGACGGCCCGGCTGGCGCGGGGAAAAGTACCGTAGCCAAGGCAATAGCCAAAGAGATGAAAATTGTATATTTGGATACCGGAGCGATGTATCGGGCAGTGGCTCTATATATGGTACGGCAGGGAATTCTGCCGGAAGATATCGGGGCGGTTGAAAAAGCGCTTCAAGATGTGGTGCTTTCCATAGAATACGATAGCGGAGTACAAAAAATTTATTTGTGCGGCGAGGATGTTTCCCAGGCGATTCGGGAAAATCAAATTTCTGCGGCGGCATCAGCTTTTTCGGCAATACCGGCCGTAAGATTGTTTTTAGTGCAGATGCAGCGCAAAATGGCCGCGGAAAGTGATTGCGTTCTTGACGGCAGAGATATCGGTACTTTTGTGCTGCCGAATGCGGATTTTAAATTTTATCTTACCGCAGATGCTGCGGAACGAGCCAAACGCCGTGCGGCGGAATTGGCGGCTCGTGGGGAAAAGGCAGAGGTTAAAGAAATTCAAAAAGAGATTGAGGCACGGGATTATGCGGATTCTCATCGGGAATTTGCGCCTCTTCGGAAGGCGGAGGATGCGGTATTGGTGGACAGCACTCATCTTTCTGCTCAGCAGGTAACAGATTTTATCATCAATAAGATAAAAGAAGGAAAATAAATGTTTCACGGTTTTGTGCGCGGCTTGGCAAGGCTGGTGTTTGCCCTGCTCAGTCGTACGAAGGTATACGGAAAAGAAAATTTGCCGCGCGGCGGCAATGTGATTTATGTATGCAACCATCAAAGTGTTGTGGATGCTTTTATCAGCTTTTACGTATTGCCTGCAAACACATATTTTATGTCAAAAAAAGAAGTGTTTCATAATAAATTTTATGCTTTCTTTTTAAAACGGCTGCAGATGTTTCCCATCGATCGGGAAACAGTTGATTTAAAGGCTATTAAATACGCCTGTGATAAGCTGAAAGAAGGAAATTCACTTTGTATTTTTCCGCAGGGAACCAGACATAATGAGGCGCATATTCGATTGGAGGATATGCATGCGGGAATCGGAATGATTGCGCTGCGTGAAAAAAGCCGGATTATTCCTATGATGTTCCGGAAAAAGCCGGGGTTTTTTAAGAAAAATCAGCTGGTAATCGGAAAAGAAATTGATCTTTCGGAGTTTGAAGGTCAGAAAGCTAATTCTGCGGTAATGAATCAATTTATTCAGCTTGTTACGGAGAAAATGAATCAATTGCTGGAGGAAACATAAATGCGTTTTTTGATTGCTCAAAGCGCAGGCTTTTGCTTCGGCGTAAAAAAAGCGGTAGACACGGTTGAAAGTGAAATCGGTAAGCATAAAAATCTTTATACTTATGGAGAAATTATTCATAATCCTCAGGTGGTAGAGTCTTTTAAAAAAAAGGGCGTGCTCCCTGTGGAAAATCCGGAGCAGGTACGGGAAGGTGCTGTAATTATCCGCAGTCATGGCGCGCCGAAAGCAATTATAGAACAATTTCGGCAAAAAAACCTTGAAATAATAGACGCTACTTGTCCTTTTGTAAGAAGAATACAAAAAATTGTGCAAAAAGCTTTACAAAATGGCAAATTTATTGTTATAATAGGCGAGAGTAAACACCCGGAAGTTATAGGAATAAATGGTCATTGCGAAAATTCGGGTTTTGTAGTCAACAGCACCGCTGAGGTGCAAGCTTTGCCGGAAACGGAAAAACCTATATGCGTGGTAGCACAAACCACAACAAAAAAGCAGTTGTATGATACCCTTGTACAGGAGATAAAAAAGAAATATTCAGCAGCGGATATTGAAATTTTTGATACGATTTGCGATGCTACCGCGCAGCGGCAGGCTGAGGCAATGCAAATAGCAAAAGAGGCCGATGCTGTACTGGTTATCGGCGGAAAACAAAGTTCAAATACCGCCAAGCTGTATAAAATATGCAGTGAATATTGTAAAAGGACCTATGCGGTTGAAACAGTCCAGGATGTTTTGGCCATAAAAATATATAATAATGATATCATAGGTGTAACCGCCGGTGCTTCCACCCCGGATTGGTTAATAAAGGAGGTTGTGGACAGAATGAGCGAAAATGAAATTCTCGCAGAACAAGGCCTGAGTTTTGAGGAGGAAATGGATAAAACTCTGGTTAAAATTCGCCCTGGTCAGGTGATTAAGGGCAAAGTAATCTATGTGAAAGACAATGAGGTCAGCGTAGATATAGGATATAAGGCAGACGGCTTAATTACGAAAGAGGAATTGACAGCCTCCGGTACAGAAAATCCTGCAGAGCTCTTTCATGAGGGCGATGACATTGATGTAGAAGTTATTAAAGTAAATGACGGAAACGGGAATGTTGTTCTTTCCAGAAAACGTGTTGTTGCACGTTTAGAAGCGGATAAGGCTCTTGCGTCTATACAAAATGGCGAGATCTTTGAAGTGACTGTTACGGAAGCGGTAAAGGGCGGGCTTACCGGAAATTATGAGGGTGTAAGAGTATTTATTCCCCGTTCGCAAATCAGACCCAATAGCTTTGTAAAAGATGTTACTCGTTATGTGGGGCAGACGTTGCGTGTGCGGGCTATTGATATTGATTCCAAAAGACGCAAAGTTGTAGCGACTCACAGCGCTGTTATCGCAGAGGAACGGGAAGCCGCTTTAGAGGCAGCTTGGTCCAAACTGGAAGAAGGCGCAACCGTAAAAGGTATTGTGCGCAGATTGACTGATTTCGGTGCGTTTGTGGATTTAGGCGGCGTTGACGGACTGATACATATTGGCGATATCGCATGGTATCATATCGATAAGCCTTCAGATATTCTTCGGGTGAATCAGGAGATCGAGGTTGTCATTCTTTCGCTGGATCGGGAGAATGAAAGAATTTCGCTGGGGTACAAACAGCTTCAGCCAAAGCCTTGGGATCATGCAGCGGAAAAATATCCGGTTGACAGTATCGTGAAAGGTACGGTAGTGCGCATCACCTCTTTTGGTGCCTTTGTCGCGCTTGAACCCGGAATTGACGGATTGGTACATATTTCGGAAGTATCCAATAAATTTATCTCCAAAGTGGATGATGCGGTGAAAGTAGGACAGGAAATTGAAGCATTGGTGCTGGATGTAAACCCCGAAGAAAAGCGTATCAGCCTTAGCATAAAGGCTTTGCTTCAGGATGAGGCGGATGAAGAGCTGGATACAGAATTAGAAGAGGTTGAAGCAACGGAAGAGTAAGCGCAAAACCGCAGCAAAGCTGCGGTTTTACTGTTTGTTTTAAGGAGATATTTATCATGGCGACAATCAACAGAAAGTATATGCTGAAACTTTCCGCTATGGATGAGGAAGATGCTTTTGATCCGGCAGATCTTTCTCCGGAAGAACTGTTCGGGCTTGACAGCGATGAACAGGAAACATTTGTGCAAGAATATAAAGCTTATTACGATGATATTAAAACCAGCGGCAAATTACATAAGGAGGATTGGTAAAGTGAATATTTTTATGCGCTTTCCCCAAAATAGAGCAAAAACATTGACTTTGAGCTATGATGATGCCGTGCAGCAGGATATACGGCTTATTGAAATCATGAGAAAACATGGACTCAAGGGAACGTTTAATGTGAATACCGAAAGTTTTGCGCCGGAAGGGACGCTGTATCCTAAAGATCAGATTCATCGGCGCTTAACTCAGAAGGAAGCCTACGCGCTTTATTCTGGAAGCGGTATGGAGGTGGCCGTACATGCGGCTACACATCCTTTTTTAGAGCAGCTTCCTGTGAATATGTGTGTTCGTGAAGTGATGAATGATAGGGAAAATATCGAAAAAATGTTTGGTACGATATGCCGCGGAATGGCGTATCCCTATGGAACTACCAGTGATTTTGTGGTTCAGGCGTTAAAAAGCTGCGGAATTCTTTATTCCCGAACAACCGTAAGCCGCCGTAAT
>ULSF01029573.1_pt1 | contig 15761 bp, 8 predicted proteins | sample 1956121 | NCBI WGS metagenome assembly ULSF01 (sample SAMEA4835701, study PRJEB28245) | human gut metagenome | biome: gut microbiome; material: fecal sample | place: Denmark | collected 2008
ATCACAATAGAAACAAAAGTGTTGTAGGCATTCTTGTCCCATACGGTTGTTCCTCCGTTCATCAAGGCTTCCAACTGCTTTTGGTTGATATTGTAATATCTTGGCTGCGAAGAGTTGTGTGACATGGTTACAAGCTGATAGGTGCCTGTCTCTGTCATTGAAATATGGGCTTGCATACCATTGGCATTCAATACGCTTTGCAGCTGTGGGGCTACATCCGTGGCCCGTGGATTTGTGTTTGTTCTTATGGTTCTCATACCTTATTATATTTATATAGGAAATTTTCCTCTTCCATAATTGCTTATGGAAAAGGAATGATGTATGTTATTTTGTTTCTTCTTTGTACACGATAACACAGGTGTGTCGATTGGCGGTGTATGGTTTGTAAAGGTTGATGCCGCCTCTGCTGATGCCTTGCATCTTGCTTTTATCTACTCCTGCCTTCATAAGTAGCTTGGCAATATACTTTGCACGCTTCACGCTGAGTGCTCTGTTGCGCTTCGGTGTGCCAGTCTTGCTGTCTGCAGCTCCTATAATCTTGACACTTAGATTGTTCTCCTTCACAGCTCCTGCTATTTCTCCTATGTTTACCAGTTGTTGCTTGTCAACAAGGTTGGTGGAGTTTATCTTGAAGAAGAATAGAATAGGTGCGTCCAGTTGAATGCCACTGTTCTCGACGGCTTGCTCTTCACTTGCCATTCTGTCTCTTAGCTTTCGAAGTCCATCAAAACTGTTCTTGGGATAGTTGGTCAAGTCTGTTACGCCTTGGTTGTCTGTGTCTAAGACCTCCAAAACAGGCTTACGTTCATATCCTTGTTTGCCGATACCGATGGTGAGTCCAACGGTTGCTTGGAAAAGGTTGTCACCGAAATGCTTGTTTTTCCCTAAACCATCAAACTTTTGGTAGGTACTGGTTCCTCCCAACTCGGCGGTAACGTGCAAGCGATTGGTTGCCCTGTAACTGCAGAGTAGGCCGTATGAGAGGGCAAACGGAATATGGTGTAGCTCTGAGTTGTGAATTACACCAGCTCCAATATATGGAACCAAGTCCCATCTTGGAAGTGGATCGTAGGTGGTTCTGTAGAAACTCGATACGTTGAGCATCAAGTCTCCATGGTAATTTTGGAACTTCATGGCTTCATCGATTGCATTTGTGAACTTGAACCCTTGGTACACCAGGCGTGTTCCAAAGAAACGTGAATGCCATTTACCCAAACTGAATACCATGGTAGGACGTGTATGGCCAAAGAAGTCTGTGCATCCTACTGGTGCTCCAGAGAAGGTGGACATACCAGCCTTGATGCTGCCAAACCAATTGCTACCTATACTGGATAACTTATATTTCTCTTGTCCGGAAAGGAATGGCTTGCTGTCTTTCTTTTCAGTTCTGCCATTGGAGAAAGAGGATGTCTTGATATATTCCTTCTCATTCTCTCCATAAACTACCTGTGCCTTGGCTGTGCTGCCTATTACCAATAAGGCTGCCAGCAAAATCTTTAATTTCTTCATTTTATTTATTATTATAGTTTTGTCTTATGTTACATTTTCTCAGCTTCTATATCGTATAGATAAAGCTTATGTTGAAGAATGATGCTCTCGCATTTCTTCACATAGTCTTTTCTAGTCGCATAGCCTCCTGCCTTGATTGCGACAAGCCAGTTGTGATAGTCGGTTGGCTTGTATCGCCAACAGCGAGCGTATCTGTCACTCATCAACAACCTGGAATGATACTCGATGCTTTCCTCTGCCGAGGAGAAATTGCAGAATTTCTCGTTTTTGCGGTCATCATTATGAATGCTGTAGGGTAGGCCTCTTCTGAGCCAGTTGCTATTGGCCTTTATTCCAAAGAAATTATAGCCTATTTGTGCCAGGCTGCTGTTTCCCCATCTGCTTTCAAACGCCATCTGTGCCAGTATAACAGAGGCTGGTATGCCGTATTTTCTTTGTTGGCGCATAGCCGCTTGGGCATAATGCTTGATGAAATCATCGGGCGTAAGCACTTTGTCTTCGTCTATCTTCAATGCCTTGATGGCTTTCTCTCTCGTCTCTTTTATGTAAAGAAGCAAGTCGTATGGGTCTTCCAAACGGCCCCGAAGCCTACAGGTGATATGCAGATGTGGCCCAGTGGAGCGTCCTGTAGTTCCGCTGATGCCTATTGGGTCTCCTGCATAGACCTTCTGGTTGTCGCTCACCCAAATTTCAGATAAATGGCAATAGCTTACCGTGTAATCGCCATACTGCATGGTGATATATTTCCCAGAGCCACTGTCGTAGCCTACGCCTTTCACGTAGCCATCGAACATGGATAGTACTTCCTCGTATCTTGCCCTAAGGTCAAGTCCCTTGTGTTGCTTGTGCTTCCCTGTGAAAGGATCAACCCTACTGCCAAAGGTGGAGTTTATCCTTATGCTTTCCAAAGGAAAACTCACACTTAGGTATTTGTCTATCCAGTAGTCCTTCATGTCTTTCTTTCCTTGCGCCATCCCCATCGGGGAATGGCAACATAGGAGAAATAGTAAAAATGAAAGAAATCTAATCATGCCTTATTCTTTATATAATAATACTTCTTTAGCTTGCAAAAGTAATATGAATGTAAGAAATTATGGGCGTAAATATAAAATAGCTTTTTATTTAACATATTCTTTTTCTAAAGACTTTTGTGTAAATTATTATAAATGAGGCTGCTCGCCCCCTTTAACCCCTCGGTGTTTTCAGGTATAGATTATTAAGGTTGAAGGCTATTTGTAGCAAGAGCTTTGATTTGGATAGGGATAAAATCTATGTTAAATAAAAAGGTATATCGTATTTGTGGAAAGCCTTGATAAGAAAATGTGTACTTTTGCCGAAAACTTTAAACAAGAATAAGATTATGAACGAATTGAAATTTTCTGAAAGCGAAATTCCATACGAGGAGTTGGCTAACTTCGGACTCTCACAGGAAATGATAGACGACTTTCCTGAAAGTATTATGAATAAGTTCCTTTCTGGGCAAAGAACTCCCTTGCTCCCTATTGAGAGAGCTGATTTTGATGGAGTTGTCCACAAGGATTTTGCTCGAATCCGCTTACAGCAAACAGAGGATGGGCTTCATCCAGTGTTCTTGCCTCTCATCGCAAAGAACAATCTTGAGTATTTTACGGAGGAACAGAAAACCGCTTTGCAAAACGGACAAGTTTTGAAGGTGTTGCTACCGTCGAACAATTCCTGGAACTATGTGCAGCTCGATGGGGCTACAAATGCTACCATTTCTGTAAAGGCAGACATCATTGACCAGAACTTATCTACATTGGCTAACAAGGTGGGGCTTTCTGAAAGTGAGGTTATGGAACTTGAAGAAGGAAAGGTTGTTACCAAGGGAGAGGAAGGCAAGATATTTTCTGCCGGCATCGACTTGAACGAGGAAACTGGAATCCGTAGTGTCAACGGTGATGCTCAAAAGTGGCAGGAGGAAAAAGATGGCAACGTGATGCTAGACAAGTATAACTTTGGCATCTATGGCTGTTGGACAAAGGATGACAAAGGCATGCTTTCTTATGTCCCGGAGGATGAATATTCCAAGGAGATGTGTGTGGCACAGGATGCTGCTATAGAAAAGGCTAAACAAAGTCGTGGAATACATATGTAATTAAGGCTAGATTATATGGAAATTGTAGGTTTTGTGGACGAGGAACGCCTGAATGGTATGTTCCTGTCGAGAGATATAACGGAATTGGATTACGTGAAGCATCATTCCCAAGGGATGTTGGATGCTTACTTTTCCTTCATTGCCGACAACAACCTTCCTGACAACAACACTTCTGCAACAAAATTCCTAGAGGAGGAGAATGTCAGCTATGGAAATGAGGAGGATGAAGGGAATGATAATCAACAAGAGGAAGTGGATGTGCCTTCTTATGTTGACATCTACCGAAAGTGGGTAGATGAAAATGAAAAGGTGAATATTCTCCTTACTGGGTGTGAAGAGGCTGCTATTGTTACGCTTTGGAGATACAATAATCCAACTGCGAGCAAAACGGACTGTGCCGTTCAAACGCATCTACTAGAAGACAAGGTCATCGAATGGTGGGACACCATTGATTTTGTCAAGGGTGCAATGGGAGATGGACACTTTTCTTTGATAAATCCAACTTTGGCAAATATCAAAGAATTGATTTTTGATGCGGCCAATCAGGCTTGCATGGAATAGGTTTTACGATAACAGTAAATAGAGTTTTTCATAAATGTAAAGTTAAATGTCAGTCCCTCGCTGCTTGTGAAAGTAGCGAGGGATTTCTTTATCTGTGCAAATGTCTCTTCTCTTGCCTAGGAACTTCGTCACTTTGCTCCTGGCTTTCGTTGGAGCTTTGTTTTTGGTCTGGGGCAAGGTTTTCTTGGCTTTCAACAATGCCGTTACCGTCAATATCTACTTCTACTGGCGTGGAAGAACGGAGGTCAATGTCTTGGCTTCCTCCTTTTTTGAGAATGTCGATACGTTGTATGATGATCTGCGACGCAACATCTGCAGAAGATAATACTTGCTTGGTGTAGCTTGGGTCTTTTCTTAGACGCTCTTTCCACATGGATGTTTGCTGTGGCGTTGTTACATCAAAGTGGTTCTTTTGACCAAGGATGACACTGCCAACCAAGGAAACCAATTCTTCTCTGGATAGTGACTCGAAGCTGGTTTTTCTTGCCTCTGCCTTTCTGGTGCTTCTTGTCAGTCCCATTCCTAAGTCTCGATAGAAATCTTGCTCTTTCTCATAGTGTTGAACAGGTGCCACATGGATGGTGTCGTTCTTCGCACTGTAGGAGGCAAGGCTAGGCTTGCCATCGAAGGCAATAGCGGTCTGCCATGCTCCTTTGCGGAGTAGTTGGCCCAGTTCGTTACTTTGCTTGTAACGATTGGAGGCGATGCTATCTAGTTTTAACTCCTCGTAATCCTTCGGGTGCAAGATTGGATAGTTGGTTTGCTCGATGTTATATAACTCTGTTACACCAACTTCTTCTATGATAGGGAAGAAGGTGGCATCTGACTTCACCAGCAAGTTGTTTGCCTGGATATCTTCCTTGCTTATATAAATAGGTAAGGTATAGGCGTTCTTTTCTGCGTCCAAGGCCAGCATGAAAGAATCCATTCCTTGGTATGCCTTCTTGCTTAGGTCGCATGGAACCTGCTTGTCGCTCTTTATCCATGGCATATCGCCATAGGTGAGTTGAAGGGATAGCTTATCAGCCATCATCTCTCCATAACGCTGATAGGCCGCTCTTTGCTCTACTTCTGGACGATGCCATCGACCATTGTCTTTTTCCTCTACGGAAACATAATATGGCTTGGTCTTGCCCTTTTGTTGAGCGACTTCTTCATAATTGAGAGGGTAGAGACCTTTGGTGTATTCATACAAGACTCTATCTGCTACTTCTTCTGCGGATGTATAGTGAATGTGCAAAAAGTCAGACATGACATTCCAGAACTTTGAAACGGCATTGTTCATTTGAGTGACGGCCTGGGTCTCTGCGGTCTTCTCGTCCATACTCTTGTTGCTAGCAACAATTTCCTTAAGCTTTGACTCCAAACGCTCTGCGCCTCTTCTTCCAGAATAGGTGGCAAGGACTTCCTCGGCAATGTCATCGGTGGCAATAAGCTCGGTGTGGAGGTCTCTTACTTCGTTCCAGAGGTTCGACTTTTTCATCATGCCTACGACATTCTTCCATTCTTTCCAGTTCCTGTCTTGCAGTGCTTCCGCCCACAAGTGGGTGTACTCATGTACTGGTGGCTCAAAGCCCTTTGCCTCAGGATAAAGGTAAATCTTTCCTTGATAGGTGAAGCCCAGTAGCTTGCCGTCAGGAGTGCGTAGTTCTTTATGCTGCCTTCCTCTAGGGGATATGTTTATCTCGTTGGCATTGGCCAAGTCGGTGTATTCTCCTCTGTCCAGGAGGTCGAAGATTCCTTTGCCGATGTTCAAAAGGCGTTGGCGGTCTGGATTGTCATAAACGTATTCCTTTACTTGGGAATGTTTGTTTGCCTTGAACTTTGTTTCGGGAGAATCTTCTACTTTTATAACGATAGAATATCCTTCGGCCGCTCTTCCTCCTTTTTTGATGATGCTGAGTGCGTTAGCTCGATGATCAGAAAGACGGACTGTTGTTTTTTCTCCTTTGTCGTTGGAAAAATTAATATATTCAGAAACTTGAACATCTTTACCGTGAGGGTGTAACCCTATGCCTTTATATAACTCTTTTGTAAAATTGCTGGCGTTAATACCTATATTTGTATTAAAAGATGTTATAAAATGGGCTAAATTCCCAAGAAATAGATACTTAGATGGAAATTTTTTATTATCTTTGCCATCAGAAGGGGCAACGCTCTGTGCGCCATCAGGAGACGTTCCTGATGGGAGGTACCCACGACGGTGGGAGTCGGCTGAGTTTCCAATATTGGATTTGAGAGATTGCTCCTTTCCTAGACGGTGCAGTTCTGCGATTCGCTTGTCGATTCGTGAGATTGCATCGTCTTTTTCTTTTTCCGTCAATCTCTGTGGCGCAACCTGTCTAGAACTCTCTTCCTTCACTTTCTTAGGTGCATAGTTTACATTGCCAAAGAAGGACTTAATGGCTTTTTGGTCAACTTCTTCGGCATTTATGTTCTTTACCTCTTTGAGGTCATTCTGTTTGGAAGCGGCTTCTGCATCCTGTAGTGATTCCTTTGGTGACTCTCTTTTTGCGGCTACAGGTACAGGTTTGACTGGAGTCTGACCTCTTGCCTCGATATTCAGAATTCTGTCAAGTTTTTCTAGCTTGCTCACTTTATTTGTGTCGATGACACCATCATGGTCTTTGTAAGCTTCAACCATATTTTGTAGTTCTTGCTTGAAGTTCATGAATGATGATTGAAGGTCTGCTATGAATTCAGCTTTGTCTTCTGCAGCTAGTGGCAAGGTTCCTTGGGCGTAGCTTGAATATTCCTCCTCGGCACTATAATATGTACCGTAAAGGCTATCTACTTTGGAACCATGTGGAAGAAGCTCCTTGTTTCCGGACAGAATGTCCTCTTCGTCCTCCATAGATTCCACATAGTCCTTCATCTTGGGGATGCTCAACTCCTTTCGAAGGCGAGATTGCTCATCCAAACCCTCGAAAAGCAAGGCTTGCATTAATTCAACGCTTTCTTTTCCATGCAACGGAATTTCCTTGTGGGTGTTGAGATTGAAAGCTATAACTCTGCCGTCGTTGGTAGCAGTAACGGCATTGACTGTTCCCTCTCTAGCTTCAAGCAAAGGTGTGTTGTTCTCCTTGGCAAAGATTTTGTCTTCACCAAGTTTGTTGCCCAGAACATTCACTAGCGAACGAGTTAAACCATTAACCTTCTCGTTATTTATTGCATGTGCAATGCTGTTGAGCAAACTCTTTGCTTTGTATGCGTTGTCCTCGTTGATGGTAATGCTACTTAAAGCGTTGCTGTGGTTGGTGTAAACGCTTACTTTAATATCCTTTTCACTGGTGAGTGACCATGAAACTGGAATAACTTTTCCATCGAAGAAACCTACAGGGTGGGCTGTGCGTAATTCCATAGGAATACTGCCACCTATTGTTGGGGGATAGGTTTGGCGCAAAAGATTGTGCATTCCTTTGTAAAGCTCCTTGCCGTCTTCGAAGTTGGCAAGTTTCTCTTGAAATTCCTTTTGTCGCTCTTCTTCCATGATGGTATATTTTTCATTCAGCGACTTATGAAAATCAGCGTAGGCAACTTTTTCTTCGTTTGAGGAAAGACTACCATCTTCCCATTTCTTCAGAACAAGACTTGGGGCATCAAAGATCAGTCTTCCTCTGTCATAGGAGTCAATCTTAATGATGCTTTTGTCATTATTGGACACAAAGTATTTGCCTACAAGGCTTTGTGCCTCGTAGTCTTGCGCCATGTTCTCGTATCGTTCTGGAAGTTCATATCCTCGCTCCTTCAGAAGTAATAATCTTCCAATCTGTCTGTCTTTTGTGTCAGGTGTGAGCTTTCCGTCTATCCATGTAGCCATCAATCCATTTTGCCATTTGACGGCGGCAAACTTTGTAGGGGATGATTTATCCTTTCCTTGTTCAAATGCCCATTTGCCAATGGAAACAGCCCATTGGTCAATAAGGGAACCCTCTTTGTTTTGTGAAAGATACTCTAGCTCTTCTGGGCTGTAGAAATGGTTCTTTGGGAATGGCTTCGCTTTTGGGGTGGTATGTTCTTTTGCTCCACCGAATAGCTTCTGCCATCCGCTCAGAAAATTACTAATGATGTTTTGCTTTTCTTCTTTTGCCATTATTTCTTGCTTTGTCTTAAACAAACAGAAGGTAGTACCATCTTTCATGATGACACTATCCCTGTTTGTGTTCTTGTTATTTCTTTGGGAATATCATGTGTAGGATGCCAATGGCTCCTACTGCCAAAACTCCAAATATATAGATGAAGTGGAGAAATCTATGACTGTGCTGTTTGCGCTGTTCCATTTGCATCTGTAGTTTTGTTCAAGTCCCAGGCAGCAATGCTCTTTACCTTGCATTCTATCTGAAGTTCTCCTTTGAAGATGCCTAGTTGCAAGTCTCCATGGACTTCCACGTACTTCTCTGCTGCAAAGTAATCCTCATGGATAGGGGAGAAGTTTACAAAGCTTACCCATGTAAACTCTCTGTTCTCTCCCTCTTTGTCAGAGGAGAATGCTGCGAACGACTGAAAGTCCTTGCCTTTCTTGTCTTTCAGCTCCTTGATGCCTTTCTTGCTTACCTTGCCTCGGAACTCCATGCTTCCCTCCAATCGGTCATTGGTAGTGGACTCGTTTACCTCGATGTTGGAGTCGGTGCGAAGGTTCAGGTAGATGTTTCCGTCGTGTTTTCTGATGTACATCACGCCGTTTACCGTTACCTTTCTGCCAGCGGAGTAAGAGGCGGCTGTCTCTTTATTTCCTGGCGCAGACACCGTTACCCATACTTCTTTCGCTGTTCCATCCTTTCCCAGCAAAGGAACAATCATGCCGAAGGAGATGAATTTCTCTCCATCCTTACTCTGCTTCTCTTCTGCGGAACTGCTGATGGTTCCACATGCTGTTACGTTACACTTAATCATATTTTTATTGTTTTATATGTTTATATAAGTATATAATTATTTCTTTATTTATGCGAGGTGTTGGCCTTGTTGCTGCTGTTGCTCTGGGGATTCCGCATCAAATTGCATGGATGCCGTTGCCTGTGCCTTTTCTACATCTTGGCGAGTCATCTTTACTAGATTGCTATTTTCCTCGTCTGGCGATTGCTGTTTAAGCTGGCTTTCGGCTTCTTCCTCGGCTTGTATCTCCTCGCTGCTTCTCAACTGCATGGCTACTGTAAGGGCGGCAGAGAACAGACTTCCTATAAGTGAAGAGATTGGGTCTCTTCCAGAAAGGTCTTCTCCGTTGTTGCTCATTAGCAATGACAACCATTTTGTGGGGTCGTTACTGTTGGTGATGGATGCCAGAAGTGCTTGTGTCGGGTCTGACGCTTGTTGCTGATAGGATGGGGCTTTGCCTCCTGCAAACAGCATTTGACTGCGGTAAGCGGCTAACGCATCGTTTCCATTCTTATCCAGGGCTGCCGCTTGATTACTTCTAACCTCCATTTCAGCGAGGTATAACTTAGGGTCAAACTTCTCCCAATTTCCATTGGCATTGAGGTATTTTGTCTCAAAATGTAAGTGTGGCCCTGAAGAGCGGCCTGTGTTGCCTGAGACTCCTATTTGATGCCTTGCATTTACTATGTCGCCTGGTTTTACGCCAATTTGATTGAGATGCATATAGGTGGTCTGGATTTTTGTTCCATCTTGCCTGTCATACTCGATTACTACATAGTTTCCTGCTCCCTTGTCTTGTTTGCCAACGGTAACAACCTTTCCATTGTCTTCGGTTGCATATACAGGATAGTTTTTCCCTTGCGTGGAGAGGTCCAGCCCTCCATGCTTATGCCCTGGTCTCTGTACTCCAAACTCAGAACTGAGTTTTACGACAGATAAATCAATAGGCAAACCCCAATTGCCTTGCAAGGGTGTTAGGGTTATAACAGAGGTCGTTGACGACTGACCTCTAGCATATCCTGTTGCCAATCCTTGGCTTTGGGCTTGCTGAATGCCTATTTGATCATATTTTCCTAGCCCATACTTGTTAATCTCGGATATAAGCTTGGAAGCATAGTCTGGATCTGTGGCGTAGCCGCCAGCCTTGATGCCGTTTGCCCAAGAAACATAATCGGTGGGCGAATAGTTCTGGCAGTGGCTGTAGCGGGATTTCATCAAGACCTTGGAGTGGTCTTCGATGCTTTCCATCACATTGTTGTATCTGCGGAACTTCTCGTTTGGACGGTCATCGCTGTAATAGTCGTAGGCTCCAGTCCAACTGCTGCCAACCTTTACACCGAAGAAGTTGTTGCTCCTTCTTGCAGGGGTAGATGTGCCAAAGCCGCTTTCCAAACCCATCTGTGCCAAGGTGATGGAAGCTGGAATGCCATATCTCTTCTGTTGCTCGATGGCTACCTGGGCATACTGGCTGTAAAACGCTTGCTTGTCTAATGCCATTTATGATAGTTTTATGAGGGCGCACCTTTAGATGCACCCTCGTGTATTACATATGTAGGCCTGTTCTGTGAGTTTCCGTAACAGTTTCCTGTACCTTGTTCTCAGGGGCAGGCTTTTCCTTAATCTCTACTTTCTCTGATTCGCTAACAGCCTGTTGAGATTGCTCTTCTTCCATGCCTCTTTTCAGCATAGGCTCGAAGATGACGGCGGCCAAAGCCCTCTTGTAGGCTCCCATATCTTCGGCAAGCCACATCTTTTGCCATTGTTGCTTGTTGATAGGAGCTTGTACACGCTGCCCATTGATGGTGGCAAAGATGAGCTTCTGCTTGGCATCCTGTGCGCTCGATGTTATGGAAGGACGCTCTATGAGCTTCATATCCACATCAACCTTCTTAGGGGTGATAAGGTCTAGCTTGGTGTCAGGATGCTTGGTGGCCATCTCGTAATATCTTTGTGCTAGGGCATTGTGGACTATTGCCTGTTTGTCCGTCTTGATTACGTTGTAGAACGTGTTCAAGTGCTCCTTGGCAGGATATACAGAGAAAGAAGGCTCGTTCTCTGGCTTGATGAAGAAGGCATATCTACCGTTGTCATCCTTGATGGCTTGGAAGTTCTTGATGATTACTTCTTTCTTTGGGGCGGCTTGTTTCTCTACATCAAGTGTATGATGGGGAACCAACTCATACTGCTTCAAGTTGTTGAGCGTGACTTCTTTCCCTTGGAAATAGGAGTTTGGCTTATTCAATCCAAGTGAACCACCGGCATTATAGAACCTCACATCGTCAATGCCTTCTTTCTTCAAGGCTATGGTGATTCTGTCCTTTCTCATGCCAGGAACCTCGTTGTTCACTTCCAAGGATGCTCCAGCAGGGAGAATGACATCTGCTTCTTTTCGCAAGATGTCTTTTACCACTACTATTTCCTTGGTCTCTATGTTTGGCAGCTTGGCCAAGTCTTGGGAGATGGAATATTTTGATGGTTTCTCCATCGTCTTTCCTGGAAGCTGTCCACGGATGGATTCATAGTCAACCTTTCGCTTTGCCACAAGGTTGTCAATGGTCTCTACAGCATTGTTCACATCTCTTTCTACTATTCCCAAGAGTTTTGGATTTTCCTTTATCTCTCGTTCCCAATAAGGAATAAGTTTCTCATTCTCCTTTGAGAGTATGGCAGGAAGTCCCTGGCGAGCCATCATAACTCCTGCTGCAAGTTCTCTCACCAGTTGCTCATGCTTGGCATCGTCCTCTGGGAGGAGGTTGTTTCTGCCCGAACGGTCAAGACGGTTCTCTGTACCTGTGGCTGCAACCACGGCTCTGTAGATGTCGTTTGCTTTGTAAAGGGCAGCCATCTTTTCATTTCCAACTTCGCCTTTCATGCCGCTTACGACAATCTTGTCTTCCTTGGAATCGTATTTGGCATCTTGCAAAACCATCACTCGCTCATATTGCATACCGCTTTGCTTGGTCACTTCCTTGGCAGTGGCGTATGCTTTGTTCAGTATTGCTTTTGCGTCGAAGCTTTGGCTGACTGTCTTCTTTGATTCCAACTGGTCGCATATGGCTACTCGTTCTCCTGCTCGGATGAGTTTTGGAAGGTAGGTGTCAAGTGCTTGATGTGGAAATCCTGCAAGATGGAAGTCTTTACTTTCATTCATCTTGGTCAGGGTGATTCCCAACACTTCCGAACCTCGCTTGGCATCCTGCTTGTACATCTCATAGAAATCGCCAATGCGGAACAATAGAAGTGCATCGGGATGCTTGCCCTTCAACTCTTTCCATTGTTTCATAATAGAAGAGTATTTCCCTTTTTGCTCTTTCTCGTTTTGTGAAAGCTGCGCTCCCTTGTTCTTCAGAATTTCCACGTAAGCGTCATGGTTGTTGGCGTTCATGGTGGTTTGCTCCACATTGTAGATGTTCTGCACAACTCGTGTGGCATGTTTGGTATAGAAAGACTTCTCGTCATCAGGAAGTTTGTCAAACTGCTTGCTGGTGATGACTTCGTTCTTATCCATGGCGTTCTGATACCCCCAACTAGTCCAATGGAACTCCATGCCTTTCTCGTTCTGCTTTACAGGCATGTGGTTCTCCTTGGCAGGATTATAATAAGTATAGACATTCGTCTTATACTTGTTGGCATCCGAATTGAGGTTCATCATAATGTTGTTGTAGGCCGTGATAGGGGTGTGGGTGTTGATGAACTCTGCATTACCTTTCTGGGATTTGTTCATCCAAATTCCCTCATTCTGCTTGGCAGCAGATAATGCTCCAACGAGAAGGGCTGCATGGGTAAGGGCTTTGGCTGTCGCCTCGCTGACCTCTTTTGATTCCTCTTTTTTCTCTTGTTGCTCTTTCTTCTCTTCTGCTGCGGCTTGATTTGCCTTGTCCTTTTCCTGCTTGTCTTTCTCGGCTTCTTGCTTATGGTGTTCCTTGTGAACCTCTTCTTTCACAATGGATGAAGCCTTTTTCTCTGCTTCTTCCATAGGAACACCTGTGGATGCTATCTGTTTGGCCTTACCTACGACATCTGTCTGGATATAGCTGTCTTCACGAGGAGTTTTCTTTTCCTCGCTCGCCTTTTTTGCTTGATATTCAGTTGACAACTCTTTGTATATGGCAGACATGTTTTCTGCCTTGCTGAGAGCAAAGTCGTAATCGTGGACATAAGTTTCTATGAAAGAACCATCATTTAACTTTTCTCCTACTATGACTTTGTTGTCGCTAGCGTCATAGTGGTAATCTAGAACCTTCCCATTCGGCATGGTGAATTGAGGTGTCAAGTCTTCTCGAAAGCTCTTGGCTACAGCCTTTGCCTCTGGGGATGGAATCTCTACTAAAGGCTTTACGCCTTTTTCCAAGCCCATCTGCTGGTCAATGAACTTCACTGCATAGCTTGGAGTCTTTGGCATACCGTAACGCTCGATGGCCTCTCGGATGTCATTCTCACTGTACTTTCTCAACAAGTTGTAGGTTCCACCTACTGAATTGTTATATACAACAGCATAGTTCTCATCATCAATGAGAACATCATCACCATAGTCTGGTGTCATGCTGGTCTCTACATGCTCCAAGTCCATGCTGTCACCTTGATCATATTCTTTCGCCAGGGCAAGGATGCCTTCATAGTTCTCGGCATCCTTTAGTTTGTCAAACTCGGCGGTCTCGGATTCCATCTGAAAGTAGTTGTAGGACGAGAAATATTTCTTCTCATCCTTTGGGTCAAGCTGTATGGTCTGACCTTGCTCCTGGTAGTCATTTCGAGAAAGAACCTTGTTCATATTTTCTTTTTCCATGAGAAATTCTTTTCCAAATTTTTCCTCGATGTTGTTATGGTAGGAGGTTACCACCTCCTCGGCTTGTTTGATTCGATGAACAATTTGGCGTTTTGCGTCATTGTCCACAACATCGGGATATAATGCGTTGATGTTTGAATACGCTGCCTCTATGTTGTAGAGGCTTCTGCCTTCCTTGTGGCTATAGCGGAGGTTAGGCAAGAAGTCTGCTCCTGCTTCTATGATTTCCTTGTTGGATGCTTGATTTATCCAAGCTCCTACATTGGGATTCCCCTTGTAATAGTCTCGTAGCTCGGGAAGAGTCTTCACAGACAAAACTGTATGCTCACTGTTGGGAGTGGAAGTTATAGTTTCCATCAATGAAGTGAAGTAGTCCTTTCCTTGTGAAAGGATTTCAGTCTTTGTCTCTTTTTCCTGGAATTGCTTCATGTTTGAAAGCTCTTCCCACACATAGCCTAAGTTCTGGTTTATGCCCTGGCTGTGGTCATAGTTAGTGCAGTGAACTTTTTCCTCACCTTCTGATGTTTTATATGCAACTTCAAGAGTGTCTTTCTCTTTGTTGTAGTCAACGGTGAGAATGTCGCCAGAGGGCATTGTAATCTTGTTGTTGACGGAAGGCCATACCTTGGCTATGACCTCTTTCTTAGCATCTTCCTCCTTCAGGTCTTGAAGTTGTTGCTCATTCTTGTTTTTTTCTTCCACACCATCAAGAGAACCATCCAACAGGGCCTTTTCTCCTAATTTTCGGCGTTGCTCGTCGATGTGTTCTAAAACCATCTTGGATGATTTGTTCACATCTGACATCACCGACTTCAAGAACTTCGGGTCTTTCTTCAACGAACCTATCCAATTTTGGAGATAAGCTATGTTGTTCTCTCGTATTCTGCTATCAAAACCCATGGCATTGCCTATGAGGGCTGATGTAAGCTCCGCAACAAGTTCTTCCTTGGCGTATTGGTCTGAGCCAAATTGGTCTATCTTTACGATGCCATCACGACCAAGGCGTGACTCGTGACCTGTGGAGTGAGCCATCTCATGAATGGTGGTGCCGTAAAACTCCATTCCGTCCTTGAAAACATCCTCTGGGGTATTGCTGATATTGAACTGCTTTTTGGAAGGAACTACTATCTGGTCTCTTTTGGGACTATAGAAAGCGGATTCATTGAACTTCTCGTATTCTATAGGACACACCCAAGACTGTTCTTTCAGGAGGTTGTCGAAGGCCTCGTTCTTGTACATTCCTACCTCGTCCTTGATAGGCTCTGACTTGAAACGCTTCAAGATGGCATCGTATTTTTCTTTGTTGACCTCTTCCAGGTTGGTTTGGTCTATGTTCCATTCGTTATATACCTTCAGATAAGGGCGAACGGTGCATTCGGCTTGCTCCTCCTTTGTCATGTTACGATAGTCGCTTTCTGACAGTTTCTTGCCGTCCTTGTCCTTGATTCGCAAGTCCCACTTGAAGATAGGAATACTGTGCTCGCCTTTCTTGATCATGCCTCCTGCATCCCTTATCTGTTTGATGGTAAGGTAAACTGGCATTCTGTAATGCTCCATCGTGGTGTGGATTTGGCACAGGAAAGCATTGCTGCCTGTATAAGGGCGACCCACGAGATTCTGAGGCAAGCCGAACTGGGCTGTGCGCCCATCCGTCCAACCTTTCTTCCATTTGCTTTCCTTCATTTGCTCCATTCTTGCGATGAGCATGTCGGAAAACTTCTGAAGGGCGTTGTCTATTCGGTCAACTTTCCCTTCCTGCTGCTCCGAGGCTTGTTGAGATGATTCTTTTTTTGCCATTGTATTTTTTTATTTATTGGGTTGTTTTTTATTTCCAATGGCAAAGTAACTGATTAAATACAAGATAGGTGGTATAAAAACGATATACCTTTTTATTTAACATATTCTTTTTCTAAGGAC
>ULSF01080895.1_pt1 | contig 15747 bp, 13 predicted proteins | sample 1956121 | NCBI WGS metagenome assembly ULSF01 (sample SAMEA4835701, study PRJEB28245) | human gut metagenome | biome: gut microbiome; material: fecal sample | place: Denmark | collected 2008
AAAAATATGATTATATTTTATGACACATAAATGGAAAAAATAAAGTTTGTAAAGTCATATTTTTCATTAAACTAATAAAAAATATGCTATATCACCGAAACCTATAAACAAAAAGTTTTGAATGCAGAAATTCTGCATATTTTTATTTTATATTGATTTTATTTCATATCCTATTAGGATATATAATTCATTTGAGGTATCCTTATGAAAAGTGTATGTTTTACCGGGCACAGACCATCAAAGCTGATTTTCGGATATAATGAAGAAAGCAGTACATTTAAAGCCTTTGACCGTATACTGCGGCAGACTATCGTTGATTTATGCTATAGCGGCTATAGGAGATTTTATACCGGCATGGCGGAAGGAACCGATATTTGGGCTGCTGAAATCGTAGTAGGGCTGCTGAACAGTTTTTATTATCTGGAACTGTACGCTGTACTCCCGTATCCCGGACACACAAATAAAATGAGTAAAGATTTTAAAAATCGGTATGATCACATATTAAAGTTCGCAAAAAAGACCATCTGCGTCTCTGATAAATACTCAGAAGATTGTTTTAAGCGGCGGAATTATTACATGGTAAATCACTGTGAAAAGATGATTGCCGTTTATGACCCGAACCAATGGCGTTCCGGAACCGGGCAAACGGTACGATACGCTGAAAGGAAAGGAAAAGATATCATCTTTATTAACCCAAACCATTTACCGGCGTACGACTGATTCCTTAAAAAATAAATGGGCATACCGATTCCATACGGTATGCCCATAGTTCTTTAACAATCCTATAAAAGCTCCTCAAAAGAATAAATATACTGATTGGTATAGTGCAAAAATTCTTCTTTTCCCGCTAAAGAAGACGCGTCGAATACGCCTATTGTTTGCAGCCCGGCTTTTTTTGCCGCAGTAATCGCCGGCAGATTATCATCAAAAAATAAAATTTGTTCCCTGCGGCACTGCAATTTTTCGGCAACTTCAAAGTAAATTCGCTCCTCCGATTTTGCAAGCCCGAAATCATCGGTAGACCAAACATTTTCAAACCAATCAAATACACCGTTTCTCTTTAGACAAATATCCGTTAGCTTATGAGGACTTGCCGTTAAAACATTTAACCTTGCTCCCTGTTTCTTCAAATGCAAAAGATATTCCCTTACATAAGGCTTGAGAAGAATATTGTTGGCATATTCATTTTCCGCATAAGCATCCATTTGCGCAAGAATTTCTTCAACGCTCTTATCTTTTACACCCATACTTATAAAATATTCCGCCGTCTTCCTGTCCCCTAAAGGTGTGATTTTCTGAATGATATCCGGCGGATATTCTATTTTTTCCTGTTCCAATATCAAAAGCATCTTCTGTGACCACTGACGCATGGAATCAATTAACGTACCGTCAAGATCAAACAGATAAATAAACTGCATCGGTATTTCCTTTCTTTCCTCTATTGTTTCGCGTTTGCCAACATCAATTTAATTCGGTTTTCCTGATTCACCCTTGTAGCCCCGGGGTCATAATCCACGGCAACAATATTGATATCCGGATTTTTATCTTTCAGCGGTTTCATCATTCCTTTGCCGCAAATATGGTTTGGAAGACAGCCAAAGGGCTGCGCGCATACAATATTTTTTACTCCGCTATGGTAAAGTTCCAGCATCTCTGCCGGCAGAAGCCAGCCCTCACCCATCTTGGTTCCTTTCCCGATATATTGTTCGCCTACCAAGTTTACCAAATCGGTAAAACGTGTGGGCGGCGTAAAAGTTCCCTCCTCCTCAACCAGCCGGCAGATTGCCTCCTGCCGTGCAGTAAGCAAAGAATATGCCAAACGGCTCAGCGGATATAACAATTTTTTCATACCGTAAAGTTTAAAATCCTCCAGATTATTATACAGACAATACAGCATAAAATCCAACAGGCCCGGTGTTACCGGTTCAGCACCTTCTTGAATCAAAAACTTCTCCAAATTATTATTTCCCAGCGGAGAATACTTTACATAAATCTCTCCTACAATCCCCACCTTTACTTTGTTTGTTTTTTTTCTTTCAACAGCGGCAAATCGAGAAATGATCCGTTTACAGGTTGCTTTCACTTTTCGAAAAGATACGCCGTCCGCCTTCATACTTTGTGCCAGCTCGGCGGTTATGGTATCCGCCAGCTGTTGACTCTCTCCCTTGTTCACCTCGTAAGGCCGGCATTGATTGACCAGACACAGCAAAAGGTCCGCATAAATCAAAGCATACAGCATACGATGCAAAATAGGCAGTGTTAACTGAAAGCCGGGATGTTTTTCAATGCCTGCCAAGCTAAAGGAAATAACCGGCACATAAGAAAAGCCTGCCTTTTCCAATGCCTTACGCAGCAACGGAATATAGTTGGAAGCTCTGCATCCTCCTCCGGTTTGAAACAATACCAACGCCACCTTATGCGGATCATATTTTCCGCTTTGCAGCGCGGAAATAAACTGACCGATGACTAAAAGTGCCGGATAGCAGGTATCATTATGCACATATTTTAACCCTGTTTCGGTAATCATGGAACCTTGCGTTTCCAAAAGCTCGGTATGATAGCCGTAATTGTTCATCACCTGTAAAATCAGCTTAAAATGCATCGGAAGCATATTGGGTACCAATATCGTATAATTTTCTTTCATTTCCTTAGTAAAGGGTATGTATCCCATGGGAAGATTCCTCCTTTCCCTCCAGCGCGCCCAACAGACTGCGCAAGCGTATTTTTACCGCGCCTAAGTTGGTAATCTCATCAATTTTTAACTGTGTATATAATTTTCCGTTCTTTTCCAAAATGGCTCGTACCTCATCGGAAGTAATGGCATCAATTCCGCAGCCGAAAGATACCAGCTGTACCAGCTGTACATCTTCATTTTCCACCGCGAACCGCGCCGCGCGGTAAAGTCTTGCATGATACGTCCATTGATTCAGTACTTCCGGTTTTTGCACCGGTGCAAGGTCGCAAATGCTGTCTTCGCTGACTACCACAAAACCTAAAGAACCGGCTAACTGATCAATTCCGTGGCCGATTTCCGGATCAATATGATACGGACGTCCGGCTAACACCATAACGCGCATACCGTTTTCTCTGGCAAACGCCAAGGCTTTTTTTCCTTCCCGTTTTACTGTATCCATATACTCTTGATAGGCGGCAAACCCCTCCCGTACAGCCGTCTTAATCTGCGCGCGAGTTACCGAAAAATGCGGAATTAAACAGGCAAACAGTTCTTTTGCCAGTTCATGCCGGTTATTAAGATTCAAATACGGGTCAAGAAAAATCACCCTTTTTAGTTCTTCCACATTTCCTGCCAAAAGATCAGAATAATAAGCCACTACCGGACAATTATAAAAGTTATCCGATGCTTTTTCATCAATATTATACGTCAGCCGAGGATAGAAAACAGCCTGAACATTTTTTTCTATCAGCTCAATGATATGTCCGTGCATAATTTTTGCGGGATAACAAGCCGTATCCGACGGAATAGAAAATTGTCCCTTTTCATAGGTGTGCCGGGTAGAAGGCTCTGATATAACCGTTTGAAATCCTAACGAGGAAAAAATGCCGTGCCATAACGGCAGCAGTTCATACATTCCCAATGCCATAGGCAAGCCTATTACCCCTCGGGAACCGGTTCCTTGAGCAAGGGAATATAACAGCCGTCGTTTTGTTTCATATAGATTAGGCAATTTTTGCGTCTCTTTCTGCAAGCCCGCTCCTTTTTCGCATTTGTTTCCGGAGATGAATTTTTTTCCGTTTGAAAAGCTGTTTACGGTTAAACGGCATTGATTGGTACATCCATGACAAACCGCTGAAAAAGCGTTATGAAAAAACGCCTTTAACTCTTCCGGGCTGATCAGGGAAGATTTCTTTGTCTTTTTGCTGTACAACGCGGCACCATAGGCTCCCATCAAGCCTGAAATATCCGGGCGAACCACATCACGTCCCAGTTCACGTTCAAAAGCTCGAAGCACCCCGTCATTATAAAACGTACCGCCCTGAACCACAACATTTTTTCCAAGCTCATCTGAACTGCCCGCACGAATCACCTTATACACCGCATTTTTTACAACGCTGATGGAAAGTCCCGCGGAAATATCCTCCACGGAAGCGCCGTCCTTCTGCGCCTGCTTAACGGACGAATTCATAAAAACGGTACAGCGGCTGCCCAGATCCGCCGGAGCCGCGGCGAACAGCCCTTTTTGGGCAAACTCTTCTGTAGAGCAACCCAATGCCCGGGCGAAAGTATCCAAAAAAGAACCGCAGCCGGAAGAACAAGCTTCATTGAGCATAATACTGTCAATGGCGCCGTTCCGAATACGAAAACATTTGATATCCTGTCCGCCGATATCCAATATAAAATCCACATCCGGCATAAAATACTTTGCCGCGGTAAAATGCGCCACCGTTTCCACAAGGCCGAAATCCACACCGAAACCATTTTGGATTAATTCTTCCCCATAGCCGGTAACGGCACTGCCGCAAATTTTAATTTTATCCGCGCATAACGCATAAATCTCCGTCAACTGCTGCCTTACTACTTCTACGGGATTTCCTCTGTTGGACGCATAATAGGAATAAAGCAAACTGTTATCTTCCGCAATCAGTGCCAGTTTGGTGGTCGTACTCCCACAGTCTATCCCCAAATACGCGTTTCCCGAATAGGTATGTAAATCTTTTTTTTCTACCTTAGCCCGCGCGTGCCGCGCAGCAAAAGTTTGATATTCTTCCTGCGAAGCAAACAACGGTTCCAGCCGATGCGCTGCCGACTCATTTTTTGCCGAGGCCACTTTTTCTATCAATTCCTCTAAAGTAAAGGTTTGCCCGCTTGTGGCGGCGTACATTGCCGCGCCGATTCCCACGGAAAAACGGCCGTATTCGGGAAAAACAGCATGCGTATCATCAAGCTGAAGCGTTTCTTGGAAGCGTTTGCGCAATCCCTTGCAATAATACAGGGGACCTCCTAAAAAGAGTACCTTTCCGGTAATTCTGCGTCCCTGAGCAAGTCCCGTAATCGTTTGGTTGACCACCGCCTGATAGATACTGGCGGCAATATCTTCTTTTTTTGCCCCTTGATTCAAAAGCGGCTGGATATCACTTTTGGCGAATACGCCGCATCTGGCCGCAATAGGATAAATACGGCTGCACGAAAGGCTTAACGCGTCAAGCTCTTCCACCGTAACATCAAGCAACGTGGCCATCTGGTCGATAAAAGCCCCGGTCCCCCCCGCGCAGCTGCCGTTCATACGTTCATCAATACCGGAATCAAAAAAGATAATTTTAGCATCTTCACCGCCAAGCTCAATCACACAAGCGGTATCTCCGTCAAGCCTTTTTACCGCCTCACTGGTGGCAAATACCTCCTGAACAAAAGGTATGTCCGCTCCCTGAGCAAGTCCCATTCCCGCGGATCCGGAAATCGCCGCCTGTATTTTCACCTCTAAAATTTCAGGCACCTCACGCCCCATAGTACGCAAAAGTTCCTCTGTTTTTTTCTTTACCTGTGAAAAATGACGTTCATAGCGTTCAAACAGAATCGTTTCATCTTTGCGCAGCACAAGCTTAGCCGTAGTTGAACCGATATCAATACCCAGTGTATAGTTCATGAAAATATAGTTCCTTTTTATAATGAAATTTTCCGCTGCAGTAACAAATATTGCAGTCGGAAATATAATTCTATGTTTTTACTATTCGCTTGATATAGTATTAAAAGCTCTATCCTATAGTCATATTGCTGTTTTTTAAAAAGCACTAAAAAAGATTTACTGAATTGTATTCTTCGTTATTTTACTCCCAATCACTGCTTAATGTCAACAAAATAGCACAGAAAAACAACAAAATTCATCAATATTTCATCTGTAATGCCTTATGTTCAAAAAAAACAATGATCCGAATTCTTTTCATTATATGCTTATTTCCCACAAGATAATACCTGAAAGAATCTTGACACCGTAATATAAAGATGCTATGCTATTTTTAAATTCACACGGCAAAGACAATAAGAAAGGAAAATCTATGAGTACTTTACATATTGTAAACGGGGGCTGCACGCTGGCCTATTTTAAAAAAGAAAATCCGGAGCTTACCGCTATCGCCTTTGAAGAAGCCATGTGTGCAGGTGACGCGGCACTGCCGATTTTAGGAAAGGAATTTATCTGCCGGCGTTGCATTTCTCTTCACACATCAGAAGACGAATATCTGCAAAAGATTGTGCTTCCGCTGCAAAAAATAAAAGATTATACCCATATCGTTTTATGGTTTGATGAAGACATGTTCTGCCAGATCAACCTTTTAACATTACTGGCTTATTTACAGCAGGAGAATATCCCGCTTCCGCAAAGTTATCATGTCATAGATAACAGTTATCACACAAAATATGAAGAGGTGCTCATGCAAGCAAATTATCTGTATTTATTTGAACAGGTAGTGATGAAAAAACAAGATATGTCTCTTGACGGCCTGCTGGGCAAAGGCATTGCTCGTTATTTGGCTCTAAACCGAGAGGAGAATGAATTAACTTCTTATATCAAAGCTCACCCGCAAACCGAAAGGAATCTGCTTATGCAAGAAATGCTTAACCGATTTTCCTGCTATGGTCTGGGCGATATACAGTACTTAGCACTGATTGACCGTGTGCGGCAGGAACAACTGTAAAAGAGCAACATCTGTCTGAAAATAATAAATACTTGTCTTGAAGTAAAAAAATTTTTGTTTTATCATAGTAACCGAAAAAAGAAAGGGGACTTTGAATATGATTGAAAAACTGGGCGTTCAGCTATATACCGTACGCGATCACATGAATACCGTACAGGAGGTACGCGAGACCTTTAAAAAGCTTAAGGATATGGGATATGATCAAGCGCAAACGGCAGGCACAAAAATATCCTATGAAGATTTCGGACGTATTGCGCAAGAGGAAGGTCTGGAAATCGTGGGCACGCATGATTCCTGGGATAGACTGTTGAATGATTTTGACGAGGCGCTGCGTGTTCATGAGTTACTGCATACCGATCTCATGGGAATCGGAGGAATCGGCATGCTTGACGTACCCCAAATTGAAGATTTCATAAAAAACGCCAATAGGATAGGGCAAAAAGCGGCACAGCACGGAAAAAAATTTACCTTTCATCATCACAGTCATGAATTCATAAAGCGCAGCAACGGAAAGACCATGATGGATATGCTGGTGGATGGGTTCGATAAAAATAACGTATCGTTCGTGTTAGATACCTATTGGATCCAAAACGGCGGCGGAGACGTACGCCACTGGATTGATATTCTTGCCGGCAGAATTGATATTCTGCACCTGAAAGATATGAAAAAAGATGCGGCAGAAAGCGATTGGCAAAAGACCACTTATTGTGAAATCGGAAACGGAAACATGTGGTGGGAAGGCATTATGGAATCCGCCGAAAAAGCAGGGGTAAAATATTACGTAGTAGAACAGGATCAAACCCCGGGGGATCCCTTTGAAAGTCTGAAGATGAGTTCGGAATTTATCCGCAAACATTTTATGAAATAACAATTTTTCATATCATAACAATTTTCATCCGTTAGAAAACGGCCGAAAGGAACTTCTCCTTTCGGTTTTTCTTTATGTTCCGGGAATATTTTTATCCGTAAAGGAACTTCTTTAATGAGTAAAAAAGCTTGCCGTTACCTCTGCTCCTCCTTGGGCGTTATTGGCAACCGTAATATCGCCCCCATGTCTGCGGCACAGCACTTTACAGATATTCAGTCCCAGCCCCATATGACCCGCTTGCTTTTTTTCAGAGCTGTAAAACGGCTCCGTTGCTTTTTTTAAAGCTTCGGATGAAAAACCCGGGCCGTCATCGGAAACAGAAAGCAACAATAAATTTTCGGATAAAAAAATGTGAATTTCCACACGGCTTTGCGCGAAACGACGCGCGTTGGAAAGCAAATTTTCATAAACCAGCGAAACCGTTTCCGTATCCAGAAGCAGCGTTTTATCCGCAAAATCAGCCGTAAATACACATTTTTCGCCCAATAAAATCTCCGCAGTATCTCTCAGGCCGGATACAAGCTGCGAAAATACAACCGTTGTCCGTCGAATCGGAATATCTTCCAGCCGCTGCAAACTGCTCATGGCTTCCGCATAATTTTCAAGCCGTATAATATTGGTATTGATAATTTCCAGTTCCCCGATAAGTTCCTGACTGCTGCATGTTCCCTCTTCTACAGAAGTTTTCAGCATTTCCGTGCGTCCCTTTAAAACAGTAAGCGGCGTGCGCAGATCATGAGAAAACGCGGCATTCAAGCGTTTCCGCTCCTCCACTTGCCGCCACATCTGCGAATAGTTGCTCTCCAAAGCTGCCCGCATATTTTCAAAAGCGGAACAAAGCCGTCCCATCTCATCTCTGCTGGTATAGACCAGTTTAAAATTCAAATCATTTTCGGCTACCTTCGTATAAGCCTGTGTAAGTAAAGTGAAGGGCTTTTTCAGTTTTGTGTTATAAAACACAATTGCGCAAACCACCGTGCCCAAACCATAGGCAACGGGAATCATCGCCAAAGCAAAGGCTTCCCAAAATCCGTAAACAAATTTATCTCTGGCCGAGTACAGAGGAGAAAGTTCAAAAAATTCTACTTGTCCGTCTTCCCCTAATTTTGTGGTAAGCTTAGCCTCAGAATAAGAATAGGAAAACTGATCCGTAATATTCCCCAAAGAATCCCGCAGAATAAAGCTGGCCTGATCATTTCCGTATACCGTATCAGCGGAACCGCCTTCGGGAAGAGCATATCTCACAGAAAGAGTTGCATATTTCCATTCAATATTACTTCGTATCATATCCGCGGTGAGCCGCAGTGAATACGCTACCGCGGTAGCACAAAGCATAGCAATGACAAAATACAGAGCAAACGCGGTTCTAAAAGAGAGATCACGCAAATTCTTTATTTTTCCCATCGATAACCGCACCCCCATACGGTTTCAATATAAGGTTTGGCGCCAATGGCAGCAAATTTGGCACGAATACGACGAATATGCTCAGTAACTACGGTATTATCTCCTTCGCCGTCAAGACTCCAGACTTTTTCATAGATCTGTTCCCGATCAAAGATCTGACCCGGATGCTGAGATAAAAATTCAATAATCGCGAATTCTTTTTTCACAAAGCCGATATCCCTGCCCTGATAACAAACCACGTGTTCGGTATAGTTAATTACAAGATCGTTATCAAAACGGATCTCCGCTCTTTGCGCCTTTCTCTGTTCCCGCCGCAGATGCGCGTCTACCCGAGCGCCCAGCACACTTAAGGAAAAGGGTTTTACAACGTAATCATCCCCGCCGGCGGCAAATCCTTGAAGCTTATCGCTTTCCTCTATCCTTGCCGTGAGAAAAATAATGGGACAGGAAACAAAATCACGGATTTTCTTACACACGCTAAGGCCGTCCATACCGGGCATATTGATATCCAGTAAAATGATATCCGGCTTTTTTTCCGCCTTTTTTAACGCCACCTCGCCGCTGTCGGCAGTAAGCACATCATAACCTTTTTTTACAAAATACCGTTCCAGCATATCTGCGATGTCTTTTTCATCATCACATATCAAAATCCGCATGGCAGCCTCCTTAAAAAATTATTGACGTGAAACAAAAGAAATGGAAACGGCACGGCTGTGCTTGATAGGTTTCCATTGAATTTTGGCAAACAAAGCGTATACAGCCACAGGGACATAGGTCATCATAAACAGCGGAAAGGTAAAAAGATAACCTATTTTCTTTTTCGGTGCGGCATAAATTTTCTTCCATTGCGTAAACATCGTCAACGCTCCAATAGCAAACATGGAAAAATAACTGCTAAAGAAAGAGAACAATAAAATCAGCAAAAATCCGTGATTTCCATAGCACAGCGCACCAATAATAAAATTGATAAACATTACCGCCGCGGAAGCACCATAGCCGGGCAAAGAGATGGAGCTCATTTCAAAGCAAGCAAATCGATTCCCTTGATTTTTAAAAATTCCGCGGCTCAGCCGGCGCCCGTATTTCAAATATACCTGAATACCGCCTTTGAGCCAGCGCGCACGCTGACGGAACGACTGTGCAAAAGAAGTAGGCTGTTCATCATAAAAAACGGCACTGTGGCAATAACCGATCTTTTGACCGTGAATGATCGTATAAGTAGTAAACTCAATATCCTCCGTTAAGAGAAAGAATTTCCACCCCTGCTGCCGCCTAAGCACATCGCGGCTAAAAAGAAAGCCCGTTCCCGAAACCGCGCAGCTGGTACCCAACAGCATTCTTGAGCGGTTCAAGTGAATGGATTCATGCAAAAACCAAAGAGCGTTTCCGCAGGAAATCCAGTTATCGCAAAAGTTTTTGGAGTTTCGATATCCGGTAACCACCTCATATCCGCTGCCGAAACAACGGTTCATTTGCGTTATATAATCCGGCGCCAGCAGGTTATCGGCATCAAAGACGAAAAAGCCGTCAAAACAATCCCAGCCGTAATCACGGTCTATCTGTTCCAATAAAAAATTTAACGCGTATCCCTTGCCAACCTGATCTTTATTTTCCCGTCGATAAACAACGGCGCCCCCTTTCTCCGCCGCTTCAAAGGTGCGGTCCGTACAGTTATCGGCGGCAACAAACACGCTTATAAATTCCTGAGGATAATCCTGCGCTCGAATCGAATCCAGCAGAGGCGGAAGCACCTCTTCTTCGTTTCTGGCGGCAATCAAAATTGCATACCGATGCTGTTTGACACTTTTAAAATTTTTTTCTTTTTTAAAAAACGGTATAAACAGATACGCCACCTGATACAAATAGCATACCGAAAGCAGCGCGCTCAGCACAATTCCCGTAATTTTGAGTATTTCCGTTATTCCCATGGAATATCCTCCCTTTTTTAAGATACACCATGAGTATAAAACGCAAATATCAATTTTTTATCAAGTCCCTATAAAATTTTAATTTACGCGGCAAAGAAGGCGCGCTGAATTTATAAAAAGTATAGCAAATTCCCGTAATTTTTGCAAACAAAGAAAATTCATCATTATATTGACATTTATATACGCGCAATTTATAATCATTTTATCCTTTGCACATTATTACATAGCACAGACCCTTTCCGACGATGAGAAAAAATTCTTTTATATTCTTAATGGAGGAAAACCACAGGATTTCACCATTTCTCAACTTTAACGTATATATAGCAAAAAATTTTAGTAACGCGCACTTTGCTAAATTAATGAGGAGAAAAACGCTCCAATAACCGGCATACGAGTTTTTCAGCACGAGATCTCGCATAATTTCGGGAATTCCCATACCGGCGAATCGAATGATTACAGCTTTGGGAATATAGTAACATGTAATCCATCATATCCTTGCATCTCAAGCAGTGGTTTTGACGAAGATGGCACATTTGACCAAAATACAAGCCGGTGTCCGCGATGCGCCCGTGAATTTAAATATGATATTCCTTAATGAAAGGATGGACAAAAAATGAAAAAGATCCGTATGATGGCTTTAGCCCTGAGCCTGATATTCTTTGCCGCAGGATGCCAAACAAAAGACGATACAGCCGCGGCCTTCCCCCCGGAGAAACAAATAGATACTGCACACGATTACATTGATACGAACCTGGAAATTGCCGCAGAGTATGCTGAAAAAGGGTTGGCGGCCTGCCGCAATCCGGCCGAATTTAAAAGCCTTGCTTCCCTGCAACAGGCGGTAAACGAGGCAAAGGCTTTGGCGGAAAATCAAAACACCATCGATTCCTGGTATCGCCTGGACCTGCTGAATTTTATCCCCGAGTTCTCATCCCTGCCCGAGGGCGTAATATTCGATCGGGTCACGATCCGGGAAGGATATGTAAATATCCGCTATATTCCCCAAACGGCGAATCCCGATATCTATTTCAGCGAAGGATTGAGCATTGATTGGGACCGATATTATAAAATATCAAATTTTACCGACGCGCAGCAAATGGCCCAGACGTTTGTCCGCTATATTGCAGGACAATCCGGCGCTTCTTACGAAGAGATTCAGCTCTACGGCCTGCCCGCCGCCAGGCGTGACATTCTGACCGAAGAGGGCGCCTATAAGGGTGTAAAATTTTATTTTGTAAAGGATAACTATTGCTTTACCGTCTATGTGCCGAGCTGGGTGAACGATTCCTTTTTGGAAAATGCCTGCGATATCCGGCCGTATCTTTTAGAAGAGAACTAATTAAAAAAAGCATACCGTTTCTTACACGCGGTATGCTTTTCTTTTCGCAAAATTTTATTAAAAACAAAAAAAGATATCGGCTCTATTCTAAAGCGCCGCTTCCAGCCGATAGATAGGCAGTCCCATTTCCGAAAACTTTTTTTCGTATTCGGTCATGATATTTTCCTCACTCCAAATACTATGATGTAAGTCCAACGACACGTTTTTTATTTTGTAGCCACAGCATGAAAACTGCTCAATAGAATATTCAAAAAAGCGCATATTATCGGTTTTTTGATAAATTTCAGCGTTTGGAGCCAAATATTGTCGGTAGCTCTGCAAAAAACGAGGATGGGTCAGCCGGTGTGAAGCATAGGTATACTTGGGATACGGGCACGAAAAATTAAGATAAAGCTTTTGAATGCTTTCCGGCGGCAAAAAGCAAGGCAGCAGCTCGGCGGCGCAGTTTAAAAAGCGCACATTTGTCAGCCCCAGCGCCAGCGCTTTTTTGCAGCCTTCCACAATGACGTTTTGGCTTACCTCCACCGCAAGGAAGCCCGTGTCCGGACGACGCGCGGCCATTTCACAAATAAAGCCTCCCTTACCGCATCCGATTTCCAGCTCCAACGGCCGGCTGCCGAACACAGTTTTTAAATCAATATATTCTTTATGCTCCAACGCTTTTTGAATATTCAATTCCGGCCGCTTCGGCTGCCACAAAATTGAAGCGCAAGAAGCGATTTGCGCGTCTAAATTTCTCTTTTTCCGCATCCTCATAAATACACCTGCTCTGTTTGATGATAAAAATTATATCAAAAAAGCCACGGCTTGGCAACGAAAAGCAAACAAAGAGAAGATACGGCATCATGGCATTACAATAGTTACAAAAATAAAAAAAAGCAGAAAACCGCTGCAAAAGAACGCTGACGGCAAAACAGCAAAGACAGATATCCTATGAAACAGCACAAACACCGCCGTTTAAGCAAGCCCTAACGGAACACGTACAGAAAAAAGTTGTAACACAGCTATTCGTTATATAACCAACCGTGTATATCGTCGGTTAAGCCGGGAGAATAAAATACGCTATCCCTTTCCTGATCCTTCTTATGGCGGAGAAAATGAATATCATACGCCTCCCATACTTTTTATTCCTTTCATAATAAAAAAAGCAACTTGCCCTTTACACAGCAAAAATCCGCTCTCTTTTCTGCATTTCCGCTGCTGCCAATATCTCGCCTTTGAATTTCAACGGAAATCTTCCGACTTTCATAATAGATCCTGAACAATCTTACAGAAAAGCACTTTTTAACAAGGATTTTCTTGAATCCCGTAAAAAAATATGATAGAATATTTTAATATGATATAAAAGCTGAGATTTTGTATTTTATAAAAAATTAACGGAGGGAAGAACAATGTTTAACGGAAAAATGAAAGCGGTAACTTTCAGCTATGACGACGCGGTAACACAAGATCAGCGGTTAATTGAGATTTTTAATAAATACGGACTGAAAGGTACTTTTAATCTGAACTCAGGTTTTTTGGGTACGGGCGGCAGTTTAGTACGGGAAGAAGTTACGGTAGCCCACGCAAAACCCAGAGCGTGCGAGGTTCGTAAGATATACGAAGGACATGAAGTTGCCTCTCATACGCTGACACATCCCTCTTTAAAAGAGCTGCCCGATGAAGAAATTATCCGGCAGGTGGAAGAGGATCGGCTTGCGCTTTCGGAAATCGTCGGATATGAAGTGAAAGGTATGGCGTATCCCAACGGCACGGCGCATATTGATGACCGAACCGTACGGCTTATTCGGGAACATACGGGTATTCACTATGCACGCACCACTACATCCACCGGAAATTTTGAGCTTCAAACAAATCTTTTAGAATTTAATCCTACCGTATATCATCATAATCATTGGAAAGAAATGTTTGAGCTGGCGGAGCAATTTCTCGCGCTTGAACCAAAAGAGCCCAAACTGTTTTATATATGGGGGCACGCTTATGAATTTGATATTCATAATGATTGGGCAAAAATGGAGGAATTTTGTCGCGTAATCAGCGGAAAAAAAGATATTTTTTACGGTACCAACAGTCAGGTACTGCTTGAAAAATAATTGATGATGTTTTGTATAAAAAAACAGAAACATTTGAGAGTGTCGATAAAGTCAACACTCTCTTGATGGGAGATGCCAATTGCCCGAAAATCATTGATTTTCGGGCTGGGCTCTATCCCCCTCAATACTACCCCCTATACGTTTGAAAAGCCACGTATCAAGCGTTTTTTCTCTTATAAAGAGTTTACCGCAAAAAAACAAAATGGGGCTGAATGCCGCAAAAAATCAATTTTCAGGTTTGTCTACAGTCTGAATATTTTATACTTGAAGTTCCCGCAGCGCATGAAAATATATCTTTAGTTGCTGTTTTTATTTCACCGGTAAGGATATATTCTTATTCAGGAAGATCGTTTGCGCGAAAAAATTTGGCGCAAACACTCTATTTTCTCCATCATCCGAATATCTGTGAATATTCACTGCCGTTTGTTAAAAAAGTCGATATAACTCTGCTTTAAAATGTCTATCAAAGCTTTTGATAAAAGACATTTCTTTCTAGGAGTCTATCGACTTTTTCACACATTAACCAAAAAGAATTCTTTCGGTTGTTTTCTGCAAAGCCTCGTGCAGAAAAACTGTCTGCCGAATGCATTCTTTATAATATAGGCTAATTTTCAACATCCTATCGAAACGTAAGCTTATGCTCTGCCCGCGGACAATAAAATTCCTTTCTGAGTGTTAACCAAATTTTTTCTATAATATTTTCTTTTATATTATACTTTTTTTGTATAATCCAAAGCTATCCATCCCGCGCCGGATTTCAGTTTTCCCCATTTTTCAGCTCCGGGGCCGTCCGCTTCCTCTTCAATGGTGTACACACCGTAATCCGTAATTTTTCCGGTTTTCGCTTGATCAGTACCCGGCCCGCTTCGAATATTCAACACGGAAACCGTTACCTTTACGAGGTATGGAAATTGCTGATTCTTTTCCGAATCCTTGCTCTGAACAAGAGAAAGGTATGTGATATCAACCGGACTGCATATGGCATGCGTATTCTGTTCATCCCGATCAATCACGGCTCTTGAGCCGGAAATACTCTTTACATACCAAGCCCGTGCACGCACCCAATCCGGAATAGCAGTACCGTCATAATATACCGCGTTTTCTTTCAGTCTCACCAAATCGCCCACATGAATTGCCGCCGTCAGAGGATCTTCTTTGCCGCGGCTCTGTTGCTGGAAGAAGAAAAAATACTGGAATATATTTATACTTATGACTACAGCGCTTTGCAAATCGCGCAAATTACCGATTCCGACGTCAATCTTGTAGCAATAAAAATCACGCATCTTCGTACCAAAGGGTATAGTATTTTACAGCAGGAAATCCGCGGAGATTTTTTAAAACATGAAAAAGGAGAACAGATATAAAAAATTTTTTCCTATCCGGCCTTTCCAATCTCAAATCGGCTTAGAGGCATTTGTTTTCTATTGCTTTTTACAAAAATCCACTGCCTGCAAATATTTTTTA
>ULSF01056019.1_pt1 | contig 15686 bp, 15 predicted proteins | sample 1956121 | NCBI WGS metagenome assembly ULSF01 (sample SAMEA4835701, study PRJEB28245) | human gut metagenome | biome: gut microbiome; material: fecal sample | place: Denmark | collected 2008
GACTTCAAGGATGCCGATGGCAACGACTGCATGAAGCAAGCCATTCAGGACAACTACAACCAAATCAAGGAAGATGTCAAGCTGATTGTCAAGGTCGAGCTGGAGCGCATCGCTGGTGACGAGAGCTTAAAGCATCTCATACAGAAATAAACAATAAGGCGAGTAACTTTTAGGAATTGTCCTTTCAGTTACTCGCCCCTGCATACATATATGGGATTTATCGTTTTTTATCGTCTCATTCTTTCCAATTCATCATCCTTTCGCATTTTGTCGTTCAACTTCTCCTGCATTCTGTCAAGGAAGTAAGTACGGCTATGGTTCTTGCGTCTTCTGATGTCGGTGTAGAAACGATAGCAGTCCTTAGCTTTGATGCCAAAGAACTGGTACATGGCTTGCGCCAAGTCCTTGAACTTCACATTGCCATCGTTCACGCTTCCCATTACGCAGATGCCATATACCATTTCTACAAGGTCAACGGCATTGCCAGTCCATTTCACTAAGGGTTTTGATTCTAATGATACTGGCGGGGAGGCTTCCGAAGTGGATGTAGTCACATGAAGATGATATGTTGCTGCCACATGCTCTTGCATCCTTCGGACAAATGCAATTGCTTTGCGCACATACAAGCCTACGGTTCCCAAACAATCCTTTATATGGGGCATTGACAGATGAAAGTCAAGCTCGGTCTCTGCGTATGACAGTGCAAAGACCGCTTGCTTCACGTTAGTGCTGCATAAATCAACCACAACCTTGATAAACTCACGATATGAGTTCTCCAAAGCGTTACCACCTTTGTTCTTATGACCTGCATTCAGCAAGTTGAAAAAATCAGTCTCTATCAATATGTTGTATTCCATGTTGCTGTCTCTTTTATGGGTTTGTACTAATTTGATGTTTCTGTGCGCACATCATTTATTAGTCCAATACCTATGCCATTCCAAGACAATCTAAACAATTGGATGATGATATTTCCTGATAATCAGCAACTTTATCAAGAGAATAAGATTTTCACAAGGAAATTGCAAGCAGAAATAGTGTAAGGAAAACCGGACACTCGTCCAATCTTCCTTACACGGTTCTTATACCGTTACAACTTATTAGTAGGAATACCATACTCTTTCATACGGGCATAGAATGTAGTATGGCTCATTTCCAACATTTTTGCCGCGTCACGCTTGATGCCATTGCATTGCTTCAAAGCCCACAAGATACGCTCTCGATTGATCTTGCGTTCTTGTTCATCAAAGTCCAAAGCCTCTTCTGTCAATGTCGATTGTGACAACTGCAAGTCCTCGACATCTATTATCTCATTCTCGCATAACAGCATAGCTCGCATGATACATGATTTCAACTCACGCACATTACCTGGCCATGTATGGCTTACAAGTGCCCTTTGCGCTTCCTTACTGATACATTTTATTTCTTTGTCCGTATGCCTATCATATAGTTTCAGGAAGAAGTTAGCTAATGGCATAATATCTTCCTTGCAATCCCGCAACCGTGGAATCTCAATAACCGCTTCGTGAAGTCGATAATACAGGTCGCTTCTGAATCGTCCTTCCCGAACTGCCTCTTGCAGGTTTTCGTTGGTGGCGGCAATAATGCGCACATCAGCCACTTTGTCTTTTGTAGCTCCCAATGGTCGGTAGCTCTTGGATTGCAACACACGCAGCAGCATCGCCTGTACGTCTTTCGGCAGGTTGCCTATCTCGTCCAAGAACAGCGTACCTCCAGCAGCCAATTCAAAGTAACCTTTTCTTGCTGCCTCCGCACTTGTGAATGCACCTCTCTCATGTCCGAAGAGAGCGGAAACGGCAAGTTCCGCAGAAAGCGTACCGCAATCTACTACCTCAAAAGGCTTGTCGGCTCTTTTGCTTTGCAGATGTATCTTTTCCGCTATATGTTCTTTGCCAGTTCCGTTGTCGCCCAATATCATAACAGCCATGTCGCTTTTAGCAAACAATTCTGCCATTTTATATATACGGCGAAACTTCTCACTTTTGCGGTAAACAATCTTGTTATTCAACTCGACGAGTCGTTTCTGCTTGTCTATGATTTCTTCCAAACGTTCATAAACAACATCAAGCAATAATTTCTTCGGTATATAGTCTTCCGCTCCCAATTTCATAGTCCTCACGGCACTCATGCTTTCATCGTAAGATGTCATGATGATAAATGGATTCTGATAACCATTGCCACGCATCCATTCCAACAGGTCGATACCGTTATCATTCCCCAAGCGCATATCCGAAATGACAACATCCCATTCAGAGGATTCCTTCACAGCTTTCAGACCATCTCTGTAATTGTAGCATAAGATTGTTTTCCAGCCCTTTGCCTCCAACTTCTTGCCCAACATATTGCAAAATGTCGGGCTGTCTTCAATGATTATTACTTTCTTCATGCTGTTACCTCCTCAATTTTCTTTTGTGCGGCTTTGATAATTGCCTCACCATGTGCGAAAACATCCTCAACCGCTTGGTTGATAACGTCGTCTGATGATGTAGAATCTTCAATCAGGTCAAAGAGATGGTTCAAAGACTCGTCAGATTGTACCATCATCCACGAGCTTCTTGCGTGGTGAATGGCATCGGACATTTTCTTGCGGTTCTCCTCTTTGGCTACATTACGGATACTGCCCAATGTATCAGTCATTTCCTTTACGAAATTCTCCAAAGTCTCTTTTTCATTGCCGTAGGTCAGCAACATAGAAAAGTCTATTTGTTTTTCTGCTATTTTACCATTCACACACTTTCTTGCAGTGTTTATCAAATCCTTGTCAGACATCGGCTTGAACAGACAAGCGACAAATCCTGCGTCAAGCAGTTCTTGCTCACTCACATTTGGTGCTGCTGTCATAACGACAACAGGAATGGTCTTGGAGTTACGCACGTTCACCATACGCATCATTTCCAGAATCTCAATACCGTTCACTTCAGCCATCTTCAAATCCGTTATCAGCAGATCATAAGATTTTTTGCGCATCATATCCAATAAATCCGTGGCATTATTACAAGTGTCACATACGATGCCGTTTGATGCAAACGCTTCACGGATGGTACTCAGTTGCACATGGCTATCATCAATGGCAATGACAGTAAACGAATCTTGTCGTTTCGTTCTATACTGAGTTGGTTCCACATTCTGCTTTTCGGCTGCAGCCATAGGAAGACTAATGGTAAAGATACTTCCCAGCCCTTGGTGACTGGACACATCGATTTTTCCTTTCATCAGTGAAACGAGGTTCTTGACAATGGAAAGCCCCAAGCCAAATCCCGGTTGGGTGACCGCATTTCCCAATCTTGCAAATTCCTTGAAGATTTGTTTTTGTTGCTTGTCGTCCAATCCTGTTCCTGTATCCTTAACCTTTAGCATGAACACACCATCTTTATAGGTTGTGGATAATACAATCTCACCCTTTCCCGTATATTTGATGGCATTGGAAAGCAGATTGCGTCCTATTGTAAGCACCTTTTCCTTGTCTCCATTGACAACACCATCTGCCTTATTGCTGACGCTCAAATCCAGTTGTTTCTTCGCTGCAAAGGGCTCATACTCCATCTTTAATTGCTCGGCAATGTCCATCATACGGAAAGGGCGTTCCTTGACGGTCGCCTTTCCATTCGCTAATTTGGAGTAAACCAGGAAACTGTCAATCATAGAAGTCAAGCCTTTCGATGTGTCAACAATCAAGTCCGCATATCGTTTGCTTTCATCCGTAGCATCATCAAGTCCGCTAATCTTGCGAGCATAATCCTTGATGGCAGACAAGGGACTGCGCATCTCATGCGTTACTGTCAGCATCACCTTTCTTGTTTCTTCCTTGCTCTTACGTGTCTTGAATGCGAATCGCCATACCAATAGGAATAATACGAAAAATACCAATATCAACAATCCTATCATCCCTATATAATAATAGGTATAATTGCCTTCCAAGTCTGCGATTTGTCGCTCACGAACTTTTATGCCTTTATCCACATTCTCATCAGCTATGCTGATTACTCTTTGCAACTGCTTATTGATACCTTCATTTCTGTTTCCAAGACTATCCAATATCTCCACTACCTTACGGCTTTGCTGGTGATGTTTAGCAACAACCGTTTGGTTTAGGTTGGTGAGCATCTTTTCAGTTTGGGTTAAACGGCTGCCTGTTGTTACTGCATTTTCTTTCTTGCCGAACAATCTGCTGAAGAAACCTCGCTTCTTTGGCTTTGCCTGCTGTGGCATAGCTGAAAGTCTTTTGCTTTCAGTCTTATTCTGCTCTACAATTCTTGGAACTTCTGCAGTCAGCTTTTCTTGAGTGGCATTCAGTTCCTGCATGGCATCCTTTATATCCCGAAGGAGCTGTTCCTTTTCTGCAAGAAGACGGCAGATCGTATCAGAATCTTCTTTCGGACAGATACCTGCGATGCCTTCAAGCATACTGTCCACTTCCAATCGAAGCGAATGATACTCATTTACATCTGTTGAGTCCCAATCCGCAACCATTTCACCAAGCAGTGACAATTCCGCTATGTGCAAGTTTAAGTCATGCACATTCTTTCGCCACTGATGCAGTTCTGCATTTCTACACTCAATCTCCTTTCTGTCGCGCCATTCAAATAGGCCGATTACAATGGTACATCCAACGATGACGATGGCAGTCATGATGCCTAAAGCCATCCATCTACAGATATGCCCGGTCTGTTCTTTGCGTTCCATGTTGTTTACTTTTTACATTTCTATTACTTCATTATTGCTTTGCACTAACATTTTAATCGGCAAAGATAATGGCAGGAAGTATCAAAGACGAATATTTATATATATTATAACAACTTTTATATAAATTCTTGGTAAAAAACAGCATATTGTTAGAAAAAGAGCCATTGTTGAATAATAACCATTGGCAAGAAAGTCAAAAGCTGACAAAGTGTAGATTGTGAGACTTGATCGAAAAAGGATGGCAAGAGTTTCAATCCTACCATCCTTTTGAATCTTATTGAAAAGTCTTTTGCTTTGTCAGCTTTATCAATGAGTAAATGAGAGAGTCGTTTACCTAACTCTTACACCTTTACCATTCAGAACTTCACCTCTAAACTTTCTTAGTAATCTTTCTTGCATTAAAGGACCTCTTGTAGTTTACAAATCCATACTCCACTTTACAAGCACTTCTCTTGGACGAATTTAGAGGTGTATAATGCAATTCAACCTCCCATTATATAGCAGACTTTTCTATATACTGGGAGGTTCTGATGTATTCCTATTTGTATTTTGCATAGGCTTTTTCCAATCGTTTGTCGTATTGATTCTGGGCATACCCAGAGCCATTATAATGTCGGGCAAACTCTTTCCAGTCAAGATTACGAAGATAGCCATCCCATCGGTTACCTTTGATAAACCGAACAAACAGTTCCAACTGCTTGCCCTCGCTTTCCGTCATCATCTCCACAAACTCGCTGACGGATTTGCAACCGCTCACTTGATAGTTGAATCCCATAATCTGAGCCAATCCCCAACTTGCAGATGAATCGGCAGCTTCACGATGGATAGCTCTTGCACGCTCCAAACGGTCATATTCCTTCAAGCCACCTTGATAATGGGTCTTCGTCCATTTGGGATAGAGGATGTCTTCATTGCCTTTCTGATGTTTGGCAGGATCAATGCCTCTATTCTTCAACTGACTCCAGAAAATGTGTCCCTCAAATAGAATTGTAGGTTTGCCTACTGCAAGGAAACCGCCCTTGTTGCCTGTTTCTACTTCAAGCACAGCCTTAATTGCCGCAACTTCCACCCCAAGCAGCTCTGCTGCGTGTTTGAAATCCGATTCTGTGAGACGCAAGGAAGCCAAAGACTGGGCACTGTCACTTTGCAACATATCCCATGTGCGTTGACCGACTATTCCATCGGATACCAATCCGTAATCTTTTTGAAATTTACGGACAGCCACTTCGGTATCATTACCGAATATTCCATCAGCTCCTACGTGATAGCTCTTCTTGCAGAGCAATCGCTGAAGCAACTCAACATCAGTACCAGATGCACCTCTTTTTAATGTTTGCATAATTTCTAATTTTTACATGTTATTGTTATTTTGACTTATTGTAGAACACGGCTTTCTTCTTCATGCCGTATCCTCCTTGTAGAAATATACTTTCATCGTATATTTCCTGTCTTTGCTGATGCGTAGCAGGCCTTCTGCGTCCATGCGCTTCCATCCTTCAGTCAGTTCAAGGACATAGCCATCGGCAAGTTCCATGCTGAACGTGGTCTTGTCTGCCTTGATATGTCTCTGCAACCATTCACGTTTCATGCACGACAGGTTCATGAGGAATAGGTAGGCATCCACAAAGGTGGCAGGTCTGACTTCCCAAATATAGCGACCTTGCCGTTTCTTCACCTTGACAACTCTTTCTTTGTTAGCCTTTTCCAAAGACGAAATAATGGATTCTTCCAACAAGGATTTGTCCACGACTTCCTTGATAGTCTTTTCACCAACAGAATCGTCCTCATCCTCTATGAGGGGACATTCCTTATCCACCCATTCGCTAAACTTTTTAACGACCGTGTCTCTTATTCTTGTCCATATTCTTCTCAACCACATTGTTATATAGAGTTTATCGGTTAAACTTACTTGTACTTTCCACTCGTTTCTGTGCAGCCTCCACCTTAGCGAGAGCTTTCAGAGCCGTAGCCGACTTGTGCCTGTCTATATCCAACTTCAAAAGGCAATAAGGACAACGTAGGTATCCAGAAGTCAGCAACTCAGTGATGGTGGTTGGGATAAACTTGCCACATTGTGGGCAAGCCATACCTGGCACTTGCTGCGTCTGCTTATTATTCATCATGGTTTGCCTCCTTTCCTTCTTCTACCGCTTCCATCTGTAAATTGTTGGTAGTAAGATGCAGAAGGTTGGCTAAACCTCCAGGCACATCAGCTTGTTCCATCCTTACCTTCACTTTCATGTTGGCAGTAAGCGACTGTTGTGAACTGCTCTTGCGTGAGCCTTCGGCTTTTGCGGAAGCCATTGAGACTCTCAGTTTGACACCCTCTGCTGTTTTCTCCTGAGGCATTGCACCATTCTTTAATGAAAATGTGGCATCTGTATCTGCACTTAGGGCATCAACTATCTGAATGTCAAAATCGAAATCAGCTTCTTTTACCTGAAGCAATGGCAGCGGTACTAATGTCAGCAATGGTATCTTTACCTGTTGTTGATGTGTACCATCTACATCGTGGCTTTGATAGTTGAACTCAAGCATACGCAGTTCACCAACCTTGCCTGTTTCCTTGTCGTATGATTCGAAAGCCAATTCCATCAGATAGCTCAAATAACGTCTGGTCGCTATGGAGTCTGCATCAATGGTAGCAGCCAATGGACCAGAAATAAGGTCTTTCAACTCCATCACTTGGCTACTTGTACGTTTAATATCTTTTCCTGTAGGCATAATCTTTCTATTTTATGGTTCTACAATATTTTTATTCCTCAGAATATAGTTTGATGTTATTTGGCGAAACGTGGAAGTGCAAGGTATGGATGCACTCCTCTGGCAAGTTTGCCAATTCTTCCGAGTTCAATGTCACATCTACAGATGGAATGATACGCTTGCGCTTCAAGTTGATGTCTTTCAAGATTGTTGGCATCATATTTTTCAAAAACGTTTTAATTTCTTCTCGTGTCTTGTCGCGAGCTTTATCTCCATCAGACCTATTGAAAAGACCTTGTAAGTCTTCCAGTCCAAGCAACTTTTCATCACACACAGAAAGAATGCAGTCAAGCAAAACGCTTTCGTTGATACTTCCGTCATCCTTGATGAGAGAAGTGAAGCTCATTTGCATTGCTTTCAGAATCTTACGACTCAAAAAAGCTCTATATTTTTTGTTCAAGGTGTCATCCACTGCAAAGTTAGCCAATATTTTAGTGGCACTGTTGCCACCATTGTATGGGAAGAGCGATTGCAGAACAGGAAGAGAATTATCGACTATAGCGTTAGCACATTTTTCACTCACTTGTTTTGCCACTTTACGCAGTTGTGGATAGTTGATTTCATACTGTTCTGTCTGAACGGAATCACTTTTCACACCATAGCGCAAGTCAAGTTCTACCTCACCAACGGCTACTGTCGGAAGAGCAAACTGCTCCAAACGTCCATTTTGCTTGTAAACATTCTCCAATGACATGGCATACATATTTGCTTCATGTTGTGCCACTATCATATCACGGAGTATTGAACTGATTATAGTACTTAATTGAGCCATAAGATTCCTTTAATTTACGTTACAGATTATGCTTCGCCAGCATCTTCAATCTTGATTTCAATAGTCTTGTTACCTGCCTTTACGATATAGTTATTTGCTTCTGGGAATACATAGACAACGCTATCGTCTTGCGGATTCTTCTCGATATTTGCGGTCTTGATGTCAACAGGTTCCAACTTATCGTTAGACTTGGTGAATAATCCTATAGCCTCTGACTCAAAGATACCCTTGCCATTTTTGTAAGTTGCTATAAGAGAGACAGGGATGGCTTTTCCTTCCTTATCTTTCGATAGCACTAACTTACGGGCACTCACCTCCAATGTTCCCTCTGGGTCAGAAACATCGAGAGCACTGCCAAGAAGTTCGAGTACCTTAGCGAGACCTGCTGGCATACTATCTTGACCAGCCTTGACAGCCACATCCATCGTGTACTCTACGCTATACTTAGATTCTTGTGTAGCCTTTGAGTCTTTCTTTGATGAATAGTTTGCCTTCATCTTGGCGTCCATGTGGAAAGGTCCCCACTTTGCACCAATACTTGCCTCAGCGCCAACATCAAGAGCCGAGCTACTTGACTGCTCACTAACACTTGAAGAGGATGCGGAAATGTTCGCCTTGAAATTGATGTCAATGTCGTGGATGGCGATGTACGGGATAGGTACAATCGTCAACAGTGGAACACTCAACTGAACCATGTGACCGTTCTGCATGAACTGAAAAGAAACATTTACTGCTTCTTTCTGACCAGTATTTGGGTCAGTGTTCAATCCTACTTCTTGAATAAACTGCCATGATGTCTGCGCAGCCATAGCTTGCGCTTCGATACATGCTTTCAACGGACCTCCGATAATACTACCGAAGGGAATCGCCTGCAACGCATTGGTTGCTACCTGCGAAGGAGTTGTGTCTATTGCTGCCATAACTTCTCCAATTAATAGGTTATTACTTCATAATAGTCATTATCTTCGTCTGACGGTTTGAGATTGACCGGATCTTTGATAATCTGGTGCTCAAATTCTTGGGTAGTAACAGTACCATCTGCAGCAATTTCCAACTCTTGTGTAGCTGTAATAAGCCAAGCATTTTCTTCATCCTTGATGATGATGAAGAACTCTAGCTTTCTCTTATTATCAGGAGTGTTTGAAATGTACGGCAGATCGTTGCAACAAATAGTTCGATCACCTTCAACTCCTTCATCTATAAGTTCTTTAAATACAGAACTGTAAGAACCAGCCCACTCATACATATCAGCCCACTTGTCTACTTCATTGTATACAGGTTCTGAATTTGCAGGATTGCCAATCTCATATTCTTTGTTTGCTTTCTCATACCAATGAAACTCCAAATCACTTGTATTATCAGTATGAAAAGAGACCGCAAAAGTGTGACCAATCCGATTGGCTTTAACCAATGGTAAAACTGTGATATTTACATTGTCTATCATAATTGTACCTTTTTTTCCTTACTCTCTTTACTATTAGGCTTTTCAGGACCCGCCTCTCAACGTTGATGGTGCAAAGATATAGCGAAAGCCCGACTGATGCAACTATTTCCACCAGACGGGCTTTGCGTCCATCGAATAGGCTCTTTCTGCCTATTATTTCATAAAAATCTTACTTGTTTCGGTTTCTCGAACCCCAAAAGTGAAATGAGGATTTCAATTCCTCACGATACTTGTCTCCAATGTGTACTTCCATACCATTCTCCAAAACGACATGCCCATAATAGTATATGTCGATGTAGCTAATGTTAACGATGAAAGAACGGTGAATGCGCTTGAACATGTCCGGGTTCAACTCTGGCTCAATGTCACCCATAGGACAAGATTGAGTGTATCGTTTGCCGTCAACCATGTGGATAATACAGTTGTCCTTCATTGCCTCAATATAAGCAATGTCACTGACGGTAATTCGCTTGCATCCCATACCGCAACTAATCAAGAATACATCGGTAGGGTACAAACACTCGTTTGATGCTTTCATTTCTGTTTTCATAACGATTTTGTTTTGAGCACCTCACGATTGACGCAAAGGTACTTCAAACCATGAAAACAGGTAGCACGAAACCACCACACTGCCATATCATCCACCCAACAGGTATCAAGACACGATGAAGGGTCTATACGCCCACCTCTCATCGTGGCATATAGACCCTTGTCGTTTTCCCGTGAAGTGCGGGTGACTATATTTGCTGGGCACCTCATACTCCTGCCCAGATTAGGAGTTTAATTAATCGTCTGCACGAAAGATTCGATGAAATCTATAGTCAAGAAAGATGTTCCCGCGGAAGTCTTCTGTGTCCCAATAGCAATATCCGCTTGGAATCCATTTATTGACATCATCATCAACGCCAGATGCGGATACAACCATATTATCCACTCAATGGCGTATATATCTCGATGAAGGGTCTATACACCCTTTTATCGAGGTGTATAGACCCTTGGAACAACCGCGAAGTATGGGTTGTTAACTGTTTTTTTCAGATGATCAATTAGTTTTCTTCCACTTTGGTCGGGAAGAAACTATTACTCAGGATCATCACATTTGTCTTTGCCGAAGCCAATGAAACCTGTACCTGTATTCTCAAAATCAGAACCATAGTCAGGCCCTTCGTCTGAGATAGTCTGACTTGTTCCTGTAGAACCTGCCAAAATAGGCGAAGTGTTATCCAAGACTATCACTTGGATAGCTGGTGTTAAATATTCTTTCTTCATTGCTATATACATTTTTTTATTTTACATACTTTTTACCATTCTTGATATAGATGCCATGAGCTGGTTCGGCACTGAGACGACGACCTTGCAAATCGTAGATGCCTTGGTTGACATAGGCATTGCCTTCAGTGATGACATGTATATTCTCTATGCCAGTAGCCTCACCTTCGCCAACGACTTTGATTGTGACACTTTTTACACGAGCTGGTTGAGCTGACGGAGTTTCTGTAGCCTTATTACGGTTGCTGATGGTCAGATACCAACGCATCGGGCTTAGTGTTGCCGTCTTGATGAGTTCATAGAACAAGCCGCCCTTTAGTGTGTAATCAAAGATGCCATTTGTGACATTTTCATCTTGATTGAAACCGCTTTGCTCCTTGTATATACCTGTGAAAGTATAGTCGTGCGTTACACTCTGGCAGTTTATCGTGTTTGATTCTGCTTTATGAAGCGTCACGTTGCTTGTCTGGATTTGCGTGTTACCGCTTTGAGCGGCCTTAATAACATAAGGCACATTGGCTTTGAGCGTTCCAGAGGTTACCTCATTCACTTCCAGCACCACTTCCGTTTCTCCATTCTTTGTGTACTCATGGAAGTTGTTGATGTAAGCAGCAGTGATGCCAGCATCTGACAACACACGGCTATCAATGTCGAACGGCACATAATATACTTGCCATTCTGTATGAGGATTGTTGCGAGTGTACTTAACCTCGTCTGCAGTAAAGTCCACAGGACTGTTGTAGGCAGCCTTGTCTGTTAGTGTGACGGCTTTAGCTTTATAGTTGCCGTCACCATCAGCAGTCAGATCCAAGTCGTTGCCTGCATTGCCACAGAAGTCCTTGATGTACATGAGGTTCGTCTGGCAACGCTGGCAGGTGTAGCTATAAAGACCATTTTCCAATAGAGTCTCTATACCCTTGACGTGCTTGTCGTACTTCTCATGCGTATCAGCCTCTGTATTGCTGTAAATGTTCACTTGGTTGTCAACGCAGGTGCAATAATTGTTGTAAACGGTATTACCGCTGCCTGGAGTAAGCACAGGATACTTATCGCCCTTCTCGCCCAACTTCTGATACCATGCCAAGGTTTCTCCTTCGGCAGGAACAGATGTGTAGCCATTAAGACGCCATGCCACCTCACCGCTCTTCAGCTGAGCCTCTGTAAATCCTGTTGCCAAATATTCTTTATTCCTGGTTCCGATGGCTTTAATCGAGAACTCTTCGCCTCCTCCGGTCAGCTTTGCACCACTATAGTATGCCACCATGCCTGAAGTGTACAAATTGCCCAAATAGCCAATAGCTATGCCACTATATGTGTATTGCGTGGCATCAATGCTGCCATAGCAGAACACGTTCCGTATCATGCCATCGGTTGCATAACCTACCATACCACCAACTTGATATGCACCTTTTACATCTCCATAGTTGGCGCAGTCTTGGATTGTTCCCATTTTAAAGTCGCCAACCAAGCCACCTACTTTGCGTACTGTTGACGTTACATTTCCATAGTTGGCACAGTCTTGGATTGTTCCGTTTTCATTAAGGCCAACCAAGCCACCTACATTTGTTTTTGTTGCCGTTACCTTTCCATAGTTGGCACAGGCGGTTATAGAAGTTACAAAATTACCCGAATAGTAGCGCCCAAAAAGACCGCCGACAGTTTCTGTTCCTTGTACCGTGGCGTGGTTCACGCAGTTGTAGGCTTTACCACCATGTTCACCTGCAATACCACCAGTGTAATCACCTCCATTCACCTCGCAAGTTCCTGATATTTTGATATTTTGAAGGGTGTTTTCTGCAAATGTCTTTCCAACCAAAATTCCTGTGTAATTGCTCATATTTGTCACATTTGCATCCTCTAAGGTTAGGTTCTTGATAGTGCTATCAAGGATATAACCGAAAAGCCCCATATTTTCTTGGCTTGCATTGATATAAAGGTTGCTGATGGTCTTTCCATTTCCGTCGAAAGTGCCTTTGTATGCGTTATTTATATTTCCGATAGGCACCCAGCTCAGTTCGTTTAAGCTTTGAGTCTTATCGGCCTTATAGCAGTAGCCCTTGAGATCGATATTCGCAGTCAGCATGGCAGATACTGAAGGGTGGGTAGTTCCAGCTGCTTCGTCTTCGTCCACGATAGTTCCGTTCACATAGTCGCGGAACCATGCCAATTCCTCAGCTTTTGTGATGATGAAAGGATTGTCAGTCTTTCCGTCACCTTTTTGTGGTTTACTTGCAGTCTGTGCCCATCCCCATTGCGGAATGAGCAATGCCATCACGAGCAGTAGCAGCGTGAATAGCTTATTTCTTGTCTTTATGTTATTCATATCAATATGTTGTTTTTTGAAAATTCTTTTTCATTTTCCTAACTGGTTCTATTTTACATACTTCTTACCATTCTTGATATAGATGCCGTGGGTAGGCTCTGCATCGAGTTTGCGACCTTGCAGGTCGAAGATGCCTTGCTTGCCATTCTCACCCTCATCGCTGACCACATGGATGTCTTCTATGCCTGTAGCCTCTCCATCGCCTATCACACGGATGCTGAATGCCTTGGCAGCAGATGTCAATGGCGTATCAACGTCATAGAGGTTCGGACGGTTGGTGACGGTCAAGTACCAGTTCTGAGGACCAATCACATCTTCTGCTGTCAACTGTACCATCTCACCATCCTTCACGCCATAGTAGATGGCTGTCTCACTGGCACCGAAGTCGTTCTTTGTGGTATACTTGCCTTGGAACACATAGTTGCGTGTCACACTGTGGCAGTCAATAGTGCCATCTTTTTCCTTGAAAAGGGTGGTGGTGCCCAACTCTAACTGCTTTTCACCCTCTGCGTCGCATAAGATAAGGTAAGGAATGTTTGGTTCCAATGAGCCACTTGTCACCTTCTTCACTTCGAGCAACACCTGTGTTTCTCCCGATTTCAATTTCGTTTCATGGAAGTTGTTGATGCTTGCCACGGTCAATCCCTTGCCAGTCCATTGGTCCACATTCATGGCAAATGGCACGTAGAGCGGTTGCCACTTGTTCGCAGCGTATGTGCGAGCATACTTCAAGTCTTTCACCTCTATATCTACCGGGCTATTATAAGCCTCCCCATCCGTGAGAGTCACAGCCTTGGCAATGTACTTGCCATTATCGTCTGTCAGCTCCAAGTCGTTGCCTTTAATGCCGCAGAAGTCCTTGATGTACTTGAAGTCCGTCTGGCATCGCTGGCAGGTATAGCTATAAAGACCATCTGCCAACAGAGTCTCCGTACCCTTGTCGTGCTTGTCGTACTTCTTATGCACATCATCCTCCATATTGCTGAAAATGTTCATATACACTTGTTTGTCAACGCAGATGTAATATTTGTTATATACGGTATTGCCATCTTTTTGGGTAAGCACAGGATACTTATCCCCCTTCTCGCCCAACTTCTGATACCATGCCAAGGTGCTTCCTTCGGTAGGAACAGATGTGGAGCCATTCAGCAGCCATGCCACCTCACCGCTCCTCAGCTGTGCTTCTGTAAATCCTGTTGCGTTATCTTCTGAAGGCTTGCCATTTCCGAAGGCTTTAATCGTAATCTCTTGGCCGTTTGCATTCAGCTTTGCGCCACTATAGTATGCCACCATGCCTTCAGTGGTCCCATTGTCAGAATTGCCAAAAGCCATGCCTGCATCTGTACTATTCGTGGCACTTATGTTGCCATAGTTGAACACGTTCTGTATCTTGCCTTCGTATACATAACCTGCCATGCCAGCAACACGCTCTGTACCTTTTACATCTCCATAGTTGGCGCAGTCTTGGATCGTTCCACTGTCGAAATAGCCAACCAAGCCACCTGCATCCGTACTTGTTGCCGTTACATTTCCATAGTTGGCACAGGTGGTTATGGAACTCTCTTTGTTAGACCAGTAGCCAAAAAGACCGCCGACTCTATAATTTCCTTGTACCGTGGCGTAGTTCACGCAGTTGTAGGCGTTAGCATAACTAAGATCACCTGCAATACCACCAGTTTCTTTACCTCCTTTTATCTGGCAAGTATTTGATATTTTGATATTTTGAAGGTTGCTTGTATTTTCATAACCAGTTGCATAACCAACCAAAATTCCTGTAAAAACTCCAGTATTCGTCACATTTGCATACTCAAAAGTTAGGTTCTTGATTGTACCTTCACTGGTATAACCGAAAAGCCCCACATTATTCTGGCTTGCATTGATATAAAGGTTGGTGATGGTCTTTCCATTTCCATCGAAAGTACCCCGGTATTGGTATCCGTAATCATACTTTCCAATAGGCTTCCAACTCAGTTCTCCTAAGTTTTGTGACTTATCTTCCGCATGACATACTGTACTCATGTCAATGACCTCAACATTATCTGCTATCTTTGCGCAGATATTATTTCTTCCACGATTCACCTCATCGCGGAACCACTTTAATTCCTCAGCTGTGGTGATGATGTAAGGACTGTCTACTTCGCCATTACCACTGGAAGGCTTCGTTTGTGCCCATGCCCCCCCATAAGGCATGAGGATAGCCATCACGAGCAGCAGCATCGTGAATAGCCTGTTTCTTTGTTTTTTGTTATTCATATCTGTAAATTATTATTATTCTACTTTCTTACATATTTTCTCTCATTGCCATCAGATATACTGTAAATCCCAGGATGATGACGAAAGTCTGTCCGAGAAACAGATAGATATAGAATCTTTCTCTCTTGATGAAATCACAGAAGCTGTAGCGAGCCTTGTAG
>ULSF01054922.1_pt1 | contig 15667 bp, 10 predicted proteins | sample 1956121 | NCBI WGS metagenome assembly ULSF01 (sample SAMEA4835701, study PRJEB28245) | human gut metagenome | biome: gut microbiome; material: fecal sample | place: Denmark | collected 2008
CCGCCATTTTATCCGTTATATAAAATCCCTCTTGATTTTTAGATATTATGTTCTTGATTTTTTAAGGCATATGTTTGACCCCTGTTTTCACTAAAAAGATATTTTTTTCTTCAGACTGAATCCCAAAATGAAAATATAGATTCTCGGTTCATCATTGCTTTTTTGTATTCCGAAGAAAACAACCGATTATTGGTAAAAAGTCAAGGCTGCCGTTTCAATCAAAAAGTTTATACATTCAAAGACGCCAATAAAAAAAGCTTGGAATATAAAAACTCCAAGCTTTTTTTGGTGGGAACAATAGGGCTCGAACCTATGACCCTCTGCTTGTAAGGCAGATGCTCTCCCAGCTGAGCTATGCTCCCATATAAATGGTGATCCATCCGGGATTTGAACCCGGGACACCCTGATTAAAAGTCAGGTGCTCTGCCGACTGAGCTAATGAATCACTTACTTCTATAAAATTGGCTGGGGTGGCTGGGCTCGAACCAGCGCATGACGGAATCAAAATCCGTTGCCTTACCGCTTGGCTACACCCCAACAAAAGAATGGGGTGGGTAGTGGGAATCGAACCCACGACCTCCAGAGCCACAATCTGGCACGCTAACCAACTGCGCTATACCCACCATAGTGTTTTATTGGCTGTAAGTGGTGCGCCAGAAGGGAGTCGAACCCCCGACACACGGCTTAGAAGGCCGTTGCTCTATCCAGCTGAGCTACTGGCGCATAGAACATTGCACTGCCTAAAAGGCTGGAGCGGGTGATGGGAATCGAACCCACGCAATCAGCTTGGAAGGCTGAGATTCTACCATTGAACTACACCCGCATATTTGACCTTCATTTTCAAAGGCACGTGTTATTATATTATTGAAAATACTTTTTGTCAACGATTTTTTTTATATTTTCCAATTTGGCAAAGTCCGCATACTATCGAACTTTGCCAAAGAATAATTTTCTTATGAAAAACTCTTTTTACAGCGCATTACACATTTTTCCAAATTACCGTGCAATAATTTTTCCATCAGTGAAGCAGCATAATTGCGACGCAGCATTTCCTCTATAATATCGGCAAAAATACCGGCATCATTCTTTTCTCCCACCAGTTTATCGCATCCGTCAATATCACTGCCAAATCCCAGAATATTCTCACCGCCGGCCATCAATACCGCCTCAATATGCTCAAACAGTTTTTCAATGCTTTTACCGCCTACAAACTCCTCATATAAAGTGAGTCCCATAAAAGAATCCAGTTCTATCAGTTTTTTAATCTGCCAATCTTTTAGATTTCTTATATTCTCATGCACATGATTCACATTTCCGTGGGTAAAAATCACATTTTTTAATTTTTCCGCACAGGAAGCAAACATTCGTTCTCCCGCATGCGCTAAATCAATCAAAACTCCGTTGTCGCCAATCTCACGCAACACACATTCTCCGAACAGCGTAAGCTCTCCATCCTCGCGGCAGCTGCCTCCCAACGCGTTCGCCTGATTCCACATTGGTCCCACGTAGACCGGTCTGCTGTCAATCACTATTTGCGCGTCTTTCAGCGCGTTCAGCCAACTGAGTCCCTCAAAGGCCAAATACGGCTGTTCCACCGGTAGGTTTTCATGATGAAATACTTCCAACTGTTTTTTGACCAATGCAGTCTCCGCCAAATGCCCCTCAAAAACAGCGAAAATACTTTTTTTGATCTTTCCCGCAGCAACAGCCTCCGCCGTAAGTCCCGTCGGTCTCTCTTTTACCCGGTGGTAAAGATAATCACAATGCGCATCAAAAACATACATAATCAAATCACCTCAATTATGATATGTCAAAAAACACGCAAATGACAACACCTTTTAGAAGAGAATATTTTTATCTGATTTTCTTCCCGTTGATACCCGGTATTGCGAATAAAAATACCCAACTGAAAACCAATGCTTACAGATAAAATTTTTTAAAGGTTCCGTAAATGCCGACGTGTTATTACACAAAACAAAAATTGGTATCCCACGCGGGAATACAGTGCTGATGCCGCAAATAAATTTTATAATCAGGATTCAGGCAATGTACGGCAAGCGGCAGTGAAAAAAGATCGCTACTTCGATGATACGCCGCAACAATCATTTTGGGCCGAACTGCCCGAATGGTTTCTTCCGCTCCGCGAATCGCTGCCTCTTCGCAGCCTTCTACATCCATTTTTATAAACGTAAAGCGCTTTTTAAGCGAGTCCACGGTCAGGGAAGATATCTCCTGTATGCCGCCCGTCCGAGAACTTCTGCCGCCTAAAGAGGAAAAGCCCACGGTCCCGCAAAAATCTCCCGCTGCCGCCTGCAAACAGGTTATATTCTTGACACTGACCGTGTTTTTTATCAACTTTTTAAAGTTTCCCCTATCCGGCTCTACAGCAGTAATCGCATCCCACCGCTTGGTTTTTTGAATAAATTCCAGAACAGTATCACCGTTATACGCGCCAAGGTCAAGATAGTTTTCCCGACAATGTAAGGAGAGCAATGCATACAATTCATCCCTCTCGCTTTCACACGCAAGCAAATGACGGATTTCTCCGTCCAGCTTATACGCAATCAGTTCCTGAAACACTCTGCGTGAAAGCTCGTCGGCAAGCAGCTGATACGCCGCCTCGATAGCTTTTCGGTTCTTACGGGCAAAATCAAGCGTAAACACTTCATCCCCCGCAACAGGAACCTCAGGCGCGTAAACTTCGGCGTTCAGGGAAACAATATTTTGTATCACCTCCGGCCGCTGTGTACCGAAAGCTACCAACACAATCATATCCGGGAAACATTCTTTTGCCTGCGCAAACGTCATAACCGGATATCCCAAAAAACTCTGTCCCCGTACAAAATCATTGCTGGCAAAAAATCCCGCGGGAGCCAGCCCGCATTTCGCAAGCTGCCGAACAATCAATTCCGCCCCGTTTCCCATGCCGTAAAGCACCAACGGGCGGTTCAGGCGGCGCAGTTTAAGCCAAATATCCTCATGCATCACACTTCAACTCCGTTTTGCCTCTTTTGTTTTCCGAATAAATTACTATATTCCGCGCGCAGTCTTTGGAGTCTTCAAATATTTCGCTTACAACTCCAAATACATATCACCTTTCTTAATCCATCCGGCTCTGCGCATTCCCTCGGAAATAACAAGAGAAAGAATCGCGGGAAGAATAAAGCACATAAGCAATATTTTTACAAAGGCAAACCAATCAAATCCGCCGCTCATCATATACATCCACATACCGGCCGGGCCTACAAGTCCGCAAGTACCCATTCCCGCGAACACACCGGCTCCGTTTTCTACCGTAAGCAGCGTAGCGGCGATGGGTCCTAAAATAGCTGACGCCAAGGTAGGAGGAATCAAAATCAAAGGATGCTTTACAATATTGGATATTTGAAGCATGGAGGTACCAAGTCCCTGAGCGAGAAATCCGCTGAATCCGTTTTCACGCCAGGAAGAAACCGCAAAGCCTACCATCTGGCAGCAGCAACCTACCGTTGCCACACCGGCAGCCAGCGCAATACTGGAATCCGCCGTAAATAAGGCGGCATCAAATACCACCACGGAAATTGCCGCGCTGGAGATCGGCGCAGTAAGCGCAAGACCCATAACCACTGAAACAATAATTCCCATTAAAACGGGATGCAAGCCCATAGCAATTCCTAATTCTCTGCCGATCCAGTCGCAGAAGCGATCGATATACGGACCGGTTAAAATACCGACGATACCGCCGGAAAGCAAGCTGACGCTGGGAACAAGCAAAATATCAAACCGCGTTTTGCCGGCAATCAGCTGTGACAGCTCCGCACCTACCAAAGTGGCCAAATACGCACCGATCGGGCCGCCCCCCTCTACATAACCGACAGCGCCGCACCCTGCGGCAGAAAAAATCACCAGCGGCTTTGCCTTTAATCCGTTGGCGATAGCCACACCGATCGCACCGCCCACAACGTAACCGTTTTTGGCGTACTCACTGAGCTTTATAAAGAAATCTCGAATGAGAATCGCCCAAGAATCATTTTCACCAATAAAAGCACCGATCCATGAACCGATTTGTCCAATAATCGTACCGATCAGCAGCGTGGCAAAAACACCCAAAGCCATCGCGCTGAAAGCATCAATAAACCATCTTCTTGCCAGACGCGCAAAAATATTGTCGCTTTTTTTCCCCATAAACACACCTCATTCATCCTTTAGTTGACTAAAAATATAATTGACAAGTGAAAATTTTAAATCACCGATATCGGAGCTGACAAGCACCGCGTCCTTTTCGCCGCCTTCAATCACAAGTCCGGCATACCAGCCGATCTCTCCGCTCTCAGTGGTACCGGTCTGCGCGGTACCAGTTTTAGCGGCAATACGCATGGAATCCATCAATCCCTTGGTTCCGCTTTTTCCCGTACCGTTTTTGGCGGTATTTTCTAAAATTTCACGTACCGTTAATACGGTAGAGGACGGAAAAACGCTTTCTTTATATACCTTTGCTTCCGTTGTTTTTATCGGTTCCAATTCTCCTTTTTCATTGGTTGTACAGATGCTCTGAACAATATACGGCTGCATAATTGTTCCGCCGTTTCCAAAAAGTGAAAAAGTACTGCACAACTGCAGCGGAGCAAACAGCATTTCTCCCTGGCCGAATCCCGTATCCGCTAATAATTTTTCACTGTCAAGCGTATCAAAAGAATTTGCCAGCTGCGATTTTTTTACCGACAAATCAAACGGAATGCTTTCGCCTATTCCGATTCGTGCCGCGTAGCTGATCATATTTTCTTTTCCCACACGCATAGCCAGCCACCCAAAATAAATATTATCCGACCAGGTAAGCGCGCGTTTCATAGTCAACGGTCCCTTATCTCCTGCGCTGCGAAAGGCTTCCCTCACAATGTAATGGGACCAGTTGCTTCCCGCAGGCCGCCAGCGATCTTTTTCATAAGTATAATACTCTATTTCATTTTCATAGGGAAATACCGTAGTCGTACTCACCGTAGCTGTATCCAGCCCGATAAGCGCCATAATCGATTTAAAAATTGATCCCGGCGGATACGTTCCCTGAACATTTCGATTCAGCAGCGGTGTCTGCTCATTTGTAAAAAGATCTCCGTAATTTGTAGCTTTATCGAAGGCATAAATATTGGCGTCATAACTGGGATAGCTCACCAATGCCCTCACCGCGCCGGTAACCGGATCCACAACATTCGCCGTACCGGTAGAGGAATTCTGATACAATTCCGTCATTTTATCGGTTATATTCTTTTGCAGCAGGATATCTACGGTAAGAACAAGATCATAGCCGTCTCTGGCAGGTTTTTCATATAAAACGGTTTTGGTCTTGCTGTCATCGGAAAGCAAATAGATCTGCATTCCGTTTTCAGGCTGAAGATATTCATCATAAACCAACTCCAGTCCGCTTCGGCCTACACGAGTGCCCTCCAACAGATTTTTATACTTTTCATTCTCACGGTCTTCTTCGGTAACGGGCGTAGCATACCCCAGCGTCTGTGCCAACGCGTTTCCGTAAGGATAATAACGAATCGGTGTAATAGAATCCCTATCAACTTTCACGCCTTCTATGGCCAGCAGCGCGTCTTCCTGTTCCTGCGAAAGCTCTCCTTTAAACATCGTGGCAAATATTGCCGTGCTTCCGTTTGATTTTTCATATGCCTGCCTCACCTCAGAAGAATCCTTATTCAAGATTTTCGCAATCTGTTCAATCACAGACGCGGCTTGGCTTTCTATCTTTTCTTTTTCCGCATAAACGGTAATCGCGTAATCGTTCTGAACAATCACTCGTCCGTCACGGTCAAAAATTTCTCCGCGTTTTCCCTTCAGCGTACTGGAAAAAATACGGTCATACCAATTCATTCCCGTTACCACATTAGCCGGTGTCCAGGCAATTAGATAAAACTTGGTTTTTTTATACACTTCCAGCTGCATCTCATAAGTAAAGGTACCGTATTCAGAAGACGTAAACGTGGCTGTATAATCGTAAGCCTTTGAATTTCCGTTATCCACGGAAGCTCCTCTTTCCACGGTTACCGTTTCGATTTTCAGCATATCATATACCTTTTTATGATACTCAACAAACTCCTCATAGCTGACTCTTCCCTGGGAACCGGGCGTAAGCATATCATACATTTGTTTATAATCAAACCGGCAAAAAGCATTCAAATACGCTGTAGCAGCGCCGTCAAAGGAATTTCCGCTGCAGGAAGTGCAAAGAGCAATAAGAATAACCGCCGCAGCAAATAGAAAAAAAAGCTTACAGAGAAATCTCTTCATTTACTGTTCCTCCCCTATAAGCTCCTGCAGCTGTTCTATTGTATATGTTTTTCCGAAAGAATCCGTAAAAGTACCGTTTTCCGAGCGTTCCAACGCCCCGTATTTTCCGTTGATCACATTCCGGTTTTCATCAATAAACAAAAGATAGGTCTTTTCGTTTTCAAACTCCGCCGCATTAGGATACACCACGTTGTATTTTTGTTGTCTTTGCGATTTTGTTCCCCGGAACAGGGCGCTCCCGCCATACTCCGGAAGCGTAAATACACCACTCACACTACCCTTCAATACAGTAACCGGAGTAAATTCTACGGGTGTGTACACCTCTATATTATTATCTGCCGATTGGTTGGAAACAACTTTTCCCCGCCCGGATACTGTAGCCACCGCAATATATTCCGCATCCAGCATATCGGCAACAGCGGCAGGTTCATAGTACGTTTTTACCGTAAGTCCGATACCGGGAACAGGCAGATATAAGGATAACTGCGGATAAAAAAAGTACCCGATAGTAAACACAAGAATAAAAATAACAATACTATATAATGAAGCCGGCCTTTTATCTACGCGCTTAATATTTTTTTCTTCATTTTCCATAATGCCGCCCCCAAAACAGATTATTAAAAATTATAGCATTATTATCCCCTACTGTCAACGAAAATGCCCCTAAGGCTGTATCTTGACGGTAAACCGAATCGTAAAAATTTTACTTTACAAAGCAAAGAGAAACAGATATAATAAAGTAAATAGTAAAACCCGCTTTAGCAGGACAAGTTTCGCGGCAAAGGTCTTTTCAGAGAGTGCAGCCCGGTGAAAATGCATATTCCCCGCCGCAGCAAATATCACCTGTCAGGGGCATTGCCGAACATGCAGTAAGCAATGATGTCGGCCGCTCATTACGCGGCACCGTATGTTTGTACGCGCTATTTGGTGGTTTTATGCCTTGTGCTTTTTCCAAATGCACAGGGCTTATTTTTTACGGAGGTCTTTTCGATGTATAAAAAAGTTGATACCGATCTGAATTTTATTGACCGGGAAAAAGAAATCCTTACCTATTGGAGTAAGCATGACATTTTTAAGCGCAGCACCAAAAAAAATGAGGGCGGTCCGGAATTCACATTTTATGACGGTCCCCCCACAGCCAACGGGAAACCGCATATCGGCCATATTCTGACGCGCGTTATCAAGGATATCATTCCGCGCTACCGCACAATGAAGGGATATCATGTGCTGCGCAAGGCCGGCTGGGATACGCATGGTCTGCCGGTAGAGCTGGAGGTAGAAAAGCAGCTTGGCATCAGCGGCAAGCCGCAGATTGAAGAATTCGGCATTGAACCGTTTATTCAGCGCTGCAAAGAAAGCGTTTGGAAGTATAAAGGCGAATGGGAAAAAATGAGTGACCGTGTAGGTTATTGGGTAGATATGGAACACCCTTACGTCACGTATGAAAACGACTACATTGAAAGCGAATGGTGGGCTTTAAAGACCATTGCAGAAAAAGGGTTACTGTATAAAGGACATAAAGTGGTACCCTATTGTCCCCGCTGCGGAACGGCGCTTTCCTCCCATGAAGTTGCACAGGGTTATAAGGACGTAAAGGAAACCAGCGTTTTTGTTGCTTTTAAAGTAAAAAATGAAGAAAACACCTATTTGCTTGCCTGGACAACTACCCCTTGGACCTTGCCCTCCAATGTTGCGCTTTGCGTGAATGCAAAGGAAGACTATGTTTATGCCGAAAAAGACGGCCGTATTTATATTGCCGCCGCGGCACTGCTGGAAAGTTCCCTGGGTGAGGGCTGCCGGATTCTCAAAACCGTAAAAGGGCGTGAGCTCTGCGGTATGGATTACCTGCCTCTGTTTAATTTTGTAAAAACAGAAAAACGCGCTTGGTACGTAGTTTCCGATGATTATGTGACGCTGGATGCCGGCTCCGGCATTGTGCATATTGCTCCCGCTTTCGGTGAAGACGACGCCCGTGTGGGACGTGAAAACAATCTGCCTTTTGTTCAATTAATCAATCCGCAAGGCTGCTTTACAGAAGAAGCAACTCCCTATGCCGGTATGTTTATCAAGGATGCGGATAAGCACATCATAAAAGATCTTGAAAAAAACGGCAGCTTAGTAAAAGCGCTGGAATTTACCCATAGTTATCCGTTCTGCTGGCGCTGTGATACCCCGCTGATCTATTATGCCAGAAGCACCTGGTTTATCAAAATGACGGCTGTAAAGGAACAACTGCTTCGTAATAACCGTTCCATAAACTGGATTCCCGAAAGCATTAAGGATGGCCGTATGGGCAATTTCCTTGAAAACGTGATTGACTGGGGTCTCTCCCGTGAGCGGTATTGGGGAACGCCGCTTCCCGTTTGGGAATGCGAGTGCGGTCATTTTCATACGATAGGATCCCGGAAAGAGTTGGCGGAACGGACAGGATGCAGTGAAGATATTGAACTGCATAAGCCGTTTTTGGATCCTTTAACGATGAAGTGTCCCAAATGCGGCCGCGATATGCACCGGGCGCCGGAAGTGATCGACTGCTGGTTTGACAGCGGGTCAATGCCTTTTGCACAGCTGCACTATCCTTTTGAAAATAAAGAGGCGTTTGAAAAATTATTTCCGGCCGATTTCATCAGCGAAGCTATTGACCAAACACGCGGTTGGTTTTATACTCTGCTGGCCATTTCCACACTACTGTTTGATAAAGCGCCGTTTAAAAACTGCATCGTTTTAGGCCACGTAAACGACAAAGACGGTATTAAAATGAGCAAACATAAAGGCAACGTTGTGGATCCGTGGAGTATTTTGGATAAGCAGGGCGCCGATGCGGTACGTTGGTATTTCTATACCGGCTCCGCTCCGTGGCTTCCTTCCCGGTTTTACGGGGAGGCCGTCAGCGAGGCACAGCGAAAATACATGGGAACGCTGTGGAATACGTATGCGTTTTACGTAATGTATGCAGAAATCGACCAGTTTAATCCTCGCTCCTATACGCTGGAATATAACAAGCTTTCGGTAATGGATCAATGGATTCTTTCTAAGCTCAACAGTCTGATTGCCTTTGTCGATACAGGCCTTGAAAACTATAAAATTACCGAAACCGCGCGGGCACTGGGCGACTTTGTAGACGAGCTGAGCAACTGGTATGTACGCCGAGGCCGCGAAAGATACTGGGGCAGTCAAATGAGCCAGGATAAAATCAACGCGTACATGACGCTTTATACCGTTTTAGTAACGCTTACTAAACTTACCGCCCCCTACACCCCTTTTATCGCAGAAGAAATATATCGTAATTTGGTATGCTCCCTGGATGAAAGCGCGCCGGAAAGCGTACATTTGTGCGCCTTCCCCGAAGTAAATACAAGCTGGATTAACAAAGAACTTGAAGAAGATATGGAATATCTGCTCAAGGCCGTTGCGTTGGGGCGTGCCTGCCGGAACGAGGCCAATATTAAAAACCGCCAGCCGCTGCAAACGCTGTATATCAGCGGTACCAAGCAGCTTCCGGAAAATTTTTGCCGGGAACTTGCGGATGAGTTAAACGTAAAAGAAGTAAAATTCACCGATGACTCCAGTGATTTTATCACCTATACCTTTAAACCGCAGCTTCGAACGGTAGGTCCTAAATACGGCAAACTGGTAGGCGGTATCAACCGTTATCTCGCTTCTGCCGATGGCTCCGCACTGATGAAAGAGCTTAACCAAACCAATACCGTAACCTTTACCCTTGACGGAACAGAGATTTCGCTTACACAGGAAGATCTTTTGATCACGCCGGCCAATAAATCCGGCTTTACCGCTCAAAGCGAGGCCGGCATTACGGTTGTTCTGGATACCAATATCTCTGATTCTCTTCGACGGGAAGGCTATATGCGGGAGTTAGTTTCTAAAATACAGACCATGCGCAAGGAAATCGGCTTGGAAGTAACCGATCACATTCAGCTCACCCTTTCCGCCGAAGAGCCGCTTTGCTCCATTGCTGAGGAATTTTCCGAAGAAATCAAATCCGATTGCCTCGCCGATACGCTATCTCTCGGTGCACCGGGTTCAAACAGCAAGGAATGGGATATCAATGATTTAAAATGTGTCATCTCTATTCAGAAGGTATAATCTATGTGGATTGCAGAAAACTGGAAGGATTATGAGCTTTTAGATACCGGCGACGGTATGAAACTGGAGCGATGGAAAGATATCGTTCTGCTGCGGCCTGACCCGCAGGTAATATGGCCTTTTGCGGAACCGGTAAGCAAAAAAAACATTCACGCCCTGTATAAGCGCTCTTCCTCCGGCGGCGGTGCTTGGGAATTTATGAAGAAGGTTCCCGCGCAATGGAATATTCGGTGGCAGGAACTGACCTTTACCGTCCGCCCCATGGGTTTTAAGCCCCCCGGTTTTTTTCCCGAAAAAGCCGTAAACTGGGAATGGATGCGCCGTCTTATTGGCGCTGCCGGCAGAGAGATCAATGTGCTGAATTTATTCGGATATACCGGGGGTGCGACCGTAGCCTGCGCTTCTGCGGGTGCAAAAGTCTGTCATGTAGACGCGGCGAAGAATATAGTAGCTATCGGCAAAGAAAATATAGCCGCTTCCGATTTGAGTAACGCGCCGGTACGCTGGATCGTGGACGATTGTCTGAAATTTGTTGAACGTGAAATACGGCGCGGCAACCGCTATGACGGGATTATTCTGGATCCGCCCAGTTACGGGCGAGGTCCAGGGGGCGAGCTTTGGCATCTGGAAGAGATGCTCTATCCCTTTATGGAAAAATGCACCGCGATTCTTTCTGACCGACCGCTGTTCGTTTTGCTGAACAGCTATACCACGGGGCTGCAGCCTTTAGTGCTTCGCAACGTGCTGGAAAAAACCGTTTGCAGCCGCTTTGGGGGGCGTGTTGACGCGCAGGAAATAGGACTGAAAGCCACAAAAGGCAATATCATTCTGCCCTGCGGTGCTTCAGGAAGATGGGAGGGAAAACACAATGTTTGAAATTTTATACGAAGATAACCATATTATCGTGGCGGAAAAGCCGCAAAACATGATCATTGCCGGTGACGCTACCGGTGATACCTCCATGTTTGCCGTTTTAAAAGAATATATTCGGGTTAAATATCATAAATCCGGCGATGCGTACTTAGGCCTTGTACACCGGCTGGATCGTCCGGCAGGCGGCCTGGCGGTATTTGCACGAACCTCCAAAGCGGCGGCAAGACTCAGCCAACAGCTGCACGATAACGAACTAAAACGAACCTATTACTGTGTGGTACGGGGTATTCCCAAAAATTCCTGTGACAGATTGATTCACTATCTGAAGAAAGATCTGCGCCAAAACACAGTATCCGTTGTTCCGCAATCGGTAGAGGGGGCAAAAAAAGCGATTCTCAATTATAAGGTACTGCAAACAGCGGATACGCCGGAAGGGCCTCTTTCTCTGATACAGGTACAACTGGAAACCGGGCGTTCCCATCAAATTCGTGCCCAGATGGCGCATATCGGCTGCCCACTCTGGGGAGATCAGCGCTATGGCTTTACCGTAAATAAAAAAGGTCAGCAACTGGCGCTTTACGCGGTGAAACTGCGGCTGATTCATCCTACAAAAAAAGAATCCATGCAATTTATTTGTTACCCTCCGCAAATCAGTCCCTGGACAGCATTTGAGCTGAATATTGAATAGACCAAGCAGCCGCTGCAAAAAAACCGCAGCGGCTGTTTTTATCACAACATAAAAAGCGTCGCCTATACGAATGCATAAAAACATTGCGAACAGTACGAACTTTACCTTAAAAGATTTAATATTTAATATTATACAGGCAATCACACCGATAAAAATCAAGTGAATTATTTCCGGCAGCTGATCATTTATCAGATAGCCCAAAATAAGACTTTTTCGTTTTTCAATTCACAAAGAATATTTTGCAAAACATCAAAATTTTATAAAAGTCACACGGTTAAGCGTTGCACAATAGAAATTTCGTCCTCCCTCTTTCAACAAGTGATGATGCTCCCCCCTTTTCTCCAAAAAGAGTGTAATCTTATCCAAAAAAAGTCGAGCAGGATATAAGGCTCCCTCCCAAATATTTTGCAGTAAGAGATCGCTCTATAAAAATTTCTGTTCCCTTTTCACCAACCGTTTTTTTGACAAAAGGGACAGCCTTCGTATCCGCAGAGTTTGTAGCTAAAACTGACTTTTGATTTTTTTGCGGTCTTCAGCCGCATTTTGCTGTTCCGGTAACAGGCGTGTCGGAAAACTCCTTATAAGAGAAAAACCGCTTGATAAGCGGTTTTTTCAAAAGTTTATAAAGAGGTAGATGCAACCCGAAAATCAACGATTTTCGAATAAGCGATATTCCCAATCAAGAGAGTGTTGACTCTGCTGACGCTCTCCAAAAGTTATTCTTTCTTATTCTTCTCATCTGAATTCTCAGCAACATCGCCTGCTTTTTTCTTTTTTACAACAACAATGCCCACAATTACCGCAGCAATAACAACCGCAGCTACCACGCAAACAACAATAACAGAAGTGATATCTCCCTCATTTTGTTCACCGGATGCAGTATCTTCCGTTGCCGTAACCGCGGGTGCTGTAGTAGAGGAGGTCACAAATCCTACCGGTGTAGCCGGCACCACTGTAGGCGTGGGTTCCGGTGTAGCTGGTGCTTCGGTAGGTTCGGGAATAATAGATTCATAATCATCATAGCTATATACTCCGGTATTTCTGAACTCCAGCGCTTCAATGAGCTCATAGTCATTGATTTGATCTACACAAAGATCCCATCCCGTCCACCAAGAATCATTCAAATCGGTCTTACTTATAAGATGTGAACATTCAAACACCGTCCATTCATCGGTTACTTCAAAAGTACTCATACTGGAATCAAAATATCCCATAACATTTCCGCCGTCATTTTTGAACATTCCTTCTTCATTTTGATACGTTTCCAAAAACAGATCTTGATTTTTAATTTCCTCTGAACAGCCGCTGGGCCGAATAACCGCACGTACCGCTACAGGTGTTCCCGCATCACTCTCATCTTTAAATTTTACCCGCATTTCAAAAACAAACATGACTTCAGCTTCTTCTTCCTCCCCAACAACAGCTTTTACCGCATCATAAACGTTGATAAAGGGAGAATACCATGAATTTTCAATACCCATTGCCGAAACATACGGTGTACCGTCCTCATCTGTCTTTTGCTCCACCGCACTAACAAAGCCCTTCTGCCAAGAAGCTGTCAGCTTATTCTCCGCCTGAGCACTTACGCCCATTGTCAGCATTGTCAACGCCAGAACGATTCCCAATGCCACCAACAAATATTTTTTCGCCGTTATACATCTCCTTTATATACTAACACTAAAAATGATTATATAGTTTTATAAACAAAAAGTCAATATTAAAAACATTCTTTATTTTTATATTTTAATAGTTATCCAGTACATCATTTTTTATATATCATAAAAAAAGATTTCCCCGCTATATACGCGGGGAAGTCTTATTTTCATTCAGTTTTATCATTATTTGGGGATTCCTCGGTTGGATTTTCTGTACTTCTCTTCTTTTTTGCAACAGCAATTCCTACAATGATTGCCGCAATCACCACTGCCGCAACAACACAAATAACGATAATCGTTGTCGTATTACTTCCGCCGTTCTGATCATCAACCAATGTGCCGGCATCCGCCGTAGGTGTTGTTTTTACAAGGCCAACCGGTGTCTGCTGTCCGGCAGTGGGCAGAGGCGTTGCCGTGGGTTCCACCGGCTCTTCCGGCTCCTCCGGTTCTTCCACTTCTACCGGTTCATAAGTATAATCATATACTCCTACATTTTTAAACTCTAACGCCGCAACCGCTTCAGGATCACTGATAGTATCAATACAAAGATTCCATTCTGTTCCCGCGCCTTCAAACTCCGAACTATCTACGGTTAAGTACTCCTCAAAATGAGTCCATTCAGAGCTTAGCTCTAATCCCGTCTGGAAATAATGCATAATGTTGGTATTATTCCAAGTAAACAGGGTACCGTAATATTGTTCGGAAAAAAGTTCCTCATCACTTGAAAGTTCATGTTTCATCCGCAAAAGTGCATTGGCTGTGATAGGTGTTTCTTGATCAGCATTCTCCGCATACTGAATGCGTACGTCAAAAACAATATAAACATCGGCTCCATCTTCCAAATCATCCCCGGCAGCACTCTTTATTGCGTCAAGAACATTAATCGTCGGTGAATCCCAAGCATTTTTTATTCCTGTAACCGAAATATATTTTGTACCATCGGTATCGGTTTCTTCTGTAAGAGTTCCGTCTTTGGCAAGCCCTAAAACCCACGTTGCGGTAAGCTTGTTTTCCGCCTGCGCGCTTACGCTGAGCACCAGCATGGAAAATATCAACAAAAATACTGCCGCTATTGATAAAATCTTTTTCATTACATTTACCTCCTTATCTTTCTATAACGCATTATAGCAATATACAAATAAAGTACCAATATTGAATTTCCACACAACATCCCTGCCGACTAAGCAGGGATGCGTTGTCTTATTGTTTATTACTCTTGCGGTGCGTTATCATCCTGAGAGGCGCTATCAGATTCTTCGCCTTCGGCTTTTTTCTTTTTAGAAACTACAATTCCTATTACAATTGCCGCAATTACTACAACCGCTACAACACAAATCACAATAATCGTTGTCGTATTGCTTCCGCCGTCCTGATCATCAACTGATGTACCGGCATCCGCCGTAGGTGTTGTTTTTACAATGCCTACCGGTGTTTGCTGTCCGGCAGTGGGCAGAGGCGTTGCCGTGGCTTCCGCCGGCTCTTCCGGATTTTCCGCATCCGTCGGCTCTTCGGGCTCCTCCGGTTCTTCCACTTCTACCGGCTCATAAGTATCATCATATACTCCTGCGTTTTTGAACTCCAATGCCGCGATAACAGTAGGATCACTGATTGTATCAATACAAAGATTCCATTTATCCCCGGGAAGCTCAAACTCATAGCTTTCTACATAAATAGAATATTCATAATGAGCCCATTCACTGCTCAGTTCAAGCGTTGCTCCTTGGCCATCAAGATAGCTCATAATATTTCCGCCGGTATCACACGAAAACAAATCGCCCTGATAATTTTCGTCAAAATAAGCTTGTATTTCCTCCGGGTCCGAAATGCCGTTGACCGCCATACGAAGAAGCGGTCTTGCCGCGAGAACGGTATCCGGATCTGTATCCTCGGTAAATTTAACGCGAACGTCAAACGCGATATATATTTCTCCGCCGTCTTTCATTCCGTCTTCACCCAGCGCGCTTTTTACCGCGCCGAGAATATCAATAAACGGGGATTCCCATGCCTTATTGATTCCAGTTGCGGAAGTATATTCCGTTCCGTCCGTATCAGTATTTTGGGTAACTTCCCCTTTACT
>ULSF01011662.1_pt1 | contig 15500 bp, 12 predicted proteins | sample 1956121 | NCBI WGS metagenome assembly ULSF01 (sample SAMEA4835701, study PRJEB28245) | human gut metagenome | biome: gut microbiome; material: fecal sample | place: Denmark | collected 2008
CAATTCTATCGTACGGCTTTCCCCCGCGGGAATCGTTACTTTCTCATTTTGTGCAATGGTCTCCCACCGACTGTTCACTACACGAAGCACCGCCGAAACACTGCTGTCTCCTTCATTATATAGCGTAGCCGAAAGACGAGAATCTCCCTCCGCCGTAAACGTCAGGTTTTGTGCTTGGCTAAGCCAGAAATTTCCGCTTGTTTGCGTAAGGTTATCATGAAAAGTCAATGTCACTCCGTTTTGAACTTTAACGATATCGCTTATCCAAGCGCGCAGCTGAATATCGTTTCGCGCAACGAACTGATACACCTTATCTTCTTTACCGGAATCTGTTTCCAGTCCTTCTACATTTGTTCCTACGGCCTCTACCTGAACCAGTGTACCGGCCGGAACGACTTCTTCAAAACTGGAAACATTATTGATTTGCGGATTTTTTACGCCGTGAAAAGTCACATGATATGCCGCGCCTTCTACCGCCGCACCGCTTACGGTGACGGCTTTGGCCGCATCGGCCTTTACGGTAAAGGTATCCGCGCCCGTTCCCTGCATAGAGGACGCCGTCAGAGCGGAATAATCCATCTCTGTTCCGCTGGCGAAAAAGCCTACCTTTGAAGTCGACGTTAGGTCACTCAAGTGAAGGTATACCACATCTCCCGCGGCAAGCGCGACCTGTTCCGCTTCAATGGTAGCGATACCTCCCGCCGGAACGGTAATACTCTGTACAAAGCGAACTTCCGTAAAAGAGGACGAAACCACCCGGAACATAGCGGTTATCGCCTCGGTATCATAGTTGATAAAAGTAATCGCGGCCTTTTTTTCTCCCTCATCGCCGTAAAACATGGCAAGCCCTGTATCATTCAACCAGAAATCTCCCTCGGATGCTGATAAATTGGAATGAAACTCCAAGTATGTGCCGTTTGCTATCGTTTCCTCTGTCTTTACCGCCACAGCTTTTACCGTAATATCCGCCTCAGCCGTAAAGGTATAACGGGAAAGTCTTGTAACCATCTTTTCGCCCGAAATGAAAGAATCAACAGAATACCCGGTCTCCGGTGAAGCGACTACCTGTATCGTATCTCCTTGAGCAACCGAAAAAGTTCCGCCGTTTTGATTTCTGTAAATACTGAAAATACTGTTATTGAGCGAAACCGTATATTGAACATGTTCCGTTTTCTCCAGTACAAGCTCACAAACTTGCGCGTAAAGCACCACCGCGGTGAAGGCGGAAGCTCCCGGTCCCTGCATAGAGGACGCCGTCAGCGCAGTGTAATCCACCGCCGCGTAATTGGCTTTAAAGGAAATCTTTGTGGTTTGCGTAAGACCGGAAAGATAGAAATAATAAACATCGCTTTCCGAGACATTCAAATTCATCAGTTCCGTATTAGCGCTTTGTCCCGCGGGAACGGTTACCGTTACGGATCCCCGTGTATGCTGAAAGTCAGAAGATACCACTTTTAATGTAGCATTTACCGCATTTTCTCCATGATTGGTAAACGTAAGGGACATGCGCTTATCGCCATTCTCATTTTCGGTGAACAGCATCTGCTTGCCGGTAGCATCAAGCCAGAAATTTCCCGACGTCGTATTTCCCAGACTGCTGTTAAACGTAAGCATTACGCCGTTCTGCGCCGTCTCCGCGCGAACACCGGGTATTTTTGCAATCAATATAGTGCCCACTAAGCATACCGCCAAAAAAACTGAAACGCAAAATTGAAATCGTTTCATACTTACCTCTCCTATTCTTCAATTGATATCTGTCTTTATTATGCTTTTTTATGAACTTTTTGTAAATAGTCATTAGTACAGTAATAATGAGCAAAAGTTACTTTTGCAAAAATAAGTCCTTAAAAAAGCAATGAAAAACGCGGGCGACAGCGCTTTTTCGGCACTGTGAAATGTCTATTCATAAAATAAAAGAACGGCACAGAAAAAAATCAGCACGCTCATAAACAGGGCGTGCCGATAAGCATAACCGTAAAATACGAAAAATAAACGATAAAATTAAAGTTATTTCGTTATGGGCGCGATATCCTCAAAACCGATAAGCAATCCCTTATTCTCGGCATAATAACTGCACAGACCGCTGGTGGGCGTTACCAAAATATCGCAATGCGGAAACTTTTCCGTTAGCGCGTCTTTTATATGCTGTACGCTCTCTTGGTTAAAGCAGTGACTGATAATCACTCTTCCGCCTTGAAACCCGCGAAGCAACATTTCTTCCAAAGCCTTTGTCAACATGGAAATACGTCCTCTGGGTTTATATAAAAGACCTACGGTACCGGCTTCAGTGGCCGCGCCCAGCACCTTGATCTTCAACACACCGGCAATAACGCCTTTCAATTTACTTACACGTCCGTTTTTCACTAAATTATCCATGGATTCCAGCAAGAAAAGCAAATGGGTATGCTTGCGGTATTTCTCCCATTCCGAGCAAATTTCCTCCGGTGCCAAACCGGCGGCAATCAATTCAATCAGTTTCCTTGTCAAAAGTGAAATTTCCGGTCCGGCCGAAAGCGAATCAAGAATATATACCTTTTTATCCGGTTCTCTTTCCATCAGCAGCTGTTTTGCTGATCTAGCGCTGGAAATACTTCCTGAAATCGTGCCGGAAATCGTTAAGGCAAAAGTACAGTCCGATTGCGTAAAAGCGTTATACCATTCGTCAGGGCTGGGCGCCGCGCTTCCCGTTTTTCCCGGAAAATCAGCCATCTGCCGCATAAAATCCGCCACATCAAGTGTTTCATCATCTATAAATTCTTTTTCACCGATTTCCAGCTTTAACGGAACCCTGGTAAAAAAAATATTATCCGTTGTCCATTGGTTAATTGAGAGCAGATCACAGCCTGAATCAATTACAATTCCATATTTCATAATATGACACCCCTCGACACATAGTATTTAAAACCAAGTAGTATTGTACCACAAACCGTTTGTTATGACAACCGATAAAATATAAATAAATAAAAAATTTTTGCCGTAAAAACACAAAAAGCTTTTTTACGGCAAAAAAACCGCCCTTACGGACGGTTAAAATCTCAATGATATTCCGGCAGCCAAGAACCGTGCTGAGCAATCAGTTCATCTACCATTTTCACAATGGTATCGATATCCAATTCGCTTGCGGTATGCGGATCCAGCATAGCGGCTTGATAAATACGTTCTTTCTTTTTTGTAACAGCCGCGTCAATCGTCAGCAGCTGCACATTGATATTGGTCATATTCATTGCCGCCAGCTGAGGAGGAAGTTTTCCTACACTGCAGGGAGTAACGCCGCGTCCGTTTACCAGACAGGGAACCTCTACGCAGGCATCCTCCGGAAGATTTTCAATCAGGAAATTTTTATTCAGCACATTTCCGCCGATTTGATATGGTGTTCCGGTAACAACAGCCTCCATAATATGGGATGCATATTCACGGGAACGTTCGTGCTCAATGACATCTTTATCAGCCAGTTCTGCGTATTGGGCGGTCCAGTCATTGATCTGTTTTATACAGCGGCGGGGATATTCATCCAAAGGAATATTATACCGGTCAATTAATTCAGGGTATTTGGATTTTATGTAGAACATATTATATTCCGAATTATGCTCGCTGGATTCCGTACAGTAATAGCCCAGACGGCGAATATAATCATACCGCACAAGATCTTTGCTTTCACGGTCATTTTCCAACTTATCGAGCGCTCTTTTTTTAATTTCAGGATAGAGATCATTTCCGTCTTTATCCTTAATCTCCAGCAGCCAAGCCATATGATTGATACCGGCGATCAATTCTTTCCGACCTTCAAGCTTATCCTTCATACCAAGCATTTCAAGCAAATACTTTGAGCAGACCTGAACACTGTGACACAATCCCACGGTTTTCACGCCTGTGTATCGCTGCATATACCCCGAAAGCATCGCCATAGGATTGGTATAATTCAAAAATAACGTATCGGGGCAAACTTCTTCCATATCCCGTGCGAAACCTTCCAATACGGGAATTGTGCGAAGTGTCCGCATAATACCGCCGATGCCCAAGGTATCAGCGATCGTTTGGCGCAGGCCATATTTTTTAGGAATTTCAAAATCAGTAATCGTGCAGGGATCATATCCGCCTACCTGGATCGCGTTTACTACAAAATCAGCATCTTTCAAAGCGGCTTTTCTGTTTTCCACACCGCAGTATGGCGTTATTACAGCTGGATTTCCTTTTCCTTTATTGATCGCGCGCAGGATAGATTCGCTTTCCTTTAAGCGTTTGGGATCAATATCATAGATGGCAAACTCACTGTTTTTTAGAACCTCGGAACATAGGCAATCACCGATAACATTTCTGGCAAAGACGGTGCTTCCCGCACCCATAAAAGTTATTTTCATAAAAAACTCCTCCTTTTTTCAATACGGTATTATACCATTGACTTGATTAAATTTGTATTGCAGAATATGAGAAACGTATGTTATAATGTGAGATAATGAAAGGAATGTGACCAAAAAATGCTGTGGCAATGCAATATACGAAATGATCAATACAGCAAAGTAATTCCCCTATACCTTGGCAGCCAACATTGCGAAAGCCGCCATTGCTACGGACCGGCGGTACGTACCTACTGGCTTTTGCATTATGTGGTATCCGGAAAAGGATATTACCGTGTGGAAGGCAAAGAATATACCGTATCTTCAGGGGAGGCCTTTTTGATAAAGCCGGGTGAAATTACTCAGTATGAAGCGGATAAGGATGATCCGTGGTACTATATTTGGATAGGGTTCACCGCGGAGCTTTCCTGCTTGAAGCAGCTGCCCTATGTAATCCGTAAAGCGGAACTGAAACAAATTTTTTCGGCTGTAGATCAGAAAAAAAGCCAAGATGCCCTCAACGATATGCATGCTACCGCAGCTATTTGGTCGGTTCTTTCCTGTATCTGCGGAGATATGGTTCAGGAAGATGATACCGGATACACGGCAAGGGCAATCAATATGATAAAAAAGCAGTATATGAAAGATATCTCCGTGCAGAGTATTGCGGATTCCTTAGGCTTAGACCGAAGTTATTTTTCCAACCTATTTAAAAAAGATACCGGAAAAAGCCCCGGCAGATATTTAATGGATTATCGTATGGAACGGGCACTGGAATTGCTTCACCGGCGCCGGTATTCCGTTTCGGTAGTAGCGGCATCGGTAGGCTACGGTGATTTATTCAGCTTTTCCCGCTGCTTTAAAAGATGCTACGGGGTTCCCCCTTCCCATTATGCGGAAGCAGTGGATGCGGCCGGTACGGTGATTAAGCTTCTTTAACTCTTTCCCGTATTCCTATACCCCGGTTAAAAATCCAAATTCAGAAATTCAAGCAGGCATAAAAATGCAATTGTAAATATTTTGTTATGGCCGGATATCTTTTGTTTTTATAATTGACGAAAACCGCCAAATATCATATAATAAGTGCACGGAGGGCTCTTTTGTAACTGACGGAAGATGGAGTGATACCATTAGGGAGCAGAGGGGCCGTTTTTATGTCGACCGTCTGGGCAGCCTTATCCGAAAAGAGGATAGGAGTGCCCTTTTTTTATAAACCTGAAGGAGGATAAAATGAAAAAAATAGGTATCATTATGGGAAGCGACAGTGATCTTCCCATTGTGGAGAAAGCCATTGCAACCGTAAAAGAATACGGAGTCGAATGTGAGGTGCATGTCTATTCAGCGCACAGAACGCCCGAACAAGCAAAAGAATTTGCCTGTTCGGCCAGAAGAAACGGCTTCGGCGTATTGATTGCCGCTGCGGGGAAAGCCGCGCATCTTGCCGGTGCCGTCGCGGCTGCCACTACCTTGCCGGTAATCGGACTTCCTATAAAATCGTCAACGCTTGACGGCATTGACGCACTTTTGTCAACGGTTCAAATGCCCGCGGGCATTCCTGTAGCCACCGTTGCCATCGACGGCGCGGTCAATGCCGCTTTACTTTCTTTGCAGATTCTGGCCGTGGAAGATGCCGCGCTTGCCCAAAAGCTTGAGGAAGCACGTCGGAAATCCGCGGAAAAAGTGCTTGCCAAAGATGCGGAGATCTCTAAAAAATTCAATTAAATTCAGGACGAAAAAAAGGAGAAAAAAGATGGAAAAGAAAGAACAAATGTATGAAGGCAAAGCGAAAAAAGTTTTTGCTACCGAAAATCCCGCCTATTGCATCGTTTCCTATAAGGACGACGCTACCGCCTTTAACGGCCTGAAAAAAGGTACAATTGCCGGCAAAGGCGTGGTAAATAACCGCATGAGCAATTATCTGATGGGCCTTTTAGAAAAAGAAGGGATTCCCACACATTTTGTAAAAGAGCTCAACGACAGAGAAACCGTTGTAAAAAAAGTAACCATTGTTCCGCTAGAGGTTATCGTACGCAATATTGCGGCCGGCTCCTTTTCCAAGCGTTTCGGTGTAGCTGAGGGCACAAAACTGCTTTGCCCCACCTTGGAATATTGCTACAAAGACGACGCGCTGGGAGATCCGATGGTGAATGATTATCATATCGTTGCCTGCGGCTGGGCTACCCGCGAGGATCTGAATACCATTTCGGATTATACCTTTAGAATCAACGCGTTCTTAAAGGAATTTTTTAAGAAAATCAATATTGATCTTGTAGATTTTAAAATTGAATTCGGCAAAGATGCCGACGGCAAAATTCTTCTGGCCGACGAAATCTCCCCGGATACCTGCCGTTTCTGGGACGCTTCAACCGGAGAAAAGTTGGACAAGGATCGCTTCAGAAGAGATTTGGGCAACGTAGAAGGCGCTTACGCCGAAATGATGAAACGGGTTTTCGGAGAGCAAGCATGAGTAATTTGAGAGAAGAATGCGGCGTTTTCGGAATTTTCGCTCCGCAAAAGATGGATGTGGCGGCTTCGGCCTATTACGGATTGTTCGCCCTGCAGCACCGGGGTCAGGAAAGCTGCGGTATTGTTGTAAATGACGACGGCGTGTTTCAAACCTATAAAGACGTAGGGCTGGTAAACGATGTTTTCACCAAACCCGTGCTCGAAAAACTGGGGGAAGGAAATATGGCGGTGGGGCATGTCCGTTCGGGCCCCCCCGGTACCGACGGTCGCCTGAACGCCCAGCCGATTGTTGTCAATCACGTAAAAGGACATATCGCGCTGGCGCATAACGGCAACCTGGTAAATTCCTACGAACTTCGGCAGGAATTAGAGCTGGGCGGCGCGATCTTTCATACTACCAGCGATACCGAGGTTATTTCTTATATCATTACGCAAGAGCGAATTAAAACCGCATCCATTGAGCAGGCGGTGGAAGGTGCGCTGAACCGTATTAAAGGCGCCTATTCGCTGGTTCTTATGTCCCCTTCCAAGCTGATCGCCGTACGGGATCCCAACGGCTTCCGTCCCCTATGCTACGGCAAAACGGATGACGGCGCTTTTGTAGTGGCCTCTGAAAGCTGCGCGCTGGATGCCGTGGGAGCTTCCTTTATTCGGGATATCCATCCCGGAGAAATCGTGGTCTTCGATTCCAAAGGCGTGCGCAGCATTACCACGCACTGCGGTACGGTAAAGCCCTCAATGTGCGTATTTGAATATATCTATTTTGCCCGTCCGGATTCGGTGATTGACGGTTGTTCAGTTCATTCGGCCCGTATCCGCGCCGGCGCGTTTCTGGCGCTGGAGCATCCGGTACAGGCGGATATTGTCATCGGTGTCCCGGATTCGGGAATTGACGCTGCCATAGGCTTTTCACGGCAATCGGGCATTCCCTACGGCATTGGTTTTATTAAGAATAAGTATATCGGACGCACGTTTATCTCACCGGGACAAAAGTCACGAGAGGATAAAGTAAAAATCAAACTGAATCCTGTTTCCGATACGGTAAAAGGCAAACGAGTGGTACTGATTGACGATTCCATCGTACGCGGAACCACCAGCGCCCGAATCGTAAAACTTCTGCGGGATGCGGGAGCCACCGAAGTGCATATGCGGGTTTCCGCGCCGGCGTTTATCGCCCCATGCTATTACGGTACGGATATTGATTCCAAGGATGTATTGATTGCCTGCAACCATACGGTAAAAGAAATTGAAAAAATTATCGGTGTGGACAGTCTGGGATATTTAAGTGTAGATAATGTCACAAAAATAGCGGGCGGATTGGATCAAAGCAGTTTTTGTACCGCCTGTTTTGATGAAAAATATCCTACAGAGGTGCCAAAGAAAGCACATAAAAACCGTTTTGAAACCAAAATATCCGAAAGCGGGGAAGAAAAATGAAAAGCTTTAGCGAAAGTTATAAAAATGCCGGCGTAGATATCACCGCAGGCTATAAAGCAGTAGAGCTGATGAAGCAGCACATTGCCAAAACCGTTGCCGGAACAGGCGCGCTTTCAGGGATCGGCGGTTTCGGCGGACTGTTTGAATTAGACCTTACCGGCATAAAAAAGCCGGTATTGGTAAGCGGAACGGACGGTGTGGGGACTAAGCTGAAAATGGCGTTTTTGATGGACAAGCACGATACCGTAGGCATCGATTGCGTAGCCATGTGCGTAAACGATATCATTTGCTGCGGGGCCAAACCGCTGTTCTTTTTAGATTATATTGCCTGTGGAAAAAACGAGCCCCAAAAGATCGCCGATATTGTAAAGGGTGTAGCGGATGGCTGTGTACAGTCCGGCGCGGCGCTTATCGGCGGCGAAACGGCAGAGATGCCCGGCTTTTACCCGGAAGAGGAATATGATCTTGCCGGCTTTGCCGTGGGTGTGGTGGACAAAGATCAAATTGTGGATCATTCTTCTATTAAAGAGGGTGACGTTATCCTTGCTCTGCCTTCCAGTGGTGTGCATTCCAACGGTTTTTCTCTTGTACGCAAAGTATTTGACGTAGAAAACACCGATATAAAAAGTCCCTGCGAAGCGTTAGGCGGCAAAAGCATCGGTGAATCACTGCTTACGCCTACCAAAATTTATGTGCAGCCCATGCTGCGCCTGATGGAAAAAATCAAAGTAAAGGCGATATCTCATATTACCGGCGGCGGTTTTTATGAAAATATTCCGCGCAGTCTTCCGGAGGGTATTTCCGCAAAAATTGAAAAAGCAGCCGTTCAGGTACTGCCGATTTTCGATTTGATCGCCAAAACCGGGAATATTCCCGAACGGGATATGTTCAACACTTTTAATATGGGCGTAGGAATGAGCGTTGTAGTGGATAAAAACGATGCCGATCAAGCACTTGCTCTGCTGCGTCAAGCCGGTGAAAAGGCTTATATCATCGGTGAGACCGTTGCCTCAAACGAGGGTGTACTATTATGGTAAAGGCAAGGATCGCGGTATTTGTCTCCGGCGGAGGAACGAATCTGCAGGCGTTGATCGACGCGGCGGCCTGCGGGATCCTCAAAGACGGCATTCTTGCGCTGGTGCTCTCCAGCCGAGAGGATGCCTATGCGCTGGAACGCGCCAAAAAAAACGGTATTCCTACAAAAACAGTCAACAAAAAGTCAGCCGGCTCTCAGCAGGCCTTTGAAACGGAAATTCTTCGTACGCTGGAAGAGTATTCGATTGATATGATTGTACTTGCCGGCTTTATGAGTATATTAAGCGCTGATTTTACCGGGTGTTATGAAAAGAGAATCATCAATGTGCATCCGTCACTGATTCCCTCCTTCTGCGGCGAAGGCTACTACGGTCTGCGTGTGCATGAGGCAGCCCTTCAAAAAGGCGTTAAGGTGACCGGCGCTACGGTGCATTATGTAAACGAAGTCCCCGACGGGGGTGAAATTATCCTTCAAAAACCGGTGCGCGTTTTAAAAAATGATACGCCCCAAACACTGCAAAAACGGGTCATGGAGCAGGCGGAGTGGAAGCTTCTCCCCCGCGCCGCGCAGACAGTAGCTAAAAAAATTGTCCAAAGCAAGGAGAAAAAATAATGAACACATTTCAATCGCCGGACATCTCCCGGCTGCTTCAAAACAACCGCTATCCCGGCAGGGGAATTATCATCGGTCTTTCAGAGGACGGCAAAAAAGCCGTTGCCGCCTATTTTATTATGGGACGCAGCGAAAACAGCCGCAACCGGGTATTTAAAACAAGAGAAAACGGTGATATTTTTACCGCCGCCTTTGATGAAAGCAAGGTAAAAGATCCCTCGCTTATTATCTATAACGCCGTCAGAAATTTTAAAAACAACCTGATTGTCACAAACGGCGATCAAACCGATACGATCTATGATTTTCTTTCCCGCGGAAAAAGCTTTGAGCAAGCACTGGAAACACGGGAATTTGAACCCGACTGCCCGAATTTTACGCCGCGCATCAGCGGTCTGCTTACTTTTGAATCCGGCAGTTTTTCCTATAAAATGAGCATTTTAAAAAGTGCCGATGAAATCGGTTCCGCCTGTAACCGTTATACTTTTTCTTATGTGCCCAAAGCCGGTACAGGTCATTTTATCCATACGTATCAGCAAGACGGAGATCCTTTGCCCTCTTTTGCCGGTGAGCCGGAAAGATTTTCCGTCAAAGGGGATATCGACGAATTTACCCAAATGCTTTGGAACAGTCTTGATACCGATAATAAAATCTCTCTTTTTGTACGCTTTATCGATTTGTCCGCGGGAACTTCAGAAGAGAGAATTATGAATAAAAATCAATAGGAGGACAGGATGAAGGAATTTGAATTAAAATACGGATGCAATCCCAATCAGAAGCCGGCTAAAATTTATATGGAAAACGGCAAAGATCTCCCCATCAAAATATTGAACGGTCGCCCCGGCTACATCAATTTTTTGGACGCGTTCAACTCTTGGCAGCTGGTAAAAGAGTTGAAAGAGGCGTTAAAAACGCCCTGTGCCACCAGCTTTAAACACGTCAGTCCCACCAGCGCGGCTCTGGGCCTGCCGATGCATGACGATTTGAAAAAAGCCTGTTTTGTAGAGGATATTCCCGGTTTGGACGAATCGCCTCTGGCGCTGGCCTATGCCCGTGCCCGCGGTACCGACAGAATGTCCTCTTTCGGCGACTGGATCGCGCTTTCTGAGGTTTGCGACGTAACCACCGCTCTTTTAATCAAGCGCGAGGTTTCCGACGGCGTGATTGCTCCCGGCTATGAGCCCGAAGCTCTTGAGATATTAAAAAGCAAACGGAAAGGCGCCTATAATATTGTTGAGATTGCCGCGGATTATGAGCCGGATCCCATTGAAAAAAAGCAAGTATTCGGCGTGACCTTTGAACAGGGCAGAAATAACTTTAAAATTGACGAAGCCTTGCTTTCAAATATCGTTACCGTCAACAAGGAACTTCCTCAAACGGCCAAACGAGATTTGATTGTTTCCTTGATCACGCTGAAATATACGCAGTCCAACTCGGTATGCTATGCGGTAGACGGACAGGCTATCGGCGTGGGTGCCGGACAGCAGTCCCGCATACACTGCACCCGGCTGGCCGGCAATAAAGCGGATATCTGGCATCTGCGCCGACATCCTAAGGTATTGGCGCTGCCGTTCCTTGAAACAATGGGACGGCCCGAAAAAGATAACTGCATCGATGTCTATATTTCCGATGACTGCGAAGATGTTTTAAGCTGTTGGCAAAAATATTTTACCCGCAAACCCGAAATGCTGACACGTCAGGAAAAAAGAGATTATCTGGATAAAATCACCGGTGTTTCTTTAGGCAGCGACGCTTTCTTTCCCTTTGGCGATAATATTGACCGAGCCAAAAAAAGCGGTGTAAGCTATATTGCACAGCCCGGTGGCTCCGTACGCGATGATCTGGTAATAGCCGATTGTGATAAATACGGTATTGCCATGGCCTTTACCGGTATGCGACTTTTCCATCATTGATCAATCAGGAGGTATAATATGTTTTTTGATGAATTAAAAAAGTATGACAGTGAAGTTTACGCTTCATGCGCAAGAGAATTAGAGCGGCAGCAACACAATATTGAATTGATTGCCTCGGAAAATATTGTATCCGAAGCGGTGCTGTTGGCGGCCGGTACGGTTTTGACCAATAAATACGCCGAAGGATATCCCGGTAAGCGGTATTACGGCGGCTGCGTATATGTAGACGAGGTAGAAGAGCTTGCCCGCGAACGCGCGAAAAAACTGTTCGGTGCAGAGCACGCGAATGTTCAGCCTCACTGCGGCGCCAGCGCGAACCTGGCGGTATTTTTCGCCTTGCTTGAGCCGGGTGACACGGTACTTTCCATGAGTCTGGCTCACGGCGGACATCTTTCCCATGGCTCCCCGGTGAACATTTCGGGTAAATATTTCAACATTATTCCCTACGGTATTGACGATACTACACAGATGATCAATTACGACCATGTACGTGAACTCGCGCTTACGCATAAGCCTAAGCTGATTTTAGCAGGCGCTTCGGCGTATCCGCGGGCCATTGACTTTAAAAAATTCCGTGAAATCGCCGATGAAGCAGGCGCGTATCTTTTGGTAGATATGGCGCATATTGCCGGACTTGTGGCAGCGGGTCTGCACGAAAACCCGGTACCGTACGCGGATGTTGTGACAACTACGACGCACAAAACGCTGCGCGGTCCCCGCGGCGGTTTGATTCTGTGCAAAGAAAAATACGCCAAGCAAATTGATAAGGCGATTTTCCCCGGTATTCAGGGCGGTCCGCTGATGCATATCATCGCCGCAAAAGCCGTGGCGCTGGGCGAGGCGCTGACCGAGGATTTTAAAAATTATCAAAAACAAATCGTAAAAAATGCCGCCTGTCTGGCGCAGGCATTAATGGATGAAGGCTTCCGTCTGGTTTCCGGCGGAACGGATAATCACCTTATGCTGGTGGATTTGCAGAATTTCGGCATTACCGGCAAGGAATTCGAACATCGGCTTGATGAAGTGCATATTACCGTAAACAAAAACGCCGTGCCCAACGATCCGCAAAGTCCGTTTATTACCAGCGGTATCCGGGTAGGTACGCCCGCGGTAACCACCCGAGGCTTCCGCGAGGAGGAAATGAAAAAGATTGCCGGCTGGATGAAACTTGCCGTCACCGATTTTGAAAACAGCAAAGGAAAAATTCTGCAAGAAGTAACCGCGCTTTGCGAAAAATATCCCATTTATAAATAAGGAGAAAGCCATGAATATAATGGTGGTAGGCGGCGGAGGCCGTGAGCATGCGATTATAAAAAAGCTGAAACAAAATTCCGAAGTAACAAAAATCTATGCCTTGCCGGGAAACGGCGGTATTGCGCAGGACGCGCAATGTGTGGAGATCGGTGCCAAGGATATTGATAAAATTGTTGATTTTGCTCAACAAAACGCGATTGATTTTGCCGTGGTGGCACCGGATGATCCTTTGGTCCTGGGCGCCGTAGATCGTCTGGAGCAGGCGGGTATTCCCTGCTTTGGGCCCAGAGCAAACGCGGCCGTTCTGGAAGGCAGCAAGGTTTTTTCAAAAAATTTAATGAAAAAATACGGCATTCCCACAGCAGAATACCATGTTTTTTCCGCTGCCGAGGAAGCATTGGCTTTTTTAAAAAATACTTCTTTCCCTACCGTAATTAAAGCTGACGGTCTGGCGCTTGGCAAAGGTGTAATGATTGTACAGACTCTTGCGGAAGCGGAGGACGCGGTAAAAAAAATAATGGAGGACCGTGTTTTCGGTGAAAGCGGCAAAAATATCGTGATCGAGGAATTCCTTACCGGACCGGAGGTTTCGGTATTAGCCTTTACCGACGGCAAGACCGTAAAGCCGATGGTTTCCTCTATGGATCACAAACGCGCGCTGGATCATGACGAAGGCTTAAACACCGGCGGTATGGGTACGATCGCACCGAATCCGTATTATACCAAAGACATTGCGGATGAGTGTATGCGCACAATTTTTCTGCCGACAATAGCGGCCATGAATCAAGAGGGGCGTCCTTTTCAAGGCTGCCTGTATTTCGGTTTGATGCTTACCCCTGCAGGGCCGAAAGTAATTGAATATAACTGCCGCTTCGGCGATCCGGAAACACAGGTGGTGCTTCCGCTTTTAAAAAGCGATTTGCTTACTGTAATGCGCGCCTGTCGGGAAGGCACACTTGCCCAATGCGAGGTTTCTTTTTCCGAAACCGCGGCGGCCTGCGTAGTAATGGCTTCCAAAGGGTATCCCGGCAAATATGAAACAGGATATGAGATTCAAATTGCTCCGGGGTTTTCCGCCGAACTTTTCGTCGCCGGGGCAAAACTCAAAAACGGAAAATTGTTTACCTCCGGCGGTCGGGTTTTAGGGGTCACAGCGGTAGGAAAGACACTGAAGGAAGCTGTGAAAGAGGCGTATCGTCAGTGCGAGCAGATTACCTTCGCTAATGCTTACTACCGGAGAGATATCGGACAAAAAGCGCTGGCGGCGCTGAATCAATAAAACTTGGGGGAAGAAAATGGTTTACAGAGTTTTTGTGGAAAAAAAAGGTGCGTTGGCTCATGAAGCAACGGCACTGAAAAACGATATCGTTTCTTTTCTGGGGATATCCGGCTTAGAAAAGCTGCGGCTGGTCAACCGCTATGATGTAGAAAATATTGAGCCGGAGTTATTTGAATACGCAAAGACAACGGTATTTTCCGAACCGCAGGTGGATATCGTTTCGGATACGCTGCAGGAAACGGAAGACGCCGCTGTATTTGCCGTGGAATATTTACCGGGGCAGTTTGACCAGCGTGCTGATTCTGCGGCGCAGTGTATTCAGTTGATTTCCATGGGGCAGCGGCCGCTGGTACGCACAGCCAAAGTTTATGTGCTTTCCGGTACACTTTCCGGGCAGGATATTGAAAAAATTAAAAAACATGTAATCAATCCGGTGGAGAGCCGGCAAGCCGCTATGGAAAAGCCGGAAACATTAAAAACCGACTATGAAACACCTTCCTCGGTAGAAACGCTCAGTGGATTTACCGCGCTTACAAGGGAAGAGCTGGAGCAATTTGTAAAGAATTACGGTTTGGCAATGGACAATGATGATATTTCATTCTGTCAGGATTATTTCAAAAAAGAACAACGAGATCCTACCATCACCGAAATTCGAATGATTGACACCTATTGGTCGGATCATTGCCGCCATACGACTTTTCTTACCACAATTGACAGCGTTCGCTTTGAAGACGAGCATCTGCAGGCGGCGTATGAAAATTATTTGCGTGTCCGCAAAGAACTCGGGCGTACAAAGCCGCAGAATTTAATGGATATCGCAACATTGGCAGCCAAATATCTAAAATCCATAGGAAAACTGGAAAAATTAGATGAATCTGAAGAGATTAATGCCTGTACGGTAAAAATTCAAGTGAACGCAGATGGGCAAAATGAAGATTGGCTGCTTTTATTTAAAAATGAAACGCATAATCATCCCACAGAGATCGAACCCTTCGGCGGTGCCGCCACCTGTATCGGCGGTGCGATCCGGGATCCTCTTTCGGGCAGAAGCTATGTTTACGCGGCTATGCGTGTAACCGGGGCGGCAGATCCGCTCAGGCCGGTGGAACAAACCCTGCAGGGCAAGCTGCCGCAGCGGAAAATTGTTACTACCGCGGCGGCGGGGTATTCTT
>ULSF01000607.1_pt1 | contig 15287 bp, 11 predicted proteins | sample 1956121 | NCBI WGS metagenome assembly ULSF01 (sample SAMEA4835701, study PRJEB28245) | human gut metagenome | biome: gut microbiome; material: fecal sample | place: Denmark | collected 2008
AAAATATCGCATTGCATCAATACTTTTCAGATTTTGAAGATTACTCGAGCTCAATGGTTGCAGGCGGCTTACCGGTGCAATCGTAGAACACGCGGTTGACGTGCTTGACCTCGTTAACGATGCGGCTGGTGACAGTGCCCAGAACATCCCACGGCATATCGTAGCTTTCTGCGGTCATGAAGTCGGTGGTGGTCACGGCGCGCAGCGCAACGGCGTAGTCGTAGGTGCGCTCGTCGCCCATAACGCCAACGCTGTGCATATTGGTCAGTGCAGCGTAATACTGGCTAATCTCCTTATCCAGACCAGCCTTGGCAATCTCCTCGCGCCAGATGGCGTCAGCGTCCTGCACGATAGCGACCTTCTCGGGGGTCACCTCGCCGATGATGCGGATGCCCAGACCGGGGCCGGGGAACGGCTGACGGCTGACCAGATACTCAGGCAGACCCAGCTCACGGCCGGCCTGACGAACCTCGTCCTTGAACAGGTTACGCAGAGGCTCCACCAGTTCCTTGAAGTCCACGGTATCGGGCAGACCGCCCACGTTATGGTGACTCTTGATGACGGTGGACTCACCGCCCAGACCGCTTTCCACCACATCGGGGTAGATGGTGCCCTGTGCAAGGAAATCCACCTTTCCGATCTTCTTGGCCTCTTCCTCGAACACGCGGATGACCTCCTCGCCGATGATCTTGCGCTTGGCTTCCGGCTCCACAACGCCCTTCAGTGCCGTCAGGAACCGCTCCTCCGCATCCACGCGGATGAAATTTATATCCCACTTCGCAAACGCGGCCTCAACCTCGTCGCCCTCGTCCTTACGCATCAGGCCATGGTCAACGAACACGCAGGTGAGCTGATTGCCGACGGCCTCGGCCAGCAGTGCGGCGGCCACGGAGGAATCGACGCCGCCGGAGAGTGCGAGCAGCACCTTGCCGTCGCCGACCTTCGCGCGTATCTCCTCAATAGCGCGGCGCTTGTAATCCGCCATCGTCCAGTCGCCGACCGCGCCGCAGATCTCGTAGAGGAAGTTATGCAGCATCTCGCTGCCATAGACGGTATGGTTGACCTCGGGATGAAACTGCACGCCGTAGAAGCCGCGCTCCTCGTCGCAGATGCCGACGGTCGGGCAGGCGGTGGAATGAGCGACAAGGCGGAAGCCCTGCGGAACCTGCGCCATATAGTCGCCGTGGCTCATCCACGTTATGCTCTCGGCGGGAATATTCTTGAAAAGCTTGCATGAGGTATCAAAATAGGTCTCCGTCTTGCCGTATTCGCGCGCGGAATCATCCTGCGCGGCAGTGACCTTGCCGCCCAGCTCATGCGCGAGGAGCTGACAGCCGTAGCATATGCCCAGAATGGGCACGCCGAGACTGTACACACCGGTATCCACATGGGGCGAACCGGCCTCATAGACGCTGTTAGGGCCGCCGGTAAAAATGATGCCGATCGGGGCAAAGGCTTTTATCTCTTCCAGAGACGTGCTGAAGGGCTTGACTTCGCAATAGACGTTGCACTCACGGACGCGGCGGGCGATAAGCTGGTTATACTGTCCGCCGAAGTCGAGAATAAGTATCTTCTGATTTTTCATGCAGAACCTCCGTAGCTTTTTGACGAATACATTATATATTCTAATCCGCCCCTTTGCAAGAGCAAACGAAAAAAGCGTGATTTTGTTGACTTAGCTCCCAAAAAAGTGTATTATTTTTGGGTAAAAAACATTTTATTTCAGGAGGCGTTTCATGTCTGGAGTTATTTCAAGAGGAGTACGTGCCCCCATCGTGCGTGAGGGCGACGATATAATTAAGATAGTCGCGGATTCCGTCGTGGCCGCGATGGCCGAGGACGGCTTCAAGCTGCGCGAGCGCGACGTCGTTTCCGTCACCGAATCCGTTGTTGCGCGCGCAGACGGCAACTACGCCAGCGTTGACGATATCGCGGCCGACGTCAAGGCCAAGCTTGGCGGCGGCACCGTCGGCGTTGTGTTCCCCATCCTTTCCCGCAACCGCTTTGCAATATGCCTGCGCGGCATCGCGCGCGGCTGCAAAAAGGTCGTACTCATGCTGTCCTACCCCTCCGACGAGGTCGGCAACCATCTCTTTGACGAGGACACGCTCGACGACAGCGGCGTGAACCCCTACACCGACGTCCTCAGCCTTGAAGATTACCGCCGTCTCTTCGGCTATATCAAACATCCCTTCACCGGCGTTGATTACGTGGAATACTACGAATCCGTGATCCGCGAGGAGGGCGCCGAGGCCGAGATTGTATTTGCAAACCACGCCGAAGCGATCGTCAAGTACACCGAAAATGTCATCTGCTGTGATATACACAGCCGCGAGCGCTCACGCCGCCGTATCAAGGCCGCGGGCGGCAAGACCGTTCTGACCCTGTGCGACATTCTCAACGCCCCCGTGAACGGCAGCGGCTGGTGCCAGTACGGTCTGCTCGGCTCCAACAAGGCCACCGAGGGCAAGGTCAAGCTCTTCCCGAAGAATGCGCAGGAGGTCGCCGAGGGTATTCAGGCAGCGCTGCTTGAGCGCACGGGCGTCAAGGTCGAAGCCATGGTCTATGGCGACGGCGCGTTCAAGGACCCTATGGGCAAGATCTGGGAGCTTGCCGACCCTGTCGTCAGCCCCGGCTTCACCTCCGGCCTCGTCGGTCTGCCGAACGAGCTGAAGCTGAAGTATCTCGCCGACAACGACTTTGCCGGACTCTCCGGCGACGAGCTCAAAGCCGCGATCCAGGAGTCCATCCGCAAGAAGGACGCCGACCTCAAGGGCAATATGGTCTCCGAGGGCACGACGCCGCGCCGCCTGACCGACCTCATCGGTTCTCTCTGCGACTTGACCAGCGGCAGCGGAGACAAGGGCACGCCCATCATCGTCGTGCAGAACTACTTCTCCAACTACGCTGAATAATTTTGACAGATAACAAATACCCCGCCATCCATCAGGATGGCGGGGTTCATTTTACTTACGCAAACCAAATTTTATCGCAGAAGAGCAGGAACAGATATATCGCAATGCCGAAAACCGACGCTATGGTCAGCCCCGCTTTCACGGCGGCAAGCGTATACATTCTCGCTTCTTCCTTCGTCATCGACTCCGGCTCTCTGCCGTCCGCCGGACGATCGGGCGCCTCGGGCTTATACCAGGGCATTCCCTCGATGTTCATGGGCGCAATGGTACGCCCATCGTCATCGTCATAGGTTCGCTTCGTCTTTCTTTTCATTGAAGGTACCGTTTGCTTTCGCTTCCTTCAGGGCTTCCTCGGCTCTGGCCTGCTGCTCGGCATCATTATACAGGTGGCATGCGCACCAGTGACCCGGCTCTACCTCGCTCCACTCCGGAACGGCACAGCGGCAGATATCCATGCACTTGTCGCAGCGCGTATGGAATTTACAGCCGGCGGGCGGATTTGCGGGAGAGGGCAGGCTGCCCTTGAGGATAATGCGGTTGAGCTTGACGTCCGGATCGGGGATCGGGATAGCCGAGAACAGCGCCGTGGTGTAGGGGTGCAGCGGCTTGCCGAAGATCTTCTCGGTCTCGGAGTACTCGACCATGGTGCCGAGGTACATGACGCCGACCGTGTCGGAAATATGCTCGACGACGGAGAGGTCATGGGAAATGAACAGATAGGTGATGCCGAAGTCCTTCTGGAGCTGACGGAGCAGGTTGATTATCTGCGCCTGGATTGAAACGTCCAGAGCTGAGACAGGCTCGTCACAGACAATGAAGTCCGGACTGAGAGCCAAAGCGCGGGCGATGCAGATACGCTGGCGCTGGCCGCCAGAGAACTCATGCGGGTATCTGTCCTTGTAATACTCAGGCAGGCCGCAGGCCTTCATGACGCGGGTGATATAATCGTCGTACTCTTCGGGAGGGACTATGCCATGCTCACGGACGGCCTCGCCGATGATCTCACCGACGGGGAGACGCGGAGACAGGCTGGAATACGGATCCTGAAAGACGATCTGCATGCGCGGACGCATACGGCGAAGCTCTTCCTTGCTGAGGGAGAATATTTCCTTGCCGTCGAACCAGACCTCACCGGAGGTCTTTTCGAGCAGGCGCAGAATAGTTCTGCCGGCAGTGGATTTGCCGCAGCCGGATTCGCCGACGAGACCCATGGTCTGGCCGCGCTTGATCTTGAAGCTGATGCCGTCCACAGCGCGGACGTTGCCGATGGTCTGCTTAAAGAAACTGGACTTTATTGGGAACCACTTTACAAGGTTCTTGACCTCAAGCAGGTATTCGTTTTCCGTGTCGGGTGTTTTTTTGATTTCTTCCATCTTTACAGCTCCTCCACGTTAACAGATTTGGGATAACCCATTATCTCGCCCTCGTCAATGAACCGGTAGCAGGAGACGTAGTGTGTATCGCTGATCTTTATCTCCGGAGGATACTTGCCGTCGCACTGGTCGCAGCGCATCTCGCAACGATCGCGGAAGTAGCAGTAGTTCGGCATGTTGACCGGATTCGGAACGCTGCCGGGGATGTTGTACAGCGCGTCGACCTTCTTGCCGACGACGGGTTTGGACTTCATCAGGCCGATGGTGTAGGGGTGGCCGGGGTGGTGGAATATTTCATCCGCGGTGCCCTTTTCCACGACGCGGCCGGCATACATGACAACGACGTAGTCCGCCATGCCCGCGACGACGCCGAGGTCGTGCGTGATGAGCATGATGGAGGAGTTGAGCTTATCCTTCAGATTCTGGAGCAGATCAAGAATCTGCGCCTGGATCGTAACGTCGAGCGCGGTGGTCGGCTCGTCGGCGATGATGAGCGTGGGTGAGCAGGCAAGCGCGATGGCTATCATGATACGCTGACGCATACCGCCGGACAGCTCATGCGGGTACATGGAGTACACGCCCTCTTTGTTGGCGATGCCGACAAGGTCGAGCATCTCGAGCGTGCGCGCCTTGACCTCTTCCTTGCTCATCTCGGGGTTATGGAGCATGGTGACTTCGTCGACCTGCTGGCCGATGCGGAACACCGGATTCAGGCTGGTCATCGGTTCCTGGAATATCATGGATATCTTGTTGCCGCGAATCTCCTGCATTTTTGCAGTCGGGGTGTTGACGATGTTATATGCGGTGCCGTCGCCGAGGTTGAAGCGGATCTCGCCGCCGACGGTCTGACCCTGGGGGCGCTGAAGCAGCTGCATCAGGGAAAGGCTGGTGACGGATTTGCCGCAGCCGGACTCGCCGACAACGCCGACGGTAGAGCACTTGGGAACCACGAAGCTGACACCGTCAACGGCCTTGACCGTGCCGACATCGGTGAAGAAATAGGTACAGACGTTATCAAACTCGACAACGTTGTTCTCGTCCTTCATCTTCGTCGTGAACAGCGCGGGATCCTTATTGGCGTCCGCTCTGTCTCTTTCGAGCTTCTTGGTTACGCGGCGGTTAAATTTTGAAATTCTCCTGGACTCTTTGCCGGATATATAGGAGGAGTTTTTTTCGTTCTTATCTGACATGATTATACCTCCTAATCAGCGTTTTGCCTTGGGGTCATATGCATCGCGCAGACCGTCGCCAACGAAGTTGAAGGCGATAACGGTCATGCAGATGAGCAGACCAACAGGTATCCAGATGAACGGATAGTGCGCCATGGCGGACGCAGAGGAAACGGAGTTGATGATGGTGCCCCAGGTTGCCAGCGGGTGCTTAACGCCAAGGCCGAGGAAAGACAGGGTGGACTCGGTGATGATGGTGCCGCCGATGCCCAGAGAGGCGATGACTATAAGCTGAGGCATAACGTTCGGGACGAGGTGACGGAATATTCTGTCCTTAACTCTGATGCCCGTAGCCTCGGTTGCAACCATGAACTCCTGCTCACGCAGGGAGAGTATCTGGCCGCGAACCATACGCGCAACGCCGGCCCAGCCCATGATACCGAGCGCCGCCATCATTATCATGAGACGTACATAGGTATTCATACGCAGAGCGTCCATCATTGCGCCGAGGATTATCATAATGGGCATGGAGGGGAGACAGTAGAAGATATCGACCAGACGCATGATGAGGTTATCGACCCAGCCGCCGTAGTAACCGGCAAGGCCGCCCATGATGACGCCGAGAAGTATCTCAAGGAATACGACGACAAAGCCGACCATCAGGGAGATGCGGCCGCCGTACATGACACGCGCAAGCACGTCAAAGCCGTCGCCGTCGGTGCCGAGAACGTGAGTTCCGGAGGGTGCGGCAAACTTATCAATGACGTAAATGGTCTGGTGGCAGCTGATGACGTAGGAGCCGGTGTCACGCTGAGAGATGGTCAGGTCGCCGTCCTCGTACTGGAGATTGCCCTGCTCGTCATAGGTGTAAACACCGTTTTCGTCCTGCATGGGCAGACGATAGGTGAGCTCCGCAGTCTTGAGATCCGTCTGCTGCATTTCCTCAATGACGGTATTGAGCGCCTTCTTGAGGTCATAGTCCATGCTGTCCTCGCCGGAGTAGCGGCGGATGGAGATGGTGCTGAACTCGGCAAACTCGTTGCCCTGAGCGTCGAATATCTCAAGAACATCATCGTTGCTCTTGATAGTGTACTTCTGTCCTTCGTAGCTGAACTTGCCGCTGTCATAAGCCGCAAGCAGAGCGTTGACGCGGAACTCGTCACTGACCTTCAGACCGGTCTCAAAGGTATCAAGGGTGAAGCGGGTGTAAACCATGGCCATGCTGGGCTCGCCGCTCGTATAAACGTGGTGCGTCTCGCCCTTGTTGAGGATGGTGTAGTTTACGCCTTCAAAGCTGAAAGCCTTTGCCTCGGACTCGATGGCCGCGAGCATTGCCGCCTCAAACTCTTCACCGAGGCTGCCCTCGGCGTAGTTGATGCCGTCGGAGGTCTTGGTTATGGTATAGCTCTTGCCGGAGCCCTTCTTATAAGAATAAGTCTCGCCGCCGAACTTAAATTCGCCGCTCTTGCCCTTGCAGGCCTTTGCCGCATCTTCAAGTCCCTCTATCTCCTCACCGGAGAACTTGAGCTTCTTGCCGACGGCGTCATAGGTGCCGATGGTAACGGTGCTCGTACCGGCAGTGCAGACCTCATCCATTTCGCGGCCGCTGAGAGTATATATCTCGTCACCGAGACGGTTTATCTCAAAGTTGCCGGTCTCGCCCTCGACGAGCAGGTAATCCTTGCCCTCTTCGATCATGGACTTGATGTTGCTGTTCATCGCGGTAACGACCTTGCTGTCAAGCTCGACTGCGTCGTTGACGACATAGCCGTTATATGCGCTGTTTTCCTTGGCAAGCGCGTAGTTTACGTTCTGGTTATTGTACTTATAGAATATCTCCGTCTGACCGTGGGCATAGAACAGAGGCCCGAGGAAAGAGAACACAAACATGAATATAAGCACAGCAGAGCCGAAAACCGCCAGTCTGTTGCGTATAAAGCGCTTAAAGACCTGACGACCGGGGGAGAGAACCTTGACGCGGGATACGTCGTCAAGATGAAGCTCTTCGTTTTCAACCGATTTTTTGTTCTGCTCGGCCGCTTCCTTGGCCTTGAGGACTTCATTCAGATTATATGATGCTGCCATAAAGTACCTCCTCAGTTCAAGCGCACACGCGGGTCAACAACGGCATACAGAAGATCCGAAATGAGGTTGCCGAGCAACGTGAGAATTGAAATGAATGCCAAATAGAACATGGTAAAGGGTATATCCGCCTGTGTCATCGAATAGTAGGAGGCATAGCCTATGCCGCGGATGCCGAACAGCGTCTCGGTGATGAGTGCGCCGGAGAAGAGGCTGGGCAGGCTGCCGCCGAGGGTGGTGATGAGGGGGATAAGGGTATTGCGGAAGGCGTGCTTGTTGATGACGACCTTCTCCGGCACGCCCTTCGCGCGGGCGGTACGGATATAGTCGGCATTGAGCACTTCCAGCATATTGGTACGGGTGTAGCGCATGAGACCGCCTATGCTGATTATGGTAATGGTAATCGCGGGCAGGACAAAATGCTTGGCCACATCCAAGAATTTTCCGAAGTCAGAGAGATATTGATAATTTCGTCCCTGCATACCCGTAAGCTCAAACCAGCCGAGCTTGACGGAGAAGACGTATTTCAATATCGTTGCGAGGAAGAAGGTCGGCATCGAGATACATATCATCGAAACGACCGTGGTGAAGTAGTCGGTAAAGCTGTACTGCTTGCGGGCAGCGGCAATACCAAGGGGAATTGCTATAAGAATTTCAAGGATAAACGACACGAGTCCGAGCGCAAAGCTGTACCAGACGGTGTCATGGAATTTCTGGGTGACGGGGACAGTCCAAGACCAGCTCTCGCCCCATTCACCTCTCACAGCACTCTTAAGCCATGTAAAGTAACCCTGAACGATGCCTTTATCCATGCCGTATTGCGCATTCAAATCCGCAAGCCACTCGGAGTAGCTCTTGCTTGCGCCGGGGCGGGAAGCCAGTTCTCTTGCCTTTGTCTCAATAAAGCCCATGGGCATATTGTACATTAGCACATAGATCAGGAACATTACAAAGAACAAAATCAAAGCGCTGTAAAGCAAACGTTTAACTGTATACTTTGCCACACTATTTCACTGCTTTCTTAAATATTTGTTTCACAGCCAAGCACGGAAGGGGTAAAAACCCCTCCCGTGCGATGATTTAGGTGATGTAATTAAGCTAAACTCAATTACTTGACTGCCAGAGTCTCGATCTCGGCCTTCCAACCCCAGTACGGAGTCATATCCTTAGGCAGAGTGTCGCAGTCAACACGGATGGTGGATGCAACGGTGCAATCCTTGCGCTGGTAGACAGGCAGCTCAACGCCCCAATCCATGATGATTTCCATGGCCTGCTTGTAGACGGACTTACGGTACTCGGTGTCAGCGCTGGTGCGGCCGTCGATGATCAGAGCATCGAGGGCGGGATCATCTACCTGGTAGTGGTTGGAGTTAGTGCCCTTACCATGTGCATTGCTGCTGTGGTAGACCTGGTACATATCGGGGTCAGCGGTGGACTGCCATGCAGCAACCCACATCTGAGCGGTGTTGCCCTCGAGAGCGTTGTTCCAAACGGAGGAGCCGACGTCGTTAACGGTGAGCTTGATGCCGATGGTCTCAAGTGCCTTGGAGGCGGCAGTTGCAATGCCATAGGTCGGGTGATCCTGCTTGCCATTGCCGGGGATGAGGATCTCGTAGGACTCGGGAGCGCCTGCGGGAGCGGAAGCGACCTTGCCGTCAGCATCGAAGGTGTAGCCGGCCTTCTCGAAGAAGGTGACTGCTGCCTTGAGAGCTGCGTCGTACTTCTGCTCGTCGTTCATGCTGGAGTCAAAGATGTCGTTGCCGTCGGCATCGACAGAGTATGCTGCACGGTAGCCCTCGTCAGCAGGCTGAGGAGCTGCCCAAGAGGTGTTGGAGATGGGGTACTGGATAACTGCGGCACGGTCGCCGTAGTAGGAGTTGATAACGGTGTCACGGTAGACTGCCAGAACGGTCATGAAGCCCTTACGGAGAGCCTTGGACTCCTCGGAGCCGGGGTCGCCGTCGATGTTGACGAGGTCAGCATTGATGCCGAGGTAGCCGTAGCCGCGGTAGTCAACAAGGATGGTGGTGAGAGTATCGCCGGTGAGCTCGCCGTTGGAGTTAGCATCGGTGATAGCGTTCAGGGTCTCCTCGCTGATGGAGGGGACTGCGAGGTCGTAGGTGCCGGTGACGATACCGGGAACGTAGTCAGCATCCTCGCCTTCCTTGAAGAGGATGGTCTTGGTCTTGGGCTCGCCAAGGAAGTAGGTGGGGTTGGCTTCCATGGTGACAACGCCGTTCTCGTAGCTCTTGAAGATGTAGGGACCGCAGCCGAGAGGCTCGGTGGTCTTTGCCTTGACGCCGCTCAGGTCGCCCTTGTCAAAGCCGAACTTGTTGTTGTCGTAATCGTACTTGCTGACGTCACCATAGTGGTGCAGAGGAGCAATGATGAAGCTCATGTTGTAGATGGCGGTTGCATCGTACTCAGTCATATGTACGGTGAGGGAGTAGTCGCCGGTACGGATGATGCCCTTGATGTTGGGAACGTCCTCGCCGGTAGCAACGAGCTTATCGTAATCTGCAAAGTCATCCATGAGATCGAACAGGGAGGAGCCTGCGGTCTCGGCGTCGGAAGCCTCGATGATGTTGCCGTAAGCGGCCTCGATTGCTGCCCAGTAATCAGCAGCGGTAGCGCCTTCAGTCCAAGCGTCGCCGTAGCCCCACATGTTCATACCGAACTTGACCTGCAGAGCAGGATCAGCGGTTATCTCATCGGGAGTTGCTTCGATGGTGGCTGTGTACTCGTCGGTGTTGTAGCTGCTGACAACGCTGTCAATGATTTCCTGAGCGAACTTCTCGCCGGCTGCGTCAACACTTGCCCAGAAAGCGGTCTGAGTGGCTTCGTCCCAAAGGGTGAAGTCGGTGTTGTCACGGCCTGCCTCGGCAAGGAGCTTGTAGAGGTACTGCTGAGAATTGTAGTAGTCAGCCATGCCCTCGATAGGCAGTGCGTAAACAGTGGAGTTGCCGTCGTAGGACGGGTCAGCCATAACGTAGATACCGAAGATAACGTCATCGATGGTGGCGGGGGTGCCGTCGGAGAAGACGATATCGTCACGCATGGTGAGGTTGTAGTCAACGGAACCGTCATCGTTCTGAACGATGTCAACATCGCCCATGCCATAGTAGGTGTAATCGGTGCCGTTGTACTCAACGGTCTCGCCCTCTATGCCGTGGTGAATGATCGCGCCGCCGCGGTCAGCAGCAAGCAGACCGCCGGTGAAGTTGGAGACGACTTCTTCGTCATACGCGGTGGTATAGAAGAAGGGGCTGAACTTCTGGCCGAAGGTGGAGGTTGCATAGACCAGGGTGGATGTGTTCTCCTCGGCAGGAGCCTGAGTCTCTTCGGCAGGTGCCTGAGTCTCTTCGGACGGTGCGGGGGTGCTGGAGTTGCCGCATGCGCAAAGAGCAAGAACCATAACAAGAGCCAGAACAAGAGCGAGGATCTTCTTGATGTTGCTCATTTTCATTTTTCCTCCTTGATAGGATTTTTATTTATTAAACGCGGGCTTCTATAATTAATTAAGCCCTGCGGTTAATAACTGGATCAGATAAGCTTCGTCGCCACCGCCTGACGGCGGGAGAACGAGAGCGCGAACGCCGCGCAGAGTATCACGGCGCCGGCGGCAAAGGAGATGTCCGCCGCATTGAGCTTTTCCGGCGCGGCTATCGCGGTGATGCCTTCGGCGATCAAGGCGACCGCCGTGAGGATGATGCCGAATACCGAAGCCGAGGGGAGATTCCCTGCGACCTTCTCCGCCTCCGAGCGCTTGAGCTTATCGCCCGCGCGCAGCAGCTCGGCGACCGCGGAACTGACGTACCACAGCGGCACGGCCGCAAACACGAAGGGAAGGATCACATACATGAGCTTTCCGGCTCCGGACGGGAGCCACAGCGCCACGATATACGCAAGCCAGCCAAGCGCGGCGGCGGGAGCAAGGAGCCTGCCGCTCTTCTTCGCGGCGGCGGCATCGCAGAAGCAGAAATACGAACCGACATATATCGGCACGGATCTGACCCTGCCCTTTTCGTCGATAGTTTCGGAAATTTCGTAATCCCGTACGTATTTTTTCTTTGCCATGCGAGCTTTTCCCCGTCAGCTTCCTCCGGCGCAGCGGTCTGCGCCAGTGCAAATTGCTAAAGTTGGTTTACATATTGTGATATGTTATTATATCTGAAATATTACAATTTGTCAATGACATCCACATTTTAGATAGCACAAAGTCCACGGCTGGCGTACAAGTGTTTCTGCAGCACTATACACAAAACCATCGGATTCTTCAGTTTCGTCATTAGCTTTTCTAATACATATACACTTTCGCCAGCGGCGGCTAAGCGCCCCCCGTTATTACAAATCGCAGTGATACCGCGGCTTTCCAAGGCTCTTGCGGCCATACTCTATCGCGCCCGTCGGGCAGTGACAGATGCAGGCCATGCAGTGCGTGCAGTTTTTGCCCCACACAGGCAGACCATCGACGATGCTGATGTCGTTCAGCGGACACAGCCGCGCGCATTTGCCGCAGCCAATGCATTTATCGTCGGCGCGGAATTTATCCGCTTTCACGAAAAGCGCGTAGAACGCCGGATTCACGGCGGTGCTCATAAAGCGGTCATAGAGATTGTTCCGCGGCGCGGCAAACTCGAAGCCCTCGGATATCTTCCGCGCGGCCTCGTCTATCGAGGGAGACGCGGCCTCAATTATCCGCGCGGCTTCCGGCGCTTCGGGCGCGTCAAACATGGCGATATAGTTCTCCGGCATTATCACCTGCGCGGTGCCCATATAGGTGAAGCCCTTATCCGCGCACAGGCGCTTGTTGTACTTCGCCGCGTTGCCGATCTCGCTGCCGCAGTTCATCACGAACCACACCTTGTCCGCGCCGGAAAATTCTACTCTGCGTATCCACTCCTCGACCACGCGCGGGATGCGCCAGCCGTAGGTAGGCGTCACGAATATCAGGCGGCCGTCGGCGCGAACTGCCCCGGTATCGCCGCTTTTTATCCTGTCATTGACACTGACAAGCTCATCGCCGAGCGCCGCGGCGAGTCTGCGGGCTATATAGCGGCTGTTGCCCGTGCCGCTGAAAAAGAGGATCATACGCGTTCTCCTTTTCCTATAAAAATATTAAATGCCGGAACCCCACACAGGCAGGCTTGCGGCATTTATTGATTTGATCTCAACTCTAAGAAATTTTACTCTATTTGCTCACGGCTGTCAATCAAAAAAGCCCGAAACTACGCGCATTTCCCCTCCGGCGGCAAAAAATCAGGGCACGGGATATCCCGTGCCCTGAAGTGTTTTATTTTGCGCAGGCTCTCTCGAACTCCTCCTGGATCTCCTTTTCGGGTTCGGCGGTGAGCAGGCTCACGACGACGATGAACACGCAGGATATCACGAACGCGGGCAGCAGCTCGTATATTCCGAGCATGCCTCCAAGAGGTGCGACGCAGTATTTCCACACGAACACCATCGCTGCTCCGGAGAACATGCCCGCAATCGCGCCCCACTTGTTGCAGCGCTTCCAGAACAGGGAGAACAGCATTATCGGGCCGAAGGTCGCGCCGAAGCCCGCCCACGCGAAGGATACCACGCGGAATATCGAGCTGTTGGGGTCGCTGGCGAAGATGACTCCGAGCACCGCAACGCCGACGACGGTGATGCGCGCGATGAGCATGGTCTTCTTATCGCTCATCTTCACGCCGAAGACGTCGGTGAGTATGTTGTGGGTGACGCCGGAGGCAGCAGCGAGAAGCTGCGCATCGGCGGTGGACATGGTGGCGGCGAGGATACCGGCGATTATGATGCCCGCGACGATAGCAGCGAGCGCGCCGTGCGTCGAGATGAGCGCCGCGGAGTTGACGATCAGGTTCTCCGCCTCGGCCTCGGAGCCGGGCATCGCTATCGCTCCGGCCTTGACCATGCCGAAGCCGACGATGCCGATTATGACCGCGGCACCGAGAGAGATGACGACCCAGATGGAGGCGATGCGGCGGCTGAAGTTCAACTTACTCTCGCTGCCGATGGCCATGAAGTGCAGCAGGATGTGCGGCATGCCGAAGTAGCCGAGTCCCCACGCCAGCGTGGACGCGATCATCAGGGGGCTGTAGCTGCTGGGGGTGCCGGTGAGGATGCTCGTGGACGCGGAGAAATCGAGGTAGCCGGGGATCTCCTTGGCGTTGGCGATGACGGCGTCCCAGCCGCCGGCGGTGTTGATGCCGAATATGAGCACTATGACGAGCGCTATCGTCATGACGATGCCCTGGATAAGGCTCGTGACGGAGGCCGCCATGAAGCCGCCGGTCGCGCAGTAGATAACGATGACGGCCGCGCTGATTATCATGGCGGTCATGTAGTCGAAGCCGAAGAGGCTGTTGAAGAGCTTGCCGCAGGCGGCAAAGCCCGAGGCCGTATAGGGCACGAAGAAGATTATGACCGTCAGCGCGCCGAGAGTCTCGATTATCTTGGTGTTGTCGCGGAAGCGGCGGGCAAGGAAATCAGGCACGGTTATAGCGTTGATGCCCGCGGAGTAGCGGCGCAGGCGCTTTGCGACGATGAGCCAGTTGAGATAGGTGCCCAGCGCAAGGCCGATGGCCGTCCAGCCCGCCTCCGCGACGCCGCAGAAGAACGCCAGTCCCGGCACGCCCATCAGCAGGTACGCGCTCATATCCGACGCCTCAGTACTCATGGCGGTGACTATGGGGCCGAGCTTGCGGCCGCCGAGATAGAAGTCCTCGGAGGTGCTGTTGTTTGCATATTTGAAGCCTATCGCCAGCATGCCCAGCAGATAGACGACCACTGCTACAAGAATCCAGATCATTGCCGAAGTCATAATACATATCCTCGCTTTTCATAATATAGTCGGGATTATATATTATTTTTTTCGGAAAACAATATTATTTCCGCAGGTTTTTTCTTGATTTTCGCGGTTTTCGGGCTATAATATAAACGTCTCTAATTTTATTCATATTAAGATGAATTTATTTCATACAAGGAGTTTCCCATGAATCAGGCCAAGTATCAGGCGCTGCTGAGCGTCGTGGAATCCGGAAGCCTGACCGCCGCGGCGGCGCAGCTTGGGCTGACGCAGTCGGCGGTGAGTCACAGCATCAACAGTCTTGAGGAGGAGCTGGGCTTCGCGGTGATAAAGCGCAGCCGCGCCGGCGTGAAGCTCACGAACGAGGGCGAGCGGCTGCTGCCAGCGGTGCGCGGACTCTTAAACAGCGCCGAGCAGCTCAGCCAGGTGACGGCGGCGATACGCGGGCTTGACAGCGGCCTTGTCCGCATCGGGACCTTTACATCCGTCGCCGTCCACTGGCTACCGGGGGTGCTGAAGGAATTCCAGCGCGACTATCCGCGCGTCGAGTTCAAGCTCCTCAACGGCGACTACAACGACGTCGAGCAGTGGGTGCGCGACGGCAGCGTGGACATCGGCTTTGTGAACCTGCCCTCCCCGCTCGACTGCGAGTGCATCCCGCTGATGGAGGACCGGCTGATGGCCATTCTGCCGAAGGACAGCCGCTTTGCGAGCTACCCGAAGTTCCCGCTCGTCGAATGCGAGACGGAGCCGTTTATAAGCCTGCTTAAAAGCTCCGACCACGACGCGCGGCGCGCGCTAGAAGCCGCCGGCGTCACGCCGAACGTCAGGTTTTACACCAAGGACGACTACGCCGTCATCGCGATGGTCGAACAGGGGCTGGGCATAAGCATAATGCCGGAGCTGCTGCTGAAGGGGCGGCACGACGATCTGCTGGTGC
>ULSF01018922.1_pt1 | contig 15084 bp, 11 predicted proteins | sample 1956121 | NCBI WGS metagenome assembly ULSF01 (sample SAMEA4835701, study PRJEB28245) | human gut metagenome | biome: gut microbiome; material: fecal sample | place: Denmark | collected 2008
ACGCCGACACCGACGGTACCGGTGGTAACCGAAGAACCTACACCAACACCAACCGCAACACCTGACACCCCGGATGAACCCGATACTCCGGACGATACACCAGATGATCCCGGTACACCGGCAGATCCCGGCACACCGGCCGGTGGAATCCCGGACACCCCGCAGGTACTTGGTGCAAGACGCCGCAGAATGGTGACCATCGAGGATGAGACAGTTCCCTTGGCGGACAGAGCAGTCCTCGGAGCATCCAGACGACCGCAGACCAGCGATGACTCCGATGCCTGGAATCTGGGCTTTGCCTTTTCCCTGACGAGTCTGGGAGCATGGCTTGTTCTTAAGCGAAAAGAACATTAAACAGGAACGGAACGACAGCCGATCTTAGCTGTAAAAGTATAAAAGGATCAGAATCTTGAAAAATTTTTCAAATTCTGGTCCTTTTTTCCATTTGGCGCAGTCTTACTTATTAGGAGAGTAAAAAGAAGTAATAAAAACAGAAATACTGGTTTTGAGGGGAAACAGAAATGAAGTTAAAAAACGTAATACAGACCAAACTGGCAAAAACTCTGGTAGCGGCACTGATGATCGGCAGCATCTCCAACACCGGATTTACGGTACAGGCGGAAGAAGCAACGCAGAATGAGCAGAACGATGTTGTTGAAATGGCAAGTGCAAGCGGAAACGACAGCGTTGTTGCTGTAAAAGAGAAAACCTATCCCACCATCAAAACGGTGATTCTTGCTGGAGGCACCATGGCAAAATATGTGGGAGGACAGGTAGCCAGCCCCAACGTATGGCCCAATAATTACAAGCCGGCAAACGGAGATTTTTCATTGTTTGCAGGTCATAAGATGACTTTGGATGATGCTGAAACCTTTAAATATCTTTCTGTGGATAATACAGGGGTAGATGCCGAAGGAAAGTTAACCGGAAGTAACGGGGCAAGCTGGCAGTGCGTTGGATTCGTAGCATTAGATGTAAACAAATATTCTGACTGCAAGCCCGCAGATTTGTTACACTATGTTTATTACGGTGGAGACAGCGAAGGCACTTCCTATTATAAAGAAAACTGCGGAAAAACCCTTGAGGATGTAAAACAGTATGTGAATGACAACAACGGCGTCTTGTATGGTGAAAATGTAACGGAAAGTTTTATGAATCAGTTGCTCACCACCGGTCGATCCTTCAGTGGAGTCACCATTGCCACGGTATGGTATGTGACCACACCCACAGAGACCTGGATCAATTATGACGGATACGATTACAGGATTCCCGGGGTATCCGCAGTAGATTATTATGAATATCCCACGGGAACGGTAACTTTTGAACAGAATGAGAACGGCGCAGTGTTCCATTATATTTCCGAAGGTATTACCATTACTACAACTCCGGAACTGGAACAGCATTGGGAAAGCGGCACCGGCAGGGTGACCTATGATGCAACGATCACCATTACGATCCACAGCAATGCCCCGGACAAGGTAAGAATCAATCTGTCCGATGCCATCGGTTATCTGAACGGTACCGTGGCAGGAGGAAATGCGGCAGAGCCCGGAGATACCCTGTACTACAACATAAAGCTGGTAAATGAGAGTAATAAGGAGTATCAGTATGATCCTGCAAAGGCCACGATCGGTACGATCCCGGCAGCGCCTAAGGCAGGAGAGAAAGTAACGGTTCTGTCCAGTGGTTTTGAAGGTTATGAGATCGGTGAAGTGGGAGCGTTCTGTACATTGCCCCGCCGTATTTTAAATGCTCCGTTACGGGATCTCGGAATCACCGCAGGTAAGGTTACGGATGCGATTGTCGGAGAGGCTCTTTTGAAAAAAGGATATGGCAGCGAAGAAATGAAGCCGGAAGAGGTTACGCAGAGCTGCCTGGCACAGTATTACTTAGACTGGTTCAACAATACTTCCAGAGAAGAAGGAAATAAGGTCTACGGCTTTTCAGAACTTACGGCAGAGGAACTGGCAATCCTGACCAACGGAACCGCCGATACCACAGTAGCGGAGAGCTGTTCTGCAGTAGCAGATGCTTTATATTACACGACATATCATAATGTATATACTTTTGACGGTGAAGGTCTGTATGACCGGATGCTGAAAAACGGACAGGAAGGTTCCTATGCAGATACTCGGGTATCCGACCTGTTAAAGGACGGAGAAGTGAAGATCACCACTAACCTTAACGGTGTGTTGGCCAACAACGGCTATCAGATGACCAGATACGGCTTCGGAATGCAGTTTGAATTGTCCAGAGAGCCGGAGGTTACTCCGCCCGTGACTACCAGCCCGGAACCGACTCCCAGTGCTACTCCGGAGCCTACGCCGACAGGCACACCGGATACCACACCCACGACGCCGACCACTACTCCGACCGCACCCCCGGATACTCCGGACGATTCGGATGATTCCGATACCCCGGATACTCCCGGTACACCGTCTGAGCCGGCAACCCCGGTAACACCTCAGGTGCTTGGTGTAAGACGTCAGCGGGTTGTAAGCATTACCGATGATCCTACACCATTGGCGGACAGAGCAGTCCTGGGAGCTTCCAGAAGACCCAGGACCGGCGATGATTCCAATACATGGAATCTGGGCTTTGCCCTTTCCTTGACAGGGCTGGGAGCATGGCTTATTATTAAGAAGAAGCAATCATAACGAATAAACATATATTTACTATAAACAATCAAGGAAAGAAGAGGTAGAACAAATGAAAAAAAGATGGATGAGTCTTGTTCTGACAGTCATCATGGTGCTGAGCCTTGCAGGCTGCGGCAAGAGTACAGAATTATCCTCTGTAAGCCGTGATCCTGCCACGGATGACGGAACTGTCTGGTTCGATGAAGAGGCAGTGGCACTGGCGGGTTCTGTGAGAAAAGCCGGTATGAGTGAAGCTGAGCTGGCCCGTGCAGATGAACTTCGTGCCATGGCTATCGATGCGTTGGATATTGTAAACGCGAAGAGAGCAGAGAACGGCCTGGCAGCACTGAACTGGAGCAACGGTCTGGAGTCCTGCGCTATGGTAAGAGCAACCGAAGCAGCTTCCAAGTTCTCCCATACCAGACCCAACGGTAAGGACTGGTACACAGTGAACAGTGAACTGATGTGGGGCGAGAATCTGGCGAAGGGCTATGATTCCGCACAGAGTGTAGTAGATGCCTGGATGGCTTCTCCTACACACGCAGCGAATATCCTGGCAGACGATTTTACCACCTGCAGCATTGCGGTCTATGAGACCAATGGCAAGTTGTATTTTGCCCAGGAGTTCGGCTATTAACAGGGTATTTCTTATCATGAGGGGATAGAGAGATAAATGACAGGAGAGAGTTGATATTCTTAACGGAATATTAACTCTCTTTTTGGGCTTCAAAAGATAGAAAATTTTTCTGAATCATGGTAAAATAAAATCAACATATAAAATTAAGTATCTCTGCAGAAGATCACTGTTCCAAAATGAAGGAAATGCATGGGATATCCGGGCGCTGCCGGACAAGTGGTCACTTCACAGAGTACAGGAAAATAAAGCATATAATAAAAATGCAGCGCAGAAATGAGGACATATGAGTACAAAAGCATCACAGAAGGGCACAAAGGGGCAGACACCCGGCATGACGACGATCCGGGAACGTCTGCAGAAGGCAATCAGCAGGCTGGTAGTGTTCTCGATTATTCCGTTGGTCATCCTTACCGTGATCCTGAATCTGTCCAGTACCATGAGAACACTGGAAGACGATATGCTGGTGGTGGCAGAGATCTCTGCAGACCGTATCAAAGAGGAACTACGGGTGACAACAACGATCGTATCCGAACTCGGATGCAGCTATCAGCTGTCTTCTCCAGTATTTACCCAGGAGCAGAAGCAGCAGTATATCAACTAGCGTGTGGAAGCTTATGGAATGGTCAGAGGCAAGCTGATCGGCGCCAACGGTATCTGTGCTTATGACGGAACCGATTATAGTGACCGTGATTATTTTAAGAGATCCATGCAGGGAGAGGTCGTGGTATCGGATCCCGTGATTGCAAAGACAGACGGTAAGCTCAGCGTTATCATTTCCGCACCTGTATATGCAGACGGAGATAAGAATGGTGATATTGTCGGCGTGGTATTCGTTGTGCCGGATCCGGAGTTCTTAAATGATATTGCTGCGGCAGTCTCTGTCAGTAAGAATTCCGAGTGCTATCTGTTGGGAGAAACGGGTATCACCATTGCTCACTGTGATTCTGCGATTGCCCAGGAGCAGAAGAGCAACATTGAACTGTCCCAGACAGACAGATCTTTGCGGGGAATTGCAAAGGTAGAGCAGAAGATGATGACTGGAGCAACCGGATATGGCACTTATAGGAAAGGCGGAACCTTCACAATACAGGCTTATGCACCAATAGAAGGAACCAATGGATGGAGCGTGGCAGTAAATGCACCACTGACAGATTTCCTTGGTTCTACCGTTGTATGTATTGTCATTGGTGTAGCAATAGGTGCTGCAGCTTTATGTTTCAGTGTGCGCAGGGCAAAAAAGATCGGTCAGGCGATCGGTGAACCGGTGGCAAAGTGTACCGAGAGATTACGTCTGTTGGCTGAGGGCGATCTGCATACTCCGGCACCAGTGATCCGGACACAGGATGAGACACAGATCCTGGCAGAGGCTACCGCCGCATTATCCGGTAACCTGCAGAAAGTGATTGGCGATGCGGATTATCTTTTGGGAGAGATGTCACAGGGCAATTTTGCACTGACTACAGGTTGCGCAGAAGCCTATGTGGGAGACTTCCAGGGACTGTTGGAATCTATCCGTAAGCTGAACCATAAGCTGAGTGAGACACTTAATGAGATCAAGACGGCAGTGGGACAGGTATCTCTGGGGGCAAACCAGATGGCAGATGCTGCCCAGGGACTTGCGGAGGGTGCTACCGACCAGGCCGGTTCCGTAGAGGAACTGCAGGCTACCATCACGAATGTAACCGAGATCGTGGAGAAGAATGCCAAGGCACTGGGAGGTTCTTACCAGAAGGCTATGGATTACCAGCAGCAGGCGAAGGACAGCGGAGAGGAAATGAAGGGTCTGACGGATGCCATGCAGCGGATCAACGATACTTCCAGGCAGATCAGCGATATTATCGGTGAGATTGAGGACATCGCATCCCAGACGAATCTGTTGTCCCTGAATGCAGCCATTGAGGCAGCCAGAGCAGGAGAGGCCGGAAGAGGCTTTGCAGTGGTTGCGGATCAGATCCGTAAGCTGGCAGATGACAGTGCACAGTCTGCGGTACATACCAGAGAATTGATTGAGACTTCCCTGCAGGAGATTGAGCATGGCAACCAGATCACGGACAAGACAGCCGAAGCATTGCAGAAGGTCGTGGAAGGCATTGAGGATCTGGCCAACGAGTCCAAGAAAGCCATGGAAGAATCCAAGGCACAGGCAGATGCCATGATGCAGATTGAACAGGGCATTGAACAGATATCCACAGTGGTGCAGAACAACTCTGCGACCGCAGAAGAAACTTCTGCCACCAGTGAGGAATTGTCTGCGCAGGCCACCAACATGAACGAGCTGACCGCAGCATTCCAGTTAAGAGATTAAAATGTACGATGATTCGGTGTAATGAATTCTGAAGATATGACATACAATGCTTAATAGAAACAAGCATTGGAGGCAGCCGTGTTCGAAAAACAGAATATACAGGAAACCGTAAATGAACTGAAAAGTGACGCAGTGAAGGGCCTTACCGATGGTGAGGCCTTTCGTCGTTTACAGCAAAATGGCAGAAATGAAATGAAAGCTGCCAGAAAAAAGACGAAAATACAGCTTTTTCTGGAGCAGTTAAAGGACCCGCTGATCTACATATTATTGATCGCAGCTGTGGTATCCGTCTTTCTGGGGGAGCTCAGTGATGCCGTGATCATCGGCACTGTGGTAGTGGTCAATGCCCTGGTGGGCATGCTGCAGGAGGGAAAAGCCCGAAAGGCACTGGAAGCGTTGAAAAAGCTGACCAGTCCACAGACCATTGTGATCAGGGAAGGTATCCGTCAGGAGATTCCGGCGGCGGAACTGGTGACGGGCGATCTGGTAGACCTGGAGGCAGGGGCACAGGTACCTGCGGATATACGGCTGACCAGAAGCTCCAATCTGCAGGTAGAGGAATCCGCCCTGACCGGAGAATCGGTACCTGTGGAAAAAGATGCGCTGTTTCTGGCAGACTGCAGACACGAGATTCCATTGGCTGAACGGGTCAATATGGTATATATGTCTACTGTGGTGACCCATGGCCACGGAGAAGGAATCGTGACAGCTACGGGCATGGCCACGGAGATCGGCAGGATCGCCTCCATGATCACAGATGCGGAAGAGGAAATGACACCGTTACAGAAACGTCTGGGGGATATGGGAAAGCTTCTGAGTATTTTATCTCTGGGAGTATGTGCGGCATTGTTTCTGCTGGCGGTATTTCAACACAGAAATATTCCGGAAATGCTGCTGGTTGCAATTTCCCTGGCGGTGGCTGCGGTGCCGGAAGGGCTGCCGGCAGTGGTGACGATCTGTCTGGCATTGTCAGTGACCAGAATGGTCAAAGTACATACGATCATCCGCAGACTGCCTTCCGTTGAGACTCTGGGAGCGGTCAGCGTGGTCTGCTCGGATAAGACCGGCACACTGACCCAGAACCGGCTCACGGTGGAAAAATGCTGGTGGTATGATGTGCTGGAGGATGCTGCCGGCAGCAATGGCAGGGGAGAATCCCGATGCGTACAGGAGATGCTCCGGGGAATGCTGTTGTGCAACGATGCTTCCCTGCAGGGAGAGCAACGGATCGGAGATCCAACGGAACTGGCGCTCTTAGACTTCGGAGAGAAGATGGGGATGCATAGAGAACGTCTGGAGAAGCAGTACCCCCGCTATGATGAAAAGCCTTTCGATTCGGACCGGAAGATGATGACGACCTATCACAGAATCCCGAAAAACGGAGGGCATAAGGGAAGCATTGCCTATACGAAGGGGGCACCGGATGTGATCGTACAGCACTGCACTCATATTTTACAGGACGGAAGAAGTGTGCCAATGACAGCCGGACAGAGAAAAAGGATCAGTGAGGTTGTAGAACTCATGAATTCCCTGGCGCTTCGGACACTGGCGGCAGCACAGAGCGGAAACACTCCCGGGTGTGGGGAAGAAGGTATGACATTCCTGGGAATCGTGGGGATGCGTGATCCTGCCAGACCGGAGGCGGAGGAAGCGGTGGAGATTTTCCGCCGTGCAGGTGTATCTACAGTAATGATCACCGGGGATCATGTGGATACCGCCTATGCCATTGCCAGACAGCTGGGGATTGCAGGGCATCGCAGTCAGTGTATTACAGGGGAAGAACTGAATCATCTGGATGATGCTTCTTTTGCCAGGAGGATCAGGAATATCAGGGTTTATGCCAGAGTGACTCCGGCCCAGAAGGTACGGATCGTGAAGGGGCTGCAGCAGAATGGGGAGATTGTGGCCATGACAGGGGATGGTGTGAACGATGCTCCTTCTCTGAAAGCAGCAGATATCGGTGTAGCCATGGGAACCGGCGTGGATGTGGCTAAACAGGCGGCGGACATGATATTGACGGATGATAATTTTGCAACGATTGAAAAGGCAATCGAGGAAGGCAGAGGCGTCTATGAAAACATCCGCAAGTCGGTGATATTTTTACTGTCTTCCAATCTCGGGGAACTGATGACCATGTTCGCAGCAGTGGCTCTGGGGCTGGCTTCCCCTCTAAAATCCAGTCATATACTGTGGATCAATCTGATCACGGATTCCCTTCCGGCGTTGGCACTGGGAGTGGATAAAAATGACGGAAAAAGCCTGATGCGCTGTCCTCCAAGAAAAGCAGCGGAGAGTCTGTTCGCCCGGGGCGGAATGGCCTGTACCTTACTCTATGGAGCGCTGATCACCGGTATCGGTCTGGCGGCATTTCTGGTATTGCCCTGTGGGATCCTGGCAGGCAGGGGAGAACTGTCCTGGAATCTGTCTGACTGGGTGGAGGGACTTCGTGAATTACTGTCCCGGGAAAAAATACTTGCCCGATCCCAGACCTATGCTTTTACAGTACTGGGAATGTGCCAGCTGTATCATGCAGTGGGAATGCGGGATATGCAGAAGTCCGTATTTGCCATGAGACCCTGGGATAATCCGCTGATGGTGTTGGCCTGTGTTATTGGATTTGCGCTGCAGTTTGCGGTAACGGAAGTACCGTTTCTCATCGGAGCGTTCGGAACCTCCCATCTGTCCGGACAGGAATGGCTGCTATTGAATGTACTGGCAGCATTTCCACTGCTGGCTCATGAGCTGGTAGTGATGTTACGGAAGTGAGTACGCTTATCCGGGCTTACCGACGATTCAGAACGATAATTCGCCCTATAACTTCAGGCAGATATTCCTGCGTATGCAAGCATCTGCCGAATACCCTGCCTGAAGCTACATGGCTCTGAATAGTCGTAATATTCAGAACCCCATTCGCAAAATCGCATCTCCGATGCTTTCCTTTTGCTCATGTGGTTACTTCGCCACATAAATATAGCCAGAGGATCTTACGAATGCAAGCATTCGACGTTCCTCCGGTTATATTTACGTGGCTCTGAATATTTACAAAAAGTTAACATTTTCCTTGTATGGAGTTTATAGTCAATAGTTACAATAAAATTGACAAATAACTTTCATGGGAGGGCAATGTGATGAAAATTATCAGAAAAACAGCGATTGTTATGCTTCTCTGCCTCTATTTTCTGACATATGGTGTATTGCCGCAGGTACAGGCCGCAGGTAAAGACGCTCCTGTGATCGTGGTAGCGCATCGGGCGGGGGCAAAAGTAGCTCCGGAGAACACGGTGGCGGCCTTGGAACAGGCCATCCGGGATGGAGCGCCTATTGCAGAGATTGATGTGCAGCAGTTGTCGGACGGAACCCTGATCGTTATGCATGACAGTAATTTTAAACGGACCACAGGAGAGGATATCTGCGTATGGGATGCGGAGGCAGATGCTCTCAAAACCCTGGAAGTGGGCAGCGGTTTTTCGGCAGCATACCGGGGAGAACAGATCCCGACACTGGAAGAAATGCTTGCCTGTGCCAGAGGCAGGATCACTCTGATGATCGAACTGAAATATACCGGACAGGAGGATGCACTGGAGGAAAGCGTGTTGACTCTGCTGCAGGATTATGATATGGTGGATGAGTGTATTATAGGCTCCATGAACAAGGGAATCCTGCAGAAAATGAAGGAGCTGGAACCGGGGATTTCAACAGTTTTTATTGCCCATGATCTGGAAGAAGAGGATTATGAGCTGGACTATGCCGACAGCTATAGCATCGAGGGGAGAAATCTTACAGTGGATATGGTAGATGCCATTCATTACTGCGGAAAGTCGGTATACGGGTGGACAGCCAATACTTCCGGTGCCATGCTTCGGATCGTAAACTGTGGGGCGGACGGTGTGATCACGGATGATGTGAGATTATTACAGACATTTTTGAGAGAACAGGCTTGCCGTAAAGCGTTTGCAAGTGTATACTGATTAGTTATAAAGAGGGGAAGAATACGGAAGCAGGTTGGTGTATATGAGTAAAATATGGGAATTTTTCGAGAATCTGGGTGAATATGTATATGTGGCAGATGCAGAGACTCATGAATTGATATATATGAACAAGAAGACTCTGAAGAGCTATGGATTTCAAAGTCTTGAAGAGATCATCGGGTTAAAGTGTTATGAGATATTGCAGGGAAATTCTCTGCCCTGTGGCATGTGTAATAATGAACAGTTAAAGCCGGGTTTTTTTAAGGAATGGGAATATTACAATCCGCTGCTGCGAAGAGAACTTCATATCAAGGACACACTGGTAGAAGAAGACGGGAGAAAATACCGTATGGAAATCGCCATAGATTGTGGCAATCTGAATGGGAGAGGGCACAAATCCGAAGATTACCGTAATATGGAGGTTGCGTTGAATGAAGCCATCCGTGTGGCACAGCGGCAGGAGAGCATGGATCAGACATTGCAGGTGCTGCTGGAATTCGTCGGAAAGAATCTGGAAGCGGGACGGGCCTATATTTTTGAAAAGGATGACCACGATCATGACCACAATACATACGAATGGGTAGCCAAGGGAGTCGCACCGGAAAAGGATACCCTTCAGGACCTACCGCCGGAGATCTGTGCGGAATGGTATCGGAAGTTTGATGAGAATCAGAGTTTTGTCACAGAGAATCTGGAAGAAATGAAAGATGTGGATCCGCAGATGTATGAAGTTCTGGTAAGACAGAATATTCATTCCCTGGTGGTGGTTCCGCTTTATGATGATGGGAAAGTAATCGGCTTCTACGGAGTAGACAATCCTTCGACCAGATATTTTGAATTTGTGTCGGAGATGCTGCAGATCATGGGACACTTTATCGTATCGTCCCTGAAGCAGAGAAATCTGGTACGGGAGCTGGAAGTGATGAGCTATTCGGATCCGCTGACGACATTGGGGAACCGTTATGCTATGGAGAGGTACATTGAGCAGGTGGACCATACCGAGCCCATCGGCGTGGTATACTGTGATATTACAGGATTAAAACGGATCAATGACAGTGAAGGACATTCCGCCGGAGACCGCCTGATCCGCAGGTGCTGTGACTGCCTGAAACGTGTATTTGAGGGAAATGGAATGTTCCGTATCGGCGGAGATGAACTGGTGGTTCTGTGCACTGGAATTTCTGAAAAGGAATTCTATCAAAAGGTGGAGGAATTAAAAACAGAGCTGGCAGCTCATGATGTCTCCATGGCAGTAGGAGCAGCGGTGAACACTCTGGAAGCCGTGGGAAAGGATCATCTGCTGACGGAGTCCGAGAGACGGATGTATCAGGACAAGGCAGAATACTATCGCAGTACAGGGCTGGACCGCAGAAAGGTCTGAATTCTGAAATATCATTTTAAAAATTTATGTGTTGAGAATTTCTATCAGGCAGTTCCCTTGACGGGAACTGCTTTTTTCTATATTATTTATATAGGTTAGATAAAACTAACTCAGTGACTTTTGGATGGCAGGAGGTGAAGCGCTGATTGAGTCAGGAAACGTGGGAGATCCTGTGTGAAATGGAAGCAGACGATGTGGAACTACAGTTGGCTTTGCAGTGTGCACCGCTGATCACGGGACTTAAGATTTCCAATCTGCTGACGATTTCCCCGGAAGGCTTTACACAGGTGGGAAGGATCGTTGAAGGCAGTGTGCTTTCCCTGTATCCCTTGTTGGAGACAGAGGAGAAAATGGTAATACTGTTGTATCGGGAAGACCGGCTGGAAAAGTATCTGAAAATGCCGCAGGTACAGAAACTGCTGCGGGAGGCAGGGTACGAATCCGATCGACTGGAGGATATTTTGCCGGTATTTTGCGATCGTTATGAAACCTATGCAGAGAGAGGGAAGCCGTTCCCCCACGAACTGGGATTGCTGTTAGGATATCCCCCGGAGGATGTGGAAGGATTTATCAGACATCAGGGGAAGAACAGCCTCTGCACCGGTTATTGGAAAGTATATGCGGATAAAGAAGGAAAACAGAGACTTTTTGAAAAATATGAATATGCCAGGGAAAATTTGATCCAGCTGTTGCATTATGGATTAAAGATGACAGAAATCATAGATATCTGCGGATGTACCGCAGCATAGAAACAGGCACGGAAAGGTGCGGAAGGGAAGGAAAAATAAATGGATAAGATTTATGTAGTATTCTGGACACAGGGTGGTAACACCCAGGCTATGGCAGAGGCCATCGGAGAGGGTATCCGGGAAGCCGGGAAGGAAGCGGAGGTAGTATTTGTGACCGGCGCCAACCTTGACGAACTAAAGGCTGCTCCCAAGTTTGCACTGGGCTGTCCCGCGATGGGAGCGGAAGTCCTGGAGGAATCCGAGATGGAGCCTTTTGTATGTGATGTGGAAGGCTTTGCTTCCGGCAAAAAGATCGCACTGTTCGGTTCCTATGGCTGGGGAGACGGTGAGTGGATGAGAGACTGGACCACCCGTATGGAAGCAGCAGGAGCTACTGTGTTGAACGGTGAGGGCCTGATCTGCCATGAGACACCGGACGAGGATGGCCTGTCAGAGTGTAGAGAACTTGGTATACAGCTGGCAAACGCATAAGGTATCTGAAAGTAAATAAGACAACATAACAAAAAGATTCATTCCCCGGGTGGAGAGTGAATCTTTTTGCTATATGTATGTGCTATGCTTTTTTGCTACCACTTAAATAATAGCGTTCCTGTGCCACGGTCTCGGGAACCGGAATATTACCGTTTTGCAGCTTTCGGGTCAGAACATCCAGATGATGTAAGCCTTGGGCTACCTTGATCTTACGGCGATCCAGAAGATCGGCATACAACGGGTTCTGAGCCAGCGTATTGCAAATATCCTCCGGGAACGGGCAGTAGGTGAACATGATCTGACGGGCTACTTTGTTCAGTCTCGGGGATCCGGCACCTTCGAAGAGCACCCAGATCATATAATCCCTTACGAACATTTCCTTGAAACTGTTCTTGGCACGCTGCAGGCTGGATTTTACCTTTTCCTTGGCCTCTGTACTCAGATCATGGTTCTTGCGGTAGAACTGGATATAATCGAAATATTCACTGGTCAGGGAACTGATGGAGACATCGTTCCAGCGGTTACCCTGGACTCTCTTGCACAGCTCCCAACGGAATTCACCGGTCAGGTGGGTGAAGGTCGTCTTCAGATCCTCCAGATGGAAAATGGAGAAGACCATACGACCGGGGCTGTTACGGCGCTTGCCCTCAATTTCCTGCCACATGACACCGCGGATACCGACGTTGGGCATCAGGATGATGTCCGGCAGATATTCCAGATGAATTGTCTCCTTACCCATGACATCTATGTGCTCCATATCCAGACTTTCTCTATAGAATGCCGTGTAATCTACCCGGCGGATCTCCTCGAGAATCTGGGAGACACGGGAAACGGTGACATAGGAGCTTTCCAGATCCTTCAGCACATCATCTGCGCAGAACAGCGGACAGAAAGTAGTGATCCGCCCGAAGGTAATCTTGTTGACCTGAGGGAACATATTCCGGAGCTCGTAATTGACCTTGGCCATGGGATTGTTCTCCAATGCCTTGAGCTCTGCATCCGTAATATTGCCACCGACCTTTTGTTTGTGAATATAATCGGAATAATCCTGGTCAAATTCGTTCCGGCTGGGAGATTTCTTCCCGCGGAAGATGGCCATCAGCCAGTCATAAAAGGTATAGACACCGATATCGCTGTGATCCGACATAGCTTCTGCTATGCGGTACAGGGTGACTGCATTTTTCAGACCGGCCAGCTCCTCATCCACATAACCGAAATACAGAAACATTTTGACCGGCATGGGAATGTTCGGCTGTTCCAGCGTCTGGGTGAACAGGAGGGAGTAGAGCAGATAAAATTCTTCGGTCAGCTGTCTGCGTAAAAGAGCGACATCCTGATCCTGGGAAGCCCGGTCGGACAGCAGCTTGTAAGCGTGGACATGCTGACGGAAGCTGGTCACGGTATCCAGATCCGAACCGGCGTAATCCAGAATAGTGTTCAGCGATCCGGCAAGCTTGCCAAGGATCTCGGAATCTCCGGAAGAACCTGCCTCAGCGGAATCATTGGATTCCATGAGATTCAGGCTGCTCTGGAAGGTCTGGGATCTGGAGGCAAACAGTTCCTGATCGATGAAGGACAGATCGCCGGCCTTAGAAAGCATACGGTGAATGCGGTCGTAGACCGCCTTGCTGTCTTCATTATCCTGTCCCAGTTTATAGAACAAAGAAGTATAAAAATCAAAAAGATCGTTGCCGGATTCCCGGAAATAGAAGGAACCGACCTGCTGCAGATAGTGGAACTGTTCCTCCAGGCTCTGGTAAGTACGGCGGAAGTCCAGACTTCCCTTACGCAGCATACCAATGGACAGATCCGACTCCTGTACCAGGATCCGGTAATTGTCCGAAGCCAGGATCCTGCTTAAGCCCATGTAATAGCCGTTCAGCCAGATGTCCGGTGAATCATCCCCAAGAAAAGCATTCAGCTCATCGAAATGTTCCAAGGATCTCGCCTGCAGACGGTAACGGCTACACAGTGTATTGTAGGTGGCAATATCATCTGTCAGAGTACGATACAGCTCACTGCAGTTCAATTCCGAAATGGAACTGCGGTTCAGCAGAATATTGATCTGACGGAAACAGGACAGACAGAATAGACGTGCTACGTCCGGGTGCTTCTGTAGAATATCATTCAGGGAATCCAGACTGGTCAGGGGATACGTCAGGATCGTTGTATCCTCCAACGTGGTATAGCCCAGCAGATGGATCTCGGAGCAGATCTCACAGATACTGATCACGTCTCCCTTTCCCAGAGTATAAGAGCCGCCGGGATATGATACATCTACTTTACCGTTGGTAATCAGATGCAATGCAGTCATGGGCTGCCCATAGCTATATATAGTTTTCCCCTTCTCCAATACGATTCCAGCCATTCCAATACCTCGTCTTATCATACAAATATTTAATACACATTATACACCATAATACCAACAATTTTCTACTGTACTTTTGATAGAAATGTGATAAAATAAAACTACATATGTGTCACTTTTACATCAGTATGTGAAAAAAGTGATGTTTTCGGCAGAAAACGGTACATGGAAAGGTATGTTGGGGTTATGGAACAGAGCATTGAATACAGAGAGCAGTTGTTGGAATCTTATAAGCAGGCGGTGAGACCGTTACTTCCTTATTTGCCGTGGCTTGAGCAGAATGCGGGTAAGAGAGCCAGTTCTATATACAGTGGGCAGGATATCGGAGTTCATTCCGTGTCATTCCCGGTATATGACGGAACGCTTTTGAACTTCGTGCGGGAAGCAGGGAAGAGCCCTTTGATGGATCGCAATTATGCATATGTATATACCAGACATCGGATCCGTACCCATCAGGACGAACGGAATATGATCAAAAAAGCCGGCTGGCAAGAATGGAACATCTTAAGAGGCATTCTGTCGAAGTATGTCTTAGGCGGCAGAACCAAGGGGAATCTGTGGAGTGA
>ULSF01060012.1_pt1 | contig 14916 bp, 17 predicted proteins | sample 1956121 | NCBI WGS metagenome assembly ULSF01 (sample SAMEA4835701, study PRJEB28245) | human gut metagenome | biome: gut microbiome; material: fecal sample | place: Denmark | collected 2008
ATTCTTTTTTCTTTCCCCAATCTGTAACACATCATTGACAAGCCTACAAAAAGAATTGATATAAAAATATTAAGAACAAAAGCTCTTTGTTTAAAACAGAAAATTTTCTTCTTTTATTTTTTCTTGCTTCCGGGAGAAACGCCGAACAAACGCTTATACGCTTTAAAAAGCGCAGAATAGTCCTTATTTCCGCAGCGAAAGTAAAATTTTATAGGGTTCTCGCCTATAAAGATTAAACTTTTGGCATATGCAGATACCGACTTTCAATATATTGCAGACAAGTTTCCATGAAAGAACTTATGTTTTAGGATACATAGGATTTCCACGATCCGTTTTGTAAAGCAGATATAATATTTGCTTAATGGTAGAGGAAAAAAAGTGCTTTTATGCAAAACGGCTCTAAAAATTTTGTTTTAGCAAAAAAAAAGACGTCTATCATTCCTGATACACGTCTCTTCTGAACAAGATTTTATTTTTCTTCTTTTTGAACAATAATCTGCTTGCCGTCATAATAGCCGCAAGCCTTGCACACTCTATGCGCCAGCTTTTGCGCTTTACACTGCGGACATTCAACAATGCCCGGTAAAGAAAGCTTCCAGTTTGCTCTTCTGCTGTCTCTTCTTGCTCTTGAAACCTTACGCTTCGGTACCGCCATGGGAACACCTCCTTAGTCCACTAATCCACGCAAAGCGGAAAAAGGATTATCGCTTTTTTCTTCTTCGCATGAACAAGATGAAAAATTTTTATCAATACCGCAATGAGGGCACAGTCCTTTGCAGTCCTCCCTGCACAAACGTTCTATCGGAAGGCCTGCAATAACGGTATCCGTCAACAGCGGCTGAAAATCAATGGTATCATTCGGCAAAATGCGGAATTGCTCTTCCTCTGCATGATTAGAATAAATTTCTTCAAAATCAAAATGTAAATTCTGAGAGAACTCCTTCAGGCAGCGATCACACTCAAAAACGCAAGAAACCGCGACAGTTCCCATAAAGCGAACCTGATCGCCCTCGGCTATATAATACCCCGTTACCCTTGCCGGCTCCGGAAAGTTGACTTTTCCCATATATTGCATAGGAGCAAGGGAAGCTTCCAAATGAAATTCAAATTTTTCGCCCTGATTTCGCAGAGCCTCTTTTACCGAAATTATCATATACATTTCAAATACTAAAATATTATATCGGGATAGCAACGCTTTGTCAATTACATTTTTGAAAGCTCAGCGGTATCCCGTGCGATAACCAGTTCTTCATTGGTTGGAATCACAAGCACCTTAACTCTGGAATCCGGAGCTGAGATAACCGCTTCCTTCCCTTTTACCTTATTAGCTTGTTTATCCAGCTTCACGCCCAGAAATTCAAGTCCCTCAACAGAAGCCGCGCGAACGGTTTCCGTATTCTCGCCTACGCCCGCAGTAAATACAATAGCGTCTACTCCGCCCATAGCCGCCGCGTAAGCGCCGATATATTTCTTTACATGGTAACAGAAAATATCAAGCGCCAGCTGCGCGCGCTCATTGCCTTCCTCGGCGGCAGCGCATAAGTCACGGAAATCGCTGCTTACACCGGAAATTCCCAGCATACCGCTCTTTTTATTTAAATACTCATCCATTTGATCAATATCCATGCCGTATTTATTCATTAAAAAGCGAATAATAGCCGGATCGATATTTCCGCAGCGCGTTCCCATAGGAAGACCTTCAATCGGTGTAAGTCCCATGGACGTATCCATGCATTTGCCACCCTTGACCGCAGCAATACTGGATCCGTTCCCCAAATGGCAGGAAATAATTTTCAAATCTTCGGGCTTTTTATTTAAAAGCTCGGCGCAGCGCTGTGAAACAAAGCGGTGGGAAGAGCCATGAAAGCCGTATCTTCTTACCTTAAACTTCTCATATGCCTCATACGGAATACCGTAAATATACGATGTAGCCGGCATGGTCTGATGAAAAGCCGTATCAAACACGCCTACCATCGGCGTATTGGGCATAACGGCCTTACATGCGGCAATTCCCTGCAAATTTGCCGGGTTATGAAGCGGAGCCAAATCAATCAGGCTCTCCATCATATTGATGACTTCATCCGAAATTTTTACGGAGCAGGCAAATTTATCTCCGCCGTGCACTACCCGATGTCCTACCGCGCCGATTTCATCCATAGAACGAATCACGCCGATTTTTTCGTCTGTCAGCGTCGAAAGCACCAATTGAATGGCTTCTTCATGATTGCTCATATTTTTTTGAATTTCTGTTGTTTGACCGTTTGCCGTATGCTTAAGCTTTGAGCCGTCAAGGCCGATACGATCAATGGCGCCTTTTGCGATAACAGATTCATTTTCCATGTCAATCAGCTGATATTTCAGTGAACTGGAACCTGCGTTGATAACTAAAACTTTCATATTTTACCTCCGGTAAATAAAAATCAATTGGGATTTTGCCCTATCCATGCTATAATAAAGTCTATACTGATATACGCGGGTATTATAGCACACTTTTAGCAATCCGTATATCAAAAAATGTGAAAAAGGTGAGTCCGATTAAAATTTACGGAATTATTTGTGAATACAATCCCCTGCATAACGGTCATATCCATCAGCTGCAGTACGCTAAAAAGCAAGCTGACTTTGTAGTATGTATCATGAGCGGACATTTTGTCCAGCGCGGGCAATGCGCAGTATTTGATAAATTTGCGCGTGCTAAAGCCGCTCTTTCCTGCGGTGCCGACGCCGTTTTTGAGCTGCCCGCTGTTTTTACCTTGCAGGCGGCTGAATATTTTGCTTTAGGCGGTGTGCTTGCCGCGCAAAATCTCGGCTGCACACATCTCTGTTTCGGCAGTGAAGCAGGGCAGCTTTTCATCCTTGAGCCCTTCGCACAGGCAGCTCCCTCTGCACGCTTCAAAACACAGCTGAAAGAAGGCACCTCTTATGGGCGCGCGCTTTCTTCAGACAAAACGCAATTTTTGCCGAACAATATGCTGGGAATCGAATACTTAAAGGCTATCAAGCAAACCTCCGGCACGCTGATTCCCGTTACCCTACAACGCCAAGCCGATTTTTCTTCCGCGCATGCGATCCGCCAAGCTTTAAAGGACGGAAACCATCCGGAACAAATGTATCCGTTTACAGAATCTCCTCTGTTTTTTGAAAAGTTTTTTGATATCATAAAATACCGTCTTCTGTCAATGACAGCGCAAGAACTTTCACACATATGCGGTGTCAGCGAAGGATTGGAATATAAAATAAAAAAAGAAGCCTTAAACGCGGAAAACATGGATGAGCTTATTTTAAATATTAAAAGCAAACGCTATCCTTATTCCCGCATCAGCCGCATTCTTTGCTGCGCACTATTGAACATCAGAAAAGAGACTCTTTTTTCTCTTCTTGCGAAACCTCCGAAAGTACGCCTTTTAGGCATAAAAAAAGAAAAAGCCGCACTGCTTTCTCTTTTAAAAAACTATTACCGCGCGCCGACAAGCATTAACGATTCCCAAACCGAAACCGCCGCGGCCATTGATCAATACGCCACACAGATCTATTCAATTTTTTCTTCCCTTACCGGCAATGAAGATTTTACGCTGCCCTTGATAAAAGTATAAAAACTTTAACACAACGCGCATTTTATATCCGATTATCAAAAAGAACAGCCCGAAAAAATTGGCAAATCTCACAAAGATTCATTCTGCAAAATCTCTTCTTTGATTGGTTCAGAACAAAAAAGGTTGCCGGTCAAAAGTCGAAAGTACTGAAAAATCTGATTTATAACTCAACCGAATTTCTAATTTTCTACAAAAAAATCTGTTAGTCTGTCGAAAATCCTGTTGGTGAATAGATACAAAGAACTTTTATGTATCATATTTCTCTCCGGTAAACGGCTCATCGGGACGTTTTGCAGCCCTGCCGCACTCTTTGGGGTAAGATTTTGACTTTTTCCGGAGAACATGGGATTTTACCCGGTACTCCTCGCCTTGAGAAAGACGAAAGAATCCTTTTTTGCGTAACTTTTTTTGGATAACTTTTTTGACACTCCGATCTGTTTTTCCATCGCGCGGCATAATCGGTATTTTAAGCTTTTATGGCTATAAAGAATCCTTTTCTATTTCAAGATCTGTTTTTATTTTATCCAGTGCATCCAGAGCAGCCTTCCTGCCTATCTCCAAACATTCAGCCGCTTTTCCCAGATTATCAATAGGAATGGTACGCAAATCGGGATTAATCAAGCAATCGCTTTCCCGATACAGCTGCTCCACGATCTGCCAATCGCACATTTCAAAAGAGTTCATAATAACTTCCACTAAATTTTTGGCTTTTTCATGTCCCCAGCCTTGGTATCCCACATCCACCGCAATTACGTATTCCGCTCCCATGGCGCGCACCTCACGAATTGGAACCCGCGTCATGGCTCCGCCGTCTACCAATTGCATTCCGTTAATTTCTACAGGTTCAAATACCCCAGGAATCGCAAAACTGGCATGGCAGGCACGGGCAATTTTTCCTTGTGTAAACGAAATACATTTCCCGGATATCAGGTCACAGGCAATCGCACAAAAGGGAGGATCGCATTCTTCAATGTTTTTCCCTTTTGTCAGCATTTCAACAAGCTGTTCCGCCTTTTCTCCCTTCATAAAACCCATTTTGGGAATCGTAACATCCAAAAAAGAAGAAAGATCAATCGAAGCACACAGCTTACCCGCCATATACATATCACTTCCCGTACAAAAAAGGCCGCCGGCAATGGATCCGGCACTGCAGCCGGCAACAAAATCTATAGGGATATGATTTTCAACCAGCACCTGTAAAACGCCTATATGCGCCACTCCGTGAGCGGCACCTCCGCCCAAAGCAAGACCTACTTTTTTCATAAAACAGCAAACTCCCTAATATATTGAATTGGTGATGGTATTTGTACTTTTTAATCATACTTTTAATCCTATGTTTATTTGACCCCCAAGTTTCCATAGAGGCAACAAAACAAGCCATAAACTTATGGGTTTCTTCTGTTTTGCCTGTTTTATTCCCTTTTTTTATTATAAGCAAAATTCTATATAACAACGGCGGCGCGGCTTTTTTTGCCAAACTTCTCCGGCCGTTTATGAAACTTTTAAATCTTCCCGATGACGTGGCTTTTCCCCTTGTCATGAGCCTGTTGTGCGGTTTCCCAACCGGCAGCCGCATTATTGGCGATATGCAGAAAAACGGACTTAAAAATTATGAATATTATGCCAATATCTGTTATTCTTCCGGGCCTTTATTCATCATCGGCAGTGTGGGAACGCTAATGCTGCAAAGCACACAAAAAGGGCATGTACTGATGCTGATTCATTTATGCACACTTATAATTTTTACCGTACTTACACGCCCTAAACATTTAATTGATGAGACGGCTGAATATCAAAATCCCTCCGGCAGTTTTGGCAGTGCCATTGCCGAAAGCATTACCGCCATTTTGCAAATTTGCGGCTTTATGGTGTTTTTTTCCGTAATCAGCGGCATACTGTTCACCTATTTTTTAAAAGGCCAACCACCGCTGATAAACGGTGTTATTTCAGGACTGCTGGAATTTACTTCGGGTATAAAAATAATAAGCATGCAAAATATTCTTCCCATGCCTATTATCAGCTTCTTTCTTTCCTTCGGCGGCAGCTGTGTAATCGCGCAATGTCTGGCACAGCTCAACGGAATTAACAAAATAAAATTTATCGCAAATCGTTTGATATGCGGCACAATTGCCTTTCTTTTATGTTTTTTATATCAAAAAACATCACTTTATATTCCCTTGGCGCTCACACTGTGCATAGCCTTGGGAAGATATTTATATCAACGACGCCGTTATTTATTAAAATCATCCAAGTCCTGAGAAATCTGCCCTTCTAAATCACCAATGTGCTTTTTCAGCTCGCTGAGCAAATCCACCGCGTAATTTTTAGCCGATAGCTTGATTTCTTTCGCATTTTGGCGCGCCATATCAATAATTTTTTTTGCTTCAATCTCCGCATTGCGGGTAATCTCATTTTCCGATACCATTTCTTCGGCATTTTTCTGTGCCGCGGCGATACATTGTTTTGCCTCTTCCTCTGCATCAATCAAGATCTGACGGCGTTCTTTCATAATATTAGACGCACGCTCCAGCTCATTGGGCAGACTTTCTCTGAGCTCATCGATAATATCCAGGCACGCGTCGGCATCTACCAGACTTTTATCCGAAAACAAGCCTTTTTTTGTTTGACTCAGTTCTTTTTCCAGTTCATCCAAAAGATTCGTAATTACGTTTTCCATAATTATTCTCCTTTATTTTTTTCTGCTGTCAATTTTTCTTTAATAAAACCGTGCACGCAAGCCGGTACCATCTTACTGATATCCCCGCCCAGCCGTCCGATTTCCCGGACAATACTGGAGCTTAAAAAGCTGTTTTCACTGCTGGCCATCATAAACAACGCCTGAAAATCCGGATCCAACTTTTGGTTAAGCGTTACCCACTGCAACTCATATTCAAAATCAGTAATCGCGCGCAAACCGCGAACAGCGGCGGCCGCGCCGCGTTTTTTCATATAGTCTACCATCAACCCGTCGGAAAAATCCGCTTCTACATTTTTTAAATGTGCAACTGACTTCCGAATCATTTCAAGACGTTCTTCCAACGTAAAAAAATATTTTTTTTCCGAGTTATTCATAATGGCCACTATCAGCTTATCCGTCATTTTAGCGGCCCTTGTTATAATATCTAAATGACCCACCGTAATGGGATCAAAACTGCCGGGATAAACCATCAACTTCATATTTTTCTCCTTTAAGAAAGGTAAGGCTCCTGCTTCCGTAAACCCTGTGATCCACCACACGCATACGCTGTGTTTCAATAGGAAAATTCGAGGCATGCTCTAAAATCAAGGTGCCGTTTTCCTTTAATACTTCCACCGAAAGCGCTATAATTTCTTCATAATACCCGTTTTGATACGGCGGATCCGCAAAAATAAAATCAAATTTTTCGCCTCTCAAAAGCAGTTGCTTCAGCACCGCCTGAAAGGGTCCCTGAATAATCTCCGTCTCTTTGCGGCAGCCGAGAAGAGCGCTGTTGGTTTGCACCAATTGAGGATGAAGATCCGCAAAAACGCACCGCGCGCCGTTCGAGATTGCCTCCAGACCGATTTGCCCCGTACCGGCAAACAAATCTAAAAAATCCGCTCCCTCAAGCTGCGTTCTTATGATATTAAAAAGCGACTCCTTTACTCTTCCGGATGTAGGACGTATCGCGATATCTGAGGGGGATTCAATTCCTTTCCCTTTAAACCTTCCGCTGATAATTCTCAGCATATATTTATTTTTCATTATTCTACCACAATGCTACATTTTTTTCAATCTTATTTTTTTAATTGTTTGATAAATTCCAAAAGCGACTTCTGCTGCTTATGTCCTACGATATACGCCGCTCCGCAAACAGCAACAAACAGCAGAACCGGTATAAAAAACAGCGGAGCCGAAACTGCGTTAGGCGTACTGATATTATTCAAATAAGTGATAGCCGGCTGCGCAAAATCCACACCCAAGGCAGGATTATAAGAAACGAAAACCGAAAGCAGCGGCGAATACGCCAAAAAAATGAGATACAACAAAACATACAAGCCATCCGCAAGCATTTGAGAATTTTTTTCCCATCCGTGAAAAGATACACTCATATAGGCAATAATAAGCACAATTGCCGGAAGCATTGCTATTATTCCTGCCGCGAATCCCTTCACCGGATTATAAATACCGTTTTTGGTATCGTTTGTTCCCCGCTCGGACGCGTTATTCCAGGCAAGGATCAGAATAAACGCAATAAACAAACAGCCAATCAGTGTTTTGTAAATAAATCCGATCTCCACACTTAAAACCAGCATCATACTGATAAACGCGATCACACAACATGCTATGTTCAACAGGAACAGCTTAAAAGCAAAATGAAAAACTCCTTTCATGTCACACCCCCAAAATTTCGTTTTCCGTAATAATTCTGTCCATTTTTATATCTGTAGGTTTTTCCGGCAGCTTTTCAACTTTCTGACAGCTAAACGCAACGCCGAATTTTTGTATTTTTCTGTGCTGTAAAAAACGATCATAATATCCTTTTCCAAAACCCGCGCGGTTTAAATACCCGTCGAACGCGCACATAGGGATAACGGCAACTTCTATTTCATCACAAAATTCATCTCCCAGCGGTTCCTCAATACCGTACATTCCTTTTTTCATAGCCGCTCCGCTGCGTACCGGTATCATCACATCTCCCCGAACAGAGGGAAACAGTACAATCGTTTTGTTTTTTAAAAGGAACTCCCGCAGCGGTGTAATATCTACCTCACCGTCAATAGGCATATACAGTAAAACCGTATGCTTTGGTAAAAGCATGGGTTCCAGCGCCGCACATATTCGGGTGGAATATTCTCTATGGTTCTCTGCCAAAAGTCTTTTCCGTGCCTCTCGCCCTGCTTTTCGATAATCAACCATCCGAATACTCCTTGGGAACTCTGGGCGTAATAGAGAGCATGACTTCATAGCTGATCGTTTTGCAAAGCTCGGCAATCTCATCGGCGGTTATTATTTCCTTTCCCTGTTTGCCGATCAAAACCGCCTCATCACCTATTTTCGTCTGCGGAATTTCCGTCACATCTACCATCGTCATATCCATACAAATATTTCCTACTATCGGAGCGCGCTTGCCGTGAATCAATACTGCCCCCTGATTGGAAAGCAGCCGTCTGTAACCGTCGCCGTAACCTACGGGCAGAACCGCTACGCGCATATCATGCGATGCCCGAAAAGTTCCCGAATAACTGATTGTCTCTCCTGTCTTTACTTCGTTCACAGCCACAACCGCTGTCATCCAAGAAAGCACCGGATGAACCGAAAACGTTTTTTTTGTCTCCTTGGAAGGATAATACCCATACAGAACGATTCCGGCCCGCACCATATCAAAATACAATTCCGGATAAGAAAGAATCGCTCCACTGTTTGCACAATGCACAATAAAATCAGAAAAACCGCTGCGGCGAATTTGTTCCAATGCCCTGTTAAATTCATCCGCCTGCTGCCGGGTATAAGCGCCGTCATCGGTATCCGAAGCGGCAAAATGCGTAAATACTCCTTTTAATTGAACCAAAGTGCAGGTTTTCAGCGCATCAAGCACCTCCTGCAGCGGCTCTCCCGCACGCACACCGGTTCGATGCATTCCGGTTTCAATTTTCAAATGCACTCTGGCAGAGGAATGCTCTCTTTCACAAGCCTTCTGCAAACGAAGAACCGCTTCCTTTGAAAATACCGACTGCTCAATATTAGCAGTAACACATAATTCTTCACTATCAAAAGGCAGTGCGCCCAAACATAAAATCGGTACGGTAATTCCACTGTCGCGTAACACAGCGCCTTCTTCCAGTGTGGCGACACCCAAAAAATCAATTCCCCATCTCTGCGCCTCAGCCGCTATACGTACCAGACCATGTCCGTAAGCATCCGCCTTTACCAGCGCCATAATTTTTTTATTGCCTACTGTATTTTTTACTGCATTCAGATTGCTCCGAAACGCAGCCAGATCAATCACGCATCTTGTCGGTCTTGCCATGAAAACATCCCCTTATTTTTAATATTATAATACATCCTCGAAAAAAAAGAAAGCAAAAACACGTGCAATACACATGTTTTTGCCTTTTTTCATTTTTTGTTGTCTTTTACGTTTCAGCACACTTTCAATTTGCGGAAAATATAAATTTTTTGTCCCTGCTGAAGCGTTTCACCGATTTCCAGATTTAATGATTTTACTTCTTCCATATCAACTCCGAACCGCTTGCAGATATCCCAAAGCGTTTCGTCTCTTTGTACCATATAAATGATAATTCCGAATTCCGGCATATCGCAGCCTTCTCCTTGCTTAGCGTCGGTAATAAATTCATTTTCCTCACAGGCGCAAGGAAGAAAAACGGTTGAAAACGCAGCCCTGATTTCCACCTCGCCTCCGGAAACAAGAACAGCCTGCATATCCGTAAGCGAAACATTTGCCATCATTTGCATATCCGCTTTAAAATCCAAATTATCACAAGTCAAGCGAATCGGAACCGTAACATTAAAGCCATCCAATTCTCCGCTGCCGGAGGCCATATAAATAACGGAAACCTCTCCGTTTCCTTCCAACTCCGCGCGGCCGTCAAGCATATGGCAAGCAGTAATTACCGGCGTGAAATTGACCGAACTTATACGCGAAATCGGTGTTTTGCCATCGGGAAGCGGCACGCTGATATGCTGGTTGACCGTACAGGTTACGGGCTCCTTCGTACAGGACAGCTTGATTGCTTCTCTGGTACATTCCAATCCTCCGTCGGTGGAATACGCGTCATTTATTAAGGTACACTCCTTTGCTTCCGTTCCGTAAGCATAACCGCAAAGCATTACGCTGTAGGTTAAAATTCTGTTTTCTCCCTCCGCGTTAGGTGTAACCGTAACGCTGATCTCTTCTACGCTTAGATGAACGATCGGACTATTGCCCCCTTCAGCGTTTTTCAATTCAATAAGCTGTGAAAAATCCATTTTATCCGATACCTGTATTACCGGTTCGTATTCATCGGTTGAATAATAAACCGTCTGCAAAGGAATTTGACCGCCCAGAATCAATTGCCCTGCGGAAAGGTGTGCCTCGTTTACCGTAGCGCCCGCGTTGACGCATAAAATTTCCTTAACTTCCGGCACACGCAAAGAAAGCTCGGTATCTCCGGTTACCGTAAAACGAAGCGGCGTGGTAAAGGAAACACAATTCAGCATTATTTTTTCTTCTTTCTTTCGTACATCTTCTCCCTCTAGCCCGGTAAGAAGCTCCCGCTGACAGGGCGTGATCAGAGTTCCTGTAATATGTACGCTGCAGGTAAACATCAAACTGCCCGCCTCTACATACCCCCGCACCTTTTCGGCCTCTGCCTTTGCCAGCATATAAGACTTAGGCAAAACGCCGGGAATCGTTTCATTTACACCAAAACGTTCGCTGCGTTCTGTTTTTTTGATTTCCCCCTCAGCCGTTTTATAAATCGCGCAGAATTTCACAATTCCTTCAACCAACGCCTCGTTGTTCAGCATTTCACATCTTCCGCAGCAGGCAAGTGCGGTAACACTAAGCAGTTTTGCCCCTTCTTCAAATAATTCCTTCGCACTGACCTTCACCGTTATATTCCTTGTATCAAAGCAATCAAATTTTACCGTTTCTCTGTTACATTCCATCATGCCAACCTCCGTAATTTGAATTTTACTGTTCTTCTACAGTAAAATATATAACGGACATTTAAAATTTATACCTTTTTTTGCTCTTTATATTTTAACCGCTTATTCTCCGCTGACGGACATATTATAAAATCAATAATATATAAAATTGTGCATTGCATTTTTCGCAAAATTTGTTATAATATTAAAAAACAATGTGTTTTGAGGTGAATGTATGGTAAGCTACAGGCTCAGTATCCGTAAAATGGAAAGAAGCGATATTCCGTTTTTAGTAGAATGGACAACGAACCGTCCTCATATCAAAGGCTTCCACGGCTATCTTCCCAAAACAATTAACGAGGGAAATCAATGGTTTCAGCGCTCTCTTTTAGATAAAACAAGGGATGATTATCTGATTTATGCCACGGAGGAAGGCGGAAGAAAGTATCCCATCGGTATGCTTGGGCTGGTCAATATCGACGATGCCAACCGCAAGGGCGAATATTACATTCTTATCGGCAATGAAGAATTCCTGCACCGCGGCATCGCCTATCGCACCTCCAACGAAATGATTATGAATACCTATTTTAAAAACTTTGAGTTTTCTAAAGTATATGCCTGCATCGATAAAGAAAACTATCCCGCCCAAAAACTGGCGGAAAAATTGGGGTTCAGAAAAGAAGGCGTTATGCTTTCCGACATTCTTCTTCCCGACGGCACACCGGTAGACCGTATTTATTACGGTCTCTTAGCTTCGGACAAGCGATAAAATATTGTTTGAGTGTTCGCGAAAGCGCCGCATGCGGCGCTTCCGTTTTGATTGGAAGTTTTTTATGATTATTCTCGGATTTGACCCCGGTCTTGCTACCTTAGGCTTTGGTGTAATTGAAACCAACGGTCATAAGCATAAATTGATAGAATACGGTATTATTTCCACTCCGCCGGATATGCCTACGCCTGTCAGGCTCAGAAACATATATACCGACGTTACCACCGTCATCGACCGTTTCAAGCCCGATGCCATTGCCGTAGAAGAACTGTTTTTCAATAACAATGTAAAAACGGCTATCAACGTTGCGCAGGCACGGGGTGCGCTGCTTGCCGCGGCTTCCATGAAAACAAGCAATCTTTTTGAATATACGCCTTTGCAGATTAAGCAAGCCATCGTAGGCTACGGGCGGGCAGATAAGCATCAAATTCAGCAAATGGTAATGTATTTTTTAAACCTTGATAAAATCCCCAAGCCGGATGACGCCGCTGACGGTCTTGCCGCCGCTATCTGTCACGCGCATACGGCAAAAATGAGTTCTCAGTTCAAAATCAAATAGGAGCAAACTATGTATGCATTTATAAACGGAATCATAGAAGAGGCCGATTCAGAAGGAATCGTAATTGAAGCCGGCGGAATCGGCTATTTTCTCCAATGCACGGCTAATGTGCTGAACAATGTTTCCATCGGTCAAAAAGCAAAAATTTATACCTATCAACACGTGCGGGAGGACGCCATTATTCTGTTTGGTTTTATTTCCAAAGAAGAACGCACTATGTTTCTGCGCCTGATTTCCGTCAGCGGTATCGGTCCCAAGATTGCGCTGCAAATTCTCTCTTCAATTTCCGCGCGGGAGCTTGCTATTATTTTAGTAAGTGGGGACAGCGCTGCGCTGACAAGAGTTCCCGGCGTAGGCAAAAAAACCGCCCAACGCATGATTTTAGAGCTGCGTGAGAAAGTAGATAACGATGAACTGCTCCCCAAAAGCGCTGATCCTTTAGCCGCCGCGCCGGCATCCGGCATGATTGCGGACGCTATCTATGCGCTTGCGGCCTTAGGCTATTCCCCGGCAGAGGTATCCAAAGCAGTGGAAGCCGCTGCGCCGGGCTGTGCGAACACCGAAGCAATTATCCGCACGGTATTAAAAAGCTTTGATAGGAGGTAACCCTATTGGAAGAAGAACGAATCATCACCTCGGGTCTGCTTGAAGAAGATGCTGAAAATGAAAACTCCCTGCGCCCGAAAACGCTCAACGATTACATTGGCCAAGAAAAAGTAAAAGAGATGATCGGTATTTTCATTTCTGCCGCAAGAGAACGAAAAGAAGCGCTGGACCATACACTTTTATATGGTCCCCCGGGATTAGGCAAAACTACTCTTGCCAATATTATTGCCTCCGAAATGGGGGTATCCATACGTGTTACCAGCGGCCCGGCCATCGAACGTCCCGGCGATTTAGCCGCTATTCTTACCAATTTAAATGAAAACGATATTCTTTTTATCGATGAAATTCACCGTTTGAATCGCAGTGTGGAAGAGGTCCTCTACCCTGCCATGGAAGATTTCGCACTGGATATCATGATCGGCAAAGGCCCGTCAGCCCGTTCGGTTCGCTTAAGTCTGCCGCCGTTTACCCTGATCGGCGCAACCACGCGTGCGGGTATGCTTACCTCGCCCCTGCGTGACCGTTTCGGTGTTATTTGCCGCTTAGAAATGTATACGGCCGCGGAGCTGGCTCAAATCATCAACCGCAGTGCGTCGATTCTTGAAATTCCCATGGAGGAAGCCGGCGCGTATGCGATTTCCCGCCGTTCACGGGGAACCCCGCGTATCGCAAACCGGCTGTTAAAGCGTGTTCGTGATTTTGCTCAGGTAAAAGGGAACGGTGTGATAACCGAAGAAATTGCGGATTCCGCTTTGGAAATGCTGGAAGTCGATCGTTTAGGTCTTGACGCCAGCGATCACCGTGTACTGCGCACGATGATAGAAAAGTTCGGCGGCGGACCGGTAGGCCTGGATCCTCTGGCAGCCTCTACCGGGGAAGAAGATATCACCATTGAAGATGTCATTGAACCTTTTTTACTGCAGTTAGGTTTTATTTCACGTACCCCACGCGGTCGTGTCGTTCTGCCGGCCGCCTATAAACATTTGGGATTTGAATATCCGCAATCCGCGAGTCAGCTAAAGCTGCCGATAGATGAAAATGATGAAAACAAGTGATTTTTATTACGAGCTGCCCAAGGAAATGATTGCGCAAACACCGATTGAACCGCGCGATCACGCTAAGCTGCTCGTCTATAACCGTAAAGAAAAAAATATTGAGCACCGCCATTTTTACGATCTTCCCCAATATCTGCATAAGGGGGATTGCCTGGTAATTAACGAAACCCGCGTGCTTCCCGCTCGCCTTCTGGGGACAAGAGCGGATACGGGCTCCTTTATCGAATTTCTGCTGCTGCGGCGTATTGATACCGATACGTGGGAAATTCTTGCGCGTCCCGGAAAAAAGGCCAAACCCGGCCAGCGTTTTGTTTTCGGCAATGAGCTGAAAGCTGAAGTAATGCAAGTGCAGGAGGACGGTAATCGCATTGTTCACTTTGAATACGACGGAATCTTTGAAGAAATTTTAGATCGGTTAGGCAATATGCCGCTGCCGCCCTATATTACGCAAAAGCTGGAAAACAAAGAAATGTACCAAACCGTATACGCCAAAGAAACCGGATCCGCCGCCGCGCCTACAGCCGGTCTGCATTTTACGCCTCAGCTGCTGGAAAAAATAAAAGCTATGGGCGTAGAAATTGTTCCCGTACTGCTACACGTAGGATTAGGTACTTTTCGTCCCGTTAAGGTAGAAGATGTAACCCGACACAAAATGCATAGTGAATATTACTGTGTAACCGATGATGCTGCCGCAAGAATCAACCGCTGCCGTAAAAACGGCGGGC
>ULSF01032512.1_pt1 | contig 14816 bp, 12 predicted proteins | sample 1956121 | NCBI WGS metagenome assembly ULSF01 (sample SAMEA4835701, study PRJEB28245) | human gut metagenome | biome: gut microbiome; material: fecal sample | place: Denmark | collected 2008
GAACCTCCCGAACAGCAGCAGAGAACGGAGCTTCCGGAACCGTCGAACCAAAAGCTTTTAATGATAAATGAAAAGTTTTTGGCCATACCTGCGTCAGAAAATATAACATTTTATGAATCTCTAAGCGGAGAGAATACTATTCCGGATCCAAGGAATCGCGATCAATTTACTCTTTTCTATAAATGTATATATGTGGCGGAGTATTTTAGTGGTATTTCCAGAGTAAAGGGAGGCGATCTTTCGTATTATATAACCGCAAAAGGAAATAGAGGAGCAACAATTTCTTTGGCGCCGGACTATTATTGTAAAACAGCTGATTTACAGAAGATTGATTTGTTAGATTATCTGTTTTCAGTTCCCTCGAATCTTAAAATTAATCGAATAGAGTTTAATGACGGATCGTATTTACTTTCAATAGAAAATTTCAATAAGTACATATCGTGGTACAGTACCTTTTATTTCGACGCGGACGGGAGAATAATTACTGTTTTCCCGAATATCAACGTTAAATATGCTTATAAATATGATTGGAATGAAGATGGCATAGAAGATCTATTCTTTTTAACCGGCTTTTGGCGTACTGAAATAGCCCATCAAATTGTAGTAAGAAATGCGGAGGAAGACCGAAAAACTTTAAATACGGAGTATGTAGACCCTATTTTGTTTGATAACTTTATGGTGTATATGTCCTCAAAAGGTTCTTCTATTGATTTTTCGATATACGGTGTTTTCCCCGTTGAAAACTATAAACCCAATGGATATGATGGCGATTTGCAGGTTAATCCGTTTTACAGTATGGAAACTTTGACTGAATATACGAGCTATTATTTATATATGGTCGGAACCAATGACTTTCCGACCGAGTAAAAAGCAGAAATTTCATTATTTGCGGCGGTAACGCCGCATTTTTTGCAGATCGACGCAATGTGAAAAAACAGGGACTTTCTGAAATGTTGGGGCATCGGAATAAAAGAAAATACGGTGTTCTTTAAAAAGAACTAAAAAAGGAGCATTGGCTCCTTTTTTAAGCGTATTGAAATAATATTCAGATTCTCCGGTTTTACAACCTTTTGAGTGCTCGGATATCGTTTTCACTCACGGTAATATAGTAGGTGGTCTGATTGGTATAAATTACTTTTCCGCCCGGTGATCCGGAGGGCTTTTTTACGTAACGCCGCAAGGTGGCGTCTACGGGAACGGAGGCGGATAAACGGCCTTTTGAAAAATATACAGCCAGTTTTGCGGCCTCTTCTATGGTTTTCGGGTCCGGCGCGTCGGAGCGCACAATTACATGGGAACCGTGAATATCTTTTGCGTGGAGCCACAAATCATCGGAATCGGCAAAGCGCAGGGTAAGAAAATCATTTTGTGTATTATTTTTGCCTACAAAAATATCAATACCGGAGGAAGAAATAAAATGCATGGGTTTGCTTTCCGGGATTTTTTGCTTTCCTTTCTGCGGCTTTATATATCCGGCGGCAGCTAATTCGTTGCGTATTTGAGAAATATCGTCATCACATTCGCATTTTTCAAGATTTTCAAGTTGTTCTGAAATAAAGTCGATATCCTTTTCATTTTCTTCCATTTGTGCGCGGAGCAATCGGGAGGCTGTCTTCAATTTGTTATATTGCTTAAAATATTTCTGCGCGTTTGCACCGGGTGAGATCGTATGATCTAAAGGAATATCCAAAAAATTCATATTGTCATAATAATTCTGCACTCTCACGGATTTTGCGCCGCGTTCAATCCGATAAATATTTGCGGTTATCAATTCGCCCCAAACACGGTATTTTTCCATATCCGAGCATTCTAAAAGTTTTTCCTGCTGCTGTACTCTTTTTTTTAAGTATTTTTCCATGAATCCGGAAAGCTTGCTTTTCAGCCCGTGGGCACGCTCTCTTAGGCGCTGAGCCGCATCGCGTTTTAAAAAATAGTCATCAATTGCTTCTGAAAGAGTGGCTCGTGCAAGCTGAAAATCAGGAAGAACCCTTTTTTGTTCAAAGGCAAAAAAATCAACAGGGATACCGCTCTCATCTACCTGCAAAACGGGGGAAAAGGATTTTTCCCGGAATTTGCGGATGTAATCGGAAAAAGCATGGTGAAATCCCTGTGTTTCACTTAAAAATTTGATTTCTTCGGCGGCTTGACGGGAAATACCGGTAAAGGTATCGCATATCATGCGGACAGTGGGTTCTATTGCAGGAATTTCTTCATTGAAAGGATCACGCTTGCCCTGTGAAGGCGGAAGCGTATAGGAAAGACCCGGTTGAATTTGACGTACACGGCTCATCAGTGCATTTACATGCTTGATGCTGTCAAGAATTTTCTCGGCGGTGTCAGTAAGAATAATATTACTGTGTTTTCCCATAATTTCTAAAATCAATACTTTTTGTTCGGGCTCGTTAAAGTCATTCAATCCTTCAAATTTAATGTTGATGATGCGTTCATTATGCTCTTGAGAGAAAGACAATAGACGGGAAGAAAGTAAATGTTTACGCAGCAGCATGCAGAAAGCCGGAGCTGACTGCGGATTAGCTTTGGTTGAGGCTGTAATGCCGATTCTTGCAAAGCTGGGATTGGAACATAGCAGTAATTTGTAATTCTTTCCGTTTTTACGGCAGAAAAATATCAATTCATCTGTTTCCGGTTGGTTAATTTTATCAATTTTTGCATTGGCAAGCAGCGTGTTTAATTCCCAGCATACGGCGCCGATGGTGAGACCGTCCATTGGCATAAGTGAGTTCCTCCGTTGTGTAAGTTTTAGCGAAATTATTATAGCATAAAAACCTTGACATTGAAAGAATTTTTGATATAAGAGGAGATTTGACGTAAAAAAACACGAAAGTTTGGTAAAAATTAAAGTTTTGTGATTGCACAAAAGGCTTGTATGTGCTATAATTATGCCTGATTGTTTGGATAAATTACTTGGAGGTAAAGTTTTATGAGCACTATGGTGAAAAATGAAAAAAATCAGGCCGTTCTTACATTTGAGATCAGTAAGGCGGATATGGATCAGGCAACCGAGGCAGTTTTTTTGAAAAACCGCAGTAAATATGTGATTCCCGGCTTCCGCAAAGGAAAAGCTCCCCGAAAGATGGTGGAGCAGTATTACGGCGCAGGCGTGTTTTTTGAGGATGCGTTTAACAGCGTATTTCCCAAAGTATATGAGGACGCGATAAAAGAACATGCCCTTGAACCGGTGGACAGACCCGATGTTGAACTGGAGGATATCACCGATGACGGTATTGTACAGGTGAAAGCCACCGTTACTTTGATGCCGGAAGTTAAACTCGGCAAATATGAAGGTATAAAGGTTGATTTAGTTGAGTATAATGTAACCGATGAAGAAGTGGAGCATGAAGTGCAGCACGCGTTGGATCATGCTTCACGCTTTGAGGATATAGAGGGACGTCCCGTACAGAACGGTGATACCGTCGGCCTGAATTATTCCGGAAGTGTTGACGGCGTGAAGTTTGAGGGCGGCACAGCGGAGAATCAAACGCTTGAGATTGGTTCCGGCAGCTTTATTCCCGGTTTTGAAGAGCAGATGATAGGCATGAATATCGGAGAAGAAAAGGCAATAAACGTGCGCTTCCCCGAGGATTATCATGCGGAGGAACTGAAGGGGAAAGAAGCTGTTTTTGACGTTAAAGTTTTAAGCATAAAAGAAAAACAGGTTCCCGCACTTGATGATGAATTTGCAAAAGATGTTTCGGAATTTGATACTCTTGCTGAATATAAAGCGGATATCAGGGCAAAACTTGAAGAACGGAAAAAGAACCAAGCCGATTCTGAAATGGAAAACAAAAGAATTGAGGCAATTGCCGAAAACGCGGAGATCGATATTCCCGATTGTATGGTGGAACAGCAAATCGATTCTCAAATCCGGGATATGGAAATGCGCATGAGCTATCAGGGACTTAAGTTGGATGATTACTTAAAGTATACCGGTATGACGCTCCAGCAGATGCGTGATATGTATCGTGAAGGGGCAAAGAAAACCGTAAAAATCCGTCTTACCCTTGCCGAGATTATAAAGGCTGAAAAGATTGAAGCGACAGAAGAAGAAATAGAAGCTGAAATTGAAAAATATGCGAAGAATTATGGGCAATCGGCAGAAGATTTCCGGAAATCCGTGACGGAAGATCAGAAAGAATATTTTAAAGAGATGGCCGTTATGAATAAAACACTTGCGTTCTTAAAGGAAAAAAATCCCGCGAAGAAGGCAACCAAAAAAGCGGCGTCAACGAAAGCAAAAGAGGAAAAATCTGACGCGGACGATCAAAAGCCTGCGGAAAAAAAGGAAAAAAAGAGCGCTGAGAAGAAGCCTGCAGCGAAAAAGCCGGCGGCCAAGAAGACGGAAGAGAAGAAACAAGAACAATAATTTGGGGGAAACATAATGGCATTAATTCCTTATGTAATTGAACAGGACGGCAGAGGAGAACGTTCTTATGATATCTATTCCCGTCTGCTGAAAGATCGTATTGTATTTTTGTCAGGTGAAATTAACGATGATCTGGCAAATACTGTTGTTGCGCAATTGCTTTTTTTAGAAGCGACGGATATGGAAAAGGATATTATGCTTTATATCAACAGTCCGGGCGGCTCTGTAACCGCGGGAATGGCTATTTATGATACGATGCAGTATATCAAATGTGATGTTTCAACCATTTGTATCGGTATGGCCGCTTCCATGGCAGCTGTATTGCTTTCTTCAGGAGCAAAGGGAAAGCGGATCGCACTGCCCAACAGCGAGGTCATGATTCATCAGGCACTTGGCGGTGCAAAAGGTCAGGCTACTGATGTTTTGATTCACGCGGAGCAGTTACTGAAGTGTAAAAATAAGCTGAATAGAATTCTTGCGGAAAATACAGGAAAAACTTTTGAACAGTTGGAAGCGGACTGTGAGCGGGATCATTATCTTGATGCGCAGGAAGCCTTGGAATACGGTATTGTGGATAAGATTTATTCAAAAAGGCAGTAAGGAGTTTTAAATGGAAGAAATAAGATGTGCGTTTTGCGGCAGGACTCCCGCACAGGTAGGGCTTGCTTTTGTTTCCGGCCCACCGGGAATTTATATATGTGAGGAATGCGTACAGGATTGTGTGGAATCCTTGGAAGAGGAACATCACGATGTACAAAAACAAGAAAAAATTGCATTGCCTAAACCTGCGGAGATAAAATCCGTTCTGGATCAGTATGTGGTAGGACAGGATAATGCGAAAATTGCTCTTTCGGTAGGTGTGTATAATCATTATAAACGGATTAACGCCCAAAAGGGAAAAGAAAAACCTGAGGTAGAAATTCAAAAGAGTAATATTTTGCTTATTGGGTCTACCGGAACGGGAAAGACGTATCTGGCGCAGACTCTTGCTAAAATATTAGATGTTCCGTTTGCCATTGCCGATGCGACAACAATTACCGAAGCCGGTTATGTAGGTGATGATGTTGAAAATATTCTTTTACGCTTGATACAGGCTGCGGATTATGACGTGGAAAAGGCTGAACGGGGAATTATTTATATTGATGAGATTGATAAAATTGCCCGTAGAAGCGAAAATCCATCCATTACAAGAGATGTTTCCGGAGAAGGCGTACAGCAGTCGCTGCTTAAGATTCTGGAAGGGACGCTTTCTAATGTGCCTCCCAACGGAGGCAGAAAGCATCCGCATCAGGAGTTTATCCAGATTGATACTACTAACATCCTGTTCATTTGCGGCGGTGCTTTTGACGGCTTGGAAAAAATCATACAGCGCCGTGTGGGGAAAAAGACCGTAGGGTTCGGCTCTTCTATGAATCCGGTTGCCACAACGAATGATATTGGTACCGTCTTTGAGGAAGTAACGCCTCATGATTTGCAGAAATTCGGCTTGATTCCCGAACTTATCGGACGTCTGGCGCAAACGGTAACATTGCATGCTTTGGATGAAAAAATGTTGGTGGATATTCTGAAAACCCCAAAAAATGCACTTACAAAGCAATATGCTGCTTTGGTGGCAATGGACGGTGTAAAACTGGAGTTTACGGATGAAGCTCTTACGGCGATTGCCCGAAAAGCTATTGAGCTTAAAACGGGCGCGCGTGGATTGCGTTCGGTTATTGAGGGAATTATGATGAATATTATGTATGAAATTCCTTCTTTGAAAAATGTGGAAAAATGCATTATTACACCAGAAGCGGTAGAAAAAACAGAAAAACCGAAACTTGTTTATAAAGAGCCCGCGGCAATTGCCGAATAAAAAGTTTTTCTGAGTAGTAACTGTAGAGTATAAGGAGCTGTTTTTATAGGACAGCTCTTTCTTTTTTAGCGTTGAAAACAAGAAGAAAAGAGAATATACAAGAAAGTATTTTAATCTTTATAATCAATAAACCATTTTTTCTATATAAGGGAGCAAAAAGCATTTTATTTTCATATACTGCCTTGAGGTGATAGTGTGTGGTATGCGAAAAAAAGTGTGTGTGACGTTTTTGTTTTTTTAGACGGAAAGACTTTTTTGTTGCCGATAGAGCATTGCAAAGGTGTTTTTTTTGCCCAGAGTAAATTCTATTTTTTAAATGACAGTACCGTTTTTTGCTATGATGACAAGATGCGATTGCTGTTTAGAACATACAGTGTTCAAAAAAGCTGCAATCGTATCTATGCGGATTCTTTTTTTATTTATACATCCAGCCCGGATACGGGGACGGTTTATCAATATAATTTAGAAGGGGTCCTTCTTCGGAGCATACGAGTAGGAGAACATATCTGCGATTTTACGGCGGAAGGAGAAGTTTTGTATGCGGTTTCCTATCATGATAACAAGCTTTTTCAAATAAAAAATATGGAGATCGTTCAGGAAACCGTTTTAGATGAAATGCCGCAAACGGTGATTTTTTCTGATTTTATTTATATTCTGCTGAATAATGAATTTTACAGTTATATTGAAATGTTTGACGCGCAGATGACGCTGATTAAAAAAATAAAAATGCCCCGGCAGATCGGAGAACTGTTTTTAAGAGAGCAAAAGCTTATTTTCAGCGGATATGAAATCAATTATGTTTTAGATAAAAATCTGAATTTTATTTCCATAAAAAAAAGCACAGGAAAAATCCTGTGCCGGGATTCAGATATGCTGATTTATTGTGAAGATCCGATACAAAAATTTGATCCGGTAAATAACATTACGTATCCTTTATAAGGGTTGTGTAAAGAGCGGCAATGGCTTCATCCGCATGTTTTTTCCAATTGCTGCATATCAGCCGCGCCTCATCACCGTCGGAAATATTCAACACGAACTGACCTAACAGATTGCCCTTGTCAAAAGCACTCAGGATTACTTGATATTGATTCCCGTCGAAAGAAATATGGGTTGCGGTGCTGGATTCCAGACTTAAGGCTTTTATATTTTTTTCACAATAAGCTGTAATCGCTTTGCGAACAGATCCTCGCACTTCGTTGGTCAGCCGTGAAAGGTTGATCCGTCCGGAAACGGTTATATTGTAAAGATCACCGGTAGGGGAGGACTGTTTAAAAATAAGAGATTTTTCCTCTAAACTGTTCACCGCGATAGCGGCGTCCATATAAGTATAGTTGCCGGCATAGTATAGTGCGTTGCTGATTTGTTCCATATTCAGCGGAATTCCGGCTTGCTGAAGCAAATACAGTACCGTAAGGGCGATTTCCGTAAAAGTCATAGTTCCTCCTAAAAAATAAGAAGACACCTTTGTGCCTTCTTTTTTGTAGATATACAGTCTTTTGGTGTAAGAGTAATTCCGAATTTGGGCACAGCGACTATCGAAACGTTTTGTCTTTTTCGATAAGGCTTGCGTGATGGTAAAGGTCAAACCAAATAAGGTTTAATATCTTCCATGAATTTATCAATGGCTTCTTTATCTTCGGAAAAAATTTCAAGCTCTACCGGCTTGGAAAGATCAAGACTGAAAATACCGAGAATACTTTTTGCGTCTACTACGTATCTGCCGGAACGAAGATCCATATCAAAGGCATATTTATTTACGATATTTACGAAATTCTTGATCTGTTGAGATTCGCTTAAGGATACGGTTACTTTGCACATTTATAAAACACCTCTTTGTTTAAAATTATATTTATACTCCATGCGAAGGTCCTGCTTCTTCGTTCCTATTGTATCATAGTTTCCTGAAAAGTACAATACCAATTTGACATTTATTTAAAAATAATGTATCCGTCCGTCTCCCCGCAGGCAAAAAGTCGTTTTTTGTTGCAGGTCACCACAAATTCATGGGCATCCTTCTTATTCAGCCGTATATCGGTCAGCGTATTGCTGCCCGTAAAGGTTAAATTGAGGGTAAGAAACTCATTTTCTTTTTGCCATTCCAGTTCAATATCACCGTATGCGGTAGGAACGATTCCTCTGGCACAGGAAAGTCCGCTGGTATGGGGCTTTACAGTAAAGGACCGGAAGCCGATTTCATCAGGCAAAACGCCTAAAACATAGCCGGAAAGGATATGTGCCACCGCGGTATCCGGATGAGAACGATCGCCCCAGGCTCCGCCGTAACTGTGCTTCTGCGGCGGGTAAGTCATGCACTCCCAAGTGGTATGCGGACCGCGCCAATCTTTTAACGCTTTGATCCAGTTGGCCGGATGCATCTGATGAGAAGAAAAATCAAAATTGGGATTTTCCAGAGCATCATAGACAATAAAATCTCCCTGGTCTTTTACATATTGATAGCCTGGTTGAATTAATGTGCCGATTGCTTCCCGGTCAAAATCATACATATATGCTCCGCGGATCATCAGCGCGGTAATCTTGCCGTGTCCCGGCGTACGGGCTAACAATGCGTCAAGAGCTCTTTTTGCGTCTTTTTTATCTTCAAAGAAAGCAATGGAAAGGGCAAGAGAGTTGGCCATTTCACACATGTCTCGATCGACAGTACTCTTGGTTAACCAGCCTTTTTCCTCATCCCAGAAAGCTTTTCGAATAGCTTTATGCATACGCTCTTTGCGGCGAGTGAATTCCGCGGCATCCTCTTGCTTTCCTAATTTTTCTGCAATAAATGCGGCTTCGCTGAACGCATCGGAGACAATCAGGTTGTTATAGGCGAACTTCCCGATATCATTGAGAACATGATCCCACAGGCCTTTGCTGGTGGCATAACGCTGGTTAAACAGACCGTCGGCTTCTACAAAACGCCAGAGATAATCGGCATCGGCTTTGATGTTAGGATAAATCTCTTCGGCAAACGATGTATTGCCGGTAAACAACAGATAGTCGGCAAGAGTGGGAATGATCCATGCTGAAAAGATATCGGATTCATAATATCCGTATTCACCGATATCGGGCTTCTTTGTGTTTTCCGGGTAGCAGGTTCCCCAAATAAAGCCTTCCGGTGTTTGATTAAAAGCAAACATCCGTAGAGATTCGGGCATGGCAATATAATCTTTAAAAGCGTAATAAATATTTCTGCCTGCCCAATCAAGATCACCGATCCAGGGAAGACGGTCACGCTTTGCACCGTCGGATACAAAGGGAGCCGAACGGGTAAAGTCATAGGCATCCAGACCATGACGGAAATCGTCCTGCCAAAGAACGGTGCCGTTGAGATCTGAAACAGTGAGATTTTTAGCCAAAGCCCATTTTTCTGTAGTTTGACAGAATCCGAAAGTACCGCGGGAATATTCGTCGTCTGAAAAGGTCAGTGCGATTTTACCGTCAATTTTTATGGTAAATTCCTTTCCCTGAGCAATCGCTTCAATGGCATAGAATCGGTTGTCGACTACTTGAAAATCAACGGCTGCTTCTTTTAATAACTTGTATACATTGTTTTTTCTCTTATAAGCCTGTACGGTACCGTCTAAATTGAAAAATACCGCGTAGCCGCCGGTGATGTCGCCGGCACGAAGCAGAAGTCCGATACCGGAGCCCATGTGGGGGTTGTAAGCGATAGCTCCTTCAAAGGACATTTTGTAGTCCGTAAGATTGATACCTGCTTTGTAAACTCCCGCGTCATTTCCCTTGGTAAGCGCACGCAGCAGCAGTCTGCCGCAAAGAGTATCCCAGGACTGAGAGTTTTCCAAAGTAGCAATCTGACATGTCCATGCTGATGCATACCACAATTTGGTAAGATCTTGATCGGAACATTCAAAAAAACCGTCATAAGGCGACATATTTGCAGTATAATGAATATATACAAATTCCAGTTCCACAAAGGAATCAGGCGTATCGAGTTTGAGCATCAGCCAACGCTGTTGTCCTTGAATCAGAGGGGAAATATACAGGCCGTTATGGGTAATGGTGAAGAGATTAAAACGATTGGGATCTCCCGGCAAAACAGGAAGTTCCACACCCAGATATTTACAGCATCCGCGGCGAAAATCACCGATTTCACCGAAATCTTTATCGACAATGTAATCATACCAATCTGAATAGGCTAGGCGCAGCACAGGATTTCCACCGAAAGATTTTACTTTGAAGACGGGATAGCCTCCGGTAGAGGCTTCGCCTAAATCCAAAATGATTTTTGGGGCGGTCTCACTGTCATAGCGCAGCACAACGGTTTCTGCGCCTCCGGATAAAAGATTTTCTGCATCGGTTACATTTCCGTAGATATCTTTTACCGCTTGTGGATAGCATTCTCTGCTTTGAGGAGCCATTACATAGTGTTGAAATTGAGCTTTATTCATAAGAGAACTCCTTTTCGTTTCTTAATGATATTAAAATGATTATAGCAAATTATATTTTCCCATGCAACAATAATTTTGTTAAATTTGTGGACATTGCATTTTATCTATGGTATAATTAATAAAATTGTATAGATAAGGGGATTAGGAATGTCAGTAAACGCGGTAAAAGTTCACTTGATGAAGTATGGAATGCTCGATCGCCTGATGGAATTTTCTATATCCAGCGCGACGGTTGACCTTGCGGCCGCGGCTATCGGATGCACGCCGGGAGAAATTGCTAAAACCATTTCACTTTATTCGGATGACGGATGTATTTTAATTGTTGCTGCAGGAGATACCAAGATCGATAACAAAAAATTTAAAGAAACTTTTTCGATAAAAGCCAAAATGCTTCAGGCGGAGGACGTTCCGGAGCTTACCGGGCATCCGGTAGGCGGCGTTTGTCCCTTTGCGGTGGGAGAGAAAGCAACGGTCTATCTGGATGAATCGTTGAAGCGCTTCTCTTATGTCTATCCCGCGTGCGGCGCGCCGAATAATTGCGGAAAATTTACGCCTCAGGAATTGGAGCGGGTTTCGGAGTGTGCAGGCTGGGTGAATGTCTGCAAAGGAAAGGATGCGGAATAATATGCTGAAAACAATAACATATGATGTGGACTTTTGTGTCGTCGGGGGAGGCTTGGCCGGTATGTGCGCGGCCATTGCCGCCGCCAGGGCGGGAAAATCAGTTGTTTTGATGCAGGAACGTCCCGTACTGGGGGGGAATGCTTCCAGCGAGATTCGTATGTGGATATGCGGCGCGTTAGGCGATAATAACAGAGAGACGGGAATTGTTGAGGAAATAAATCTGGAATCGCTTTATAGGAATCCGTATAAAATATATTCTGTGTGGGATAGTATTTTATATGGCGCGGTAAAAAAAGAAAAGAATATTACTCTTTTACTGAATACATCGGCTTGTGATGTGGAAATGGAAGGAGACCGGATTAAGGCTGTTATCGGCTGGCAGATGACAACGCAAACTTGGCAGCATGTGCGTGCAAAATATTTTTCTGATTGTTCCGGGGACAGTATTCTTGCGCCGCTGACCCATGCCGAATATCGTGTAGGGCGTGAGGCCTGTGAGGAATTTGACGAAAAGACTTCGGTACAAAAAGCGGATAAACAGACCATGGGTATGAGCTGTCTTATCCAAGCAAGAAAGACCGATCATGATATTGAATTTATTGCGCCCGAATGGGCAAAAAAGCTTACGGATGAGGATATCGCCCGGCGTATGCCGAATATGGAAAGCACCAGTGAAAACTTCTGGTATTTGGAACTTGGAGGAAATAAGGATTCCATAGCGGATACCGAAGAGGTCAGGGATGAACTGATCGCGCTTGCTTTTGGATATTGGGATTACTTTAAAAACAGCGGAAAGTTTGAAGGAGCAGAGAAATGGCAGATTGATTTTATCGGTTTTCTCCCCGGAAAACGGGAATCAAGGCGTATGGTAGGACCTTATATCATGAATCAGCGCGATGTTCTTGAGGGCGGACATTTTGACGATGTAATTGCCTATGGCGGCTGGCCGCTGGATGATCACGATCCGCGGGGATTTTATCATTTGGGAGCGCCGAATGTTTGGGGAAAAATGGATAAAATATACGGTATACCGTATCGCGTATTATATTCATCCAATATATCCAATCTGTTTTTTGCCGGCAGAAATATCAGTATGACGCACGCGGCAATGAGTTCATCCCGTGTGATGATGACCTGCGCTATTCTTGGCCAGGCAGTGGGAGAAGCGGCGGCGATAGCGATAGAATATAATACAACGCCCCAAGGAGTTTATGATTTTTATATTGAAGAACTTCAGCAGCGGCTTATGCGCGCCGATTGTTTTATTCCTTACCTTGTGCGTAAGCCGGGAGAAGCTACCTATAAGGGAAAACTTTCCGGTTGTGAAAACGCGGAAAATTTGCGTAACGGAATAGACAGAAATAATGCCGTGTACGAGAAAAAAGAAAACGGCGTATTCACACAGCTTGGCAGCGCGTTGACCTATACCTTTGAAACGCCTTGTTATGTGGAGTGCGCGCATATTGTTTTTGATAGTGATCTTAATCGGTCAACACTGCCGGGAGATGACGCTGAAACATATCATAGCATGCGGGCCAATATTAAGCTGGACTCACCTAAAATGCATGTTCCTCTTTCTTTGGTAAAAGAATATGATGTGGTAATTCAATTGGCTGACGGAACGAAAAAAACCGTTTCAATAAAAAACAATATCAAGCGAATGAATGAAATTGTGATAGACGCGCCCGTATCTTCCATTGCGCTTATTCCTCAAAAACTTTGGGGGAACGACGCGACGGTACATTTATTCTCTTTTGATTTATATTAAATTTTTATTTTATTTGAAAGAATGAAAATTAGGCGGCTGATTTATGATAGATGCTCCTATCGGTTTTTTTGATTCCGGCGTCGGCGGATTATCGGTGTTAAAGCATGCCGTTGAGGTAATGCCGGAGGAAAATTATATATATTTTGGCGATTCTGCTAATGCGCCGTATGGCGTCCGCACAAGGGAAGAGGTTTTAGATTTAACATTTCAGGCGGTCAACAACCTGATGAAACAGAATATTAAAGCATTGGTTATTGCCTGTAATACGGCTACAAGTGTTGCGGTAGAAGCTTTGCGCGGCGAGCTGTCTATTCCGGTTATCAGCATGGAACCGGCTGTAAAACCTGCTCTTGAACAGACACAGGGAACGGTTCTGCTTATGGCTACCTGCGTTACACTGGACTCCGAACGGGTGAACGCGTTAATTCATAAATGGGATACGGAAAAACGAATTCTTAAGGTGCCTTGCCCGAATCTGGCAGAGGAAATTGAAAAAGAAGCTTTCGGGCAATCCCATTTGGCGGAATATCTGAAAGAGCTGCTTTCTGATTTTGAAAATTGCGGCGTTTCGGCCGTTGTCCTCGGCTGTACGCATTATGCCTTTGTCAGAGAACGAATTCAACGGATTTTAGGTGAGAATATTGCGATATTTGATGGAATTGACGGTACGGTGGCACATTTGAGAGAACTTTTGATACAGAGGAAAATCAAGCGCGAGGAAAACGCTTTAGGCAGTGTAAAAGTAGAATCTTCAAAAAAAGACAGCGGTACGCTGGAATTGTATAACCATTTGCTTAGCGGAGGGATATTATGAAATGTATATATTGCGGATGTCTTGACAGCAGAGTTCTGGACTCACGGCCGACGGAGGAGGGAAGCGTTATTCGCAGAAGGCGTGAATGCCCTGAATGCGGAAAGCGCTTTACAACGTATGAAAAAATCGAGACATCGCCGATTATGGTCGTAAAAAAAGACGGAAGCCGTCAGCTGTTTGAAATTGATAAAGTGCGGTTGGGCATCGTAAAAGCCTGTGAAAAGTGCAAAGTGTCGGCGGAACAAATTGAGCATGTGGTAAATGAAATCGATCGTCAGGTTCACAGTTCATTGGAACATGAAATCAGTACCACCGAAATCGGAGAAATGATCATGGACAAGCTGATGCAATTAGATCAGGTAGCTTATGTGCGTTTTGCCTCGGTTTATCGTGAGTTTAAGGACATTGATTCCTTTATGAAAGAATTAAGTACCTTGCTCAAAGCGAATGAACAGAACAATCAGTAGTCTGTTTGAGTAGGTGACTGTTGTATTATTGATTCATAAAACGGCCGTTCAATATAGAGATAAAACGCCCTGAAATCCGATACAGCCAATGGGATATCTGGGCGTTTTTCAGGCAAAAGAGTAAGTTTGCTTATGAAAGGATCATTTCATAATCTATGTAATCGCCCAAAAACGCGCATTCAGTATTTTTTCTTTTTTCCTTTAATTGAAACCCCACGCTTTCATAATTATGTTGGGCTGAAACCAATTCTTCATTGGTAGTTACAATAATTTTATGAATATTTTTATATGTTTTTATGCGTTTTATCGCTTCTTTCAATAAAATATGTCCATAACCGTTTCCTTTATATTTTGTTAGTATGCAGTTGTGGCCTATTCTTACATGATCCGGTAAGTTTCGGAGATCCCAGGATATATGACCGATAGGGATTCCGTCCCCGGTTATGATAAAACCGCATTGATTTGTAATTTCTAAATTTTCATAGAAAAAATCGT
>ULSF01069745.1_pt1 | contig 14599 bp, 11 predicted proteins | sample 1956121 | NCBI WGS metagenome assembly ULSF01 (sample SAMEA4835701, study PRJEB28245) | human gut metagenome | biome: gut microbiome; material: fecal sample | place: Denmark | collected 2008
TTCTAATATACCGCCTACAGGCTGAAAGCCGAAATATAGGGTTCATGTTTTTAATCCCCGATAATCCACCTTTCTGCAAAAGCAATGGTCAATCCTCTTTAATCTTTATCAAATGACAATACTATATCAATACTTTCTGTATGGTTTGCGTGCAATACGCAGAGATTGCTCAGTATTTTCCTTAATCCATACAGCAAAAGATATTAGAGGCTTTCCCGTAGCCAAATGTCGCTCAGCCTCATCCTGAATATATTTCCATGCAATGTCTACCCACGCAAAATATCAGCAATCATGATCAAATGACTGAATTCCTTACCTTTCAGCCACAGGCGTAACCGTATAAAAAAAAAGGCGGTATCCGCACTGTTTTCTCCATATAAAAACAGCAATGCAACAACCTGATCGGCTGTTACATTGCTGCAAAAAAATTAAAATTTTCGCTGTATAAATTCATTGTTTTTAGCTTTCACTTTTCCGTCCAGAACAAAAACCGTATGTTCGGAAATTTTATTCTAACTCCTTCACCTTTCGAATACATGCCGAGCATATCTGCAGGTTCTGATTCAAGCCCTCTGACGAGCCGCAAAGCTTACATACAGGTTTTTCAGCTTCTATTATCATTCGGTTTCCCTCTTCAATAATGCAAACGTTTCCTCCTTTTTCAACACCGATTTCCCTAAGCAACTCAGCCGGGAGAACCACTCTTCCTAAAGAATCTATTTGTCTGCTATACTTTTTCATTTACTTTTCCTCCATTTTTTATAAATTAACGACAGGATTTCTGCTGTCTGTAGACATTATATCATACAATTTTTTAGTTTTCAAGAAAAAATTAGCAAAAAAGTGTAAAAAACACAAAATTGTTGAATTTATTTTTTGTATGTTGTAATTCTTTGTTATTTTTTGTCTGTTTTTGAGCTTCCTAAAATTTTCTGTCAGCGCATTATATGAATATAAAAATAAGCTTATCCATTTTCAAAAAAGGCTTAAAATATCAAGCTCCCTGATGAATATCCCTTCTTTGTAACATTGAATTTATTTTATCCAAACACCCCTCATAGAAAATCCGTTCTTTTTTTGAGGCAAATATGTTATAATAATAAAAAATGCCGAAAGGATACCTCCATGGATTTAAAGCAGTATTTAAAAGAACAAACTCTTATTCCCATGCATATGCCCGGTCATAAACGCAATGAACGATTCTCGATGCTGGACGGATATGATATTGATATAACCGAAATCAGCGGCTGTGATGATCTCTACCATCCTACGGGGATTTTAATGGAATCCATGCTGCATACAGCTCAACTGTATCAATGCAGGCGCAGTTTTTATTTGGTAAACGGAAGCTCCTGCGGTATTTTAGCGGCTATACATGCGGTATGCGGCAAAAGCAGTAAGCTTATCATGGCGCGTAATTGTCATAAAAGTATTTATCACGCAGCCGAGCTTTTAGATCTGAATTCGATATATATATATCCTAAAACGGATGAAAACGGTATTTTTTCTTCTGTTTTGCCCGCGCAAATAAAAAAGGCGGTACAGGAACATCCCGACGCGGCGCTTCTTGTGCTTACCTCGCCTACTTACGAAGGCGTTTGCAGTGATATTGAGCAAATATGCAAAATTGCTCATTTTTACAATATTCCTGTAATGATTGATGCTGCACACGGCGCGCATTTAGGCTTTGATCCATACTTTCCTAAAAACCCTATCACAATGGGTGCGGATATCGCGGTAGAAAGCTTGCATAAAACAATGCCCAGTCTAACGCAAACAGCCCTGCTTCATATCAATGGGTCACGTATCGATGAAAAGGCCGTGCTTCGCTCACTGGAAATTTTTCAAACCAGCAGTCCCTCCTATGTGCTGATGGCTTCTATTGATTCTTGTATTCGTTTAATAGAAGACCAGGGATCAACGCTCTTTACCCGTTGGAAAAAAATATTAGAAGAATTTTACGGTACCATAGCGTTAAAGAACTTGAAACTTTACACAGCACCTAACCGTGACCCGAGTAAAATCATTATTTTATGCGGCCAAGCCGGTCTCAGCGGGATGCAATGCGCCTCACTTTTACGCCAAAAATATCACATTGAACCGGAGATGGCCGCGCCCGGTTATGTGACGGCACTTTCCGGCTTGGGTGAAAAACGAGAATATTTACTGGCTTTGAAAGCGGCTCTTGAGGAAATCGATGCCGCCTGTTCTCCGTGCCGCTTTGCTGTCCCCCCCTGGCCTCGGGAGATCTTTCAAAACACGTTCCTTCCTCCGATACAGGGAATTCCTTCTGTCGGACAAATCAGCGCGGATTATCTTTGGGCATATCCGCCGGGCATTCCCCTGCTGCTTCCGGGGCAGGTCCTTTCCAAAGACGTACTGGAGTTAATAAAATTTTATCAGCAATATGAAATACCGCTCTACTGTTCGGACGGTCTCTTCAGGGGAACGATGCGGCTCATGAAAGTGTAACAAGCTTCAAAATATGCGATACTGATTGACAAAACCCATATTTCATGGTAAAATTTTTTTATAAAATCAACAAAGGGGGATTTTTTATGAAAAGAATACAAACGCTTAATACCCGTGACCTTGCAAAAAGTGTTGTAGAAGGCGGCTGCGGTGAATGCCAGACTTCGTGCCAATCAGCCTGCAAGACTTCGTGCGGTGTTGCCAATCAGCCTTGCGAGAACAAGAAAAGTAATTAATCAGCTCTTGTAAAGCTGTGCCGCTTACTCTTTTGAGCAGGCGGCATTATGTTTGTTTGGAGATTTTTATGATACATCAATATAAATTAAACGGATACAATATCGTTCTGGACGTTTTCAGCGGCGCTGTTCATGTAGTAGATGAAGTAGCCTACGATATTATCGCTCTTTTTGAAAGCTGTTCAACAGACGATATCATCCAAGTAATAACCCGCCGTTATCCCGAAATCACCGAATCGGATGTTCTTGAATGTCTTGAAGATATCCGGGCACTGATAGCGGATAAAAAGCTCTTCACCCCCGATGTGTACGCGGATAAAGCGTTTGATCTGAAAAAGCGGCATACCGAGGTCAAGGCGCTGTGTCTGCATGTAGCGCACACCTGCAATTTAAACTGCGAATATTGCTTTGCCAGCCAAGGAAAATATCATGGTGACCGGGCTCTTATGAGCTTTGAAGTCGGTAAGCAGGCTCTCGATTTTTTGATTGCTTCCTCCGGCAAAAGAACAAATCTGGAAGTGGATTTTTTCGGCGGCGAGCCTCTGATGAACTGGGATGTTGTGAAAAAGCTTGTCGCATACGCCAGAAGCATTGAAAAAGAACACGGCAAAAACTTTAGATTCACGTTGACAACAAACGGTGTTCTGATTGATGACGATGTAATCGATTTTGCCAACAGAGAAATGCATAATGTGGTATTAAGTCTTGACGGGCGAAGGGAGATCCATGACAAACTGCGCAAAACCATAAACGGCGGTGGAAGCTATGATATTATTGTGCCCAAATTCAAAAAATTTGTGGCGGCGCGGGGCAATAAAAATTATTATGTACGCGGTACGTTTACACGAAACAATCTTGATTTTACAAAAGATATTTTTCATATGGCCGATTTAGGCTTCACTGAGCTTTCCATGGAACCGGTGGTATGCGCGCCGAACGATCCCTATGCGCTTAGAGAAGAAGATCTGCCTGTTTTATTTGAACAATATGAAATACTGGCAAAAGAGATGCTCAAACGCCGTAAGAACGGAAACGGTTTTACTTTTTACCATTATATGATTGATCTTTCTCATGGTCCGTGTATCTATAAACGTATATCCGGTTGCGGCTCAGGAACGGAATATCTGGCCGTTACCCCTTGGGGTGAGCTTTTCCCGTGCCATCAATTTGTAGGGGATCCCAAATACAGCATGGGAAATGTGTGGGACGGTGTTACTAATCCATCGCTTCAAGATGAATTTAAACTTTGCAACGCCTATGCCCGCCCCGCCTGCAAAGACTGCTGGGCTAAGCTTTACTGCTCCGGAGGATGCGCGGCCAATGCCTATCATGCCCAAGGAAGCATTCAAGGCATCTATGAGTACGGCTGCAAACTGTTTAAAAAACGAATGGAATGCGCTATCATGATGCAGGCCGCACAAGCCGAAAATCAATAAAATGTTTTGCGTTACTACCATGATTTTACGCCGCTCATTTTTATGCGCGGCTCTTTTCTTTTGTTTTTTCATCCATTGAAATCTCTGTTCTTCTGAATCTTTAGGCTTTTTCAACCGCGTTGCTGTATTCGGCTTGAGAAATCAGCGTATTGAAAAACGCCCCGTCTTTTAACAGCGCAATTTAGTGCATAAGTGCAATATAATTCTATTGACCTGACCTTTTATCATTGTTATAATTCTATTGATAAGGTAAACACAGAATTTCATTATCTATTTTATTTGTAGAACCGTTCAATTTTATTATATTCAGGAGGGTACGATGAAGCGTTATTATGAAGATCCTAAAAAAACAAGCCTGAACAGGATGAAACAAAGATGTTATTATATTCCCCAGGGTGACGCGGAATACACGCTGCTTAACGGGCAGTGGGATTTTGCCTTTTTTGAAAACGGAGACGCCGCGAACGAGCCCGAAAAATGGGATACCATAAAGGTTCCCTCCTGCTGGCAGCTATGCGGCTACGAACACCCCAATTACAGTAATATCAACTATCCCTATCCTTGTGATCCTCCCTATGTACCGGATCTCAATCCTGCGGGAATCTATCAGCGCAAAATAACCGTAAACGACACCTCAAAACAAACATATCTTGTTCTGGAAGGTGTCTCTTCCTGCGCGGAAATCTATGTAAACGGTGATTTTGTAGGCTTTACACAGGGATCCCATCTTCAGGCGGAATTCGATATCACCGATTTTGTTCATCCGGGGGACAATTGGCTGAGAATCAAAGTATATAAATGGTGCTGCGGAAGTTATTTAGAAGATCAAGACTTTTTCCGCTTTAACGGTATTTTTCGAGATGTCTATCTTCTCTCCCGGCCAAAAGGCCATTTAACCGATATTGCGCTTTCTGTAAGCGGCAATGATATTTTTATAAAAACCGATAAAAAAGCAATGGTTTCTCTCTACGACGGAGAAACGCTTTTACAGCAGAAAACCATTTATAAAACCGGCAGTTTTACCGTAAAAAATCCAAAAAAGTGGAATGCCGAACAGCCTCATCTGTATACCCTGCTATTCACCTGCGCGGGCGAGGAAATTATACAAAAAATTGGGTTTCGGGAGATCACAGTATCGGAAAAATCCGAACTGCTGATCAACGGCTCTCCCATAAAACTCCGCGGTGTCAATCACCACGATTCCACCCCGCACAGCGGCTGGTGCATGACAAAGGAAGAACTGTATAAAGATCTGCTTCTGATGAAGGAACTCAATATCAACACGGTGCGTACGTCTCATTATCCGCCTTCTCCGGTCTTTTTAAACTACTGCGACGAACTGGGTTTTTACGTCATTTTGGAAACCGATATCGAAACCCACGGTATGATACGCAGTGTTCCCAACATCCAAAACTGGGGTAACGCATGGACGCCCCAAGAATATTGGCCGTCGCATAATCCGGCATGGCGCGGAGAAATGGTACAGCGTATGGAGCGTGCCTTTGATCGGGATAAGAACCACAGCTGTATCATCATGTGGTCCACCGGTAATGAAAGCGGACACGGTCCGAATCACGAAAAGATGATCCAGTGGCTGCGTGCACATGATACCGGTCGTCTGATTCACTGTGAAGACGCCAGCCGTTTTCAAATGAGCGATCACGCTGACGTATATTCAAGAATGTATCTTTCCCCGGCTGAACTGGAGCAAACCGCACTGGACAAAAACTATTCTCAGCCCATTATGCTTTGTGAATACTCTCATGCTATGGGCAACGGTCCGGGGGATGTATGGCAATACTGGGAAAAGTTTTTAAAATACCCGAACTTGATCGGCGGCTGTATCTGGGAGTGGACCGATCACACGGTGCTGATGAGCGGCGTTGCCAAATACGGTGGCGATTTTGAAGGAGAACTGACGCATGACGGAAATTTCTGCTGCGACGGTCTTACCTTTGCCGACAGAAGTTTTAAGGCAGGCAGTTATGAGGCGCGTGCCGCTTACGCCCCTTTCCGTTTTGAACTGAAAGGAGGAAAAATTCATTATCAGAATTGGTTTGATTTTAACGATATGTCCGCTTATGACGTCCGTTACGTCATTACCTGCGACGGCACAGTTTTAGAAGACAAAACCGTAAAAATAGAAGCTAAGCCAAGACAAACCGCCATCATAACGCCCGAACGCGCACTTCCCAAAGAATGCCGTCTGGGTGCCGCGATAAATGTTTCGCTTTTAAAGGACGGCAAGGAGATCGCTTGTCTGGAATCTCCGATAAAATGTAAAATGATCAAACAAGAAATCACTTCTTCGCTGTGCGCACTCACCGAAGACAATTTCCGTATCTATGCTAAGGGCGAACGCTTTCAATATACGTTTTCAAAACAACTAGGACATTTTGAAAGTATTATTATTGACGGGAAAGAGCAGCTTCAGGCTCCCGCAAAAATGACCGCTTTCCGTGCTCCTACGGATAATGACAGAAATATGGTTCCTTTTTGGATGTTTATCAACATCTGGCAAGGGGAAAATTTAGACCGTGAATTTAATAAAACTTACCATGCCGAGATCAAAAACGGTATCATCAAAGTAAAAGCCGGTGTCGCCGGTGTCTCTCGTAGGCCGTATTTTCAGTATGATATGTCGGTTTCTATTTTTGCAAACGGAGCGGTAACCTATCATATAAACGGAAACGTGGCCGAAAACGCGGAGTTTCTTCCACGGCTAGGCTTTGAATTCAAACTTCCCAAAGAAAACAATGCCTTTGGTTATTTCGGGTACGGACCGGGTGAAAGTTATTGTGATATGATGCATCACGCAAAGCTTGCCTATTATTCCAGTACCGCAGAACAGGAGTACGTAAAATACGCGCGTCCCCAAGAGCATGGGAATCATACCGGTGTAAAATTACTGGAAATCGGCAATATGGCCTTTACCTGTGCAAAGGGAATGGATATCAACGTCTCCCAATACTCAGCGCATCAACTGTATCAGGCAAAACATACCGACGAAATCGGAGAAAGCGACGGCATCTACTTGCATATCGATTACAAACAATCAGGCCTTGGCTCCAACTCCTGCGGACCGAAGATCTCCCCTGAATTCTCTTTAAGCGAAAAGCATATTGACTTTACCGTTACCATGCATATTCGATAAAAGAGAACATTGTTTTAAAAAAATCAAAGTGTATAAATTATTCCTTTAATATCTGCTTGCTCAAAAAAATATAACCGCTGTAAAAAGGATTTCAAAATCTTTATCTTTTATGAATTAATTTTATAAAAAAGTATTTGACACAAAAAACGGTTGATGCTATAATAACGTCAACATAGCAAAGGCGCTTGTGAATGATTCTTTACAAGTGCCTTTTTATTGTTTAAAATCCATACATATGTGCAAAGGCGTACATCTGACAGATTTCTTGTTTGGTGTACGCCTTTGTTTATTGAAAAAGGAGGTTGTTTTTATGGATTTTGCAATTTGGTTCCTCATAGGCGCCGCGTTAGTTTTCTTTATGCAATGCGGCTTTGCCATGGTTGAAGCCGGTTTCACCAGGGCAAAAAACTCAGGCAACATCATCATGAAAAACCTTATGGACTTCTGTATAGGCACCGTGGTTTTCGTACTGATAGGTTTTACCATTATGATGGCCGAAGATTATGTAATGGGCATTATAGGTGTTCCCAATCTTGGTATCTTTACCGATTATGCGGGCTTCACGCAAACAAACGCATCAAGTTTTGTATTTAACCTTGTTTTCTGCGCTACTGCCGCTACCATCGTTTCCGGTGCCATGGCTGAAAGAACAAAATTCATCAGCTACTGTATTTACAGTGCCGTAATCAGCGCCGTAGTTTATCCCATTGAAGCCGGATGGATATGGAACCCCAACGGCTGGCTTGCACAAATAGGCTTTATCGATTTTGCCGGCTCCTGCGCTATCCATATGGTAGGCGGAACCGCAGCTTTAATCGGCGCGGCAATCCTCGGTCCCCGTATTGGTAAATACGTAAGAGATAAAAAAGGAAAAGTAACCAAAGTAAACGCCATTCCCGGTCATTCCATTACTCTGGGCGCGTTGGGTGTATTCATTCTGTGGTTCGGATGGTACGGCTTCAACGGCGCCGCGGCAACAAGTGTAGATCAGCTTGCCTCTATCTTCCTTACTACAACCATATCTCCCTCAATTGCGACGGTAGTATGTATGATCTTTACTTGGATTAAAAACGGCAAACCCGATGTTTCCATGTGTCTGAATGCTTCACTTGCAGGCTTGGTTGCCATTACCGCCGGTTGCAGTCATGTAGATGCTTTAGGGGCGGCCATTATAGGCGCTATATCCGGTATACTGATTGTGGTCGTTGTTGAGTTTCTTGATATTAAACTTCACATTGACGATCCTGTAGGTGCGGTAGGCGTACATTTCGCTAACGGAATTTTCGGTACGCTTGCGGTAGGTCTCTTTGCTACCAGCAGCGCTCCCGGCGGTGTTGACGGTTTGTTCTACGGCGGCGGTTGGCATCAGTTTTTGGTACAGCTCACCGGTGTTGCTGCCGTTCTTGCTTACGCCGCGGTTTGCATGATCCTTACTTTTCTCATCATAAAAAAGACCGTAGGCTTACGCGTTACTCCCGAGGAAGAAATCTCCGGTCTGGATTCTACCGAACATGGCTTAGCCTCCGCTTATGCCGACTTTGTTCCCGTTGCGGAAACTTTCGGTACCGAATTTTCCTCCGGTACAGCTTCCATCGATGAAGCAATTCCTGTTCAAGTTAAAACCGAGAAATCTGTTTCCGACAGAAAACTCTCTAAGGTTGAAATCGTTTGCAAGCAAGAACGCTTTGATGCTCTGAAACAAGCCCTAAGCGCGATCGGTGTAACCGGCATGACGGTCACCCAAGTTCTCGGCTGTGGTGTTCAAAAAGGTAAAACCAAGTACTACCGCGGTGTTGCCGTAGATGTCTCGCTTCTGCCTAAAGTACAGGTTGATGTAGTTGTAAGCAAGGTTCCCGTATCTGCCGTAATCTCCGCCGCAAAAAAAGCGCTTTACACCGGAAACATCGGTGACGGTAAGATTTTTGTTTACGATGTTGAAAATGTTGTAAAGGTACGTACCGGTTCTGAAGGCTATGACGCGCTTCAGGATGAAGAATAGGGGATTTCCGTATACAAACACGGTTCCCATAATAAAAGAACGCGAAAGTCTTCCCCTCGCGTTCTTTTTTTATATTTCATCAAGCGTCTGCAGCGCCGCGCGCATTTTTTTCACGGCTTCTTCTTTCAACCACTGAGTATTTTCATGCCGGTTAAGCTCCTCTTTTGGATACAGAAGCGGCAGAATATGCAGCTGTAAGCACGGCTTCTTTTTTATCAGGCGGTAAAGTCCCTTCGGCTTTTTCTGTACCAACACCATCGGAACGATCGGTGCATGCTGTTCCGCCGCAAGACGAAACGCGCCGTTTTTAAAAGATCGTAATCCTCTGTAATACGGCCGTAAAACGCCCTCGGGATAGATTTGTACTACTGCCCCATCTCCGATAGCCTTCCCCATTTCAGAAAACATTTCTCCCATAATATGAGGTTTTGGGGAAAGGGGCACTCCCCCTAAAACACGAATAGCATGCCGTGCCAGCGGAATACGGAAATTACTTTCTAACGTAACATAATACATACGCTTTTTCCAGAGCGCCATATCAATCATTGTGCAGTCCATCGGATGAATGTGATTGCATATTGCCACCGCGCCGTTTTTTCCAAGAGATTTCAGATTTTTTCTTCCCACAATTTTATAACCGTAAACCGTTCGGTTAAATACCGCTAAAAGCACCGTAGCAACGGCGCGCACAAAAACAGTACCGCCGGTAGCAAACGGTGACAAACGCCGATAATCATATCCTTTTTCCACGGTAAAATGCAGTGGTTCCCAAAGCTTTAATACATGCTCATTTTCATCGATATCATCCTGCGTTAAAATCCTGTCTTCCATGGCCGATCACCCGCGCTCTCTGATTGCTTCAGCAAACATCGCCTCTGCCTGAAGCACACACCGATCCAAATTATATTTATTCGCGAGGTTGCTATAAGCATGCTCCATTTCTTTTCGTTCTTGTTCATGCTCGATCCAATAATCGATTTTTCGCGCCAGTGCCTCGCTGTTTCCTGCCTCAAAAAGACTTCTGTCATCTAATGCGAATTGCGGGGTAGCGGATTTTTTACTGTTCGCGATAACCGGTACCAATCCTCCGGCAAACGCCTCCATACAAGACATTGCCTCGATCTCCATATCCGCCGCATGTACATATAAATCGCTCATTGCAATTAAATCCATTAAGTCCGATTTATTGAAAAATTTTATTTTTGTATCCACGCCGCACTTCTGCGCCAACTTCTCAAAAGTCTCCCTACGGGGACCCTTTCCGGCAAGCACCAGCTTAATCTTCTGTTTATATTTGGATTCCGAAATTGCCCGTATCAATACATCCTGCCGTTTTTCATTAGAAAGCCTTCCTACCATAAGAATAACGAATTTTCCCCAAAACTCCTCCGTCTTGGGAATCTTTCTATACCGAAAGTCCGGGTCAATGCCATTAGAAATCACATGCAGTTTTTCGGTATAACCGGCTTTGCGCAGTTCCTGGGCAATAAAATTACTGGGGCAATGAATATGACTGCAATATTTATAAATATAGTGATGAAACCATTTGTAAATTCCATCGTTTACTAGATTTAAATTAGCCATATAAACGGAGGCCGTAATATTTTCCGGCTGCACATGAAAGGCCGCGGTATACGGCACTCCCAGCTCCCGCGCGATTTTTATTCCATGATGTGAAAGAGCAAACGGCACTAAAAAGTGCACAATATCCGCCCATCCCACGGCTTGTGTGATAATCTCATCATCCGCTTTGGCAAAAGTCATTCCCTGCGACGAAATCAATTTATCAAACACGGGAATATATTGTTTTTTTAATAAATAGGCCTCTCCCTCCCCTATATCTTCCTGCTGCCCATAACTAAGCACACGCACTGTATGACCATGTTCTCGCAGCACTTTCGCGAACCGCCGGGCAGAAATCGTCATGCCGTTATTTGCCGCATAAAACTGGTCGGTTACTAAGAGAATTTTCATTTGCTTCACATTCCTTTTAATAAAATAATAAAATAAAGACATATAAATGTGCGCAACTGTTTATTCAATAAAATATATTCAGCCCTTGGGTACAAATTCCACAATATCACCGATATTGCAATGAAGGAAAATACAAATCTGCAGCAAAACCGATAAAGAAACCGGCTGATTATGACTCAGCTTATGAATCGTTCCCGCACTCAGCTTTTTGCGCAGATCATTCTTTTTTAATTTTCTTTCCGCAAGCAGCATCCAAAGCTTTTTATAACTTACCGTCATAAAACCACCTTCCGCACAAATATGAACAGATTATATCATATCTTGTCAAAGAAGACAATAAAAAACGTTCGCAATCACGAACATATAACTACAGAGATAGATCCATAGTGAACAATGAAAAAAAGATGACATACAGCTTCATCGGTTATAGCTTAGTGAGAAATATTAATATAGCAAAAAATAAATACCATCTGTTATAAGGAAAAATATAAGCCTCATCAGCAATCCATAATAAAATATACTGAGAAATATGATGTCAGTCGAGCAAGCAGAAAATATAATAAAAGCGTTCATATACTTACTTCGGGAAAGCACGAGATCATCCAAAATCTATATCGCGGAGTTTATGGAAAACAGCTTTAAAACAGAACTTGATGAAGAACCGGGTTACAGCAAATATAACTGTAAAAACAAAAATACCGAAAACAGTAGGAGCGTTCACAGTTCAAAGCATCTTGCACCAACTTCGGCGATGTAGAAATATCAGTTTCCCATGACCGAAAAGGCAAATTTGAACCGCAAGTGCCGAAAAAGAATCAAACCGTTATCAATCAGGATATAGAAGAAAAAATCCTGTCAATATATGCAAAATCATGACAACGTCGTATATAGAAGCACATATATAGGATATTTACAGTTTGGAGGGGTTTGATACAACAATCACCAGATACAGAACTGCCAATCGTCAAGGAAAGGCAGTAGAAACCTTTAGAAGCAATTTACACAGTCGTTTTTCCTGACGCAATTCACTACCACGTCCGCAGAACGAGGAATAAATCATAAAAAAAGGAGCATATCCATAGACATTGATTTGAATGAAAAGAAAGATATTCCGGGAATGCGGATAAGAGAAAACGAGAGTGTAAAATACTGGACAAATGTGTTAAACAGCCTGAAAAACCGCGGAGTTCAAGATATTCTCATCGCCTGTACAGATAATCTGACCGGATTTGCAGCGGCAATTGAAGCCGTTTTTCCGAACATAGAAATCCGGGACTATATCGAGAAATTCAAACAAGTATATTTCCTACAAGGATATGAAAGCGCTCATGGCAAATCTGAAAGCAGCCTATGCCGCAACTACCGAACAGGCAGTACTTGACGCTTTGGATGTTTTTACAGCGCGTTGAGATAAGAAATACCCCAAAATTTCACAGTCTTGGCGGGGTAATTGGCCAAATCTAAGCACCTACTTCAAATATCCTTAGGATGTGCAGAGACGGATCTGTACTACCAACGCTATCGAGAGCTTTAACCGTCAACTCGAAAGGTTTCAAGGCAGAATCGGTGTTTTCTACCGATGAAAGTCTGCTAAAAATGTTGCAGCTGGCAATGACGGATATTATAAAAAAGTAGATCAATAGACGACAGGATCGGAGCTTTATTCACGTTCAGTTTTCAACATACTTTGCGGCCGGATACCGGATCAACACCTCCGACGCCGGAAATCAAGGGTCAAGATAAACGGCTTTACCGCCCTTGACGTCCGTTCGTTAAACTGTTAACAAGGCGGCAACGCACAAAGCCGATGCCGCCCTAAAATATCTTTGCTTTTCTTTGATCCCACCAACAGAGTTTACACAAAATTCGGGATTGACCCAAACACATCAACTTTAGAGGCACATTTTTCGATTAATTTTGCAAAATCTGCCTTTTTTCCGTTTTTATAATTGCTAATGTTTGTGTCTGTAAGCGAATGTAATGAATACTCATTGTTCACTTAACTTGACGAACTTTGAATTGCCGCAACAGTGAGAGTATTTGTACGGGTTCGTATATTGCCGATTTTTAAATGGTAAGCTTTAGATCAAGATTCACATCAAGGATATCAACATTCTTATTGATTGCTTCTGCAATATAATATCCTGCGTTCTCGCCCATTTGCGCACAGTTCCCCGTTACACGATAGGAAGCCATCGCCTCTCGTGATCCCGAAATGCACCGTCCTGCAACGACAATCCCCTTGAAGCCTTTCGGTATTAAGGCACGCATTGGGATATGATATGGTTGCACACTGAAGCACCGTTGTCCTTTGTTTGATTTGGTGTGAAAATCGGCACCAAATGTAACGTATGCTACGGCATCATCGAATTTTGTACCGTTAAGAATATCGTCCTCGGTTATATAGTATTCACCGATAATACGCCTTGATTCCCTTACACCAAGTACGCTTGATGAGGTGATCAATTCCAGATTTCCAAACTCCTCATCATATTTTGTGAGATATTCAAAAGCGTTTATCAGTTGCTGCCTTCCCTCGATTGTTGCCTCAGTTAATGCCCTTGCGTTAAGCGGATCATACTCGTACATATGGGTAAACTGTACGACCCCAAAGTGCGAGTTTGGAACGGGGATTACATACGGAACCTTAAAAGGAATTTGTTTTCCTGCCTTTTCATAAGCGTTATTCAGCTTTTCGTAGAGCATAAGTCTGTCCCGATACTTTTCGGGAATATTTCCAACAAGGAACATCAGCGTCATCGCCTGACATTCCTTGAAATCACCGTTAACACCCAGCTCGAAGGCACAGCCCGCGCTTGCCGCAACGTTCCCGTCTCCAGTGCAGTCCACCACGGTTTTTGCAAGAACGGCAAATCTGCCTTCAATATTTTCCGCAATGATCCCATAAACCCTTTTACCATCAACCAGCGTTCGGGAAAACGTAGTATTGTAAAGAACTGTTACGTTTGCTTCCGCCATCTTTTTTTCAAGAATCGATTTCATATATTCATAATTGAAACTTTTGTCCCAAAAGCCACCGAATTGCCCATTTGCCTTTAATTCAGCTACAAGCTCTCGAACGATTCCCGATTTATTATGAAAATCAAATAACGGATTCATAAATCCGATTGTCCATGCGCCGCCAAGACAGTTGAATTTTTCGATTAGAAGTGTTTTCATTCCCGATCTTCCCATAGCGATTGCTGCGCCGCATCCTGCGGGACCTGCACCAACGACTATTGCATCATATTCGCCCGAAACGGGAGTAGTAAGAGTTTCGTTAATAACCATATTTGCCTCCTGTTTTTTATTTATTATACAAGCTCTT
>ULSF01017477.1_pt1 | contig 14563 bp, 23 predicted proteins | sample 1956121 | NCBI WGS metagenome assembly ULSF01 (sample SAMEA4835701, study PRJEB28245) | human gut metagenome | biome: gut microbiome; material: fecal sample | place: Denmark | collected 2008
AATAGTGTCCCCAGCTCGCATAAACATATTGAGCGTCCTCCTTTCACTTAGTCAACATTGACAGTCATGTAAAGTTTTTCCATGGCGTCAACGGGTTGAATTGCCAAGTTTACAACTACGGCATCAATAGCTTCGCCCGGAAGAACTTCAATGTCAGTAGTGCTGTCAAAGTTTTGAACTGCGGCCATGTTTTGTAGTTTGTTCAGATAATCAATAATGTCCGCCTTGAACAAATTACGACCATCATCCTCATTGTCAACTTTGCCTGCATAAGTAGTTTCCCACAAAAGCTTGATATCGTTGTTGATTTGGTCCAAAGTGCGAATGACGCGATTCTTACTAAAAGAGTAGTTCACGTCAGTGCTCGGATAAGGACTGTGCAAAGTGTTGATATCTTGTTCAATCACAACTGCGCCATCTTGGCGAGTAGTCAGTACAACTTGACCACTTTGTAACAGTTGAATGATTTCTTCGTTGTCAAATGCAGTGTCGTCTTCCATATAAATAATAGAAACAGCATCCTCAATTTGAGCGTAGGTTTTGGACTTGTTCAGCTCCGCACCTGCGGTCATGCCTGCATAGTATGCAACAAAAGTTGCAGGAGTAATTTCTTCGTCATTGGTCGCATAGCCTTGACGAACGGAAATAATGCCTTCGTAATTGCTAGTATGTTTCAGCAATACTGCTTGCACCTTTTTGCCTTGACCTTCACGCAAGTTGCGAATGAAGTCAACAACATTACCTTTAACAACGCTAGTTGCAACGGATTCGTCCTGCGGAATAGCCATGGTATTCCAGTTCAGGCCTTTCACTGCCGCAAGGTATTCAGTGTAGGTGCTTGCGGAAATAGCGCCATTTGTGCCACCGCTCAAGTACACACCTGCAGTCACTGTTGCGGCCAGTTCGCCAGTACCGGCCCATTCGACATAGTCGTTTTCTTTTAATGCGCTTGCAGAAGCAGTTTTCAAAATAGTTTGTCTATCCTTTTCTGCTTCCTTGAACAAAGTAACAACGTCCCACATGGAATTGTCACGAGTGTTCTCAACTACAACTACGGCAATGCGATTGCCCAGTACGCCCGGATATTTAGCAACTGCGGTCAAATTGTCTGCAGTAGCAGTGGCTCTTTCACCGCCCTTGTCAAGACGATATACCAATGCTTTGTAGCAGTTGCGCAATGCTTGACGGAATACCAAGGATTCCGGGTCAGTTGCAACATAGCCGATTTTTGCGAGGCTTTTAGTATCAAGCAAATCAGTGCTCAGCAATTCAATTAGCTTGCCCTGCGGGCCCCAAGACATGGGAACGGGCATGGTCATAACACCACGACTGCCCAAATGATTACTGGGTTTCGGAACTGCTTTGAAATTAATGTAAGCACCAGGACGGACTTTGTTTTGTGCATTCCAAGTTCCACCTGCCATCTTATTTCATCCTCCTTACATTGTGAATATCTAGTGTTTGCATTGGAATTTGTTGTGTAGTCGGTAGCTTCATTTTAACATTGTAATTCACGTTAAAAATTAGCACATCCTCTGACACCTTAAACTCGATTTCAGTGCCTTTGACTGGCAATAACTGCTCAACGAGCTCTTCGCCTCCGCTCCTCACTAAAATAGGAACGTCAATGCTTTTTAGCTTATAAGCAAGTTTATTCCCAACTTCGCACAATGTTTCATATAGCCTTGTATCTTCTTCTTGTGCATGATAGCGAACTTCCATCATGTATACACGCTCAAACAATTGGCGGGTCAGCTGGCGCTGTTCTACAGACACTGTCCAAATGAAGAAGCAAGGTCTTGAAAAGTTTTGGACAATTTGTTCCTTGTAAATCTTAGCGCCGTGTGATGCCTTAATTTGTTTGGCGATTGCACTTTTGATAAGCTCACCAGTGATTTCTCCATTCATTAAGTAACATCCCCCAATCCGCTCATAAATTGTTTGAGTGCTTTTTTATACCTAACCGGTATTTCTTGCTGAACTTTTGTTATTGAAATTCGTGCCATGTGCTTGCCCGGAACCCATTTCTCCTTCAGCATAATGCCTTTTACGTCTTTGCCGTATTGCTTCCTCGCATACCTTGCAATTCTCCTGCTTTTCACACTTTGTTCAAGATATTTAAGCGGCAAGAATCGTCTGTGTTGCATGTGTCCATCTTCAACGTGACTTGCATATAATACAGGGTTGAAAATTACAATCCACAACTCATCACCACGCCGCATAACTTGACTCAGCTCCCAACGATTTCGTAGGTTCCCAGTATCAACGGGCGTCAATGCCTTTGTTTGTGCTAAAGTACGCATTCCTATCTCCAAAAGAAATTTACGAATGAAGGCTTCGTGATTCTTTTGCGTGGTTTTGAATGTGTCCAGTAATTTTTGCATATCCTTATATTCCATTCCCACTAGGCATCACCCTTATGCGCAAGAATGATTTCTAAATGAGATTCATATAAACGTGCATCATTGGCAATGCCTTTAAGCGTGTGAACATTTGTAGATAAGCCTTCGCCTCGTACAATGGTCAGAACAAGCTCATCTCCCTTATGCACATCAACGTCCGGAGCACAAAAAACTTTTATGGTCTTATGCAATGAATTGCGGTCCTGCTCACTTTTGTCAGAACTGTCATCTGCCACATAACTTATCCGACAAGGAACACTGGTAAGCAGTGCAGGCTCCTGAAGCTCAATGCCCGCAGTGCCGTCCTCGTTTTCCACTTCAACATGACGCAAAACGGCCATGCGGTCAGTGTACATCGGATTAAGTAGTTTGCGGAATCTTGAAAGCTTCATTTACCACACCATCCTCCGGAATTTATGCAACTGCTCACGATAATTCATAACAATTTCATCCAAATTAGCTTTATGACTGTTGATTGCTCTACCATATGAGCTGTTAGCACTGCCTAAGTTGATTGTGGTATCGCCCATTCTAATACTGGACACACTACCTACATCAATTTCCTCATCCTCACTCGGACCCTCACTAGAAGCAAGCTCATATCGTAGCAAGTCAACTGCCATATTCGCCCAAGTAAAGTGAAGCGCATCAGGAACACTGCTAATACTGCAATAATTCTTTATGGCTTGCTCTACTTCAGCAACTGCTAATTCTAGTGATAAAGGACTTATGCTTGCACCAGACTCGCCCAATTTGGCTTGAACTATTTCTAAAACAGTCATATTAGGCCTCCTTGGTTTTGCTCCTGCGAGTGCGAGCAGGTTTTTCTTTTGCCTGCTCAGCTTTGGGCTCAATAGCTTCAGCTTGTTCAGCTTTAGGCTCGTCTACACCCGTTTCAGCAATTTTAGGCTCCTTGATTTGCCACCCACCAGCTGCACACAATGCTTTCACATCATGCTCAAGAGCCTCGAAGGGAGTGTTTGGCGAATAATTCACGCCATTGTATTTCACACTAATTGCAAAACATACTTTTGGCATGTTGAACCCTCCAATTCTTAGAATACTTTGATTACATAGATATCGTCCATACGTTCAAAGGACGGCAGAACGATTTCGGATACAATGGTTTGAACATTTACAGGATGAGCTTCCTTCAAAGTGGTTACTGCCACGCCGGTATTCACCACGGAAACACTTGCGCCGCCCGCATTGCCGCTCATAAGGTCAAACTCTTCCGGAGTGGTGCCATACCAAGAGTTGCCCAAGTTGTATGCAGGCAACAGGGTTACATAGCCGTCCGGATAGAATTTAACGTCTTGACCTTGCTCGTTTTTGTACATCTTGTCATACAAAGTAATCTACAACTGAGTTTCGTCCTCAATGAATTGACGAGCTTGGCGACGAGTCACAATGATGTTAGCTGCGCCTAGCGGGTTCATAGCTTTTGCTAAAGATTCAGAAGCAATCATGCCCTTGAAGGTAGCAGTGTTCATCAAAACTTCCACGCAACGAACGCCGTATTTCTCAGCCATGTATTCAGCGGCCTCGAGCAGGTCATCAATTGGAGTAGAAGTTGCTTTGTTTGTGGAAGTCCAAGTAGAAGTGCCTTCAAGCATCTTTTTGTTAGTAGTTGCCCAGTCGCCCTCGGCGTCATAATTGTAATTGTACGCAATAGAACGACCATTTTCAGCAGTTGCAGCAATGTTGATAGTACCATCAACCAATAAGCTCATGCGCATTCTTTCAGCTTGCACGTTTGCACCATCGATCAAACGAGCTTGGTCGTCGAAAATGCGCATAATAGTAGGCTCAGCAAACTTTTCGCCTTTTGCTAACAAAGTTTCAATGTCCTGACGGTCTTTTTCACCAATACGAACAGCTTCGCGGAAGAACGGCATATTGGTGCTCATTTCAGTTACACCAATGCGGTCTCTCAGCGGAGCCTTGGTGTCAAATGCGGAAGGTTGCAGTGCAACAGGCAAATTATTCTTGCCTTTAATCCAAGCCAGCTCCAGACCGGTTTGTTTTGCTACTGGGAAGAAGCGAGTGCCAATCATAGGGTCTTGCATGTGAGAATTGATATCACTCCAGTAGGAAGCAATGGCTTTAGATTCAAAAATATCATAAATAGACTTCATAATGTATTTCCTCCTCTAAATTATACAGATACAGCGGCTTTTTCAACGAAGTTAATGAGCGGAAGCGCGGCCTTTTGCTCAGGGCTCGGCTTCGCAGGAAGTGCTTCCTCTTTAATGAAACCATGAATAACAACTGCAAGCATTGCATCGCTTTCAGTAACATCGTAATCATTGAGCACAATGCCAATCTCTTTTTGGTTTTGTTTGAAAATAGTGCCTGCCTTTACTACATAACGACCTCCTTGCAGAGTTGCCAAACCAGGTTCTTTAACAGTTGCAAGTGCATGCTTGAAGCCTAAAGCTACATAGTGGTCAGGGATAGCGAGAATTTGCTTGCTGGAAGCATATTCTACCTTCTTTACTTTCATACCCATAATCAGTTTCCTCCTTTTACTTATTCATTTCCATTGCTGTCATTAGGAGCAATGCCCATCATGCCAAGCTTGATTGCGGCCAAGCTCTTGCCGTAGGTTTCAGCAGTGTCCGGGCCATTGTTATGGTCGCCGTCTTTAGGGCCGTTTCCTTTAGGCTTCCACCCATTGGGATTTTTCAGGTCTGACTTTGCTCCAAACAGGAAAGACTTTTCCTTGCGGATAGTTTCATTTTGCTCTTTGAAGCCCGCAGTGATTTTACCTGCTTCGTCCATTGTGACTTTGCCCAAGTCAAATAATCCCATAACCATGTCAGCATCGTGTGGCTTGCCTTCAGCATCTTCTAACAATGCAAGACGAACTGCGTTGCGTTTGCGTTCCAGTTCCATGTTTGCTTTGTACTCGGCATCTTTTTGCTTGTTAGCTTCTTCCATTTCAACAATCTTTGTGGCAAGTGCTTTAGAATCACCCTCAAACTTTTTCAGCTCTTTGATTTGCGTGTCACGCTCAGTCAACTGGTCTTTAGCAGTTTTCAGCTCATTGTTGACTTCGTCAAAGCGATATTTAGGCACGAACTTGCCATCAACTGCTTCCTTGTGAATTTTCAAAATGCTTGCGACTTGCTCTTCACTAAAGCCTGCGTCAATCAATTTTTTCTTGTCCATGAAACGTTCTCCTTTTGATATTACACTTTTTTCGTGGTTGTGTCCACGTTATATCGTATATTATTTTACACTACGATTCAAGAATCTGTTTATAATAAAAAAGTGCCCAAGTGTTATTACTCGGGCACCTCTTAAAAAATTACTTATTCAGTTTGCTAATATCGTCCACAATGTGATTTTCCATGAACTGAGCTAGTGCTTCCAGTGTTCCGCAGTTCGGACAAATTTCAGTCTTATTATCTGTGTGGCTCAATGTCCAATTCCGCAAACGTCCAAGATTTGCTCATAGCTCCTACACACCTAACAAGATATCGAAAATATAGTCCATTTCAAGGCCTAGCTCGTCAATCATAATTTGCTCAGCTTCGTCGTAATCACCGCCCGCATCCTCAATCATTCCACGAACCTCTGTCACCAATGCAACTGCTTCAGCTCTAGACATCCCGTCACGTTTCATCAAAATTGCTACCACATTATTCATAAGTTTTGTCCTCCTAAAGTGTTGAAAGTATGCGGGTCTTGCGACTCGCTTATGTAATTAGAATCTAGTGATGAAATAACAGCAAGCGTTTTTTACTGCTTGGTCCCATGTGTCGCTCAGGTAATCAAACTCATCTTCCAACCAGTCATTATCAAGTTTGACTGCATACGTATCAAGTCCAAGCTCCTTGTCAACAACGTGCTTAATGGTGAAATGCGCATACACATCTCCGCCAAGCTTGTCAAAGTAAATAGTCACGGATTCTTTCAGGACCTTAATGGGCCACCCGGCTTCCTTGATTTGCTTATAAGCCCAGTAATCTTTGTAAGTGTTTTCCATGTGAATTGCCTCCTCAAGTTTTGAAAGTTTTTGAGTGAACCTCACGGCTCAATAATATTATAATACAATATTATCTATTTCGCAAGATATTTTTTCTCTGTCTGTCGAGAATACCCTGAGTGACTTGCTTTTCGCGAGCCTTTGCTCTAATTAGTTTATCCTGCTTTTTCCTATAATCCAAATAATCCGGGCAAGTTGCATGGCAACCAACTTTTCGCTTGGTGCAGTTCATACACTTCATGACGCCCCCTCCACTTAGTATATAGCAATTTTAGTTATTCTTTAAATCGCTTCGCATAGCTCGCTTCTGCATACTCATTGACCCACTGCTCAAAGGTAACGTCATCACCAACGAAATAGCTTTGCCCATCTTCGTTTGTCGCTATGCGGTCAGCAATAAGCGGAGCAATTTCGTCGTCCGGAAAATACGGGATGGTGGTACTGCGGCAATGCGGATGCAAGGGCGGCAAGTTCACACCAGTTTCAGCTTCACTGAGCTTGAACAGTTTACCATCCAATTCCCTGCAGATATTGCTTGTGCGACTGTCCAGCGTTGCAAGATACTTGTATTGCTTGACGACTCCGCTCGCTTTGTATGCGTCCAGTGTTGCGACATTGCTAATATGGTTCATTTCCGTGCGAACAAGTCTTACCGCGTTATTGTAACTGACACCTAATTTCTTTTCGAGGTCCACTGTTACCTGCGCAGGTCCACGTCCACGAACAAATTCCTGCGGCATTGACTGACTCAACTGTCGAACAAGGGCGTTTTTATTTGCCCATATTCTGTCGCTGTAATTACTGCCGAGCCACTTTGTCTTAACGGCTTTTTCAAGTTGTTCTTGGCCTGGAGCAGTAAAGCTGACGCCCATTTTCGCTTGCTTGTTTATATCAAAGACTGTTTTGTAAAACTCCTCTTCGTATCCAGTTTTGAGCAGGTCACCCAGGCCTTGTTCAAAGCCTATTGCAAGCTCCTCAATATTGTGTCTAATATGAAGCATAATTTCCTGAAGCTGTGACACATAAGCACGTCCGGACAGTTTTTTCAGCTCATTTATGTATGCAGGGTCTCCGCCTAGCTTTTCAACTGCTTCTAAATACTGCTGAGCACGTTGCTTGAAATCCGCAAGCTCGTCAGCATTCAAATACTTGCGAGCATCAGCAAGTGTGATGTCCTGCTCGCTCGCAAATCGTGTATAAAAAGCTTTCAACTCAAGCTCAATATTTTTTAGTGCTTTTTGGTATGCTTTGCGAAGCTCCTTCTCGTATGTAAGTGCGGCCTTTTCATTTGCAATTAGGTCCTGCTCAGCTCGTTCTTTCCAGTATTCCTCATTAGGTATGGACCTTTTCATTATTCATCACCGCCAGTAGTGGGTGCAGGTTGACCGAAGCCGCCTTGGTCTCCTTGCATAGTCATTAGCTCCTGCAATGCTTGCTCTTTTTGCTTTTGCATTTTTTCCACTTCAGCTTGTGCGTCAATAACCCAAGGATGGTTTGCGATAATAGTTTCATCACTAATAATGCCGACACTTGCTTTGGCGTTTTGAATAGTTTCAGTTTCGTTCACAACCATGTCAGTGTTGAATACAATGTTGAAACCAGTGTCCATATAATCGCCGAGGCCCTTTGCGGCCAAATCAACTTTAATGAACCATACTAATTCTTCCATGGATGCAGAAAATTCATTGCTCATGCCGTCAACGTCCATGTCCAGGCCTGCATATCTAAATCTCAGTGCAACGCCGGAAGCATTGCCTAAATTATCGTCCTGAGTGTCAACGCCATTGCCTGCTTCGTATAAATCGCGCTTCAGTCTGTTCAAATGACTGTCAATTGCGGAAGTGTCCAACGGAGTATTCAGCGCACTCAAATCGCCGTCGTCACTAACAAAAGCAGTGCGGTAGATTGCCAAGTTCTGAACGAACTCACCCTTGTCAGTGCCATCATAATTGCGAACCACTTTAATACTGTTAGGCACGTCCTGCAAATTGTTAGACATGTCACTTGTGTTTGTGTCATAGTCATCTAAAATAGGCTTGATTAGCTTCAGCAGGCTCATTTCGTCTGCATTGTATTTGAACGGAATGAACGGAACCTTATCCCAAGTCGCTTCCACGTTACGCATAACGGGTTGACCATTTTCGTCAACATTTTCGCCGTCCTGCTCTTGCACAAAGAAATGGCCGTGAGCAGTGCTACCCATTTCCGGGTCAGGCTCAAGTCCTTTGTCGCCTAGTACATAATACCAGACACCGTTCACCGTGTGGTATTCAGCTTTATACAGTTCCTTCTTGTACCCAGTTTCACCTATTTGTGTGATTGAGTACACGCGAATGACCGCGTCTAATTCTGTGTGGTCTGCATCCGCCCAAAAAGGAATAATTTCTTCGCTCGGAATACGCTTGAAACACAATACGCCTTCCTGGTTATAATGCACTTGCACCCAAGCAATGCCATTCACAATGGAATCCACTCCAATGCGCTTGAGTTTGCGTCTAAACTTCTTGTCAATGTATTTGCCTAAGGCATCAACAAACATTTCATCTTCACAGTCCACTGTAAATTCCTTACTGAGCAGGTAATTTACTTTTTGATTGGTTAGCTTGCGCATACACGGATGAGCCAATTTGCTATTGCTCAAGTTCTGAGCTTCCTGCTTACTGCCATTGCGGTCAATATAATAGCGAACACGCTCCGTGATGTCATTATCGTTGCCATAATAGTTCTGAGCAATAAGCATGTATTCACGCTCTGAACTGTTTTGCCAGTCAGTAATATTTGTGAATAAAAAATCTTGCTCAGGCTTTCCGATGCTTGCAAGCTTACTGATTTTTGATTTTACTTCGCCTAAAGATAGGCTTTGATATGCAGGTAAAAAGTTCATAGTGGTACCTCCTTGTCTATGTATTATTTTATATTGTAACGTGCTTTATTCACTATAATAAAAAGACGAAGCAATACGCTCCGCCCTTATGTGCTAGTATTTGTATCCGGAGCCACTTGCACCTACGCTCCAATAATTGCCAACAGTAGAATCACCGCAATCCCATGTATCCTGAATCTTGCCGCCTTTTACGCATGTCAAGTGACCTGCTAAACTAACGACGTAAGAACGATTCGGGTCACACTGCTTGCAGAAGTCTTTGAGCTGAACTTTTTTATTGTCAGTTTTGCGAGGCTGTGGATACTTTGTCCACCCATGTGAATTCAAATAAAGTAAATACAGTTTTGGGTCTCCTATGGCACGCTTTGCATTAAAGGCCATGTGACTCAGCTCAATAAATACGTCGTCCCAGTCTTTGTTCAGTGCTAAAGCAAGGGCTCTGATTACACAATCTCCAGCTGTTTTGCAGTTTTTTGGGTTTGCGTTATTGTACGTGAAATGCGCGTTGTCCTGACGATAAGTTGGTGTCATATTATTACCTCCGAGTGTTGAAAGTTTTTTAGTGAGCGGTGACCGCTCAATAATATTGTAACACCATATTGAACAGTTTACAACTAAAAGCTGAATGTTCGTCTGTTCAGCTCCTCCGTCGCATAGCGCATGGCATCCATCAAGTGATTGTAATCATCTGCAGGGTCTGTGGTAGACTTGCCGGTGTCTTTGTCCGGTGCCCAAATATAATTGCTCAGCTCCACAATAGTATTTACGCACTTTGGATGAACAAAAATCTTATAGTCTTGCAGTGTTTGGATACCTGCTTTCACTGATCCTGGGCCCTTCTTTGCTCCACGAATACGTCGCAGGCCCATGTCCTTCAGCTCAGCAATAGTCCTCGGGTCTTCACTGTCCGCAGTTATACGGGCCTTAGCATAGCCTTTGTATTTGATGGTATCGTAAATATCACGGTTCTTCATGCGTGTCTTGTATATTTCATCAAATATGTAAATTTCACGCTTCTCCTCGCTCACTAACAATGCCATAAAAGCAGTTGGGTCATTCGTATAACCAAAGTCCATGCCGTACAAATCACGATAAATGAATTCGCCGTACTTGTTTTTACTTGCAAGCAGTTCGTCAGCATTAAATTCAAGCTCCTGCCAGTTTTCGTATACCAAGCCTTCAGCAATACCCCAATTTCCTAGGCCCTCAATATTATATCGTCTCGGGTTTTCCTCTTTCATTATTGCAAAGATATCCAAGTCGTCCTGACCTAAAAATTCATTGCAATCATAGTTTTTGGTTATTGCTAAAATATCGCCACGCTCACTCAGTCCATTGCTACCCACTTTATCAAAAAAACGTTTTTTGAGCCAAATCTTGTCGGACCATGGGTTGAATGTTAGCGTATGCTGTTTGAATAGCGGCGCAGGCACTTCGCCACGAATAGACATGTCAACCTTATCAAAGTCGTCTTCATTCGTGCATTGGAAAGCTTCTTCCCACCATACCCAACACAAATAGCCGTCATCCGCAGTAATAGACGTGATTGACTGCGGGTCATCCAAACCGCGGAACATTATGCGCTGACCACTTGGTATATATGTTAGTTCAAGCGGGTTTTTGGTCCCTTTCCACAAATGCGCAACACCTAGTCGCTGAATAGCCCATTTTAGCTGTGCGAACGTACTGTCACGATGTGTGTTAAAGTATCTGCGAATAACTAAAGTATGAGGCTTTAGGCCGTACTTGTGAAAATACTTCATCATGTTATATGGATACCAAAAGGAGGCGGTACACGATTTTTTTGAACCGCGTCCGCCTTTCAGCGCTCGGTAACGTCCTTTGAAGTTCCAAAACTGCTTATATCCTTTTCCAATCAATTGCGGAAGACTTTTCACTTCCGGACTCAGCATTGTCACTTTACTCACTCATTTCTTTGCTGTTGATAATACTAGAAACAATACAGTCGCCCAAGCAACAGTCCGTTCAGTTTTCAGCTTTTTGAGCTTCGTCTTCTGCTCCTTGTCGTACAGCTGAAATGACTGCTCGGCCGTTTTCAACTGCTCTTGCAATTCTTTGTTGTTCAGTTGCAATTTCAGCACCAAGGTTTTCTGCTTGCTCAATTCCGCTGATACCTCGTTCAATGCTTGCCGAGCTTCTATCAATACTTGCTTCTGCTTCTCGTAGGCCTGCACTGATTTGCTTCTGCTTGCTTCTACTGTGCTCAATGCTTGTTCTAACTTGCTGAGCTGTGTTTCCGTTATCTTGTACACTCTTTCCTGACCAAAGCATGTAAACGGCATACATAGCAAGAATGCAAATAATAACAAGAGCACCATTTTTGATGTATTCTTTTTGCACTGCATTTTCCCTCCCGCGATATAAGTATCGCGTCGCGTCTAAAAAGTTGCTTATAGACGCTCCTAGAATCCTCTATAAGCGTTTTTATTTGAGTAGGCTATCCGTTACCCCTCGTGCAATAGCTCTAGCGATTTCATCCTGCTTCAAAACAAGCAATCTGCAATCCTCATCACTGTCAATAAAAGCAATTTCAACTAATACAGCGGGCATGGCAGTTCTGCGCAGAACGATTAGGCCATTGTTTGCTTTGATGCCACGGTCTACTGTACTGAGCGTTGACACAAGCTCATTTTGAATACATTGCGCAAGCTTTTGGCCTGCGGCGGAAGCATAAAATACTTCTGTGCCTTTTGCCCTGCGGTTGAATGCGTTGCAATGCAGGGAAATGAATAAATCGCTTCTGTGCTTTTGGTTTGCAGTGTAACACACTGAGCCTACATATCCCTGCCCGTCTTCTCCTGCAAGATTATTGCTTTGCATGAGCATGACATCAAATTCAACTGCTTCTAAATAATGCTTTACAAGCTCGCCAATCTTGAGTACAATTTCTGCTTCAGTAACATTCCAGTTATCGTTGATTGCTCCTGGGTCCATACCTACGCAATGGCCTGGATTAATGAATATTTTCATGCTTGCTCACTCCTTTTATTATGGAATTATTGTTACGTCAATGGTTATTCGTTTATCACCAAAGTTTGTTGTCGTGCGACTCACCTTGTTTATGACATACTGAGTATTTCTAGGCAACACAATCTCAGATTCAGCCCTATTATTTGAGCCGTTTTTATTTCACTTCTCCACTAATTGTTAATAAGTCGCAAAGCGGTTTTTCAAGGATGCTTTTAATTCGCTAAAAGAATTCCACTGTCCATAACCATTTTGGCGGAAACTGCTTGACACAATGTAATCTGCTTGGTAAGCAGTTTTTGCCACTTTGTGGTGCTTGACATTGCTCCAAATTGACAAGTTGTCAGGATTTGGGTTTGCCGCATTGGCCCGGGTCAGTATTGTACTTGCTATTCACAAATTTATTGAACATTGCAAATCCGGATGGAGCAATAATAAAGGCAGTTACGAATAATTCAAAGTGAGGCCAAGTCTTTTGTGTAAGTGCTAAATACACACTGACGAGCGTGCCAACTAAAATTAGAAACGTGTTACGAATACGCTCATAACTGAATATTCCTGCTTCCTTAAATATTCCCAACATTTTATTCACTCCTTTCATTCAGTGGGCAGTGTCATGAAACCCTCGTATATTTGGTCCATAACACCATTTCCACCTAAATTATGATAGGCCATGTAATTAGCGTGAAAGCTGTCTTTGACGTGAATCGGACAATGTTTGATTCCAATGTAATAATGCTCGTAGTCTCTAATCATTTGAGCCCGGAGCAATGATTGGACGCCTTTGCGGATTGCTTTGTTCTCTCGCTCCACTTTTACCTGCAAGTGTGCATTCCGCTCATTTATCCGTTCCATTTCCGTTTTGAGCCTTGCCGTAATTAGGCCTAGTGCCACCGTTAAAACCGCGTTGAAAACATAACTCACATACTGTTCCATCTCACAAAAAGCCTCCCTAAAATACTATTCATATTCAAAAACCTCCCATCCTAGAGTGAGCTTGTTCAACCGCTGAAAAAGTTGAATAATTCAGGGTTTGAATAAAATTCTGTTTTCTTGCTTCGTATATTATTATAGTGTATATTTGTTGAGTGTGTATATTATAAAAAGCATCCGTTCATATTAGATGCCTTTTATGCGCTCGCATATTATTCAGATTTTAGTATGTTTTGAGTAGGAATCCACCAGTTCATTTTCTTGCATTTGTTGCCTCTGCGGTTTGCATCACAAAGGCTATTATACCACATTACATCATGAGCCGTGATTACTTTTTGTTTACTTTTCTTTTTCATTTTCTTTTACTTCTTCCTTTTCGTCCATTTTTGCACCGCAGTGTCGACAATATCTGTCCTCGTTGTCATCATCGTACACATCACGGATATACCGACCACAGCATGAGCACTGTGCATTGCCGCGCTTTTTATATATCCAATGCCCGTGTTTCGGCGGCTCAACGGTTTCTGCTGCATCAATAAGAGCTTCAAACAATCCTTCAAAAGATTTAAGTGCTCTGTCAGCATCAATTAGTCGCATTTTCTTTTGCCTCCCATCTTTTACAACTGCCTTCACCCTTTAATGTCCAAAATAATAACCAATGTGCAAGTATACAGCAAACAACTAAAAATTCTCCTCCGCCCACTGTTTGAACAGTTTCTTTAGTGCTATGCTTGCAGTCTTTGCACTTATTGATTTCCATTGCGCCCTCCTACATGCTCAGCCAATGCTTGCCTAGCATAAGCATACAAGTGATGAATATTACCATGTATATTTTGAATCGTAACATTCCGTCGCTTACATATTTTTCAATGACCTATGCTATACACTCACCTATTGCCCATGCAATAGTTACGGCTATGGATGTTTTTAGTGCTTCATATAATAGAATCATCTTTGCTAATCCTCACTTATAATTCTACTGAGCGTGCGTTCAACTTTGGTTTGCATTGTGCTTTGCATTGCTTCATCACTGAACCCAAATTTTATTTGCAGTTCCTTTACCATAACTAGAACATCTACGAGTTCTTCTAATACTGCATTTTCAGCTTCATATACGGTCATGTATTTGCCTAAAGGTTGACCATATCCAAAAAATCTGCGGTGCTTGCTCAGTGCTTGCAGGAGTTCGCCTACTTCTTCAGCTGTTTGCATAATTACATCACGCAGTTCTTGTGAATCGGCTATTTGCTCAATCTTTGCTTCTATTTCTTTGTTCATACTGCGCCCCTTATTTCTTTTTAGGCTTGTTTGCATTATTGCGCTTTTTGACTAAATCAATATAGTGGTTGATATATGCTTGGT
>ULSF01001998.1_pt1 | contig 14500 bp, 10 predicted proteins | sample 1956121 | NCBI WGS metagenome assembly ULSF01 (sample SAMEA4835701, study PRJEB28245) | human gut metagenome | biome: gut microbiome; material: fecal sample | place: Denmark | collected 2008
TACTTCTCGATGTCTTCGTCCTCAAAATCATCATCAAAATCTTCGTCTTCGAAATCTTCATCATCGAAATCATCTAAATAATCTGGTGTAAAATATCTGTATACAGCATAAGCGATACCAGCAACTGCTGCAACTGCACCAACGATAGCAAGAACAGCTATGATAATTGTGCTGCACTTCTTGCAGCATTTCTTATCTTCGTCTTCCTTCTTGCTAATAAGTTCTCCTAATTTAGTAGCTGCGATAAGCTCATCTAATTTTTCTTTACTCATAACAATATCTCCTTTCATACCACGGATTTAATAAATGTATTATAGCATAGCGTTAAACATTTGTCATTATAGTTTTTTAAGTCTGGCAAATCCTGCCAGCATTTTCTTCTGTCCGTACTCTGCAAATTCAACTGTTACCATATAGTCTCTTGCTGAATCCTCTATAGCAAGTACCTTTCCTTCACCGAATTTCACATGGCTCACCATATCACCGACACTGTAGCCAAGTCCGCCTGAAGATTTTGCACTTATATCTGCACCTCTTGCAGCACCTATTACATTTCTTGAAGATAAGCCGCTTCGTGTAGGCATTCCTGCATAAGCACTTCTTACAGAATCTGCCGGTGTCTTTCTCTTTTCTGGTTTCTTAAGGTCAAATAATTCCATAGGGTCTTTTCCAAATCCCGGATTAGAACCACCATTTATCTTAACCTTTCTTGAGCTATATGTTCCTGCTGCCCTTCCGCCTGGTGTGCCGCTTCCGTAGCTGCTAAGAATTGATCTGGCTGTTGCACGCATGTTAATGCCTGTTGTATCTGGCTCATCTGATGTCCCGCCATATGCAATCCTGCCTTTAGCATACCCACTGGAATTGTTTTCTATGTGCATATATTCTTTAGGAATTTCATTAATGAATCTTGAAACCTTATTCATCTGTGTTTCACCACGTACCATACGCGACTTGGCACTTGTAAGATTAAGTATTTTCTCTGCTCTTGTTATTCCAACATAGCACAGTCTTCTCTCTTCCTCTATCTCAGTTGAATCATCTGACACAATTGTCATATAGCTTGGGAAAAGTCCGTCCTCCATTCCTGTCATATACACGATTGGAAATTCCAGACCTTTCGCACTGTGCAGCGTCATAAGCATTACATGAGGCTCTGACTCATCAAGATTATCAATATCCGCTATTAAGGCAACTTCTTCAAGAAGTCCTGAAAGTGTAGGCTCTTCGCCTGCTTCTTTACAGCTCTCCTCATAGCTTACAACCTTATTAATGAATTCATCCAGATTCTCGCGTCTTGCCTCAACCTCTTCCACCGTTTCATTCTGTGAAAGGCTCTCGATATATCCTGTATCCTCAATTACAGCCTCAGCAAGCTCCTTTAATGACATGAATTCTTCCTTGGCACGCAGTCTTCCAATAAGGTCAACAAATGGCTCTAACTTGGAAAGTGCCGCATTCTTTATTGTGTCAATATCCTTTGCATTGACAAGTGCTTCCCAGAAGGTAATATCATTAAAATCTGCATATTCCTGCAATCTGTCAATCGTAGTATTACCAATTCCTCTCTTCGGAACATTTATAATTCGCTTGACCGCCTGACCATCAAGACCATTATCAATAGTTTTAAGATAAGCAAGAATATCTTTGATTTCCTTTCGCTGATAGAAATTCTGTCCGCCATATATCTTATATGGAATGTTGTGAATCATCAGCTTTTCTTCCAAGGCTCTTGACTGTGCATTAGTTCTGTAAAGAATGGCAACATCATTATAATTCCAGCCATCCCTTACATACTCTGCAATACCACTCGCAACGCCTTCTGCCTCATCATACCCGTTCTCATACAGAGTATAATTGACCTTCTCGCCCTCTCCGTTATCAGTCCAGAGTGACTTGCTCTTTCTGCCAATATTATTACTTATCACCGCATTTGCAGCATTAAGAATAGTCTGCGTCGAACGGTAATTCTGCTCAAGCTTTATAACCTTAGCGCCTGTGAACACATTTTCAAAGTTAAGAATATTATAAATGTTTGCTCCACGGAACTTATATATAGACTGGTCATCATCACCAACCACACATATATTGCCATACTTTGCTGCAAGCATTGCAACAAGCTTAAACTGTGATGTATTAGTATCCTGATACTCGTCGACCATTATATATCTGAATCTGTCCTGATAATGCTCAAGTACCTCTGCATCACTCTGAAACAGCTCAACCGTCTTGAATATCAGGTCATCAAAATCAAGTGCATTGTTAAGCTTAAGCGTCTTCTGATATTCTCTGTATACGCCCGCAATTCTTCTAAGATTATAGTCGTTACCTGCCTCAAGCTCGAACTCATCAGGAGTCTTTAACTCATCTTTAGCAGATGAAATCTTACTCATAATTGCACGCTCTTTAAGCATCTTCGTATCTATATTCATTTTCTTACATATATCCTTGATTACAGACTTCTGGTCGTCCGTATCATATATCGTAAAGTTATTATCGTATCCAATTCTGTCTATGTATCTTCTTAAAATTCTCACGCATGTTGAGTGGAATGTACTTACCCATACAGCCCCTGCACCCTGTGCCACAGTAGTCTCAACTCGTTCTTTCATCTCTCTTGCAGCTTTATTAGTAAATGTAATTGCCATAATATTATATGGGTCTACTCCGCATTCTTCTATTAAATATGCAATTCTGTTCGTAAGCACACGCGTCTTTCCAGAGCCTGCCCCAGCAATAATAAGCAGCGCGCCATCTGTATATTTAACTGCCCTTTTCTGGCTGTCATTCAAATCTTCTAATCTCATATATCCACCTTCATGCAAATGTGAAATCTATATCCACCTTATTTCTGCCAACTACCACATTATACAAAAACAACGGGATGTTGCCAAGCCAATATGACAACATCCCTGATTGTTATTTATTAAATTCACATATTACTAATTGTCAGATTATGCAAGCTTTGTTCCACAGTTAGAACAGAACTTAGCGCCATTAGTTGGTGTTCCACAGTTAGGACAGAACTTAGGTGCTGTGCCACCTGACACATTTGCATTATTATTCATTGCAGTATTCATGTTATTCATCATCTGCTGTCCAACCTGCATTCCCATCTGGAGCTGCATCATATCACTGGCAATATTCGAACCGCCTCTTGAATTGCCGATACTATCAGCCATAGCCATCTGTGTATATCTGTTCATATCTCCAACCATTGCCTGAGAAGCTGCCTTATTAGTCATCTTCTGTACTTCTTCCGGATAAGAGAAGCTTGAGATAGTAAAGCTTGTTATTGTGATTCCTAACTTGCTCATCTCCATATCAAGGTCTGTCTTAATACCCGCTGAGATATCATAAGCATTAGCCTGAAGATTAAACATATCCTTGCCTTCTTTAGAAATCCACTTCATAAGAAGCTGGTCAAGAACTGCTGATATTCTTTCCTTAACATCTGCAACAGTGTACATCTGCTTTACACCTGCTACCTTGTCTATAAGCGTAATGTAATCAGATACTGAAAACGAGAAGTTACCGAAAGCTCTTATTGGCATGCCACCTGGAAGTGCCTGTGTTGGAATAAGAATAGGATTCTTAGTTCCCCACTTCTCTGTGAATTCCTTAGTATTAACGAATAAAACTTCAGCTCTTACTCCACTGTTGAAGCCAAACTTAAAGCCTTTAAGTGTTGATAAGAATGGAATAATCTGTGATTCAATATCAAAGCTTCCCTCGTCCTTAAAAATACCTTCAATCTTACCATTGTACATAAAAATTGCATCCTGGCCGGCGCGGATAATCAGCTTACTGCCTTTCTTGATTTCTCTGTTGGTCCATTTCCAGAAGATTATATCATCTCTGTACTCTTCCCATTCAACTACGTTGGCAAACTGCCCTTTGAATAATCCCATGTTCCCTCTCCTTATCTATGTATTGCTTATCTCATTATAAATGTGCTTCTGAATTATAAGCCCATCTGAGCCTTAAGTGCTGCTAATTCATCATCAACTGCTGTGTTAGCTGGCTCTGCATCATACTTAGCTGCAAGACTGTCAACATCTGCCTCAAGCTGTGTCTGGTTAAGCTCTGCCATTGCATTAGCCTCGTCAAGCATCTTATTAGCCTTAGCCTCCATCTTACCGAATGCATCCATGCTTGTTCCAACACTGTTAACACTTGAACCAACCTTGTTGATTCTCTCCTGAGCCTTAGCTGCTGCAACCTTAGCCTTAACTGCATCTCTTCTTGCTTCAAGAGACTGGATATCCTTGCAGAGCTTATCATGCATCTGACGCATCTTAGCTGCATTGTCTGCTGCAATATTATATGTCTGCTGTAATGTAGCCTGCTTAGAAACTAACTGCTGCTTCTTCTCAAGGAATGTTCTTGCATCTGCCTCGTTGCCAGCCTTAAGAGCTTTTTCTGCATATGACTGATACTTGGCAACATCTGCTGTGCATTCATCAAGCTCTCTTTTACATCTTGTCTCCTCAGCCATAACTGAAGCTGTCTCTGCCTTAACCTTTCCAAGGTCGCTCTCAAGATTTCTCATGTACTGGTCAATCATCTTCTCTGGATCTTCACACTTATCGAGAAGTGCATTGATGTTAGCGCTCATAATGTCCTTGAATCTTGTTAAAATACCCATAATAATCCTCCATTCCTGTGCCGCTTTCTGGCACATATCACCCTCTGGTGCATCCGAATTCTGTCTCCCAGAATTCTTAAAAAACCTTTTTCATTATAATATATCAGGAGTAAAAAGTCACGAATATTTGCTCCTATGAAACATATTTTATATTCTTGTAATAAAAATTAAAATATCATAATATGCACAATACACTATGCTAAAGTTCATTATATTATTCCTACTTGAAATGTGGTTTTAAAAACTATATAATATAGCTTAAGCATTAATATAAATGTATTCTCTCATGAATACGCATTTTTAAAGAAATGAGGAACATATGAACAACGATATTAAAGAGCTTATGAGTGGTATTCTTAAAGATATGTCCGCTCTTAACTATATAAAACCCGGAGATGTGCCTAACATCAACCTGTACATGGATCAGGTTACAACATTTATGTATGAACATCTTCACGATACAAAGCGTACCACTGATGATAAAGTACTAACCAAAACAATGATTAACAACTATGCCAAAAACAATCTGCTGCCATCACCAGTAAAGAAAAAGTACTCTAAGGAACACATATATATCCTTACATTTATCTATTACTTTAAGAACATTCTCTCAATAAGTGATATACAGAAAATGCTCAATCCTCTCACTGAGAAATTCTTTGATGAAGGTTCCAAGCCGGATCTGGATTATATATATAATGAGATTTTTTCAATGGAATCCTCTCTTGCAAGGCCATTATCTAAAGATATATTTGCAAAGTCTGAACAGGCAAGCAATGCATTTTCAGATGTAAAGGATGATGATGACAGAGAATTCTTACAGTTCTTCAGCCTTGTATGCCTTTTAAGCTTTGATGTATACATGAAGAAGAACATGATTGAGAGTCTGATTGATGATTACTCTGCCAAGCATGCGCCAAAGCATCCTGAGAAGCCTGATAAAACAGACAAAAAGAAATAATCCATACAAATTAAGGGAACTGCCAGTACTGACAGTTCCCTTTTACATTGCTTCATATATTACTTATTACTTATTATCTTCTGACTCTTTCTCAAGCATGCCAAGTCTTTCAAATACTCTGTCATACCCGTCATTACCATAATTAAGCGAACGATTTACCCTGCTGATTGTCGCAGTAGACGCACCTGTCTTCTCTGCAATATCAAGATATGTCCTGTGTTCTCTTAACATCTTGGCAACCTCAAATCTCTGGGATAAGGATAAAATCTCGTTAATTGTACATACATCCTCAAAGAAATCGTATGCTTCATCTAAATCCTTAAGACTTAATATTGCCTGAAAAAGCTGCTCAACAGCCTGTGTCTTTAACTTATTGTTCATAATTATCCACCCCGGTTTTCCAAAAATAACATTGGCTTATTACTTTTAAATTTTAACACAGTGAAGTTTTGAAGTAAAGACATTATTCACTTCTTAATGCCACAACAGGGTCTTTTTTAGCTGCAAGCTTTGCTGGGATAAGTCCGGCAATAAATGTAAGGAACATGCTTATTATTATAAGTATTACTCCTCCTGCAACCGGAAGCTGTGCAACATTGGAAATGTCTGTAAGGTGCTTAATCAACGCATTTGCAGGTATGCACAACAATAAAGTTACAACAATGCCGAGTGCGCCTGAGACAAAACCTTCAATAAGTGTCTCTGCATTGAATATTCTTGAAACATCTTTCTTAGAAGCACCAATACTTCTTAATACTCCAATTTCCTTAGTTCTTTCAAGTACTGAAATGTATGTGATAATACCTATCATTATTGAAGAAACTATAAGTGATATTGCAACAAATGCTATTAAAACATATGAAATTGCATTAATAATTGTACTTACTGATGACATCATTATTCCAACATAATCTGTGTAGTTAATAACATTTTCTTCCTTGCCATCGTCCTGCTGCAGCTTATTGTAATCCTTAATAATATTCTGAACCTTCTCCTTAGAATCAAAATCAGTTGCATATATATCTATCTGCGAAGGTGTATCAAGGTCTGTAATTCCAAGCTTCGACTTATTGCTGTCTAATGTTGCATCTGTTGTTCTAGCCTTTAGTGACGCTGAGAAAAGCTGTAGTATCTGATCATCGCTCATTCCACTTGTCATTGCCTGCATCTGAGCACTTTCCTCTGGTGAAAGTGTTGCCATATATGCATTTACATCATCCATTGTAATCTCTGTATTCCTGTCATTGTCAAATGGAACTCCTGTAAATACATCAACGCTTGTATCAGCAAGCTGTGCCTTGGCAATCTCACTGTTCTTTACTTCTTCGATAATATATTCCGTAAGCTTTGCTGTATAACCGATTCCACTTGAAAGTGAAGTACTGACTGCATCATCATTAGGTCTGATTATTCCACATACTTTAATGTCAGTTCCGTTATTTACAACATTTGTCATATACTTATCATCTTTGCTGTAATCGTCCCATGTACCAGTCACATCATTGTACTTATACATGTCTGTAGGCATAACAAGCTTAAACTCTGTATCAAGAATCTCGTCAAATGTATAGCTTATATCTTTTTTTGTTTCGTATGATTCACCAACCATCATTTTCTTAAAGAGTGTTCTTACTTCCTCAGGGTCTTTAAGACCTAGTGAGTAAAGTGTATAATCATCAACCTCGTTATTCTTATCTGCAACAAGCACAACCTCGTTGAATTTCTCTGGCCAGTGTCCTGCAAGGACATCATACTGCTCATCAAGAACCTGCTGGTTTCCTAAAAGCTGGTTCCACACACTGCTGTTAGAAAACATTCCCATACCCATGCCTGATGACATTGCGTAAGATGTGCTTGTTGCACCCTCACCATATATCGAATCAAACATTGTACTTGGATTTAACTGTTCAACACCGTTAGAAGTATCCTTCATATAAATGTTAAGAGGAACATCATATGAATACTGGATATCACTTACATATGACTTAATGTCAGAGCCGCCGTTTTCAATGTATTTCTTAAACTCAGAAAGGTTATTGCTCTTAACTTCCTTTACCATGGTATTAATCATGTCACCCATGATATCGTTAGAATATATTTTAGACTTATCCTCATGCTCTTCTGAATCCGAATTACCTGTCATGCTTGATACCATACTGCTTATATCAATAGCTTCCGCCTGAAGTGTTATAGGATAACTCGAAAGCGTATCTCTCTGAACCCTGTCTATGTATAACTGGATACCATTTGAGATAGACAGAATCATTGCAATACCGATAATTCCTATGCTTCCTGCAAATGCAGTAAGAATCGTTCTTGTTTTCTTAGTCATCAGGTTATTAAAGGAAAGCGAAAGTGCTGTAAAGAATGACATAGATGTTTTCTGCTTCTTTCCTGACTTTTTAGTCTTCTTTTCTGATGTCTTAACCTTAGCAGCCTCTTTAGCCCTGATATCAGCTTCCATATCTTCTAACGAATATGGATCAGAGTCATCAGTTATCACACCATCTAATAATCTGACTATTCTTGTAGAATAATTCTTGGCAAGCTCCGGATTATGAGTTACCATAATTATAAGTCTGTCCTTTGATATCTCCTTTAAAAGCTCCATAATCTGGATACTTGTCTCTGTGTCAAGCGCTCCTGTAGGCTCGTCAGCAAGCAGGATATCAGGATTATTTACAAGTGCTCTTGCAATAGCAACCCTCTGCATCTGTCCACCTGACATCTGATTAGGCTTCTTGTGAATCTGCTCTCCAAGTCCAACTTTCTCAAGTGCCTCTATCGCTCTTTTCTTTCTCTCTGCCTTAGATACACCTGAAAGCGTAAGTGCAAGCTCTACATTAGATAAAACAGTCTGGTGCGGAATCAGATTGTAACTCTGGAACACAAAACCAATAGAATTATTTCTGTAAAAATCCCAGTCTCTGTCCTTATAATTCTTAGTTGACACTCCATTTATCTTAAGGTCGCCGCTCGTATACTTATCAAGTCCGCCTATAATATTAAGCATAGTAGTCTTACCACATCCGGACTGTCCAAGAATCGACACGAACTCGCAGTCCCTGAACCTAAGATTAATGCCCTTAAGTGCGCTCACAGTAGTAGAACCGGACACATAGTCTTTCTTTATATCATTTAATTCAAGCATGGAATACTCCTTTTATTTTATTGAGGGTTGCGGATTGGGAACTTGTCTGCATCCTTCGACTTGCATACATGACGTTGTGGCATCTGACTATAGCATACGCTTTCAGGAATCCTGCGCTTAGTGTAACTAAATGCCGCTATCTACAGAGTTTATTACGGTGTATCAAATCAAACGCGCTTCGCTTGAACGAGATTTGACGCACCGCCCTTATGTATATAGCGGCATTAAGTTACACACAGCCCGGATCATTCAAGCGTATGCTATAGTCAGACACCGCAACTGATATACACAACATTTAAGACGCAGACCAATTCCCAATCCGCACTCCTCAATTAATATACACCATGGAAAGCTTGGCTTGCAATTTATTCCAGCACATTTTATACTAATATTGTTTTTTGTTTATAAAAATATAATGATTACTAGGAGTCTATGTGAAACATTTTATCAGATTAAGATTAAAGAATTTAACAGCCATTGGTCTTTCGCTTTGCATGGCAGCTACATTTGCTGTTCCATTTTTTGCTTATCCTGACCAGTTGATGGCTGATACACAGGATGACCTCGACGCTGTTAATAAACAGCTTGAAGAATTAAGAAATAAACAGAGCGAACTCAATGCATCTTACGGGGAGCTTAACGAGAAGCTGTCTGCTTCCGGAGAGAAGCTGTCTTCTATTGAGGATGCAGTTAATGCGAAGCAGTCCGAGATTGATGCTACCAATATCCAGGTTGCTGATATGCAGGCAGAGATTGACCAGCAGTACGCCTCCATGAAACTTCGTATACAGTTTATGTATGAGAATAATAATGCTACTATCCTGTCAACGCTTCTGTCGGCTGAAAGCCTTTCTGACCTTTTATCCAAGTCAGAATATATCCAGCAGATCTCTAATTATGACCACCAGAAGATGCAGGAATTAAGTGACCTTCTGGCTTCTCTTAAAGAAACTCAGGCAAAGCTTGAAGAAGAGATGACCGAACTTGTCACTCTTAAAGATGATGCAGCCCGCGAAGCTGATAATTTTGCTGTGCTTCTCTCACAATGCCAGACAGAGCTTGACACTACAAGTGACAGCATTACTGATGCAGAAGCACTTGCGCTTGAATACGAAAAGCAGATTGAACAGGAAATGTTAGAGCGTCAGCGCCGTGAAATGGAAGCTCTTGAAGCTGCAAGAAAAGCACAGGAAGAGGCTGACAAAGCTAATAACGCCGGTAATACAGGCAATAATTCATCTTCCGGCTCTGCTATGGTTGACCAGAACGCTCTTAACAATGTTCTTAAGAATCACACTGCCGAAGATGTTGCAATGCTCGCAGCAATTATTGAATGTGAAGCCGGCAACCAGTCATATGAGGGCAAATGTGCTGTAGGAAGTGTAGTTATCAACAGAGTTGCTGACCCACGCTTTGCCAACAGCATAAGCGGCGTAATATATGCACCTTACCAGTTTTCACCTGTTGCCAGCGGACGATTTGCAATAGTACTTGCAAGAGGTGCAAATGCAGCCTGCACCCAGGCAGCCATCGATGTGCTTAACGGTTATATCAATATTAACGCACTATATTTTCATGTATATGACAGTTCTGTCGATGTGGGCGGAACCGTTATCGGAGATCATGTATTTTATTAAATATAAAAAAGGGGAACTATTCACTATGAAAAAAGCAACTAAAGCATCTGATAACAGATATTATCAGGCAAGATTTTCTGCAGCACAGAAAAATACTGAATTTGAAAGCCGTGAAGCAACTTCAGATGTCGTAGGTATAGACAGAACAAGACTTGCAAGAATTGAACTTGGCAATGTAACACCTTATGCAGACGAGGTTGTATCTATGTCAAAATGCTACAACGCTCCCGAACTCTGCTACAATTACTGCTCAAACGAATGTCCGATTGGAAGGCTTACAATGAAGGAAGTCGAGATTAATTCATTTGACAGATTATCATTAAAAATGCTTGGTTCTTTGAATGATATTGAAAACCTGCGTGCTTCTATTATCAATATCTCTGCTGATGGCCAGGTTGATATTGGAGAACAGGAGGAATTCAAGCAGATACTTGAATCCCTCGATCTTATTTCCAATAATGCGAAAGCCCTTGAATTGTGGGCTAAGAAAAACATTAAGAATATTTAACGGCTGTATCTTACATAATCTACCGTAACAAAACCTTTGTTTTCACTTTTGACAGAATTATCATGTGATACATATACACCGCTCTTTACACCAACCCATCTTCCGGCTTTGGCAATAACGGAAACAGGGTTGGTGTATTCTTTTCCGTCTGTGCTTATCTCTATTGTTACTGTCTCAACAGGTGCTTCCTTAACAGGAAGTCCACCCTCAACATAGTCTTTAGTTCCTGTCTTTTTAACTGTGTATCTGAAATATATTTCCTTAAGATTATCGTATGAAGCAAGCAATTCTTTAGTCTCTTTAGTATAAGCCTGGTCACAGTCAAACTGCTGCACACCCTTTACTGCATACACTTCCATCTTACCGCCTTTGACAGTCACATCTGCTGCCAGATAATCCATTCCCATATGAATGAATCCGGCATTATCACCATCAGCCATTCCGCTGATATTCATCTTAGTAATACAGCTAAATTCCGGTGCCGGCCACTTCTGCAGGAGAAGATTTCTGTAATCGCCAATTGGTCTGTTTGATGCTCTTCCAACCGCATTGAGCTTTATATAAGAACCGTCATCAGACACATTTCCGCTTTCATCAGTGCCAGACTGTGTCCAGTCACTATCAGGATTGGCGTTCCACTGCCACTGCAGTCCCAAAGTATCTTCTGTGAATTCATCTGTAGTATCTGGCTCACATATTTCATAAACGGCACCGACATCAGGTTTTTCGTACTCCATCACAGGCTCGCCGTAATCATTGCCATCTTTCTTAACTCCAATTACAGGCCAGTCATTTTCCCAGCTCATTGGCTGCAAATGTGTTATTCTGCCCGCTGCATACACATCCTGAAAATGTATGAACCAGTCCTGTCCTGTAACTGTATCAACCCATGCCCCCTGATGAGGTCCATTGACAGGCGAATCTCCCTGTCTCATAACCACTTTATACTCATATGGTCCAAACACATTTTTCGACCTTAACACTGTCTGCCAGCCTGTCTTAACACCTCCAGCCGGTGCAAATATATAATACCATCCGTTTCGCTTATACATCTTAGGACCTTCTATTGTAATCTGGTCATTTAAGTTACCGTCAAATATAATCTTTTCCTCACCAATAAGCCCCATTCCATCTGGCTGCATCTCTACCATATGAAGCACACTCTTGTATCCGATACGGCTCTTGGCAACTCCTGCAACAAGATATGCCTTTCCGTCCTCATCCCAGAATGGGCATGGGTCAATCCAGCCTGCGCCTGGTCTTATATTCACTGGCTTACTCCACTCACCATAAGGGTCTGTTGCGGTAGTCATATATATTCCTTCATCTGGCATTGGGAAGCACACATAATATGTACCCTCATGATATCTTATTGCAGGTGCCCACACTCCGCATCCATGAATTGGATTTCTATATCTGAATTCTGGAATTTCAGCCAAAATGTAGTTAATAACCTTCCAGTTTACAAGGTCCTTAGAATGAAGCAACGGCATAGCCGGAGCATTAGAAAAGCTTGATGATATCATAAAATAATCATCACCGACACGGATTGCGTCCGGATCTGAATAATCAGCGTAAAGTATTGGATTCTTGTATCGTCCATTTCCTAAATCTGCTGTCCACATATATGACCTCTTTCTGCCAGTTTACGGCTCAATAATTTATTTCTGCTTATGCAGATATTTCTCTGCTATCATATTACAACAGTTAAATAAGAATTTCCAGTACTTTTGCAAAGTTATTTTATAAAAGTTTTTTAGTTGACATTTTATTATTAAGTATTCTGTGCTTAAACCGATATTATATATAACCGTGTTCATTGCTGAAGATGAAAGGCGGGTATACTTATGATAATTGCAGACAGCAACATGAGTATGTCTTCAAGAAGACACTACTCACAAAAGGTATCAAGCGGCATGGTCGCAGCAGGCAGCTCTGGTAACTCCTTTAGTTTTGGAATGAGCCAGGCAAGAAGCAGCTTAAGCCAGAAAGAATCATATTTTAGTAATTCTTCTGATTATCCAGGCAGAAAGTATGACGACATGTTTCTGATGATGCCACTCTACAATCGTTCTGGAAGGCTTAATGTCCCGGACGATTCTTCTAAAACGGATTTGGCTGGTGAGGAATCACCAGAAGGCACGGAGGCTTTATCACCTGCTTACAACAAAGCCAGCTTAGTTTCTATGCGGCAGAATGTAAGCTTCAGTTACACAGAAATAACAAGAAAGGTTTATATGTCCCTGTTGGATTTTATTCAGTCTCTGTCTTTCCGTGGAATGTTTCATGATACTGACAGTTTATCCTGCAATTCAGTCTCTGACACATCTTCATCTGACAAAGCCTCAAAAACCCTTTCTATTACTAACCAGATTTCTCCTACTGTGTGGACTGTAAGAACCAGATATTCTTCAACCTATGAAGAAAAGGAAAGCACTTCATTTTCAACAACCGGAACTGTTAAAACAGCAGACGGCAGGAAACTTAATTTTAATCTTGATATGACCATGTCGCGCAGATACATGGAAGAACACAGCATTGAATTTGTTTCCAGCTTTGACACTGTACTGACAGATCCACTTGTTATTAATCTTGGATGCAATCCTGTTTCTATTTCTGATAAGTCCTTCAGTTTTGACATTGATTGTGATGGTAAAGACGAGACTATTGCACAGATGAATCCTGAAAGTGGCTTTCTTGCTCTTGATAAGAACAGCGACGGAATTATCAATGACGGCAGCGAGCTGTTCGGAACCAAGACCGGTAATGGCTTTTCCGAGCTTGCAGAATACGATTCTGACGGCAACGGATGGATTGATGAGAATGATGAAGTCTATGACCAGTTAAAGGTCTGGGTTAAAGATGAGAATGGCAAGGACAAGCTCTTATCACTTAAGGAAGCCAATGTCGGTGCAATCTGTCTTGGCAGCTCCAAAACAACATTTCATGTAACTGATGATGATAACAATCTCAAAGCTAAAGTACGAAGCAGCGGCATGTATCTTCATGAAGACGGCAGCGCCGGTTCTGTACAGCAGGTGGATTTTTAATTCTGTATTGGGGATATCTTCGATATCCCCAATATTTTTTGTATCCCTTGCTAATGCCTGGGTGCTATTTTTCTCTGTTCGCTGACACAATTCCATTTTTACTGTTTTGCCACAGGCTCTGTTTTTCCGTGCAGGCTGCGTGTTCCCCGTTGGCTCTGTATTTTCCGTGCAGGCTGCTTGACCCCGTTGGCTCTGTATTGTATTTTCCGTGATGGCTGCTTGCGACCTATATATTCATAATATTTGCTCTCTTATAGGCACATTTTGCGCCTTTTCAATCCCAAAGCTTCTTCTCAACCTATAAGATTCATTATTTCTATTCTTTAATAGGTAAAACTGCTCTCCACAATCTGAAAATCCACAAAACCACATAAATTTTCCCAAAAATCTTCCTATAAGAGACTATATTATGCGACTACCTATAGGTATCACGTATTGTCTGCGTATGAAGCTTCCTTTATTTATCATCATATTTTGCCCAGACTTGTTTTTCTCAGTATGTTTGCATATTTTTAATATATCAAACTATTGATTTTATATATTTG
>ULSF01059992.1_pt1 | contig 14469 bp, 16 predicted proteins | sample 1956121 | NCBI WGS metagenome assembly ULSF01 (sample SAMEA4835701, study PRJEB28245) | human gut metagenome | biome: gut microbiome; material: fecal sample | place: Denmark | collected 2008
GAGGAGGCGCAGCGGGAGGCGGTCGCCTTCCATACTGCGGGAATGCTCCGTAAAGCGGATCTCGGCGGTGTGCAGAAGATCGGTGATATGCTGCTTTGCTCTACGGTTGTGGATGGCAGCGATCCCGAGCTGCTGGCGCACACGGTCTGGAACATTCTGATTCAAGAAGGAGCGCCTATCCCTGATTGCGGCATTTACTATGCCTCGCTCGGCCGGGCATCTGCATCTGAACAGGAACGCAGTGAGATTATGCAGAATTTGGACCAGTACGCCCTGTGCATGGTCAGCTTTGGGCAGGAGGCGATCAAGAATGCTTGAGTTCCATAGAGATCGCTTTGTGCAGTTGCTCCATGAGGTACCTGCGAAAGAAACTGTACTTTCCGAACCAAAGTACAGCCCTTACCTCCAGACGGTGATGGACACAGTAAAGAAAGATGGCGTATTGAACCTGGCTATGATCAACTGGTTGGCCTTTGAAATGGAGGAGGTCACACCTGAAGGCTTGAATGATATTTGTCGACGCACTGAAAGCGGCTGGATCGCAGCCTTGGCCGGCAATAGTAAAAAAGCGCAGACCTTCCGGCTACTGCATCGAACCTTCTTTTGAGGTGCGCCCATGTATGACAACGAATATGAATGGGATATTCTGCTTTTCTTGCGGATCCTAAAATATCTTCACACCAGCGATGCTGATATGGTCAACGCGATCATTCGGGATTACCCAGAGGTGGACGAGGAAGACCCTGACATGATCATGTACGATTTGCTGTGGACTTTTTTTGATGAAGAACCGGAAGAAACAGATGATGAGTTTTACACCGTGCGCTTTAGTGACCAGAGCGTCGACCGTTTATACCAGTTGGGCTGCCAAGATGGAGATATTTTTTCATCGAAGTTTAGAATGTGGCAGGAAAAGATCAAGGATATATTTTTGTTTTATGTCGTTGGCGCATCCCACTCTGTCTTCGATGTTTCTTATCATTTTGGCGCAGATAGTGTCAAGATCGACATTACACTTTCGCCGGATTGCTATGAGCCGCTCCTCTTCTTAAATTCAATTATCAATATGATCCTCTACTGTCAAAAGGAAATTAGGCGGCTGGAGGCTGAAAGAAATGAACAGCATCTTATTTTCAACGGGAAGGAGGCTGCGTAATGCCGCTTGTAAGAAAGGAATCGCCGGAGGAGGTAATCGTTCGGATCTCGCCGAGTCGAAATACCATCATTGTTCAGGAACGAAGTTCCGGCGGAGTCCTGAGCTACCGGGAGATCGATCCAGTCGAGTTTTACTTTGCCCTCAACGGCAGCTGCGTCGGGAATGAATACATCAGCAGCGGGTTTCTGCCGGAGCGTTGCCTTCATGTCTCCATGAATGCCGAAGAACGCCGCTTCGTGATTTGGAACCCTGACCTGCGGGCGGATGTGATCTACCGAGATACGGAATATTTGGACTTTCCGCTGCCGCGGCTGGTCTTCAGGCTTCGTGTCTTGGCCGACGGAAGGGTAGCAGATTGTTCTATGGGAGTGGTCGCGGATGAGCCTCCAACGGAGGATACGCCCATGTTTTATTATCCTTTTTCCAACGTTTACGAAGACGAAAGGGTATGCACAGGCAATAACATCTTACCGCGATACAAAAAGCTTTCAGCAATGAAAAATTTTCCCCGGTATTTGTTGGGTCTACCTGACAACGATGATATGTTTAACTTCACGCATAATCAAAAGGGTCTTGACCACAAAGCGCTACTGGAACATCTCAAGGACAAAGACCCCGCCTACTACTATACGGACATTCTTGTCCCCAATGGCCGCACGTTGAGTGATTTTATTCTTAGGAGGTAAGAAATTGACAGAAAAAGATGCCAGAAATATGCAAGCGGCGCTTGCAAAGCCCTTTGCTCCGGAGGATCTGGAATGGCGCCTGCAAAATACGATTGAGGAATCAATGCGGGGCATGGCGGTCCCCTATGTGACCAACCGCGCCATCCAGAATCGGCTGGACGAGGTCTGCGGCCCGGAAAACTGGTACAACGAGTTCAAGCCGTGGCACTCCAATGGAAAAAAGGACGCACAGCTCTGCGGCATTGCCATTTACTTTGAAGGAAAGGGCTTCATTACCAAATGGGACGGCGCTGAGGATTCGGACATTGAACCCATCAAAGGCGGCCTTTCCGACAGCATGAAGCGCGCCGCCTACCAGTGGGGCATCGGGCGCGTCCTGTACAGCCTCGATACCGTGTGGGTAGACATTGAGCGTCGGGGTCGCAGCTATGTTATTAAAGGCAGCGAGCGGAAAAAGCTGGATGATGCTTATTTGAGTGCGCTTGAAAAGCTGGGCCTTGAGCCCGCCAAGGCGTGCGGTATCCAATCTCTGCTGACGCCCAAGACTGTCCCAGAGCAGAAGACCACTGACGATCAGAAGCCAACCTCTGCACCCGTGCAGGATCAGCGCCGCGGCGGCGCAGCACAGCAATCTGCCAAGCCGCAGGAACGCTCGGCACAGCAGAAACCGCAGGCGGGCCCCAAAAAGCAGGAACATATCGCGGAACCCACCGGAAAGACCGTTCCGTTCCGCAATACCGCGCAGGCTATGTCCGAGGAGGGCATCTACACAGTCCTGGCCGCGAAGGTACAGGGCGGCATGAGCGGTAGCAATACGCTGGTCAATCTGGAAACGCCGGAGAAAAAGCAGACCTATGCCTATGTCCGGGGGGGACGTCCCGAGTTAACGCCGGGCACGCAGCTTTCTCATGTGAAGCTCACGACCCGCAAGCAGGATACCGTGGTGTTCTGTGTGCTGGAGTCCTATGAGGTCTATCAGCAGGGCCAGAAGGCAGCATAAAAAAGCTGCCCTAAGCAAACGAAAGGAGCAGACAGTTGAAAAAGATCGAACAGTTTCAGATCACCAGCATAAGCATTTCCGGCTTCAAGTCCTATGAAAAGCCTACGGAGCTGATCTTCGGTGATCCTACCGTTATTACCGGAGGAAATGGCCGCGGGAAAAGCAGCATTGCGGATGCCATCGCATTTGCTGTGACCGGACTCCCGTTTTTTGGAGAGCGTGGCCTTGACCGGCTCCACAATGAGAAAAATCCTGACGTCGTTATCCAGATGCGCTTTGTGGATGAGAATGGGATTACCCATGATTTGACCCGTATCCGCCGAAATAACGATATGTCCATCTATTACGACGGTCATACCATCCGTCAGCTTGACCTGACCGATCTCTTCGGGGAGCGAGACGTGTTTCTCTCTATCCTAAACCCTCTGTATTTTATCGAGGAGCTGGGGACAAGCGGTAAGAATCTTCTGGAACGGTATCTACCGTTCATTCCGCAGGAGACAATTCTCGCACAGCTCCCCGGTGCGGTGCAGGCGTCCCTGAAAGATGAGGTGATCCTTTCACCTGACGCCTATCTCAAGGGACGACGTGCGGAGATCCGCGAGTTGGAGGAGCGTATCACATATCTCGGCGGGCAAAAGGATCTGGCGGCAACGCAAAAGAAGCAGCATGAAACGATGCGGGTGGAGATTTCAAATGGCATTACAGCTCTTCAAAATGAGATCGAGGTGTTGGCGGAAAAGCAGTTTTCCGGTCTCGATACTGCCGAAATGCAGGAACGGCTCGTCGAACTGAGCCAGCGCTACGATGAGATGGCCCGTGATGAACGCGGCGATACGGTGCAGCAGCAAAAAGAGCTTCGCGCACTGCGTGAAAAGATTGTCCGCAGACAATCCGAGCAGTATCAGTCCAAGTTTACCGAGCCGCTGGCGGAGATCGCGGCCAAAGTCAATGACTTGGGGACGCGGTATAAGCGGGAATCCGTGGCATACAAGGCATTTCATGCCGGTATGGACTGCCCCACCTGTCACCGTCGCGTGACGGAGGAAACGCTGCCGGAGGTACAGGCTGCGCTCAAAAAAAACATTTCTGAACTGTATGCCGCCGGAACAGAGCAAAAGGGGCAGCTTACAGAGCTTCAGGAAATGGATAAAAAGGCCAGAGATACCTTCGATGCTTTCAAAGAAGCTGATCTCCGCAAATGGACGGAAGACGCTGCCGAACTGGAGCGGCGCTGCGCGGAACAGTCGGAAACCAGCTCGCAGGCTGCCGAGTCACTGCGCAGTGAGATCCAGGCCCTGACGGCGGAGCTGGAATACGGCAATTTGACGCAGGCAGAGTATGGCCGCCTGCGTGAGTGCCGGGAACAGTGCCGTGAGTTGGAGTCCAAGCTCTCTGCGCTGAATGAGATGGCATCTGCACAGACGCCTGACTTTGACCGTGAGATCCGTGAGGCGCAGGAGGCCATCGGCAAAATCAAGCGCACGATGACGAATGTGATTTCGTATGTCAGCAAGCGGGCCGAGCTTACTTTTTCACAGCTTAAAATGAACCGCGTGGAAATTTCCCTCTACGATGTGGTGAAATCCACGGGCGAGGTCAAAGATACCTTCAAGTTTACCTACAGCGGCCGCCGTTATGACCGGCTCTCTCTTTCCGAGAAGATCCGGGCAGGTATGGAGTTGTCAGAGCTGATAAAGCGTCTCACAGGGCGCAATTACCCCGTCTTCGTAGACAACATGGAGTCCGTGGATGACCTTGCCAATGTCCGTCCGACAGGACAGATCATCATGGCAAAATGCGTGAGCAATGCGCCGCTGCAGGTGAGGCCTATCAAACCTATTGTTTTCGCGGAGCAGCGTGCCGCCTGATAGGGGGGGTGATCCCGTTTGGCCGTCCGACAATATGATAAGATCCCTATCGTGGAAACGGCCAGACGGTGTGGGCTTGTTCTCGACTCCCGAACGCTGCGGCGAACGGAGGTCGAGGCAAGCTGCCCCTTCTGCCATGACCACGGACCGGGAAAATACCATCTGAACCTCAATACCGACACAGATCAGTACCGCTGTAACCTTTGCGGGGCTCACGGCAACAGTGTGAGCTTGTATGCAAGGCTTAAAGGAATCAGCAATAAAGAGGCCTATTTGGAGTTGGTGCGGGAGACAAAGGTATATCCTTTGCCCCATGCACCGACTCCCCAAATGAGAGAGCGGCAGCCTGTTTCACTGGAGCAGCGCCACGCCGCATATACGGATATGCTGGAGCACTTGACGCTTCTTGACCGGCATGGTGAAAACCTGCTGGGAAGAGGCTTATCCGAAGATCGCATCCGAGAAAACGGATACAGAAGTATGCCCGAGACTGAGCGGGGCCGTCGGCTTTTGGCCGACCTGCTCCGCTCCCACGGGCATGACCTGCACGGCGTTCCCGGCTTTCGCACTTACTATGGCGAGTGGACGCTCTCCGGGCCGAATGGCTTTCTTATTCCGGTTCGGAATAAGGACGGGCTCATACAGGGCCTTAAAATCCGACTGGACGAGTCGGATCATCCCAACCGGAAGTACCGCTGGCTCTCCAGCCGAAACCTGCCAAACGGAACCCGCAGCTATTCCTGGGTTCATGTGACGGGAGATAGGACAAGAAAGCGTGCGTTTCTAACAGAGGGCCCGCTCAAGGGCGATGTGGCCAGCTATCTTGCAAAGGATGCGTTGTTTATCTGCATCGGCGGAGTCAACGCACTCAATGGGCTGACCGATACCATCCGGGAGCTTGGTGTCCATGAGGTTGTGGAGGCGATGGACATGGATCAGATGACAAATCCAAATGTCCGAAATGCCGTTCTTGCCATGCGTAAGGAAGTACAGAAATTACCGGGTATCCGCTACTCAAAATATTCTTGGAACCCTGCCTATAAGGGAGTGGACGACTACCTTTTGAGTCGGGTGGCGACGATGTAAAGGAGAAACGATGTTAACAGAACAAGAAACAGCACGGATCAGAGCAAAAATCCGAAAAGAGCAGTATTGCATTACGCTCAACCAGATGAAGAAGTATTTCAAGCAGTATCAGCACGCACGGGAAATTGGTGACAGGAAAATGATGGAAAAGATCGAATACCACCTGACCTATATCAATTTCCATTGCGAATGCGGGCTGCTTATATCCGGGCAGTATGATAAGCTGCCGGAAGTAATTAAAAGCTGGTGAGAGAACTTACGGTGAAGAAAGGATAATCTATAATATGGATAAAGTCATAAACATGAATGAACTTATCGGTGCGGCTGCTGGTGATCGGCAGCACATGTTGGGGAAATTTCTCTACTTCTCCCTGACAAATCTTTTGGTGGATAAAGACGAGTTATCTCACCTGTGTGAGAGCCTGGGGATCCCGTACAGCGGCAGCAACCGGCTTTCTGTGTCAGACGCCTTCCGCTCTGCCACGGGCGATATTCGAGAGCGCATTCCTGTTACGGAGGATGGCGAGACGAACATCTACCTTGCCTACTGCCGGGATAATAAACACACACCCGGCGTGCTTTCCCGTGAATTGGTAAAGGAGACGCTGAATCGACAGACGAATCAATACGAAAAGCTGGCAAATATCAGCTATGACAAGGCGGATGGCATTTTCCGCAGCGACAATATGGTCTACGATTCTGCGGTGGATGTGCCCATGTGCTGCCGGCGTGCAGAAGAACTCTTTGAACTCTATCAGCGCTGTGCCAACCGTAAGCAGATCGAAACAATCTGCCTCAATTACCTGCGCTCTCTTGAGGCCACCAAGCTGAGCGTCAATGGTCACATGTATTTTGTTCCCCGTACCCATATGGACCAAGTGGACATTTTTGAGGATTTTATCACGCTCCTCAGTGGTCTCAACAAAAGAACGACACCTTTGATTGTCAACAGCTTTTATATCATTGACGATGCGAAGCAGCGTGAAAAGATGACAGAAGAATTTTATAATGCAGTCAAAAAAGAGATTGCAGTGTATCAGGAAAAGTGTGATTATCTTATCAAAAGCAACAGCCAAAGCCCTGCGATCATGGATCGCTGGATTTTGAAGGTGCAGGCTCTGGAGGAGAAGAAACGGCACTATGAGGGTGTACTGCAAAGAGAACTGGATGGGCTGGATGACGAATTTTCCGTCCTGAAGCTCCTCTCGCAGGAACTCCAGGTCAGGGCAAACGGCATCCGCGACTTGCGATTTCGGCAAAAGGCAGCATAAATAAATGTCAGCGGAGGTATCGATACGTGATGTCGATACCTCCGCATGTTTTTTTAAATGGCTTTTACCTGTTCATAAATGAATGCCATGAAATCATTGTTACAGTTGAAAGGCAAGAAGCTAATTAAAATTGGGAAATAAAAAAGTTATGGAAGGTTGACATATTAGCCACTTGATTCTCTTTAATAACTATCCTAAGCAAACTACCCGGTTTCATCTGGTTGGATATCCAGTTGGCATCGTTATATCCAAATGGTAATTTGCTTTGGAAATATATTTTAAAAGGAGATATCCAAGCATGGCAACTTATACGATCAGTCCACTGTCCGCACCTACACGCTCTCTCAATATTGCAAGCAGCGCAAATATTGCCAATGGTACGCAGGTCAACATTTATGCAACTTCTGGCAGTAATGATCAGAATTGGGTTGTTGATTCCCTCACCTCTACGAGCAAGCAGTACATTAAGCACTTTTCCAACCAGGCCTATGCCCTGAACGCATATCGTTCTGGTACCAACTGGAATTGCACTTTGTATAAGGCTTCTGGTAACATTGATGGTTATGTAATTCTTACCAAGGTCGCAAACAAAACCAATGTTTACACCATCAGACTGTCTGAGTACTCTAACCGCTATCTGACTGCTGATGGTATGGGGAACAGTTCTAAATGTTCTTGGCGAGCTGCTACCGGAGGTACTGAACAGCAGTGGAAATTTACTAAAGTGAGCACTGGCGGCTCTGGTGGTAGTGGAACCACTGATGCTACTGATGCAACGAAGCTTCAAGCTGAATTTCAGAAAGTTGGGGATTATGACGGTGTAAATGGACTGCAGTGTGTAGACATCGTAAGATGGTATATTGATACATATACCACTCTGAAGTCTACATCTGGTAATGGCAAGGATTTGGTAGAAAGGCTTGCAAGTAACTATGGCCTTTCGATTGATAGCGTTCCGAAGGCACCAGGAATTTTTAGCGTAGCTGGTTCACATAAAACGTGGGGCTGTTCTGGCTCTGCGTATGGACATACCGGTATTGTAGTTTCTGTAGATACTACGAAAAAAACGGCTACAGTTATTCATACCGGTAATTCGCTAACTGGCAAGAAGCCGAATTCCTGGGTGAGTCCATATTCTTATCCAGCAGAGGGTGTCACGTTTGCTTACTTAGGTAACTATCTGAAATGATATTTATAATGGGGAAGATTTAAAAACGCCTATATTAACAAGTGGCCCGCAGCCAATTTTAGCTGCGGGCCACTTGTTAATATAGGACCAATATCACTTGCAGATTAAATGTTATTGAATTTTGTGACATTCATTGAGAAATAAATAGATAATAAGTAAACTGTGTTCCAGACACTAATCAATCAAATATGATCTTATCCGCCAAGTCCTGATTGGCATTGAATACTTCCGTGTCCACGATCGACACGGGAGCATCATGCTTCACAATTTCCGCTCCTGTGAAATTCCAGCCACCACCAGAAGCAGCCTCGTTCGTATTCACCATGACATCCATACCGTGATACGTGAAGCTTAGCCAACCCTCTGCAGCTACTGTGTCTGCATCTTCTCCGAAGTACTCGTAATCATCGATGCCGATCATGGCGAAGAAATCCTGAAACGACATGTCATCGTCCATATCCGAAAAAAGGAACTCAGCTGTTGTGATGAAACCGGCACATTTCAGTTGATTCTCATATTCACTCATGGCTTTTTCAGCATCACCACTCTGTGTTCCGAAAAAGCAGTAAAGATATTCCGACTCCGAGGCTCCAAAGCATACAGCAGCACTATCTGGAAATCCATCCGGTCTTACAATCACGCTGTCTTCCGGATGCTCGTTTTCCAATTCATCAAGCGTTTTCTCGAGGTCATCGAAAAACTCAGGCGTGCTTGTATTATCATAGTCTGAACGGCCCGTTGATGCACCATTCTCCGTAATATTGGAATCCTTCGTTGCTTGGTTATTAGAAATTGCAGATGCACAAGCGGAAAATGTAAATAATACGAGCAAGAGCATTACTGTAAGGATAGCGTTTCGTTTCATATTACTCTCCGTTCTGTGATATCATAGTTGTTATAACTAAATAGCTCAAAACAATATAAATAAACTCTCTTATTAAATAGTAGCACAACGTTTGTCAAAAAGAAAGGTATTTTAGCACGAAGCTGATTCCAATTATACAAAACAGCTTGATTTAGACATTCCCAGTTGTGATAAAAATAATGTGCTTTCACACGCCTTGTGCCTTGTGCTTTTACTGTGCAGATACCTCCTTTACATTTCAAGACATTTGGGGTCTAGAAGGAAGTCATAGACATTCACTGTCAGAATGCCGTATTCATCATAGTAGGGAGAAACAATATCTTTGGTGATGATGATTTTTTTGAAAGAGTCATCAATTTTCCGAAACGGTCGGATCTCCTGTGTCCGCTTTACTTCGTCCGGCAACGAATAGGCAGATTGAATATAATAGCGTAGGGAGCCCATATTGCACACGAAATCAACTTCCAACTGCTTGCGGATCACTTTGCCTTCTGCGTCTTTTTCAGCAATCGGCACGACGCCTACATCGACACTGTACCCTCTCATGCGAAGTTCGTTGTAGATCACATTTTCCATAGAATGAGTTTGCTCAAACTGGCGGAAATTGATACGGGCGTTACGCAGGCCCAAATCAGAGAAATAGTATTTTTTCGGTGTTTCGATGTAGGCTTTCCCCTTGATGTCATACCGCTGCGCCGACTCAATCAGAAACGAGTCTTCGAAGTAGCCTAAATACTTTCGGATGGTGTTAGAGGTAATTCGGGATTTTTTGACAGTCCGAAAAGTGTTTTTCAGTTTTTCCGGGTTAGTCAGAGATCCAATAGCGGAAGACAGGATATTGAGCAAATCCTCCAGTTCTCCAATATTCTTCACCCTGTTATGTTTGCAGATGTCCCGCAGATAGATTTCACTGAAAAGGTTTTGTAAGGCTGCAGCCTTGTCGCCTGCCCCATCTCGCAGAACGACCAGTGGGATACCGCCATAGAGCATATATTCTGAGAGCCCCATGTATTTGTCCCCCTTGTAAACAGACATGAACTCCGCAAAGCTCAGGGGATACATATGAACCTCATCTCCGCGCCCAGCGAACTCGGTAGCAATATCCTTGGATAAAAGCCGGGCGTTGCTTCCAGTCACGAACACATCCATATTCTCTTTGCGCAAATAGCCGTTCAAAACCGCTTCAAAGCAATCGAGCATCTGAACCTCATCCAGTAGCAGATAGTAAACGCTGTTGTCTATAACTTTGGAGCGAATATATGCCATAAACTTTTCGGGGTCAACACCCCGCTTTTCTTTTTCAATTTGAATGAGACTTTCTCCAATCAGATACAGGTCGTCAGCTGAGTCAAAGGCAAAACGAATAATGTGCTCAGCATCAACACCAGACTCCAGCAGATGATGATAGAAAAGATTGTTGAGCAGGTACGATTTCCCGCATCTGCGAATACCGGTGATGACCTTGATCAGACCATTTCCCTTTCGCTGAATCAGTTTTTCCAAATAGAAGTCTCTTTGAATGACCATGAGGTCGCCTCCTTAGAAAAGATTTTTGCAACCAGAAGCATTTTTCTTCTCTATTATAGCCGGAACAAAGCTAAAAAATCAAGTAGACGCATTATTTTGTTTTTGCGTGAAATGAAACTACTACAGTGTTTATGAAAATGAAAAAAAGCAGAGTGACTCTAGTTATGTTTCTATGTGGCAAAGAGATATGAGAGGGCTAATACGAAAAATGCAAAGAAAGTTTCAGCCTCCGTATACGGTCATGAAGGTTTGCTGGAACATTTCCAGCAGAGAACAGCAACAAGTCTACTTATACGCTCCAATTATCATCAGTGCGTAGCCTAGATAGATGGATATTTTGCACATTTCAGAAGACGTTCATTTAGGTGAGACGACGAAATAAAGAATTTTAATAAAAAGCTGTAAGTTAGGCCCCTTTTTCTACATTTATAGGATGAAAGCAGAGGACTTCTGCATAGTGAATTCGAGAGGGGGAAAAACGTATGAAACACTTATAATGTTGCAGGAGCATAAAGTGCTGATTGCTGAGAAGATATGGCTTGGCATGTTGTACGATCTTTGTTGGACAGAACCCATTTTGCCTTTTAATAAGGCACAGGTAAACTGCGATGTCAATCTATCTAACCTAACTCATGGGGCTTTAGTATCATACAAAAGAGCAGTACTACGTCACTGATAGTGTAATAAAGTCCGAGCAAGGTGCAGCAGAGTTTCACTAACGGGCGTTGGCAGATATCAAGAAGTATATTCCTTAATAGAAACAGAAATATTTACCAAAGACGAGAGAAAGGAAAGTAATATGAGTTTATCTACATTTGTATCGACTGCAGAAGCACAGGAAGGTAATGGCGGCTCGACTTATCAGAATTGGTATGGTTCGAACGGTGCATGGTGCGCTATGTTTATCTCGTGGTGCGCAGATCAGGCTGATATTTTGACGCAGGAATCTTCTGCATCATATCCGCTGGTTTATAAAACCGCGTCTGTTACCACGATGAGGACATGGTATAGCGATAATCGCAGAGCCTTTGCTATCTCGGCATCTCCTACGAGCGGTAATTATCCGCAGGTCGGCGATCTTGTAACGATTCGGCCTACATCTACTGGTGTGGATCACGGTCATATTGGAATTGTCGTGGCAACGAACGGAAATAAAATCACGACGATTGAGGGAAATACGGCTGGCAAGGTAAAGCGTGTTGAATATACTGACCTTTTCCGTGCGGGATACGGAACGCTGCAGTGGGTATTAAGCAACCATACAAGTTGGTGATGCATAGAAGGTGCCAGCTTAATAAAGCTGGCACCTTCTACCGAGGAACCCCCTAAGGAGAAAGGTGCGAATGGAAAGAACATTTAGACTTAATCGATTTTGTGGCATTATTATGTTGAGTGTGATGCTATTACTGTGTGCCTGCACGAGTACAGGGAATGATGTGCAGTCAAAAAATAACAGTTTGATGGAGTCGAGCAATCAGGAGGTAGTAACACTAACAAATTCCTCGATGTCATTGACAATTGCCATTCCCACATCATGGGAGAATATCGCTGAATTTTCTGTCGGAGAGGAGAAACAAGATAGTTTAGATACAACCAACAAAGGCCTTTTGTTCCATCTGTGTGAAAAAACCGCAATCAACGCTTATCCTGATGGTGAAATGGGGAATGTATGGTGGCTGCGTGCAATGACCTGGGGGGATTTTAAGGAATGGAGCGGCTATGATTCACTTCCAATTTCGGAAATTCTAGGTATTGCAGATTATGTCATTGGAGCTGATGACGAGTATGTCTATATGATAGAGTTACCGACAGATATTCAGTGGCTGGAAAACAATCAAATCAGCAAAGAACATTATGATCGTCTCTGTGCAGACTCACAGGAAGTACTTGACGACTTTTTGAAAAGAAACGAAATTGTGCCGAATGAAGAGTGCCCCATCTCCTCGGTATTTTCACCAGAGAAAACTCATTAAATTCTCCGCAGATTTTACAAGTTGAATGCTGAGATTAGGGAATTTTTAGCCGCGAAGACATTTAGAAAAAGATGGCTCAGAGGGTCATGCCTATGTTGCGAAGTAGCCTTGATTATGCAGAGATATGGTGCCCCACAGAGGCCTCTTAACGACGGTTTCTGTGGGGGACGCCTTTCATTGAACATCTTTCGATTTACACAAATATAAAGAGGAATTGAGATATATTATCGGCCAAAAACGTACTATCGTTTTATGAATGCTTCTTATTGAATAAGTCGTTTTGACAGCATATAATATACTTAAATTAGTAGGAACTGAGGGATAGACTTGTGAAGAAAAGAAGAGATATTGTTGAGGTGGTTAAATCATGGTGTGTAATTATAGGAACAACGCTTTGTTATATTGTATTATCTCTGATAAACGTTTACTTTTATCACCATGTTGCACCGCTTGAGCCACCATCAGGGGAAGTGGACTTGGCAAAGGTGATTATAGAGGTCCTTTCAAATTCTATTACAATTGCTGCAGGGGCAACGGATGGTTTAGTTGCGTTTTTGTTAGGATGTGGCAAAAAAGAAATTTCACGAAAGAAAATTGCAATTTTTGCGATACTCTTTTTTGTGCTTATCGTTTTTAACGCAGTGGCCAACAGAATTGCACTTAGCGTTTTCTGGATTGAACTTGTAGGTGGTATTATTTTCCTCCTTGGCATGGCTGGACTACTTTTTATTGGTGAATGTAAATCAGAGCCTTTTGAAGGGGGAAAACGAAGACCGAAAATTATAGGAAATATAAAGAACAAGCAGATTATTGCAGCACAGATCTTTTCTGTGAAGAGGGAGATAGAACCAACAAAGGTTGTTTATGTCTGCAATTTGTTGGATCATTCTATAAAAAGCGGGCATGATATAAATGGAATTCTTTCGGTTTCTTATGAATTACCACGTCAAATATTTAGCACATTTGAGGTTATTCATGCTAGCTATCTAAATTTTGTTACAGATGGATCTTTGGATACCAAAGAAAAATTGGTAGAGCTCTTAGAGTCCGAAAGCAATAACTTAGTGCAAAGGCTGAGGATGATTCAATCTTCCGATGAGGTTAAGTTGGAGGATTGCTGTATAGCACGTTTGTTAATCATCTACATGGCGTTTCTTAAAATGTTGAAACATACTTCTGGTGATGATAATAGTGGCTGGTATGGAGGAGAATCGTATATTGGCGAACTATGCATGGGAACTGGGGAACTCGGAATTCGTACAGATATAGAGCAGCGATTATTTACTTTGCTTCGTACTGGCCTTTTAGGTGCGATTCTTTTAGGTCCTGATCTTCGATATATGCTCTTACCTGCAAAAAGCTATCGATCTCTCCGGTTGTGGGGGTGTTAGAAATAAATGCCCCAGTTTCTTTTTTTTCCTGATAATCTTTAAAAAGAGAGTAGCCGTTCTCCATCGCCTCATCTAACACGGACTCATGTTCGCTGCGGATGCTGATTGCACGATCCGTAGTGATGCGTTGGACTTTCATGAGTTGAGTTCGAATCAGTTCGCTGCTCTTTGCTACAGAATGTAATAATTTATTTGTCCAAGAGTCTCCGATTTGATATGGAGTACCGCCCCAACTTGAGATGATGGAGAGTCCCATCATCAGCGCAATGCTTTGGGAGACGATTAGCTTTCCTGTGGCGGTATTCCATGCGTGGACCACAACCGATGTCATTGGCTCATTAGCCTCGAAGTAGATTTTCTTTTTATTTGCAGGCCACACTTGTGTCTGATTGCAGATCACATAGTCTTTATACTTTCCAATACAGTTAACAATGATATCTTCTGCAAAATCTTT